>WBZP01003252.1_pt1 | contig 17796 bp, 16 predicted proteins | sample 5204301 | NCBI WGS metagenome assembly WBZP01 (sample SAMN12412401, study PRJNA552823) | activated sludge metagenome | isolation source: activated sludge from nitrification reactor of wastewater treatment plant... | place: USA: Pennsylvania | collected 2017 | reverse complement strand
TGAACTCATGCTTTCTGTCAATCGCGTCTCCAAGACCTTCAATCTCTCACCAATTCTCCATGATATTTCGTTCGCCATCTCCCCTGGCGAGCGCGTCGGCCTCATTGGCCCCAACGGCAGCGGCAAGACGACGCTGCTGCGTATTCTCGTGGGCCAAGAGCAGCCCGACAGCGGCCACGTGGCGCTGATTCCGGCCGATCTGCGCCTGGGCTATCTGGCACAGGGGCTGGAAGTGGACCCGCGCACGACGCTGGCCGAGGTGTTGCACGCCGCCGCGCCCGACCCGCGCCGGCTGGCCGACGAGCTGGCCGACCTGGGCGCGGCGCTGGCCGCCGATCCGGGGCGCGACGATCTGCACCACGCTTACGACCGCGTCCTCGACCAGTTGAGCCGGGCCGAAGAGGGGCGGGCGGCGGCCGTGCTGGCCCACCTGGGCCTCGACGCGCTGCCGTGGGAGCGGCCGGTGGGCGAACTGAGCGGCGGGCAGAAGACGCGGCTGGCGCTGGCCCTGGTGCTGCTGGGCGAGCCGGACGTGCTGCTGCTGGACGAGCCGACCAACCACCTCGACATCGCCATGCTAGAGTGGCTGGAGGCGTGGCTGGCCGGCTACCCCGGCGCGGCGCTCATCGTCAGCCACGACCGCACCTTCCTCGACCATACCGTGACGCGCATCCTTGACCTCGATCCCATCCACCACACCCTGCGCGCCTATGAGGGCAACTATAGCGACTACCTCGACCAGTATTTGGCCGAGCGCGAGCGGCAGTCGGTGGCCTGGCGCGATCAGGTGGACGAGATTCGCCGCATCCGCCAGGACATCGCCCGCACGCGCGAGCAGGCCCGCCACGTGGAGATCACCACCAAGCCCAACCAGCCGGGCGTGAGGCGCATCGCCAAGAAGGTGGCCCGCAAGGCGGCTTCGCGCGAGAAGAAGCTGGAGCGCTATCTGGAGTCAGACGAGCGCGTGGACAAGCCGGAACGCAGTTGGCAGATGAAGCTGGCCTTCGACACGCTGGACGACGCCCACATCGGCCGCGATGTGCTGACGCTGGAGGAGTTGGTCGTGGGCTACGACCGGCCGCTGCTGACCGGGCTGAACCTCAACATCCGCGCCGGGCAGCGGGTGGTGTTGACCGGGCCGAACGGGGCGGGCAAGACGACGCTGCTGCGCACCATCGCCGGGCGGCTGCCGCCGCTGGCCGGGCGGGCGCGGCTGGGGGCCAGCGTGCGCCTGGGTTACATGTCGCAGGAGCAGGAGAACCTCGACCCGACGAGCACGCCGCTAGATACCATACTGCGTGTCGCGGTCATGACCGAGACCGAGGCGCGTTCGTTCCTGCACTACTTCCTGTTCGAGGGGGATGACCCGTTGCGGCCCATCGCCGAGTTGAGCTTCGGCGAGCGCAGCCGCCTGTCGCTGGCCAAGCTGGTGGCCGAGGGCTGTACCTTTCTGTTACTGGACGAGCCGATCAACCACCTCGACATCCCCTCGCGGACGCGCTTCGAGGAGGCGTTGGCCGGCTTTCCGGGGACGATCCTGGCCGTCGTCCACGACCGCTACTTCATCGAGCGCTTCGCCACCGACCTGTGGCTGGTTGAGGAGGGGCGGCTGGCGTGGGAGCCGCTGGTCGTCGAGGCGTAGCGCCAGGTTGGCGGCGCTTAGTTGGCGGGTTTAGCCTCGGCCAGCGCCTCTTCCAGTTGGCGCACGCGCGCTTCGGCGTCGGCGTAGCGGTCGAGCAGGTTGAGCGCGCCATCCTCGGCCGTGGTGCTCTTCTGATAGTACCAGACGAGCAGCGCGGTGAGGCCGGCGATGAGGAAGCCAATTAGAAACATCGAGCGAATGGATTGCATGGGTTCTCCCTTGTGAAGAGGAACACAGAGTTACACAGAGGAGCACGGAGGGACACAGAGAAAGCATCTTTTCTCCGTGCGCCTCTGTGTCTTCCCTCCGTGTCCCTCTGTGTAACTCTAACTCTTAGTTTTCAACCAGATAGCGATTGATCGCCTCCCGCGCCGCCGGCAAATGCTGCATGGCCCGCCAGTCGCCAACGATGTCGGCCGGGGTGGCGATGGTCAGCAGCAGGGCAAACGGGTCGGTGTGGGTTGGTTCGCCCGCGGCCCGCGTCGCCTGCCAATGGGGGCGCAGGGTTTCTTGCCAGCGCGGGTACTTGGCCCGCAGCCAGGGCCAGACGGCGTGATACTCGTCGGCGGCCGTGGCCTCGTCCAGTTTGGCGCGATAGACGCCGACAATGACACGCTCCAGCCGATCCCAGTAAGCGATGAAGGCCGCGAAGGCGTCGTCGTCCGACTGTTGGCTGAGGTAGCGCGTGAAGGGGTTGATGATGTCTTTCACAGCACCATTATAGCTTTGTTGTGAAGAGATCAACGCAAAGGCGCGAAGACGCTAAGGCGCAAAGGAAGAAGCTTAATATCATTTCTTGGCGTCCTGGCATCTTTGCGTCTTTGCGTTGATCTCTCCCCGTTGACGCGCCGCAAGCGGTATGCTAGACTGTTCACCATGTTGCGAAAGAGTGACTCACCCCTTCGTCAAGCGGTTCACCACCATCACGGATGGTCTGATTGACGCTGCCCGGGTTGAGGTCGTCGGCGGTCGCTGCCGCCAAGCACAGAAGTCAAGCACCCTCCTCAGAACCCTGGGGAGGGTTTTTTGTTTGTTGGAGCGAATCATGGAACGAACGGACATCCGCCTGGCCCTGCCGAGTAAGGGCATCTTGCAAGAGGGGGCGCTGGAGTTTCTGGAGGCGTGCGGCCTGCGCGTCTTCCGGCCCAACCCGCGCCAGTACGCGGCCACTATTCCGGCGTTGCCCGGCGTGACGGTTGTCTTCCAGCGACCGGGCGACATCGTTACCGGTGTGCAGCAAGGCAGCCTCGACTTCGGCATCACCGGCCAGGACGTGCTGGCCGAAAAGGGGGACACAGCCGACGCGACGGTGCTGACCATCCACGACGCGCTGGGCTTCGGGCCGTGTACGCTCAATCTGGCCGTGCCGGAGGATTCGCCGGCGCGGGCGGTGGCCGACCTGCCCAGCTGGGCGGCCGAACTGGCCGCGGCCGGCCGGCCGTTGCGCGTGGCCACCAAGTTCCCCCGCCTGACGGCCGGCTTCCTCGACCGCGCCGGCGTGCAGCCCTACCGCCTGGTGGCCGTCGAGGGCACGCTGGAGATCGCCCCGGCTATCGGCTTTGCCGATCTCATCTGTGACCTCGTCTCGTCGGGCATCACCCTACGCGATAACCACCTGCGGCCGTTGGACGGCGGCGTCGTCCTGCGCTCACAGGCGGTGCTCATCGCCAACCGTCCGGCGTTGCAACAGCGGCCGGCGGCGTTGGCCGTGGCCCGCCATCTGCTGGAGTACATCGAGGCCCACCTGCGGGCACGCGGCTCCTATCTCATCACAGCCAACGTGCGGGGCGAATCGGCCGAAGCCATCGGCCGGCGCATGTTCGCCCATACGTCGCTGGGCGGCTTGCAGGGCCCGACCGTCGCCCCGGTTGTCGCTCGTGAGCACCTGCGGGCCGAGAGCGATTGGTACGCGGTCAACATCGTCGTGCGCAAAGAGCGGCTGTTCGAGGCCGTCGGCGAGTTGCGGGCCATCGGCGGCAGCGGCGTCGTCGTCGTGCCCTGCGCCTACATCTTTGAGGAGGAGCCGGAGAGGTATGGGGCGATGGTGGAACAATTAGGAATTACGAATTACGAATTCAGAACGACGAACGACCAACGACTAACGACCAACGACCAACGACCAACGACTAACAACTATCAACTATCAACTAACAACTGACAACTACCGACCATGATAACCATTTACACAGTGCAACAAGCAAAACAGACCATTCTGCGGCGCGACCGGGCGCTGGAGCCGGAGGTGACGCCGGCCATGCGGGCGCGCCTGGTGGAGATTTTCGGCGAGGAAGTGACGCCGGCCGTGGCCGTGGCGCGTATTCTCGATGACGTGCGGGCGCGCGGCGACGCCGCGCTCTTTGAATGGACGCGGCGCATTGATGGCGTAGCCCTAAGCCGGCTCGACGTTGACCCGGACGAGATTCGCGCCGCGGCCGGGTCGCTGCCGGACGACCTGCGCGACAGCTTGCGCCTGGCCGCCGACCGCATCCGCGCCTTCCACGCTCTGCAACCCGTCCAGTCGTGGACGACGACGACGCTGGGCGGCCGTTTGGGGCAGCGCGTCGCGCCGCTGCGGCGGGTGGGCGTCTACGTGCCCGGCGGCAGCGCGCCGTTGCCCTCGTCGCTGCTCATGTCGGCCATCCCGGCCCAGGTGGCGGGCGTGGCCGACATCGTCGTCGTCACCCCGCCGGGGCGCGACGGCCGCGTGCCGCCGGTGATCTTGGCCGCGGCCGAGGTCATCGGCCTGACGACGGTCTACACTCTCGGCGGGGCGCAGGCCATCGCCGCCCTGGCCTATGGCACGGCCGGCATCCCGCGCGTGGACAAGATCGTCGGGCCGGGCAACCTCTTCGTCACGTTGGCCAAGCGGCAGGTGTTCGGGCTGGTGGGCATTGACGGGCTGGCCGGGCCGACGGAAACGGTAGTCATCGCCGACGAGACGGCCGACCCGGCCTGGGTGGCCGCCGACCTGCTGGCCCAGGCCGAGCACGACCCGCTGGCCACGGCCATCCTGCTGACGCCCTCGCGCCCGCTGGCCGAGGCGGTGCAGCGCGAGGTGGCGCGACAGGTGGAGGCGTTGAGCCGCGACGCCATCATCGCCGTGGCGCTGGCCGGGCAGGGGGGCATCGTCGTCACCGCCGATCTGGCCGAGGCGGCGGCGCTGGCCGACGAGTTCGCCCCGGAGCATCTGTGCCTGGCCACGGCCGAGCCGCGCGCCCTGGCCGACGCCATCCACAACGCCGGCGGGCTGTTCCTGGGCGAGCGCTCCTTCGAGGTACTGGGCGACTACGTGGCCGGGCCGAGCCACACCATGCCCACCGGCGGCACGGCCCGCTTCGCTTCGCCGCTCAACGTCCTCGATTTCGTGCGCATCACCAGCATCATCGAACTGGACGAGGCGACGACGGCCGCGTTGGCCCCGGCGGCGGCGCGGCTGGCGCGGGCCGAGGCGCTGACGGCCCACGCCGCCGCCGCCAAACAGCGCATGGAGCGGCCATGAACGCCGCCCGTCTGCTGCGCGACGATCTGCGGCGCATGGAGCCGTACACGCCCATCGTGCCCTTCGAGGTGCTTTCGGCCCGGCTCGGCCGCCCGGCGGAGGAGATCGTCAAGCTGGACGCCAACGAAAACCCCTACGGCCCGCCGCCGGGGGCGTTGGCCGCGCTGGCCGCCGGGCGCGGCTACCACATCTACCCCGACCCGGAGGCCGACGCCCTGCGCGACGCCCTCAGCCGCTTCACCGGCCGGCCGAAAGAGCGCCTGCTGGCCGGCATGGGCGCGGATGAGTTGATTGATCTGGTGCTGCGGGCGGTGCTGGAGCCGGGCGACGTGGTCGTTGATTGCCCGCCGACGTTCGGCATGTACCCGTTCTCGACGGCGGTCAACGGTGGGCGCACGGTGGCCGCGCCGCGCCGCCCCGATTTCGGCCTCGACCTGGAGGCCATCGAGACGGCTGTCGCCAATGAGCCGCGGGCCAAGGTGCTGTTCGTCTGTTCGCCCAACAACCCCGACGGCGGCGTGGTGGACGACGCGGCCCTGCGCCGGCTGCTGGCCTTGCCGCTGCTGGTCGTGCTCGATGAGGCCTACGTGGACTTCGCCGCCGTCGAGGGGTTCCCCAGCCGCATCGGCTGGACGGACGAGTACGATAATCTGGTTGTCCTGCGCACCTTCAGCAAGCTGGCCGGGCTGGCCGGGCTGCGCGTCGGCTATGGCGCATTCCCCGACTGGCTGTTGCCTCACCTGTGGAAGATCAAGCAGCCCTACAACGTCAACGTCGCCGCGTCGCTGGCTGCCGTGGCCGCGCTGGAAGATGGCGATTGGCTGCGCGAAACCGTCGGTCGCCTGGTGGCCGAGCGCGAGCGCCTGGCGCGCGAACTGGCGGCGCTGGGCTGGTTGCGGCCGTTGCCCAGCCGGGCCAACTTCGTGCTGTGCCGGGTGGTCGGCCGGCCGGCGGCCGAGGTCAAGCGGGCGTTGGAGGCTGAGGGGGTGTTGGTGCGCTACTTCGACAAGCCGGGGCTGCGCGACTGCATCCGCATCAGCGCCGGACGGCCGGAGGACACCGATAGGCTGTTGGCGGCATTGAAGAAGGTGGAACTAGGGATTAGGGATTAGGGGCTAGGGGCTAGGGAAGAGCGCTCTTCCCTAGCCCCTAGCCCCTAACCCCTAGCCCCTATATGGGAGTGGATGATGAGCGATAGACAGGCGACGATTCAGCGGCAGACGAGCGAGACGGACGTGCGGGTGATGATTGATCTGGACGGCCGCGGCCGGCACAGCGTGACGACCGGCATCGGCTTCCTCGACCACATGCTGGCGGCGCTGGCCGTCCACGGCTTATTTGACATAACAATACAAGCGACGGGCGACCTGCACATTGACCCCCACCACACCATCGAGGACACGGCCATCGTGCTGGGGCGGGCGCTGGACGCGGCCCTGGGCGACCGGGCGGGCATTCGCCGTGCCGGCCACGCTTTCATGCCTATGGACGAGGCGCTGGCTTTCGTCGCCCTCGATCTCAGCGGCCGGCCCTACACTGTCTTTAGCGCCACGTGGCACACGCCGGCCATCGGCCAATTCCCGACCGATCTGGTCGAGCACTTCTTCGAGACGCTGGCCGTCCACGGCCGGCTGACGCTGCACGCCCGGCTGGAGTACGGCCGCAACGACCACCACGGGGCCGAGGCGCTGTTCAAGGCCCTGGCCCGGGCGCTGGCCGTGGCCGTGGAGCGCGACCCGCGCCGCGCCGACGTGGCCTCGACCAAAGGGACGCTGACCCAATGAACGAACCGATCACCCTGATTGACTACGGCGGCAGCAACCTGCGCTCGGTGCAGAAGGCGCTGGAGGCGGTTGGCGCGCGGGCACAGGCGACGGCCGACCCGGCGGTGGCGCGCCGGGCGACGAAGCTCGTGCTGCCCGGCGTCGGCGCGTTCGGCGCGGGCATGGCCGCGCTGCGGGCGCGCGGGCTGGACGCGGCGGCGGCCGAGGCCTTCGGGGCGGGGGCGTGGCTGCTGGGCATCTGCCTGGGGATGCAGTTCCTGTTTGATGAGAGCGACGAGATGGGGCGGCACGCCGGGCTGGGGCTGCTGGGCGGGCGGGTGACGCGCTTCCCAGCCAACCTGTCGGCCGCCGGCCGGCCGCTGAAAGTACCCCACGTGGGCTGGAACCAGATCGAGCACGACGGCCGTCACGCGCTGCTGGCCGGGGTCGCGCCGGGGGCGCACGCCTACTTCGTCCACTCTTACATTTGCGTTCCCGATGACCCGTCCGCCGTACTGGCCCGGTCGGATTACGGTGGGCTGTTTGCCGCCGTTGTTGGGCGCGGGCGCGTTCTGGGTATCCAGTTCCACCCCGAGAAGAGCCAGCGCGTCGGTCTGCAAATTCTGCGCAACTTCGCGGCGCTGGAGGCACTATGATCCCTTTCGACATCTACCCGGCCATTGACCTGCGCCGCGGGCGCGTGGTGCGTCTGGAACTGGGCGACCCGACGCGCGAGACCGTCTTCGGCGACGACCCGGCCGCCGCCGCCCGGCGCTGGCTCGCCGCCGGCGCGACGTGGCTGCACGTGGTCAATCTCGACGGGGCCTTCGCCGAGGCGGGGCGGGCCAACTGGGAGGCGCTGCGGGCTATCGCCGCCGCCGGCGGGGCGCGGGTGCAGTTCGGCGGCGGGCTGCGCACGCGCGACGACGTGGCCGCGGCGCTGGCCGCCGGCGTGGCTCGTGTGGTGTTGGGCACGGCGGCGCTGGAGTCGCCCGCGCTGCTGGCCGCGGCCGTGGCCGAGTTCGGCGCGGCGCGGGTGGCGGTGGGCATAGACGCCCGCGACGGCCTGGTGCGCGTCCGTGGCTGGCAAACAGCGACGGCGCTCAGCCCGCTCGACGTGGCTCTGGCCGCGCGCGAGGCGGGGGTGCGCACGGTCATCTACACCGACATCGCCCGCGATGGGGTGTTGAGCGGCGTCAACGCCACGGCGACGTTGGCCCTGGCCGCGGCCAGTGGGCTGGAGGTCATCGCCTCCGGCGGGGCGCGCGATCTCGATGACATGACGCGGCTGGTGACGCTGGCCCCGGATGCCGCGCCGGGCTGCCTGGCCGGGGTCATCATCGGCCGCGCCCTCTACGATGGGCGCATAGACCTTGCTCAGGCGATTGAAAGAAGTTGGAGAGAGGGAAACATAGATTAAAGAGTATTGATCCGCAGATTGGGCAGATTGGGCAGATTCCAGAATGAACCATTCTTTCAAAAATCTGCCGAATCTGCCGAATCTGCGGATCAATACTCTTCAATCTGTGTAATCTGTGGTTCCTTCTATCTTCCTTCAGGAGAAAAGATGCTCGCGAAACGGATCATTCCCTGCCTGGACGTAAAGGACGGCCGCGTCGTCAAGGGCGTCAACTTCGTCGAGTTGCGCGACGCCGGCGACCCTGTGGCCCAGGCCCGGTTCTACGACGCCGAGGGGGCCGACGAACTGGTCTTCCTCGACATCACCGCCACCCACGAGGCGCGCGGCACGGTTATGGCTATGGCCCGCGACGTGGCCGACCAGGTATTCATCCCGTTCACCGTCGGCGGCGGCATCCGCACGGTGGACGACATGCGGGCCATCCTGCGCGCCGGAGCGGACAAGGTCAGTGTCAACTCGGCCGCCGTGCGCGACCCCGCCTTGATCGCTGCCGGAGCGAACGAGTTTGGCAGTCAGGCCATCGTCGTGGCCATTGACGCGCGGCGGCGGCGCGACGGCGTGGGCTGGGAGGTGTTCGTCAGCGGCGGCCGGACGCCGACCGGGCTGGACGCGCTCGATTGGGCGCGGCGGGCCGAGGCGCTGGGCGCGGGCGAACTGCTGCTGACCAGCATGGACGGCGACGGCACGCAGGCCGGCTACGACCTGGCCCTGACCCGCGCCGTGGCCGAGGCGGTGGGCATCCCGGTCATCGCCTCCGGCGGGGCGGGGGCGGTGGCGCACTTCGCCGCCGTGCTGACCGACGGCCGTGCCGACGCCGCCCTGGCCGCGTCGCTATTCCACTATCGTCAACTGAGCGTCGGCCAGGTGAAGTCGTACCTGCTGGATCAGGGGATATCCATCAGATCATAACCACAGATTACACAGATTTGAAGAAATATGATCCGCAGATTGGGCAGATTCAAGAGCTCACGCAAAGGCGCTAAGGAACAAAGGCGCAAAGAAGATAAGGCTTAAGCTTATTTTTCTTTGCGCCTTTGCCCCTTCGCGCCTTTGCGTGAGCCTCTTCAAAAGGTAACGATGACAACAGACCTACGCTTTGACGACCGCGGCCTGATCGCCGCGGTGGTGCAGGACGCGACGACGGGCGCGGTGCTCATGGTGGCCTGGATGAACGCCGCGGCGCTGCGGCTGACGCAGGCCACGGGCGAGACTCACTTCTGGAGCCGCAGCCGCGGCGAACTGTGGCACAAGGGGGCCACGTCGGGCCATGTACAGCGCGTACGCGAAATCCGCTATGATTGTGACGGCGACGCGCTGCTGGTGCGGGTCGAGCCGGCCGGCCCGGCCTGCCACACCGGCGCGATGTCGTGCTTCTATCGCCCGCTGCCCGTGGGGGACGTCGGCGACGATGGGTGATACCATGACGAACGTGATTGGCGAATTGGAAACGACACTGCGCCAGCGAGCGGCGCGGCCCGCGGCCGACTCCTACACCGCCCGCCTGCTGGCCGCCGGCGAGGACGAGATCGTCAAGAAAGTCGGCGAAGAGGCGGTCGAGGTCATTCTGGCCGCTAAGGGGCAGGGGGACGCGCGTCTGGTCGAGGAGTCGGCCGACCTGGTCTACCACCTGCTCGTGCTGCTGTTGTCGCGCGGCCTGAGCTGGGCGGACGTGGAGGCGGAGTTGGACCGCCGCCGCCGGTAGGAGAGAAAACCCTGAGCGACGTGTGGCGGGCGAGGTTGGGGGCGGGGGCGCGCTGGCTGCCGGGGGCGGCGCTGGGCGTGTTCGTCGCCCGCGTGCTGGGGGAGGCCAATGGCTTGCCGGGCGTTGGCGCGGCCGTGGCCCTCAGCGCGGTGCTGGGGGGCCTGGGCGCGTGGCTGCTGGCGCGTTGGCCGCTGGCGCGGACGTGGCCGGCGCTGCTGCTCATTGGCTATTTCGTCCAGGCCGAGCCGCGCTACGCGCAATACACCTGGCCGGCGGCGCTGGTGGCGTTCGTGTTGAACGAATGGGCGCGGCGGGCCGGGCGGCGCGGGGCCATCCTGAGCCGGTTCAAGCAGCCGGCGACAAGCCTTATCGTTGGCGCGCTGCTGTTGGCCCTGGCGCTGGCGGGCTACGTCGCCACGTTGGCCCCTGGTGTGCTGGCCGCCGACAGCGGCGAATTGCAGACGGTGGCCGCGCAACTGGGCGTGGCCCATCCGCCCGGCTTCCCGCTCTACGTGCTGCTGGCTCACCTGATGACGCGCCTGCCGTTCGCCTCGGCCGCCTATGCCGTCAACTTCCTGTCGGCCGTCGCCGGGGCGCTGACAGTGCTGGTCGTCTACGCCACCGGGCTGCGACTGGGCGGCGGGCGGGTGCTGCCAGCGGCGCTGGGGGCGGTGGCGCTGGGCACGGCGACGACGTTCTGGTCGCAGGCGACGACGGCCAACGTGCGTAGTCTGACGGCGTTGTTTGCCGCGCTCATCCTGTACGCGCTCATATCGTTTCGCATAGCCATTAACCGTGAGGGGGGTGGCACTCAAAATAGGTATGAGCCTGCTCCATCTGATACCTCCGTCGCCCTCACGACCACGCCGCTTCCGGCTCCAAACTCCGCCAGCCGTGCCACCCCCCGCGCCGAACGCTGGCTCATCGCCGCCGCTCTCTTCATGGGCTTCGGCCTGACGCATCACCCGTCGCTGGTCTTCCTGATCGCCGTCGGCCTGCTCTTCGCCGTCGTGACTGACCCGGCGCTGCTCCGTTCGCCGCGTCGCTGGGTGGGGCCGCTGCTGGCCGGGCTGGTGGGGCTGCTGCCGCTGCTCTATCTGCCGCTGCGGGCGGGGGCCGACGTGCGCGGCGCGTCGCCCGAATTGGCTACACTGTCGGGCTTTCTGGAGCACGCCCTGGCCACCGGCTTCCGCGGCGACCTGTTCTACTACCTGGCCCCGGCCGATCTCGCCCCGCGGCTGCTGATCATGGGCAACGTGATGACCTTCCAGTTCGCGCTGCCGCTGCTGCTGGGCATGGGCGTGGGGCTGGCCTGGCTGCTGGGGCGCGATCGGCCGCTGGCCCTGCTGCTGGGCGGTTCGTTCGCCGTCTACGTCTTCGTCGCCGCCACCTATCGCGCGCCGCAGACGGTGGAGTACATGATGCCCGCCTACGTGCCGGCGGCGCTGCTGCTGGTCTGCGCTCTGGCCGGGTTGCCCGGCCGGCTGCGCCGGTGGGGTGGGGCGGCCGTGCCTCTAGCCGTCCTGTTCACGTCTTTCGTCGTGATCGCCGCTCTCGGTCAACTCGGCCATATCTCCGCCTCCGGCCGGGAGCACGAGGGGGACTCGGCCGACCGCTACGCCCGCCGCCTGCTGGCCGACGCCCCGCCCGACGCGGTCATCCTGGCCCACTGGCATTGGGCCACGCCGCTGTGGTATATGCAGGAGGTGGAAGGCTACCGGACGGACGTGGACGTGCGCTTCGTCTTCCCCGAAGGGGAGCCGTATGACACGACGTGGGCGCGGCGGGCGGCCGAGGCATTTGCCGAGGGTCGCCCGGTCATCACCACCTGGGTTCCCACGTCGCCGTTGGCCGATTTGCCCGTGCCGGAGCCGGTGGGCGAGGCGCTGCTGTATCCGCAGGAGCCGCGCGTGGGCTATCCAGTTGGCTACGTGGCCGAAACGCTGACGCTGGGCGGAGGCGTCGAGGTTGTGGCTTCGCGAATCGAGGAACCGACAGCGACATGGCTAATTCCCGGCCAGGAGGCGGTTATTACCATCGCCTGGCATACGGCGGGCAGTGTGCCGGCGGAGGCGACGCTGTTCATGCACGCGGTGGGCGAAGATGGCGTACTCTATGCCCAGGACGACCGACCGGCGCGGGCGGCCGAGGGCATTACCCTGACCCAATTCCGCCTCACGCCGCGCCTGGAGACGCCGATCGGCGAGTTGACGGTCTTCGTTGGGCTTAGCTCGGATGGCATCCGCCAACCGCTGACAACGCTGCGTGTTAACCATGACTATATGGCCCCATTGACCCGCAATCCGGGGGGCCGCAGGCTCTACAATAGCCTTGCTACTGTTTTGGTTGGCTACGATTGGGACCACACACTCGAAGGACGCCAACGGCTTTATCTGCACTGGGCGAGCGACTTAATGGAAGGCTACTGGACGACCGTCGTTGACGACGCGGCGATTGACAACCTTGATTTACCGCCCTACCGCGGCCCGTGGGGTGTGCCGGTGCGGGAGTGGCGCTTCCCGCGCGAGCAGGACGGCGGCCACTACGTGCCGCTGGGCGCGGGCATCGTCTGGACGGGCGGCGGGCTGGAGGGCATCTCGGCCGCGCCGGGCGACTCATTCACGCTCGGCCAGCAGTTCCACAGCGGCCGGCCGATCAACCGCGATTACGTTGTCTCCGTGCGGCTCGTCGGCCTGGAGCCGGACGGCTTTCATTGGGCGTGGTGGGACTTGCAGGACTCGGTGCCGGCGTTGGGGGCCATCCCGACGCTGAAGTGGGTGGCCGGCTCGGCCGTGCGCTCGCCCCACCGCGTCACCGTGTCGCCCGACGCCCCGCCCGGCCAATCGCTGACCGGCGCGCTGACGCTCTACGACAGCTTCACCAACCGGCCGCTGCCCATCCTCGACGAGCGCCTCACCGCGTTGCAGCCGTGGGTTCCGTTGTGTTGTGGGGTTATCGAGTGACGAACTACGAACTACGAACTACGAATGAAGAACCCGCCCGCCCGCGGCCTCACTGACCCACTGACCCACTGACCCACTGACCACCGCCCCCCGTTGACTCCCCTCCCCGACCGGGCTATACTCTTTCCAGATCGGGGCGTAGCTCAGTTTGGCAGAGCGCTCGGTTTGGGACCGAGAGGCCGCCAGTTCAAGTCTGGCCGCCCCGACTGTTATGCGGCAGTGGTGTAGCGGTAACACAATAGCCTTCCAAGCTATTTTCACGGGTTCGAATCCCGTCTGCCGCTCCAGAAAGGGGCCAAGGGTTAGGGGTTAGGTTCTAGGGAAGCGTTCTCTTCCCTGGCCCCTGGCCCCTAACACTTGGCCCTTTCTTGCGGGCCTGTAGCTCAACGGCAGAGCAGTCGGCTCATAACCGATTGGTTCTAGGTTCGAATCCTAGCAGGCCCATGTCAGTTGTCAGTAGTTCAGCGGTCAGTAGGTCAGTCGTTGGTCGTTAGTCAGCACTCGCCACCCGCCACTCACCACTCTTCATTCGTAGTTCGTAGTTCGTAGCTCGTAGTTCGCCACCCGATAACAGCGCAGCCGCACCACGTGCCCGCTGTCGGCCCGGACGCGGGCGCGTTCGTCGAGAACGTGACCGGGCAGCCAGATGGGGTGTTCGGCCGTGGCCACCAACGGCCACAGCGCTCGCGCCGCGGCCGGAATCTTGCGGTCGCTCATCACTTCCTTCAGCTTCGTCCCCCCGCCCAACCCCAGCGGCCGGATGTGTTCGCCGGGCTGTCGCGGCCGAACCACCAGCGCGGCAGTTGGCGGCAACGCGGCGTAGGCCGTCCACGGGTCGGCGTTGGCGCTGATAGCCGCCAGGTCGGGGGCGGGCAGCGGCTCGGCTGTCAGCCGCCAGCCATTGGCCAATGCCACCGCGCCGGGAACGGGCAGCGCCAGGACGCCCCGCACGGTCAATTGGGGGCCGTCGAGCGGGGTGGCCACGCCGCGATGAAACGCTAGCGTCGCATAGCCCACGTCCATGATCACCCCGCCCGGCAGCGAGACGCGCCCGCCGCTGGTTGGGGCTTCGGCCAGACGTCGCGCCGCCTCGATGGCCTGGAAGCCGACGTCGGTGGGAGAGGCCAAACAGGCGATGACGGCCCGTCGCAGCAGGCGACGGCGCAAAGCTAGCGGTTGCCGTTGCCATTTATCACGGTGCAAGGTTGCGATCCCGGAGATCACCACAACGGCCGTGTTGTCCCACGCCCTGTCCTCCAGCGTGGCCAGCAGATCGTCCTCAGCGGCCGAGATGGCCGCCGTTTCGCGCAGCCGTTTGGCGATCTGGGGATTATAGCTCGCCAGCAGCGGCAGCAGTTCGTGGCGGATGCGGTTGCGGGTGAAGGTCGGGTCGGCGTTGCTCTCGTCCAGCGCCGGCTGCAAGTCCGCGTCGCGACAGTAGGCTTCAATGGCTGAGCGGGGCACGCCCAGCAACGGCCGCAGCAGCCACAGATCGGGCCGGCCCGGCAGCGGCGCGGACGGCGACATGCCCCGCAACCCGGTCGCGCCCGCGCCGCGCAGCAGGTGGAGCAACACCGTTTCGGCCTGGTCGCCGGCGTTGTGGCCGACGACCACGGCCGCCGCCCCGGCATCCTCGGCCACACGGGCCAGAAAGTCGTAGCGCGCGGCCCGGCCGGCCGCCTCCAGCGAGACGCCGGTCGGGCGGGGCGCGCCGGCCAACGGGACGCGCTCGCCGTAATAGCGCAGGCCGCGCGCGTTTGCTTCGCGGGCCACGGCCGCCGCCTCGTCGCCCGAACTTGGCCGCAGGCCGTGGTCGAGGTGAGCCACGACGAGCCGCTCCGGTGGGATGAGGCGGGCCAGGATGTCGAGCAAGGCCAGCGAGTCGGGGCCGCCGGATACGCCGGCGACCAGGGTGCCGGCACTGGCCGCCGCCCCGGCCGCTGCCAGCGCCTCGTCCAGCGCCGCCCGCACTTCGACGATCAGCTTGTCCATCGTCTACAGCTTGCCCAGCGCGAAGAGGGCGTAGTCTTGCGGAAACGTGGCCACGCCGAGTTGATTGAGCATGGCCAGCGTTTGGGCGCGGTGGTCGGTGCCGTGGTCGGGGGTCATTGGGCCAGGTCGTGCAGTTGGTCGGCGAAGGCGATGAGCAGGTCGTGGTGGGCCAACTGGTCGCGCCAGTGGGCGGGGATGGCCGCCACGCCATAGTACGCCCCGGCCAGTTGGCCATAGACAGCGGCCGTCGTATCGGCGTCGTAGCCCAGGTTGACGGCCAGCAGGCAGCCTTCCTCGAACGTCTGGCCGTGATAAAAGGCCCACAGCGCCGCCTCCAACGATTCGACGACGTAACCGCTGCCCTTGATGGCCGGCGGCGACTTGCGAGCGAAGGAGCCGCCGGCCACTGCGGCGATGGTGGGGTCGAGGTCGGCCCAAGTCGCGCCGGGCACGGGGTGGTAGAGCGGGGCGAGAAGTGTCTCTTTCGCCTCCCCGCGCAGCGCGCCGACGAGCAGCCCGCCCAGGTAGCGGCAGGCGTCCACGCAGGCCGCCGCGCCGTGGGTTGTCAGCGAGCTGTCGCCGCTCAGGGCGATGGCTTGCGCGGCGTCGGCGGCGTAGAGCAGGGGCACGGGGGCCAGGCGCATGATGCTGCCATTGCCCGCGCTGTGGGGGTCGGTCGAGCCGGCCCAGGGGTCGCCGGTGGCCTCGAAGCGGCGCAGGGCCGCGGCGACGGTGTTGCCTATGTCGAAGCAGCGGCCGTTGGACGACAGATGGCCGTGGCTGCGCCAGCGGACGTAGCGACGCATCTGGTCGGCGGCGTCGAAGCCGCGCCGCTCGATGAGGCTTTCGGCCAGGCAGAGGGCCATCGAGGTGTCGTCGGTCCATTCGCCCGCGTGCAAGCGGAAGGGGCCGCCGCCGACCATGTCGGTGGCGGGCGGGAACGTGCCTGGCGGGCTGAACTCGACGGTCGTGCCGACGGCGTCGCCCGCCGCCAGGCCGAGCAGCGCGCCGCGATAGCGTTCGCGTGGGGTGATCATCAGGTAGGGCGGGTGGGAGTCGAACCCACATGGGGGTTAGCCCGGCGGATTTTAAGTCCGCTGCGTCTGCCGTTTCGCCACCGCCCCTTGCCAATAGTGTATTCTACTTTCTCGTCGGCTTTCCTTCAACCGGGAAGAAATAGCACGCTGATTGACGCTGAGGAAGACGCAGATTTTCGCAGCGGAAATCAGCGTCTTCCTCAGCGTCAATCAGCGTGCCATCTCTTCTGTGCTATACTCCGGCGCGAAACGGTAACGGGAGGCGGCAATGAGACAGTATCTCGACTTGATGCAACACGTCCTCGACCACGGCATTCGTAAAGAGGATCGCACCGGGGTGGGCACGATCAGCGTCTTCGGCTATCAGATGCGCTTCGACCTGGCCGCCGGGTTTCCCCTGCTGACGACCAAGAAGATGCACCTGCGTTCCATCATCTACGAACTGCTGTGGTTCCTGCGCGGCGAGACCAACGTCGGCTATCTGCGCGATCACAACGTGACCATCTGGGACGAGTGGGCCGACGCCAACGGCGAGCTTGGCCCGGTCTATGGGCGGCAGTGGCGTTCGTGGGCCGCGGCCGACGGCCGGACGATTGACCAGATCGCCCAGGTCGTCGGGCAGATTCTCCGCCAGCCCGACTCGCGCCGGCTCATCGTCAGCGCCTGGAACGTGGGCGAGATCGAGCAAATGGCCCTGCCGCCGTGCCACTGCCTCTTCCAGTTCTACGTGGCCGACGGCCGCCTCAGTTGCCAGCTCTACCAGCGCAGCGCCGACATCTTCCTCGGCGTGCCGTTCAACATCGCTTCCTACGCCCTGCTGACGCAGATGATGGCCCAGGTGACGGGTCATGCGCCGGGGGAGTTCGTCCATACTTTCGGCGACGCCCACCTCTACCTGAATCACGTCGAGCAGGCGCGGCTGCAACTCGGCCGCGCCCCCTTCTCGCTGCCCACGATGCGCCTCAACCCCACCGTGCGCTCCATCTTCGCCTTCGACTACGCCGACTTCGAGTTGGTGGACTACCAGAGCCACCCCCGCATCGCCGCGCCCATTGCGGTCTAGGAAGGGCAACCACAGATTAAAGAAAGTTGATCCGCAGATTGGGCAGATTAAGCAGATTCAAGAATTCTCTTCTTCTGAAATCTGCCTAATCTGCCCAATCTGCGGATGATTCCTCTTTTAATCTGTGAAATCTGTGTAATCTGTGGTTATGATCTCTTCATGACCACCCAACCCCGCATCGCCTACGTCGTGGCCCTGGACGCCAACCGGCTCATCGGCCGCGACAACGCCCTGCCCTGGCGCTTGCCCGATGACTTGCGCTGGTTCCGCGCCCAGACGATGGGCAAGCCGTGCATCATGGGCCGCAAGACCTACGACTCGCTGCCCGACCGCTTCCGGCCGCTGCCGGGGCGGCTCAACATCGTCGTCACCCGCAACCGCGACTACGACGCGCCGGGCGCGGTCGTCGTCCATTCGGTGGTTGAGGCGCTGGCCGCGGCCGGCGCGGCCGAGGAAGTCATTATCGTTGGCGGGGCCGACCTTTTTCGCGAACTGCTACCACAGGTGGATCGCCTCTATCTGACCGAGGTTCATGGCGCTGTCGCTGCGCAGGCCGGGGCGAGCGACGTCTTCTTCCCGCCCATTGCTGCCAACGACTGGCGCGAGGTCTACCGCGAACACCACCCCGCCGACGAGCGCCACCCGTTTCCCTTCACCTGGCTGATTCTGGAGAGAAAAGAGATGGAACCACAGATTACACAGATTCAAGAAGGTT
>WBZP01003251.1_pt1 | contig 17797 bp, 19 predicted proteins | sample 5204301 | NCBI WGS metagenome assembly WBZP01 (sample SAMN12412401, study PRJNA552823) | activated sludge metagenome | isolation source: activated sludge from nitrification reactor of wastewater treatment plant... | place: USA: Pennsylvania | collected 2017 | reverse complement strand
AGAAAAAGCCGGGTTGATTTTTAATGAGCTGGTCAAAACCGGAAAAGTTAAGGCCCCAATCGTGATCGGCCGGGATCATCTGGACTGTGGATCGGTGGCATCGCCCAACCGTGAAACCGAAGCCATGCTCGACGGCTCTGATGCGGTATCGGACTGGCCTTTGCTCAACCTGATGTCAAACGCAACAGGTGGAGCTACGTGGATATCTTTCCATCATGGTGGTGGTGTGGGCATGGGGTATTCGCAGCATGCAGGAATGGTGGTTTTGGCCGATGGCACAGAGCGTGCTGAAGAATGTCTCAAACGGGTTTTGTTCAATGACCCTGCTATGGGGATTTTCCGACATGCGGATGCCGGATACGACAAAGCCAAAGCCTGGGGAGATAAATTTGGATTGAACGTGTGGTGAATTGCAGCAGGGATTGAGCGTTTGTCTGAGCTACCACGCAAATGCGTGGAGCGAGAACCACGCTGAGGCGTGGCCGCCCGGCTGCCCAAAAAATAATAATAAATGAAACTCATCGGTCCGTTTACCCAAATTCTGACATTAGACAAAATACCACTCAAAGGGGCGGTAAAAGATGAGGCATTGGAAATATTGCCTGAAGGTGGTGTACTCGTAGAAAAAGGAATAATCATTAAAACCGGGGATTTCGATTCGCTGAGAAAAGAACACAAAGAAGCTGAAATAGGGGAAGTTGACCAAAAAAGAGTTTTACTGCCAGGCTTTGTGGATTGCCATACACACAGCTGCTTTGCAGGTTTCCGGGTCATGGACTTTGCAGAACGAAATGCCGGAAGCAGCTACCTTGAAATCGCCCAAAAAGGCGGTGGAATATGGAGTACGGTGACCGCCACGAGGGATTCATCGGCTATTGAATTAAAACAATTGACTGAAAACCGGGTCAATAGTTTTTTAAAAAATGGCGTGACGACCATAGAAATAAAATCGGGCTACGGGCTATCGGTGGAAGAGGAAATTAGGCTATTGAAAGTAATAAACCAGTTGGATACCCGTGCTGATGTGGTAACGACCTGCCTTGCTGCACATGTAAAACCACGGGATTTTGAAGGCTCTACTGAGGAATACCTTGGCTATTTGATCAAAAAACTACTCCCGGAAATCAAAAATTTGACTCAAAGAATTGATATTTTCACCGAAAAATCGGCTTTCGGGCTTGAAGAATCGACCAGATATCTGCAACAGGCCAAAGAGATGGGTTTTAAAATAACCGTACATGCCGACCAGTTTACTGCGGGTTCGGCACAGATGGCCGTAAAACTGGGGGCACTATCCACCGACCACCTGGAAGCGAGTACCAACGAAGATATAAAGATATTGGCAAACTCCGAAACGGTAGCTGTGGCTTTGCCCGGTGCATCGATAGGACTGGGAGAGCCCTTTGCTCCGGCACGAAAACTTCTGGATGCTGGTGCTTGTGTGGCCATTGCTTCCGACTATAACCCCGGGTCAGCACCCATGGGCGATTTATTGACGCAGGCATCAATTCTGGCAGCATATCAAAAATTGAGCACAGCAGAAGTGCTGGCAGGATTGACTTTCAGGGCAGCCAAAGCACTTGATTTATATAATATTGGTAAAATATCATCTGGCTTTCAGGCTGATTTTCAGGCCTATGCCTGTGATGACTATCGCGAGATTCTGTATCATCAAGGGAGTTTAAAGCCGGAAGTAGTTTGGAAAAAGGGAGAGAAAATTTGAGTCTTATGAAAGAAATTTCAAAAATCTGGACGGGAAGAATTGATGGCGACGGGGAAGAGCATTTACGATGGCATCAGGCAATGCAATATGAGATAAATCCTGAAACAAAAATGGTGATTCTGGGATTTGTCTGTGACGAAGGAGTAAAGCGTAACAAAGGAAGAATTGGTGCCAAGGGCGGCCCTGAAGCACTCCGAAATGCCTGTTCTAATTTTCCGGTACACAAAAAACTGAATCTTGCTGACTTGGGTGATATCATCTGTGAAAATCACGACCTGGAAAAAGCTCAGGAAGAATTGGCGAATCGGGTGGCGGAATTACAAAATCAAAATTTGAAAAGTATCGTATTTGGAGGTGGGCATGAGGTAATGTACGGGCATTTTTCCGGCCTCAGAAGGGCATTCCCTGGGAAGAAAATCGGAATCATAACCTTCGATGCTCATTTTGACAACCGACCAATAATACCCGAAACCGGCCCTACTTCCGGCACCGGATTCTGGCAAATAGCACAAAACGACCCTAACCACGCCTATCTGGCAATCGGCATTCAGGAAAACTCCAATACCCGGGCTCTTTTTGATTTTGCTCATCAAACGGGCACGCAATATCTGTTGGGCAGGGATTTTTATTTTAAAAACGAAGAGAAAATACTGGCTGTAATTCACCAATTTATTGCTGAGATTGATTTGCTGTATGTGACGGTTTGCATGGATGTTTTTTCGGCTGCATTTGCTCCGGGCGTGAGTGCGACCGCCTATAACGGCTTGATTCCGGATGGATTTTTTCAGGATATCTTCAAAAAAATCATTTCCGACAAAAAACTCAAAGCTTTTGATATTGCTGAGCTAAACCCGGTTTTTGATATCGACCATCGCACCGCCAAATTGGGGGCATCACTGGTTTATGAAGTGTTGAATGCAGAAAAATAATAGAAAAAATTACTATTCTAAATCGTTGGAAATAAAATACTAAGAAAAGTAAGGACAATAATTTTGATTTTTTTTCGGCAAAAGATTTGACAAGATTAGAAAAACGCACTACTTTTGCACCACGATTTCAGAATTGAAGTCAACAAGGATCCCGAATAGCTCAGTCGGTTAGAGCATCTGACTGTTAATCAGAGGGTCGCTGGTTCGAGCCCAGCTTCGGGAGCAAAGCCTCAGAGAAATCTGGGGCTTTTTTTATTCAATTCTTTTTTCTGGCTGTTAATCAGAGGGTGGCTGCGGTTCTACGTCTCGATTCGAGCCCAGCTTCGGGAGCAAAGCCTCAGAGAAATCTGGGGCTTTTTCGTTTTAAATCACTTTAAGTTCTCTTCAAAAAATCACTTTTGACCGGTTTCCTCCAAAATCAAAACCCAGTCTTGTCCATAGCCTGATGTTGGGGGCGTAAATTTTTGCTTACCCTGGTTTTTATAATCACCAGATTCTTTTATTTCTCCATTTCTGGGGTTGAGCCATTTGGCCTTCAGACTATTCCCTGAAATTTTACCCAAAACAACCGTAAAGGGCTTTCCAGCAGCACTGTAAACCCAAATGTAATCTTTTCCACGAGCTGCTTGAATGCGGTCGTGGGCTGAGAGATTGTTTTCAAGTATTAAAGTTTGGTCAGGAACTCTTTCCAAAAGTGGCTGCGATTCCAAAAGAGTTCTTAAATATTTCACCTGATTGGCTGCAGGTAATTCCTTGGCTTGTTTCCAATAAAAATGAGGCCCATTGACCGGAGTGGCTCCGGGTCGATGAAATTGCCAGATATCGTGACAGCCATAAGTAAAGCCAAAAGCCCCGGCGAATACATCCAGATACAATGCCTTCCTCACATCAAAGGCATTGGTAGTGCCCAGTTCTTTGGCATTAAAACAAACAGGATGATCTTCGTAAATGGGCTCACCATCAATCACAGGCTTTGTGGGTTGCCTTTTGTAGGATTTGTCAATCAAATCATATACTTCGTTATCGAGGCAATGCCCGGTCTGAAACATATTGAAGTCAAACCAGGGCTCATTATGAAACCATTCTGAGGCACCTTCTTTGTTGGGTTGGGGGTGATAGCCTATCAAAACCTTATCATTTCCACCATGAGCCTCAGCCAAACCGGCTGCCATAGCATTCCAGATTTCCTTGTCTTGAGTGCTAGGCCTCGGATTTCGATCACCTCCTAAAATCCAGATGATATTTTTTCGATTTTTGTACCTATTCCCTATCCAAAAGCCATATTTTCCGGCATTTTCAGGATTGAATATTTCGGGTCCTGTTCCCCATTTATCCTTAAATATTTTATCTCCCCAGGTGGGCAGTAAGCCGATGGTCAGGCCAAATTCTGCGGCCTTGTCAATCACAAAATCAACATGGGCAAAATACGCTTCGTTGGGAGAAGTGGGATCGTCATTGAGCAGTGGAGTGTTCCCATAAGCGTTGGGCGTATGTAGGCCATCAAGTTCGGCCAAAACTACGGTCTGTATCACGGTAAATCCCTGCTCAGCACGGCGTTTGAGATAATAAGTTGCCGAGTCGCGGTCAAGAGCATGAAGTAACTCCCAGGCAGTATCGCCCACCCACAGGAAGGTCTGTTTGTCTTTTGTGATATATCTGCCGTTTTGACTTACCTCAAAACCTTGAGCATAGGCACTATTAACCCCTAAAAAAATCAGAAAGACCCAAACAAAATTTTTCATGGCAGTAATTGTATTTGAGAAAATCTTTATTTGACTTTAAAATCAGGATTGAAAATAATCCCGAGTACATTGCCCCAGGGGTCTTTCACGGTTGCGACCATGATTTCGCCACCTACATTTTCTGGTTTTTCAAAAGAAAATGCACCTAATGCCAGCAATCGGTCATACTCTTTTTGGATGTCATCAACACCCCAATATACCAACACATTGGACGATTTTATGGTTACGGGTTCGTCGTCAGGCACAAGTCCCAGTTCATAACCCTCCACATCGAATCCTACATAAAATGGTTGGTCAAAATAGGGTTTAATGTCAAAAACTTTGGTATACCATTCTTTGGCGGCATTGAGGTCACTCACTTTATAGATAGCCGTTCTTAATCCTTTCATAATTTATTTATTTTTTTGCCAAATTAATAAAATATAAATGAAATTGATGCTCAATATCTTAGCATCCACTTTTGTTAAAATTTTCTACTTTTTAGCTTTTCATTGCCATAGCTCTGTCGGGGGTATTATATAGTGTTTCAGGTATTTCAGCAAGTGTAGAGTAATTTATCTTATCCCCCAATGTATAAAACTCCTGAAAACTCATAATCAAAGGCTTCCATTTGTTGGGATCAACCCGGTCAGGGTTTTCATTTAGAAGAATGTCTTTTTCAAGGTACACTTTATTGATTTTTAGCTCAAAAATCAGAATTTTACCTTTTTGGATTTCATCATTTGCTGCCAATGAATAGGATGATTCTACTATAGCCTCCAACTGAACCGCACATTCTTTTACCCTCATAGGCTCAACCGTTTCTGAAAATTCCGAAGAAAAACCCGCATGTTCAAATTTATCCTCTACAAAAAAATACCCCTTTTGAATTTTAGCTTCAGGTACAGGGTATCTTCCTGTAGTTTTAGCCAATTTATTAACTGAACCCACCAAATCGGCAGAAGGAAGATTAAGTACACATTGCCCGGTTCTGAGTAGATTTTGGGAAGTTTGAGAACCGGCACCAAGACCAATTACACATCGCCACCCCAGCCAAAAAATGGAAGATGCAGGAGCCAGGTTGTCTGAATTATTGGGGTTTTTTGAGCTGATTAGCACTACGGGAGTTCCGAAATAAAGAATTGAAGGATAACTTTTGATTTTCATACTTTTTTTTATTTCAAAAGTATAGCCGGAAATGATTGAGAAAAATCTGATTCTTGCTGAAAATTATAAGTTATATTTCCTGGTATTCTCTGGCAGATTCCCAGCCGATAATCGCAGTTTTTCTGGGGGTACCCCATCGGTATCCTCCAAACGATCCGGTTGACTGAATTACCCGGTGACAAGGAATTAAAAATGCAACAGGATTGCTTCCAATGGCCGTACCAACTGCCCTGGAGGCTCCAATGTGGCCGATATTTTCAGCTATTCTTCCGTAGGTCGATAGTTTGCCTGAAGGTATTTTCAAAAGTGATTCCCAGACTTTCAACTGAAACTCGGTGCCATGAAGATGCAATTTGATTTTAGGCAAATTGCTCCAATCATTCCTGAAAACGTAAAGTGCATCTTGTTGGATCATGTCAAGTTTTCTTTGAAAAACAGCATTCGGAAATCTGTAAATGAGATTTTGTAAGGCTGCGGATTCATCTTCTTCAAAAGCCATGTGACATATACCTTTAGAAGTAGAAGCTACAATAAGATTTCCGAAAAGGCTTTCAGCAAAACTATAGTTAATCACGAGATTTTTGCCCCCGTTTTTATATTCAGCAGGGGTCATACCTTCAATATTTACAAAAAGATCATGTAGCCTGCTTGTACCTGAAAGGCCAGTTTGAAATGCAACATCAAAAATTGAATTTTGATCTGACAGGAGATTTTTGGCGTGCTCGAGGCTTATATATTGCAAAAATCGCTTTGGACTAACCCCCGCCCATTCTTTGAAAAGTCTTTGAAAATGAAATGGACTCAAATGTACCCTTTCGGCGATTTCTTCGAGATTAGGCTGTGACTTAAATGCTGTCTCAATATAACCAATTGCTTTGCTTATCCTCTCGAAGTTGACCTGATGTTTTGCGTCCATTATTTCTGGTTTTTAGACAAAAATGGCAAGGGTTGTTTTACAAAAAAATCTGAAACTTGCTAATTTTAGATTTTGGATAAAAATTCATTCAAACTCAGCAACTCCACTTTATGCTTTGCGGGGCTGAGCCAGTTCCAGATGTTGTTGTAATGCCTGATGAGCGTTTCGGCTGTCGCCCAGGGCTTATCGCTGGTGGTGTGGGCATCAGAAATTACCGTGATTTTGTAGTCCCTCACCAAAGCCCCTTTGAGGGTGGCATCCACACAAAAATCGGTAGCGGCACCGGTAATTATCAATTCTTCAGCATCCAGATTTTTCAAAACCGCCTCCAGTTCGCTTTTATAAAATGCATCATTGATGGTTTTTACCACTATTTTATCGGTGGTTTCTACAGTAATTTCATCGACAATCTCAAAGCCTGTGGTGCCCGGCAGATAATCTCCCTCTGCAGTGCCATCGTGCTGAATATGTATCACAGGCCAGCCTTTCTCTCTGAATTCTGTTGAAAGATGATTGATCCTCTCAATCACTCCCAAGGCATCATATTTTGATGTCAAAGGCGTAAAAGAGTCTTTTTGCATGTCGATGATGAGGAGGGTTTTCATTTAAGCTTCATTTTAAAAGACAAAACTATAAATGTTTATCAAATCCACATTTAGTTGACTATAGAATTGCAGAATGAAAAGAATTTTATTGTCGTCAAAGCTTTTTAAAAAAAATAAAAAAAGGTTTAAGAAACTACTATTAAAGTATATAAAGACCTCGTTATGCCTATTAATACAAATTGGTGTAAAATTATTGTTTGAAAATTTTTTTTAAGAGTTAGATAATTAGAATTATTTAAACAACTTCAGCTGGCCCAAAGAAACTTGATTCCAGTAGCAATCGTAATACCGAATTATAACCTCCTCCCCGCTTTACCCATCTCATACACCAAATTCCCACCGGCAGCGAGCTCGGCGTAGGTCAGATAGGTGCGGTTGATGGATTTGCCATTAAGAATGATTTTTTGAATGTAAATATTGTCTTTCCCGAAGTTTTTGGCTGTAATGTTAAGGGTTTTACCGCCTACTTTCATTTTTAAATTGCTAAAATGTGGTGTGCCCACATAGAACCTGCCATCCGCCGGATGCACCTGATAAAAACCCATCGCCGAGGCTACATACCAGGCACTCATCTGGCCGCAATCATCATTACCACAGATACCATCGGGCTTGTCGGTGTAAAACTTCGACGTGATTTCCTTCACTTTTTCAGCGGTTTTGTCGGGTCTGCCCAACGCACTGTAGATATAAGGTACATGGTGCTCAGGCTCGTTGCCTTGTGCATACATACCTATGAGCCCCGACACGTCGGGCGAAGCCTCGGCACCCAAGTCACCTGATACCACAAACAGACTATCGAGCTTTTCCAGAAAGGCCTCCTTGCCCCCAAACAAAGCCGTATAGTTCTCCAGATCCTGTGGCACCATAAATGTATATTGCCAGGCATTGCCTTCGGTAAAATCGCTCTTCATGTGTACGATATTGAAAGGGTCAAACGGCTCCCTGAATATCCCGTCAGACATCACCCCACGCACAAAACGGGAATTTTTGTCAAAATATCTCTTATAATAACCCGCTCTTTCTTCAAAATATTTACGGTCTTCTTCGTGGCCCAATTTTGCAGCCACCATAGCGATGCATTTATCTCCTATGGCATATTCCATGGCTTTGGAAACCGACTCCACCTCCTGCTCTGCCGGTATGAAACCCGTCTTTTTCAGGTATTGAAGTCCAAACTCATCGCCCATGGCTGTGGTTTTCATGGCCTGAAAAGCCTTTTCATAATCAAAACCTTTGAAGCCTTTCAAAATGGCATCGGCCAAAACTGGCACTGCACTGTAACCTACCATACAGTTGGTTTCTGAACCTACCAAAGGCCACACCGGCAACTTACCCTGCTGTTCATAAATGTCGAGCATGCTTTTAACGAAATCAGGCACTTTCTGCGGAGCCAAAAGGGTCATTAAAGGATGCCACTGACGGTAAGTATCCCACAAACTAAACACGGTATAGTGGTCATAACCCGGTTGGGTGTAAACTTTCTTATCGGTGCCGCGGTAGGTTTGGTCGTGGTCGTTAAACAATATCGGGGCTATCATGCTGTGGTAAAGAGCGGTGTAAAAAGTCCTTTTTTCAGAAACACTATTGGTAGTAACGGTAGCAACCGAAAGGGCCTTGTTCCATTTTTCCTGAGCCAGCAATTTGATATTTTCAAAATTCCAGCCCGGGATTTCAGCTTGTATGTTATTCAGGGCATTTTCAAAACTCACAGGCGAGATACCCACTTTTATTTCGACTTTTCCTGTGCCCATCCCAAAATCTATTTGTCCTACCAGGCGGCGACCTTGTTTTTCTTTTACATCAACAAAAGCACTATCGGCCACAATTCCAAAGTTTTTGATCGGAACAGAAGTTTTTATTGCAAACCACAATCTTTGATCAACCGCCCAACCTGAAGACATCCGGTACCCAACGAAAGTATTGGCGTCCACTTGTTTGATATAGGTATCAGTAGGTCTATCCCAGCCTATACCTGTAAAAAGGTCAACCGCCACCCGGCGATTTTCATTTTTTTTGTAATGATATTGATGATAGCCTACTCTTTCGCTTGCTGTAAGCCTGACCTTCACTTCGGGCAGATTTACTGCGTAATAACCCGCCTCTGCCTTTTCATTTTTATGAGAAAAAATAGCCCCAAAGCCCCCATTATCACGATTTTGATGACGGTGCTCAAGCTTTAGTTTGCCCGAATACGGCATCAGCATCACATCGCCGAGGTCGCCGATACCTGTACCGCTGAGGTGAGTTTGTGAAAACCCAATGATGAGAGAGTCGGAATAATGATACCCCGAGCACCAGTCCCATCCTTTTACGATTTGGGTTGGGCCGACCTGCACCGCCCCAAATGGCACATTTGCCCCCACAAATACATGACCATGACCGTCGGAACCAATTATAGGGTCAACAAATTTTACAGGTTTTTCCTGAGCATGTAGCTGAGCAGCCACTATCAGGCCAAAAAGTATTTTTTTCATGGAGAAGGACGATTTTAAACTCAAAAATACTTGATGTTTTTGGGGGATTTTCAGGAATTAATAAATTTTTTTAATAAATATTTTTTCAGACAAAAACTTGCTTATAAACAAGGCTCAGCGTATCGCAAAAACCGCAAAGTAGCCACAAAATGCACAAAGAGTTTTTTTAGTCTAAAGAGAAACTCACTCCACCGCACTCTCCAAAAACTGAATCGTACCCGCATCAGCATTGATTTCGGCTTCTATGCCTATGGGAATAGTGAATTTATTGGTGATGTGGCCAATCATCGCCCCTGTAAAAGCCGGTTTTTTGGCAGGTTTTATGTGATCTTCCCAAAGGTCTTCTAAAGTAAGCGAACCGTAACTGCCGGAGCCGGGCTCACACTTGGTGCATTTTCCAAACACAAAACCATTCATAGCCTCAAATGCCCCAACAAGCCTCAGATGGTTTATCATGCGATCGACACTGTAGGGCTGTTCCTCCACATCTTCACAAAACAGGATAGCATTTTTGAAATCAGGCGTATATTTTGAGCCCAAAATATGACACAAAACGGTCAAATTTCCCCCAATCATCTTTCCACGGGCAGTACCGGAATTAATGGTGGCGATGCGATCTTCTACCTGTGTGAGGTTATCGCCCTTGGTATTAGGGTTTTCATATTTTACTTTTTCGGCATTCATCAAAACTGCTGTGAAGTACTTCACCGAAAAATCATTCCAGGTAGAACCACCCACCGGGCCATGGAAAGTAACGAGACCCGTCATGACATGGATTCCCAACAACAAGGCCGTAACGTCGGAATATCCCACAATGACTTTTGGGTTTCTGCGGATAGCCTCGTAATCTAAAAGCGGCAAAATACGGGCACAACCCCAGCCTCCGTGTACACACAGAATACCTTTCACCGAGCTATCGGCAAACATTTCATTGACATCCGATGCCCGCTCCTCGTCGGTTCCGGCCAGATATCCATAACGTTTCCAGAGGTTTTTACCCAACTTGACCTTAAAACCCAATGCTTCCAAAGACTCTATCACCACCTGCACCTGTTCTTTGCTGTATGCCGGGGCGGCAGGGCACACCAACCCGATAGTATCACCCGCAATTAGCCTTTTAGGTTTGATGATTATGGGTTGAGCAACTGGAATAGTGAGAGCCGGAGCTATCGCCAGATTCTGAATGAAGTTTCTGCGGTTCATAGTTTTTGGGAGAAAAATTTCTAATAAATCCTAAATGTCACTTTGAATTTAAAAAATCTTCAGGGTCGATATCGGCTTGTTTTAAAATAGCTCTAAGTGTTCCTTCAGGCATATCTCCTGAATGATTGGGAATTGTGGTAAACTTTTTTGAAATTGGATTGTGCCAAATCTCATGGCTTCCGGCCGCTTGCCTGTAAAACTCAAATCCAAATATTTTCAAAATCTTAATGATTTGGCGGTAAGGAAAACCTGATAACCTCCCCATATCAAAATCCAATTACCAAAGGATAATCAAAGCTTTCCTTTGCCAATTTCAAATGAGAAATATTACTTTCCTTTGCTTCAATCAACTTCTTGGCAATATCTTTCGCAATCTCTATGGTCTCGGAAATCGTTCTGCCTTGAGCAACCAGGCCCTGAATTTTATCAGAAGTGGCTAAATATAAACCCTCAGGCAATTTTTCAATATGAAGATCCAAAATATGTTCCATGATTTGACAATTATTTATCAAAAGTAAAAAATAAATACCAACAAAATAACCTGACAAAACAATCAATAAATTTTAAACAGAGATTTATTAAATATTTTACGACAATTAATTCGAATTTTTGCAGTTTTACAATTGCATTTAAAAACCCTGACCTGATGTTTATTAAACTTAAGAACCTTTTAAAAGCACTAGCCCTCTCATTCGTTCTTTTTTCTTGCGGCACCACAGACATAATAGAACCCACTGAAAATCAAACTTTTGGAATCAGACATGACCGCAGTCTGAGCGATTATGAATCTGCCGTAACCTCCGCCACCGATCACCCAGATTTTGGAGCTGTGGTGATGTTTAGCTATACTCTCGACGGTAAATCAGATGAGTATATTGGCTCAGGTACGCTTATTGCACCCAACTGGATTTTGACCGCCGGACATAATTTTTTTGTAAAAGACGAACAGAAAAACCCCGCCAGTCCTGCTGATATCACTGTTTTTACGGGAAATAACCCCAATAACCCTGACCAAACCTTGAGCGTGGAGCAGATTTATTTTCACCCCACCTGGCTACAAGACAATCAGGATTTTGTAAATGCCAATGACTTGTGTCTGGTAAAATTAAAAACCGCTGTTAAAAATATCACGCCAGTTCCGCTCTATACCGGCACCGATGAACCCATTGGTAGCAAAGTATGGTATTGTGGGTTTGGAGATTATTCAAAGCTAAAAGGTCAGAATCCTGATTCTTACTCAAAAAAACATGCCATCGAGAATATTTTGGACCGAAAAGCCACCGGAATCATAACAAAAATCAATGGGCTCACCTACAATGGCGGCCTTTTGGCATTTGACTTTGATGCTCCTGCTGGCAACAGCAATACGCTGGGCGACAGCTATATAGGCGAAGATGAAGCCCTGTTGGGCACCGGCACCAGCTCTCCCTCACCGCTTGACCTGGAAGGCACCACTGTGCAGGGTGACAGCGGTGGGCCACTTTTCATAAAAGACAATGGCGTATGGAAAATCGCTGGGGTGCTCTCAGGAGGAGTGCCCGAGCCCGTAAAAGGCCAAAAAGACAGCAGCTACGGCGATATTTCGGTGTTTATCAGAGTCAGTAATAGCAAAGGATGGATTGGGGAGGTGGTGAAGTGAGGGGAAACTATCTATTTTTATTCTTTTCCAAACTGACTATAGTTTTTAGAATACCTAATCAATCTATCCCAATCTCTATCAATTAAAGCTTGCTTTTTTCTTCGGCTCCATCCTTTAATTTGCTTTTCGGTTTCAATGGCTTGTTGAACAAACTGAAATTCCTCAAACCATTTAAGCTCAACAGGCCTTCGTTTGAAAGTATAAGAATCAGTGTCAATACCTTCGTTGTGTTCCATTATCCTATTTTCGAGATTTGATGTCATTCCGGTATAAAAGGAATCATCAGAGCACTGTAGAATATAGACGAAGTAAGATTTCATGAGGTGGTTTTTTTATTGATTTTTGCCAGGCTATGTATGTCGAAGCCCTCATTATTAGTTAATTTTTAATTCAAATTTACAAACAATACGTACCCTTCGACAAGCTCAGGGTGACAAATACAAAATGTCAGGCTGAGCATGTCGAAGCCCTCATTCTTGGTTAATCTTTAATTCAAATTTACTAGCTAAACGTACCCTTCGATAACTAGGCAAGCTCGTGGCAGGCTAAGCTCAGGGTGAAAAATCAACTGTTAGGCTGAGCCTGTCGAAGCCTTCATTCTTGGTTAATCTTAATTCAAATTTACAAACAATACGTACCCTTCGTCAAGCTCAGGGTGACAAAAACAATATGTCAGGCTGAGCCTGTCGAAGCCCTCATTCTTGGTTAATCTTTAATTCAAATTTACAAACAATACGTACCCTTCGACAAGCTCAGGGTGACATTTCCCACCTGTTATTGTGACACTTTCCCTTCCCCCAGCCCCTCCGAAGTCGCAGTAATTTCAAATTTACCGGATTCGGAATGGATAATGACCATTGCTTTTCCGTTAAAAAGCGGGATGCTTTCACTACGAAACGACTGGAAATTTTGGGGATTTCCGTTGTCGATTCCTGCAATTTTAGCATCGCCTTTCAGACTGATTTTGATTACATTGGCAGCTGTCGGGCACTCCCGGCCGGCCTGATCAGTTACACTCAACTCAAAGAAATAATAATCTGCTTTTTCTTTCAGAGTGTTGTCTTTCGTGATTTTCACTTTTACGGGTGCTGTGGTGGTGGCGATGGTTTTTTCGGCCAAACGCACCCCATTTTTATAGGCTACCACTTTGAGTTCGCCCGGTTGGTAGGTCACATTTTCCCACATCAACCTAAACCGCTCCACGGAATTGTCGGACTTAGGATTCTTGCACTTTTTGCCTTGCGATACGCCATTGACAAACAACTCGGCACAGTCGCCAGAAGTGTAAACAAATACCGGCACGTTTTGGCCAAGCCTTTCCGGCCAGTTCCAGTGTGGTAAAATATGAAGAGTGGTATCGGTGGTGTTCCAGTAGCTTTTGTACAGATAATAACGGTCTTTGGGCATGCCACACAAGTCCACGATCCCAAAATAGGAACTACGGGAAGATGCAGTGACCGGCAGGCCTTTTTCTTTGGCCCAGTCGTTGGTATAGGGCGTCGGTTCACCCAGATAATCGATGCCTGTCCACACAAACTCACCCGCGATGTAAGATTCATCTTGCTGCCACATAAAATCGTCGTCGGATATCTCAGCCCAATACGGGGCGTTGAGATCATAAGAACTCATCTGCAAGGCATTGGAAACCTGGGTTTTATCTTTTGGTAAAGGAAAGTCATAATATCCCCTGCTACTAATGGTCGATGCCGACTCGCTCACTATCACGCTTTTGTTGGGCTCCATCTGCCTGGCAAGGCTGTATCGTCTGCCGTAGTTCCAGCTATGTACGTCATAAAAGTCAAAATGCCGTGTTTTGGCCGCCGGAAAAATATCGCAAGCCATAGTGATGGGTCGCATGGGGTCGTATTTTTTAACGTAGTTTATCATCGTTTGCAACTTGTCAAAACCTCCGTTGAGGTTGAGTTGCTGGTCGGCCATCTCATTGCCCACGCTCCAGATAAACACCGAGGGGTGGTTGCGGTCGCGACGAACAAAGTTGCCAATATTGCGTTTGGCGAAAGCGTCAAAATCGGTGGTATCTGTGATATCAGCCTTGGCGTCGTATTTATCGAAAGCCTCATTGAAAACCAAAAAACCCATGCGGTCGCAAAGCTCCAATAGCTCAGGTGCGGGTACATTGTGACTGGTACGAATGGCATTACAACCCATTTTTTTCATGATTAAAAGCTGGCGTTTGAAAACTTTCTCGTCAAAAGCCATACCCAATGGTCCCAGGTCGGCATGTAGGTTCACTCCTTTGAGCTGCACTCGCTGGTCGTTGAGAAACAGGCCGTTATCAGGCGTGATTCTGATATCTCTTATCCCGAAATCAGTCCGGCTTACATCCAAAAGCGTGTTGCCTTCGAAGATGGAAGTTTCGACTTCATACATTTCTGGGTGCTCCAGTGACCATCTTGCCGGATTGGGAAAGGTATGTGTATTTTCGGCATTTTTACTCTGACCTGCTTTTATTTCCATCTCAACCCATGAACCTACCCCGGTAAATTTTCCGTCTTTGAATATTTTCTGAATCACTTTCAATTTTTTATCTGAAGGCGACTCGTTTTTTATGGCTGATCTTACCAATATATCGGCATAGTGCGGCTTCAGAATGGCGGTTTGGATCTGCGTTCCCCAGATTTCGGTATGAATAGGATTAAGAGCAATCAGGGTCACCTTCCGGTAAATTCCAGCACCAGGATACCAACGGCTGTCATGCTGACGGGTATCGGCGTGTACCGCTAACAGATTTTCACCCTTTTTCTTCAAAAATGATGTGATATCAATGTAAAATGAATTGTATCCATAGTCCCATGCACCGGCTTTTTGTCCATTCACAAAAACCTGAGGCTGAGCCATAACGCCATCAAAGAGCAGGATGTATTTTTTCTCGGTTTCGGAAGTGGGCAAGTTGAATTTCAGTCTGTACCAACCCTCTCCTTTCCAGGGGAGTTTTCCTGTGTTTCCATCGCCATCAGGGATAAACGGCCCGGCAATGGCCCAGTCATGCGGAACAGTCACAGAAGCCCATTTGGAGTCGTCGAGTTTTTCGGTTTGAGCATTTGGGGTATTTCCTAACTGAAACTTCCAGCCGGATTTCAAAACGGTTAGGTTTCGTTCCTGAGCAGTAAGAAATCCTGAGAAAAGGAGAATAAGGGCGAGTGTTTTTTTCATGAGTGTTTGAACCTCACCCCCGACCCCTCTCCAAAGGAGAGGGGAGTTTGGATTGAGGATTTTATTTCATGCAAAATTATAATTTGGGTTTTTCTAAAAAAATGAGATTGGGTGGGTTTTGGTGTGAGATTTTTGGGGGAAATTGTAAAATAAAAAAAAGTGGAATATTTTCTTTTAAATGTTGGAATATTTTCCTATTTTTACGTGAATAATATTTCAGACTATGACACTATCAATGTTAGATAAACGACAAAACGATATTATTGGGAAGATTCCTGCTATACATGATTCAACCAAATTTTTTCTTTTTGTAGCAAATAGTTCTCAGGATTCAGATTATGTAAATATTCTAAATAAGTTATTTACTTTAAATGATAATCTTTTGGCTGATTGGCTAAATATATCCTCAAGAACATTTAGAAATTACCGCAAAAACCCTGAGCTCTCCCTTAAAGAAAATACAAAAGAGCATGTTTTGGTATTGCTATCCCTTTATAAGCACGGCATTGAGACTTTCGGGAGTAAAGACGATTTTGAAAAATGGCTTTCTTTACCCAATATATTGCTCGACAACAAACCACCGGTGAGTTTTTTGGATACAATTCTTGGAATAAAATTCATTGATAACCGCCTCACAGCCATCGAATATGGGGAAAATGCATAATTATGATTGTTTTTAATATCAGAAAAGCAAAATTTGCAAAGGAGTTAAGTGCATCAGGGATAGAGAACCGATGGAATAAAGAAGAAGAATTTGTAATTTATACTGGAAGTTCTGTTTCACTTGCGACTCTGGAAATGGTAGCACACCGCAGTGCAATAAACACGCATAGTGACTATAAATTGCTCAATATCAAACTTGAAATAGATGAACAGTTTGATGTTACTAAAGTCAATCCCAAAGATTTGCCAAAAAACTGGAGAACGATAAATGCATATCCCTTACTACAAGAAATAGGCTCAGAATGGTACCGAAGTAAAAAGAGCCTTATCCTAAAAGTCCCTTCAGCATTGGTGCCAAGAGAATATAATTTCCTGATTAATACCCGCCACCCGGATTTCGAAAAGAAAGTAACCCTACTCGAATCCGAAGATTTTGAATGGGATGGGAGATTACTTTGAAAATGTAATTTGGTCTAAAATTGAATTTTGATTAATTTTATTTCGTTAATTTTTAAAATCATAAAATTATGGTCGCTTTAAAACCTCAATACATTACTGACAATATGGGTAAAAAAGTCTCAGTTGTATTGTCAATTGATGACTTCAAGGGTATTATGGAAGAACTAGAGGAGCTAGAAGATATCAAATTATATGATGCAGCTAAAAAATCAAAAGAGCCCTCTGTTCCAATGGAGGAAGTTTTTAAAATGATTGAAGAGAAAAGAGCTGCTAAGTAATGGCTTACCGAATTAATATTAATAAAAGGGCTATCAAAAGCCTTGAAAAAATACCAGATCCATATTATTCCCATCTAAAAAAGGCCATCATTGACCTTTCTATAAACCCCAGACCTCAAGGTTACATTAAATTAAAAGGAAGAGACGGATTCAGAATTCGTGTTGGTAATTATCGCATTATTTATGAAATTTTTGATGAAGTATTAATTATTGAAGTGATTGAAATTGGACACAGAAAAGAGATTTATGATTTGTGAACCGATTTACTTGTTTATACCTAAGTTTTTTAATTGACTAAAAGCACTTTTAAAATTTTATGTAACAGCTAAATACCTAATAGAAAGAAAGTTATAAATATTTTTAAGACAAAAAACATTTGCAATAATATTTTTTCATAATTTTGAAAATATTTTCACAACTTTAATTATTTAATAAATGAAAAACACAACTAAATGGCTAAAAAGAAATAAAGTATTTCTTGAAGCCTTAACACTAGTACTAAAGGTGCTAATTGACGCTTTAAAATTCTTTCTTTTAGTTTCCACACTACGTTAGAAAGTATTTTATCTTCTTAAAAATCCTCCAAATGGAGGATTTTTTTATTTCAAACCAGTAATTTTTAAAAACATAACGTAAAAAAACTCCATTAACTCCTTACATATCAGAAGCCAATGGAGACAATCTTAGGAATTATTCAATAAAGTTTTCTCACCTCCCCCCCGGCGGGCAATGCTCTTTCAGATATTTGGTGAAAAGGGTATTGAGGTGCTTACGTGTACCTTCGCCTTCAAATATTCCGTGGCTGCGGTTGGGATACGGCATAAACTGAAACTGTTTGTTGTATTT
>WBZP01003249.1_pt1 | contig 17804 bp, 9 predicted proteins | sample 5204301 | NCBI WGS metagenome assembly WBZP01 (sample SAMN12412401, study PRJNA552823) | activated sludge metagenome | isolation source: activated sludge from nitrification reactor of wastewater treatment plant... | place: USA: Pennsylvania | collected 2017 | reverse complement strand
CGGAGTAACCATGGCCGATGTCAATGGCGATGGTTACCTCGATATTTATGTATCCGTGATCAGCAATAAGTATCAGCTGACAGGGCATAACATGCTTTTCATCAATAACAAGAACAATACTTTCTCCGAGAAAGCCAAAGAATATAACCTCGATTTTACCGGCCTCTGCACACAAGCCGCCTTTTTTGATTATGACCGTGACGGCGACCTTGACTGCTATTTACTGAACCAATCGCATCACCCGCATGCCAATATCGTGGATACGAGCAACAGGCGTAAATATGATGCCATGTCGGGCGACAGGCTCTATTGCAATAATATGGCCGATTCCGGCAGGTTCACCGATGTATCGGCCAAAGCAGGCATCTACCAGAGTAACCTGGGCTACGGCCTGGGCCTTGCCATCGCCGATATCAACCAGGATGGCTGGGATGATATTTACATCGGCAACGATTTCCACGAAAACGATTATTATTATATCAACAAAGGGAACGGCCAATTCACCGAAAGCGGAGCCAGCCATTTCAGGCATTACAGCCGGTTCAGCATGGGTAACGATGTGGCCGATTACAATAACGACGGGCAACCTGATATCGTTACGGTAGACATGCTGCCGCCGGATGAAAAAGTACTCAAAACATACGGCAGCGATGAAAACCCCGATATCTATAAAGTAAAACTCGAGATCCAGGGATACCAGAAACAATATTCCAAAAACTGCCTGCAACGGAATAACGGCAAAGGCGCCAGCTTTTCCGAAACCTCCCTGCTGAGCGGCGTGTCTGCAACAGACTGGAGCTGGGCGCCCCTGTTCGCCGATTTCGATAATGATGGCAACAAAGACCTGTTCATCAGTTCCGGGATCGTTAAAAGACCGGTGGACCTCGATTACGTCAGGTTCATCTCCGACCTCGACATGAAGAAAGGCCGGCAAAAGACCGACGCCTATGATGACGAAGCCATCAAAGGAATGCCCGATGGCAGCTCCCATCCTTATTTCTTCAAAGGCGACGGTAAGATACATTTTGAAGATGTCAGCGATTCCTGGGGCACCGGCGACATGAAAGGGTTTTATAACGGTGCCGCTTATGCGGACCTGGACAATGACGGCGACCTGGATGTGGTCATCAACTGTATCGAGGCCCCGGCGGTTGTACTTAAGAATAACATGCCCCCTAAACTGTCCACGAAGGTCGTGCTTCGCGGAAACGATAAAAACAGGTTCGGCATCGGCGCCAGGGTTTGGTTGTTCTCCGGCGGCAAAATGCAATACCAGCAACTGATGCTGACCAGGGGCTTCCAATCATCCTGCGACACCAAACTTCACTTCGGCCTCGACAGCACCCGCATCATCGACAGCCTGCTCGTGGTGTGGCCCAACCAAAAATACCAGGTGGTCAAAAATATTCCGGCCGTTGAAAAGATCACCCTCGAACAAAGCCAGGCCGGCGGCTTATTTAATTACGACAGTTTCTTCCCCCAAGTTCAAAACCCCTGGGAAGATATCAGCAACCAGGTTAACCTCAACTGGAAACACCGGGAAAACGATTTTCTGGATTATAACAAACAATATCTCATTCCCCATATGCTCTCTGACCGTGGGCCCAGGATCGCCGTGGCGGACGTCAACCACGACGCGCTGGATGACATCTACGTCTGCGGTGCCAGCGGACAGCCTGGGCAACTGCTGATCCAGCAAGCCAATGGTCAATTCAAAACGGCAGATACTGCCGTATTCAACAAATACGCAGCCACGGAAGAAGTGGACGCCCTGTTTTTTGACGCCAACAAAGACGGACATCCCGATCTGTACGTAGTGTCAGGCGGTAACCAGTATAACGACGGCAACCCCAACCTCGCAGACCACTTCTACCTGAATGACGGAAAAGGACATTTTACGGAATCACCCGATGGCATTCCCCAGATCCTGAAAAATAAATCCTGCATCAGCATGGCAGATGTGGACAATGACGGCGATATCGACCTGTTCATCGGCGGGCTTGCCGATGCCAAACAATACGGTATCGCACAACCATCCTACCTCTTCATCAATAACGGAACCGGGCATTTTACCCAGGCCGGACCTGCGGTTATCAATCTTCAAAACCTCGGCATGGTAACCAGCGCCGGATTCGCCGACCTCAACAGGGATGGCTGGACGGACCTGGTTGTGGCAGGAGAATGGATGCCCGTGAAAATATTCATGAATAATAAAGGCTCATTCAAACCAACCGACCTGCCCCAATCTACCGGTTTATGGCAAACGATAACCCTTACCGATGTGAACGGGGACGGACAGGCGGATATCCTCGCCGGCAACTGGGGGCATAACACCAAACTCTTCGCAGGAAAGAACGGACCCTGCAAATTATATGTCAAAGACTTCGATCACAATGGCTCCGTTGAACAGATACTTTGTTATACCATTAACGGTGAAGAATACACGTTTTTAGCCAAAGACGAACTGGAACGCCCACTTCCGATCCTGAAAAAAGCATACCTGACCTATTCGGAAGTGGCTGGCAAATCCGTACAGTACATGTTTTACGACCTTTTTAAAGATTATACAGAATTAAAGGCGGAAGTACTGGGCTCATCCCTTTTCACCGGCAACGGCAAAGGCGGATTCACCCGCAACGACCTTCCCGATGAATGCCAGTTGGCGCCCGTATTTTCATTTCTCCCTTATACAAGCCGGCAACAAAATACCATACTGGCAGGCGGGAATTTTTACGGGGTCATACCGTATGAAGGACGTTATGATGCCCTGCTGCCAACCAGCCTGCAATCAGGCCCCGGCAATACCATGCGCATTTCCGACGTGATGCCGGAAGTGGAAGGAGAAGTGAGGGATTTAAAATGGATTCAGACAAGCGGTGGCAAAAAGGTCATGATCATGGCCAGGAACAATGCGCCGCTGTTATTTTTTAAACGGAGAGACTAAGAGGTCTCTCATAATATTTTTGTATGTGCAGGAAGCTTATGGCTATCTCCTGGGTGCTGATGTCTGTTTACGGATGCCAGCAACCGGTGAAGCCTTACCAGGATGTTTTCAACGACCCGATACTGTATGCCGTAACGGTCAAGGAACTGAACAATGTTGTCAAGCAGAATAATTTTCCGCCCATCATTGCCAGCCGTAATTACGCCTATGCCAATATCGCGGCCTATGAAGTCATGGTAAAAGGGCAAACAACATTCGGGTCGCTGGCAGGTCGTATCAAACACCTCGAAACCATACCCGCCTATGATACCAGTCATGTGAACTTCCACTATGCTTCCCTGCTGGCTTTTTGCAAAGTAGGACAAGCGGTGACCTTTCCTGAAGGAAGTATGAAAGAATATGTCGCCCGCCTCGATTCGATGGCAGTGGCATCAGGTATGCCCGAAGACATGCAGCAAAAAAGCAAAACACTGGCCGACTCAGTGGGAAATTTTATTCTCCGGTGGAGCAAGAAAGACAATTACGCACAAACACGTACGGCTGAGAAATACAATATCACTCAGGAAGAAGGCAGGTGGGTTCCTACTCCCCCGGCTTATGCCCAGGCCCTGGAACCGCACTGGAAAGAGATCAGGCCGATGGTGATGGACAGCGGCAGCCAGTTTTCGCCCCCAAGGCCTTATGACTATAATATGAAGGATAAGAACAGTCCTTACTACCAGGAAGTATTGGCCGTAAAAAATGCCGGTGACAGTTTAACACCCGAACAGAAGCATATTGCCGAATTCTGGGACGACCTGGGCACCCGCATGATGGTGGAAGGACATGTGATGTTCACTGCGAAAAAATTCTCGCCCCCGGGACACTGGATGAATATCGTGGGCATAGCGGCGAAAACGGCGAAATCCGATTTCTCTACTACCGTATATGCTTACACGAAAACGGCCATCGCAATGTTTGACGCCTTTATCCAGTGCTGGGACGAAAAATTCCGCAGCAATACCGTACGCCCGGAAACGGTCATCAACAAGTTGCTCGACCCAGAATGGCGCCCCTATTTGCAAACACCACCATTTCCTGAATACACCTGTGGCCACAGTACGGTCTCTTCCGCCGCTGCGGAAGCCCTAACCAGTGTGTATGGCGACAACTTTGCCTATACAGACAGCTCCGAGCTTGAATTTGGAATTCCCAATCGCTCATTTACCTCATTCCGCCAGGCCGCCCTGGAAAACAACTGGGCACGGTTCTATGGTGGCATACACTTTCACCATTCATGTATTGTGAGCACGGAATATGGTAAAAAAGTAGGAGCATTGGTCAATGAAAAACTTGATTTAAAAAAGCATTGATTGACAGAAAACATAAAACATGTCGGCTAAATTTTATCAACACCTCGACATGTCCACAGAAGCGTCTATGTCAAGATTGTATTGGGCCATCTATTACAGAAGCGATTGTGAAAAGGGGTTGATAAAAGGAAAAAGTAGGTAAATGGGCGGTTGAGCGCGGCCATGCCGATGGCGCCGAATAATCAGTACAGCATGTAAAAAGAAATTTATGATGAAGATGAACCGAATAACACTGCTTTTTAGCATTAGTCTCTTTGGATTATCAGTTTGCACCTGTTCAAAAAGCAATACCGGCGGAAACAATAACAACAACCCGCCCGCCGCAACAGACTCCCTTCATTTCTGGCTGACCAAGCCAGATCAGTCTGCCTTGCTGCAACCCAATGCCGTGGCTTTAGTCGATCTGGCACAATCCAATTTTCCCATGATCCAGACAAATGCCTCTCAAACCTATCAAACGGTTGACGGTTTTGGATATACGCTGACGGGCGGTAGTGCCAAACTCATCCATGCCATGAGCGTTTCCGCCAGGGCTTCCCTGCTGAACGAACTCTTTGGAACTGGCAGCGGGTCCATTGGCGTCAGTTATTTACGGATCAGTATCGGGGCATCCGACCTGAGCGAGTCGGTATTCTCTTATGATGACATGCCGGCCGGTCAAACCGATCCTACCTTATCTCAATTCAGTTTATCGCAGGACACCACACACCTGATCCCGGTTTTGCAGGAGATCCTTGCCATCAATCCCAACATCAAAATCCTTGGTTCGCCATGGAGCGCCCCGGTTTGGATGAAAGATAACGGAAGCAGTGTCGGTGGCAGTTTACAAACACAGTATTATGCGGCCTATGCGAATTACTTTGTAAAATATGTGCAGCAGATGCAGGCCAAAGGCATCCGTATAGATGCGATCACCATTCAGAATGAACCGGAGAACCCGAATAACAACCCCAGCATGGTGATGACCGCAGCCCAACAGGCGGATTTTATCAAAAACCACCTGGGCCCCGCCTTCCAAACAGCGGCTATCACAACCAAGATCATCGTATTCGACCATAATTGCGACCATCCCGAATACCCGATCGCCATATTGAACGATGCGGCCGCCAAGCCTTACATCGACGGTTCCGCCTTTCACCTCTACGCAGGTAATATCAGCGCCATGTCGAACGTACACACCGCGCATCCGGATAAACATGTGTATTTCACGGAACAGTGGACCGGCGCCAACGGTACTTTCAACGGCGATTTTCAATGGCATATCGAAAATGTGATCATTGGGTCGATGCGCAACTGGGGAAAAGTGGCGCTGGAGTGGAACCTGGCCAGCGACCTGGCCTATGGCCCACACACGCCCGGAGGGTGCAGCGAATGCAGGGGCGCCCTCTTCATTGATGGATCCAGTGTAACACGTAATGTGGCCTATTATATCATTGCACAGGCTTCCAGGTTCATACCCGCCGGTTCTGTTCGTATAGGCAGTACTGTTACCGGAACTTTGCTCAATGTGGCTTTCAGGACTCCGGCAGGCAAAACGGTTTTACTGGTATTCAATAAAAGCGGAAATGCCAGCGGCCTCAACATAGCCGTTGGAAATAAATGGGCCTTCGCATCCATTCCTGCAGGGGCCGCCGCCACCTATGTATGGTAATAACGATTAAAACGAACATACGCATGCTCAAAAAAATCATTGCTCCCCTCGCCCTGTGCTGGCTGATCGCCTGTCAGCAACCGGAAACAGAGAAAAGACAATCAGCCTCCGGAAAATCATTTTCTGCCGAAGGAAAAACGGCTACCATCTATGCAACGGCCGACAGTACCGACTTGCGCCTGACAAAGACGGGAACCAGTGCGTTCAAGGATAAGCCGCAGCCCATGGAGAACGAGATCTCCGTATTTGTGGATCCCACACATACCTACCAGGAATTCGTTGGCATCGGGGCGGCCCTTACCGACGCAGCAGCGGAAACGTATTATAAACTGCCTAAAGAACAGCAACAGGAACTGATCAAAGCCTATTTCGATAAGGATAACGGTATTGGGTATACGATCGGTCGCACCAATATCAACAGTTGCGATTTCAGCAGCGATATGTACACCTATGTCAAAGATGGCGATAAGTCACTGGCCAGTTTTTCCATCGAACATGATAAGAAATTCAAGATCCCATTCATCAGGGAAGCCATGGCCGCCACCGGCAACAAGCTGAACCTCTTTGCCAGCCCCTGGAGCCCGCCAGCCTGGATGAAAGACAATAACGACATGCTGCACGGCGGGAAACTGAAACCGGAATTCTTTGAAAGCTGGGCCCTGTATTTTACCAAATTCATCAAAGCTTATCAGCAGGAAGGTATCCCCGTTTGGGGCATCAGCATCCAGAATGAACCCATGGCGCGTCAAAAATGGGAAAGTTGTATCTACACGGCGGAAGAAGAAAGGGACTTTTTGAAAAATCACCTCGGTCCGGTCATGGAAAAAGAAGGCCTGAAAGATACCAAGATCATCGTTTGGGACCATAACCGCGATATGATCTACCAGCGCGCCCTTACCTACCTCAGCGACCCCGAAGCCGCAAAATACATCTGGGGGATCGGATATCACTGGTATGAAGACTGGAGCGGCGGAAGCCCCATGTACGACAACCTGCGCAGGGTGTACGAATCATTCCCCGATAAAAAACTGTTCTTTACGGAAGGATGCGCCGAAAGCTTTGATTCCACCAGGTATAATGCCTGGGTGCTGGGCGAAGAATATGGCCGCTCGATGATCAATGATTTCAACAATGGCATGGTCGGGTTTACCGACTGGAATATTTTGCTGGATGAAACCGGCGGCCCCAACCACGTACAGAATTTCTGCTTCGCGCCGGTACACGGAGACACGCGCACAGGCAAGCTGACATACACGAACGCATATTACTATATCGGGCATTTTTCAAAATTCATACAACCCGGTGCCAAAAGGATCAGTTGCAGTTCGAGCCGGAGCCAGTTAAAAAGTACGGCATTTTTGAATCCCGACGGAAAAGTGGTGGTGGTGGTCATGAACGACAGCAATATCAGCAGCCCGTTCTTCCTGTGGATCAACGGTAAAGCCGCGGAATGTACGTCCAAGCCACATTCCATCAGCACACTCATACTATAACAACCGAAAATATGTTCAAGCAAGTTCTATTTGGCCTGGTAACGGCAAGCCTGCTTTCATGCGGCAAGGATAGCCCCGGAACAGGGAACCCGCCCGGAACTGGAACCCTGGTACTGACCGCTGCAAGGGTCGACCAAACAGCCGTTCCTGCCAGTAACAGCCTGAATAATATTTCCCTTAATCCGGTGATACGGATCAGCTTCAATAATAAACTCAACAGGAATAGTGTAAGCGGTTCCGTTAGTTTGAAAGAAAAAGGGGTGCCCGTTGCGCTTCAATTCGGTTATGAACAGAACGACAGCACACTGGTCATACAAAGCAGCCAGGCGCTTCACCACATCAGTAAATTTATACTGAATATTTCAACAGGTTTGCAATCCGCCGCCAATGTCGGCTTATACCAGGCAAGAACCATCAACCTGGTCACCCGGATTGACTCAAGCGACAAGTTTCCCCAGATCAGCGATGATGCCTTGTTAACCCTGGTACAAAAACAAACATTTGCCTATTTCTGGGACTTTGGTCACCCAGTCAGCGGATTGGCACGCGAAAGAAACAGTTCCGGCGAAACCGTCACATCAGGCGGTTCGGGATTTGGCATCATGTCGATACCCGTGGCCATCAACCGCGGTTTTATCAGCCGGGCCCAGGGTCTTGCCCGCTTGCAAACCATCGTGGCCTTTCTGAAAAATACAGCACAAAAATTCCATGGCGCTTTTCCCCACTGGCTTAACGGAACCACGGGTGCGGCCATTCCTTTCGGCGCCAATGACGACGGCGCCGACCTGGTGGAAACATCCTATCTCATGCAGGGTCTGATCACTGCCAGGCAGTATTTTGATGGCAGCGATGCGGCAGAAACAACCCTTCGTGCAGATATCAATACACTTTACAATAATGTGGAATGGAGCTGGTTCCGCCAGAGCAACCAACAGGTACTCTACTGGCACTGGAGCCCCAACGTGGGTTGGGCGATGAACTTCCCGATACGTGGATGGAATGAATGCCTGATCACCTATGTCATGGCCGCTTCCTCCACCACATTCGGCATACCCAGAAGCGTATACGACCAGGGATGGGCCCAGAACGGATCCATGGCTAACAACAACTCCTATTATGGCGTACAACTGCCGCTGGGCGCCCCCTATGGCGGTCCGTTGTTCTTTGCGCATTATTCTTTCCTGGGTATCAACCCCACACAATTGTCTGATGCCTATGCCAATTACTGGACGCAGAACCGTAACCACACACTGATCAATTATAACCATTGCGTCAGCAACCCGCAGCAGCAATCCGGATACAGCAACCTGTGCTGGGGACTGACGGCCAGCGATATCGAGGGAGGATATACGGCCAGTTCCCCTACGAACGACCTGGGATTCATTGCACCTACGGCCGCTCTCTCATCCATGCCCTATACGCCCACCGAATCAATGAATGCCCTGAAATTCTTTTATTATAAACTGGGTGATAAACTCTGGGGTCAATATGGATTTGTAGATGCCTTTTCACTCAAGAGCCCGTGGTTTGCAGATTCGTATCTGGCCATCGACCAGGGCCCCATCATCGTCATGATTGAAAATTATCGCACCGGACTGTTGTGGAACCTGTTCACCAGCGCCCCGGAAATAAAAAATGGTATGCGTAACCTGGGTTTCACGGCCCCATACCTGTAAATAAAAGACCATGAATCGATTGATCTGGCTACTTATCCTGGCCATCGGATACACGTGCCCGTTGACGGCACAAAAAAATTTTTCACAGTCACGCCCGGCAAACCTGTCAGACAGCGCCCTGCTTGACCTGGTACAAAAGCAAACGTTCCGGTACTTCTGGGATTTCGCTCACCCGGTCAGTGGACTGAGCAGGGAAAGAAGCAATGCCGACTTCGGTTACGGGCATGAAACCGTGACCATTGGCGGAACAGGCTTTGGGGTGATGAGCGTCATCATTGCCTCGGAAAGAAAATGGATATCCCGCGACACCGCCGCCAGGTTCCTGTTGAAAATGGTGAATTTCCTGCTGAAAGCTGACAGCTATCACGGCGCGTTCCCGCACTGGATGAATGGCTCTACAGGCAAAACCATTCCTTTCAGCCGAAAAGACGACGGGGCCGATATCGTGGAAACATCCTACCTGTTACAGGGGCTACTCTGCGTACGCCAGTATTTCAACCACGATAATAATACCGAAAGGGAACTCCGCAATCGTATCCAGTGGATATGGGAAGGCATGGAATGGGATTGGTTCACCAAAGGCGGCGAAGAGGTCCTCTACTGGCACTGGAGCCCGAACAATGGGTGGTCGATGAACTTTCCCATCCGGGGATTCAACGAATGCCTGATCGTATATGTACTGGCGGCCAGTTCCAATTCAAACCCCGTTTCGGATAAAGTGTATCACCGCGGTTGGGCCCAAAGCAATTTCTTCAAAAACGGAAAAGTATTTTACAACCACACACTGCCGCTTGGTTTCGATTATGGCGGACCGTTATTCTTCTCGCATTATTCATTTCTCGGACTTGACCCCCGCGGCCTGAAAGATCAATATGCCGATTACTGGGAACAGAACAGCAGCCACACACTGATCAATCATGACCACTGCGTGAATAATCCCCGGCAATTCAAAGGGTATGGCGCCAACTGCTGGGGGCTGACGGCATGCGATACCTATGACGGCTATGATGCCTATTCACCCACTAACGACGGCGGAACCATCGCACCCACGGCAGCGCTCTCCGCTTTTCCCTATACACCGGAATATTCCATGCTGGCTTTGAAACATTTTTATTACGACCTGGGTGATAAATTATGGTCGGAATACGGATTCATCGATGCTTTCAATGAATCAAAAAACTGGTATGCCAAAAGCCACCTGGCCATCGACCAGGGCCCGATCATCGTCATGATCGAGAACTACCGCTCGGGTTTGATGTGGAAGCTGTTCATGAGTTGCCCTGAAATAAAAGACGGATTAAAGAAACTGGGATTCGAATCCCCTCAAATCAAGTAATCATATGAGTAAAGTATTAGTTGGTGCGTTCATGTTCTTGATGGCAAGCGGTAACTGCCTGGCGCAAAGCCCCATCATCCTCCGTTCGCCGGATCAGCAGGTGAGGCTCACCGTTAGTTTGCAGCCTGATGGCAAATGCCTGTACCAGGTAGATTATAAGGGGAAAAGTGTCATCACCCCTTCCTCCCTGGGTTTTGAATTAAAAGAGCCGCTTGTTTCTTTAAAACAGTTCGACATTGTTTCGGTTGACAGCAGCGCGGTGGATGAAACCTGGAAGCCCGTGCTGGGGGAAGTGAAAGAGATAAGGAATCACTATAAGCTGCTTCGCCTGCAACTTACCAGCCGTTCCAACGATAGATACCTGCTCAATATACATTTCAGGGTTTATAACGACGGCGTCGCATTTCGCTATCAGTTTCCCAGGCAGGACAAACTCTTCCATTTCGTCATAGCCGATGAATTATCCGAATTCGGTATGGCGGCAGACCACAACGCCTTCTGGATCCCGGGCGATTACGATACCAATGAATACCCGTATTACAACAGTACGTTGAAAAATATCGACGCCTCAGGTGCGGGTTCCGCGCAGGAGATCTTTGCCAAAAGTTATTTTGATAAAAATGCCGTGCAAACACCGCTGATGATGAAATCGCCAGATGGCCTCTACATCAACCTGCACGAAGCCGCATTGAGCAATTACCCGGCCATGGACCTCGTCCTCGATAAAAACAGGATGGTCTTCACATCACACCTGGTACCTGATGCGGTGGGAAACAAGGCCTACATGATCGCACCGGCTCAAACGCCCTGGCGTACGATCATTGTCAGCGATAAGGCTGCGGAGATCCTCGCTTCCAAACTCATCCTGAACTGCAATGAACCCTGCGCCCTGAAAAACACGTCATTCATCAAACCGCAAAAATTCGTGGGCGTATGGTGGGAGATGCATGTGGGCATTTCAAGCTGGGATTACAGCGGCGGGCAGGTTGGGTCGCAGCAGGCGTCAAAAGTTCCGCATGGCGCCAATACAGCCAATGTAAAACGTTATATCGACTTTGCAGCCAAATACGGATTTGATGCGGTGCTGGTGGAAGGCTGGAATACGGGTTGGGAAGATTGGTTCGGAAAATGGAAAGAAGATGTATTTGATTTCGTTACTCCGTATCCCGACTACGATATAGAAGAGATCACCCGGTACGCGAAAGAAAAGAACGTAAGAATGATCATGCACCATGAAACATCCTCTTCTGTCACCAACTACGAACGCCATATGGATACGGCATATAAGTTCATGGTGAATCATCATATGAATGCCGTGAAAACAGGATACGTAGGCCGCATCATCCCCCGTGGAGAATATCACGACGGGCAGTGGATGGTCCGTCATTATGAAAGGGTCGCCAAGGCTACGGCTGAAAAAGGCATCATGGTGGATATGCATGAATCGGTCAGGCTGACAGGCATGCACCGTACCTATCCCAACTGGGTGGCCAGCGAAGCCGCCCGCGGCAATGAATTCAATGCCTGGAGCGTGGGCAACCAGCCCTTTCACGAAACCGTTCTTCCCTTTACGCGATTTATGGGTGGCCCGATGGATTATACGCCCGGGATATTCAAGATCAAAATGAACCACTACAACAAAGACAAAAAAGAACAGGTGCATACTACCTTGTGCAAACAACTGGCTTTATATGTGGTCTTCTACAGCCCGATACAAATGGCTGCCGATCTTCCGGAGAATTATGAAACCAAACCCGATGCATTCCAGTTTATCCGCGACGTAGCCACCGACTGGGATGATACGAAGATCCTTGCCGCCGAACCCGGAGATTACGTATTAACGGCCCGTAAACAAAAAAACGCTTCCAACTGGTTCGTTGGCGGGATCACGGATGAAAACGCACGAACGATCTCCGTCGATTTCTCTTTCCTCGATCCCGGAATTAAATACATGGCTACGATATACAGCGATGGCCCGGATGCCGACTGGAAAAACAACCCTGAATCATATAAGATCCAAAAACTGATCGTAACATCGAAAGATAAGTCTGTACTGAAAATGGCCCCGGGTGGCGGATTCGCCATCAGCCTGGCGCCTGTAAAAAATCTGACAAAATAAAAATTCATCCCGGTCGAAATATGAAAAGAAAGAATATACGGATACTGTGTTGCTTATTTGCCGCGCTTGTTTGTATGGGCGGGGCTTACAGCCAGCAAAAAACATTCTGCAACCCCGTTAATATCGATTACGGATATACGCCGATACCTAACTTCAGCGAATGGGGCAGGCACCGGGCAACCGCAGATCCGGTGATCGTAAACTATCGGGGCGACTTTTACCTGTTCTCCACCAACCAGTGGGGTTATTGGTGGAGTCCCGACCTGTTACACTGGAATTTCATATCAAAAAAATTCCTGCGGCCCTGGAATGAAGGATATGATGAACTCTGCGCCCCGGCAGTAGGCGTGATCGGCGATACGATGATCGTTTTCGGATCAACATACACCAGTCAGTTCACTATCTGGATGAGCACCAACCCCAAAGCCAATGAATGGAAACCACTGGTGGACTCCTTTGATATCGGCGGATGGGACCCTGCCTTTTTCACCGATGACGACGGCAGATTGTATATGTACAACGGCAGCAGTAACCGATACCCGCTCTATGGCGTGGAGCTGAACAGAAAAACATTGCAACCCAAAGGCGCAAGAAAAGAAATGTATTTCCTGGAACAGGACAGGTACGGATGGCAACGATTTGGCGAACATTCCGACAACACGTTCCTCGACCCGTTCATTGAAGGGGCCTGGATGTCGAAGCATAACGGTAAATATTACCTGCAATATGGCGCGCCTGGCACCGAATTCAGCGGATATGCCGATGGCGTACTGGTGGGGGAAACTCCCCTGGGTCCCTTTACCCCTCAATCCGACCCACTCAGTTTCAAGCCGGGCGGATTTTCCAGGGGCGCAGGCCACGGCTCTTCCTTTCAGGATAATAAGGGAAAATGGTGGCATGTTTCCACCAGCATCGTTTGCGTAAAGAATACGTTTGAAAGAAGGATCGGCATCTGGCCGGCCGGATTCGACAGGGATGATATGATGTATACAGAAACATCTTTTGGCGATTACCCGCAGTACCTCCCCGCCTATCGCAATGATAGTAATACAGGCCCGGGATGGATGCTGCTGAATTATAAAAAGCCGGTGACTGTTTCATCCACACTGGGCGCATATACGGCCAATAATGCGGTGGATGAAAATATCAAGACATACTGGAGCGCCTCCTCATCCGATAAAGGCGAATGGATACAATCAGACCTGGGCGCCGTGTCAACCATCCACGCCGTGCAGATCAATTATGCCGACCAGGATGTGGACCAATCATTCCTCGGTAAATCGCTGGGCGTTTACCATCAATACAAACTATACTATTCCACCGACGGGAAGAACTGGAAAGTACTGGCAGACAAAAGCCAGAACAAAACAGATGTTCCGCATGATTATATTGAACTGGAAAAGTCCTTACAAGCCAGGTATATCAAACTGGAAAACATCCACATGCCAACGGGCAAATTCGCCATAAGCGGGTTGAGGGTATTTGGTTTTGGAAGCGGCTCCAAACCGCCTATGGTGCAGAATTTCATTGTATTGCGCACGGAAAAGGATAAACGCAGCGCCTACATCAAATGGCGGCCGGTGGACAATGCCTATGCCTATAATATTTATTACGGCACCTCGCCCGACAAACTGTATTCTTCCATCATGGTGCACGACCTGAATGAATACTGGCTGAAGACCATGGACAAGAACAAGGCATATTATTTTTCCATTGAGGCCATCAACGAAAATGGACTGTCAGAAAGAACCAAGGTTATCAAAGCCGATTAAATTGAAACGGTGAATTGAAGCACAGGATCGTCATACTATATTTGATCTTACTGTTCCGGCCTGTATTCGTACATGCCCAGGAAATACCGTTTATACAGGAGATCCGTGCATTCAAACAGGCAGACAGTGCCATTAGCCCGCCCCGGAATGCCATCCTGTTTGTTGGAAGTTCATCATTCAGGTTATGGAAAACTATACAGGAGGATTTTCCGGGATATACCATCATTAACCGGGGTTTCGGAGGATCTTCATTGCCGGATGTCATTCGCTTTGCCAGGGATATCATCTTCCCGTATCAGGCCAGGCAGATCGTCATCTATTGCGGGGAAAACGACCTCGCTGCTTCCGATACCGTAACGGCAGAAATGGTGGTAGACCGCTTTAAAACACTGTTCCGGCTGATCAGGCAGCAGATGCCCGGGGTGCCTGTTGTTTATATATCCATCAAACCCAGTCCCAGCAGGGAAAGGCTGTTGCCCAAAGTAATGGCCGCCAATGAAGGCATCAGGAAATTCCTGCGCCACAAAAAACAAACCCGCTTCGTGGATGTATTTCATTTAATGACAGACAGGAACGGTAAGATCAATAGGGATATTTTTGTAGAAGACCGCCTGCATATGAACAGGCAGGGATATGAAATCTGGAAAAAAGCCATCACCCCATATTTATTGAAAGATTAATAAAAAAAACATGAAGAAATTTCTTTTGGCCGCCTGCTTATTTACGGTAGTTCAGGCAAATGCCCAGGTTAAAAAACCATCCGATGCCGCCATGAACAGGTTTGTCAGTGACCTGATGAAGAAGATGACCCTGGACGAAAAGATCGGCCAGTTGAACCTTCCCGGTGCAGGCGATATCGTAACAGGCCAGGCCTCCAATTCCGACATCGCTAAAAAGATCAAAGATGGACAGGTAGGCGGGCTTTTCAATATTAAGTCGATCGCCAAGATCAAGGATGTACAAAAAGTGGCGGTGGAGCAATCGCGCTTAAAGATCCCCTTGCTGTTCGGCATGGATGTCATCCACGGTTACCAAACGGCATTCCCCATTCCCCTGGCCATGAGCTGTACGTGGGATATGTCGCTCATTGAACAATCCGCACGCATTGCAGCTACGGAAGCCAGCGCGGATGGCATAAACTGGACATTTTCTCCCATGGTTGATATTGCCCGCGACCCACGCTGGGGACGTATCGCAGAGGGGTCCGGTGAAGACACTTACCTGGGATCCGAGGTGGCTAAAGCCATGGTAAAAGGATACCAGGGCAACGACCTTTCCAAAGAAAATACCATCATGGCCTGCGTAAAACATTACGCCATGTATGGTGCCGCGGAAGCCGGCCGGGATTACAATACAACCGACATGAGCCGCCTGCGCATGTTCAACGAATACCTTCCTCCGTATAAAGCCGCTGTGGATGCCGGTGCAGGATCGGTCATGGCCTCTTTCAATGAAGTGGATGGCATACCGGCAACGGGTAACCGATTCCTGATGACCGATGTACTTCGTAAACGCTGGGGATTCAAAGGCTTTGTTGTAACCGATTATACAGGGATCAATGAGATGATCGATCATGGCATGGGTAACCTGCAGGCAGTATCTGCGCTGGCCCTGAAAGCCGGTATCCAGATGGATATGGTTGGCGAAGGGTTCCTGACGACACTCAAAAAATCGTTGAGCGAAAAAACGGTCACGGTGCAGGATATCGATAATGCCTGCCGCCTGATCCTGGAAGCCAAATATAAACTCGGTCTATTTGAAGACCCATACAGGTATTGCAAAGAAGAGCGCCTGAAAAAAGATATTTATACAACTGAGCATATCAAGGCTGCACGCCACATCGCCGGGGAAAGTTTTGTACTGTTGAAGAACCAGGATAATGTATTGCCCCTTCGTAAATCAGGGAAACTGGCGTTGATCGGTCCGCTGGCCGACAGTAAATCGAATATGCCAGGCACCTGGAGTGTGGCCACCGATTTTCAGCTAGCCATCACCGTTAAGCAGGGGCTGGAAGAAGCGCTGGGCAGCAACGGGACCGTATTGTATGCAAAAGGTTCTAACCTTATGGACGACCCGGCATATGAAGAACGCGCCACCATGTTCGACCGTTCATTAAAAAGAGATAAACGTAGTGCCGAAGAAATGATGACCGAAGCGCTGAACGTGGCCAATCAATCAGATATCATTGTTGCAGCATTAGGGGAAGCATCAGAAATGAGCGGCGAATCATCAAGCCGCACAGACCTGGGCATACCCGATGCGCAACGCCGCTTACTCGAGGCCTTATTGAAAACGGGTAAACCGGTTGTACTGTTATTATTTGCCGGCAGGCCGATGACCCTGAAATGGGAACAGGAACACGTACCGGCCATCCTCAACGTTTGGTTTGGTGGCTCAGAAGCCGGCCATGCCATTGCCGATGTACTGTTCGGCGATGTGAACCCATCCGGAAAACTGACAACCAGTTTCCCGCAGAACGTCGGGCAGGTTCCCATTTATTACGCCCATAAAAATACCGGTCGGCCTTTAGGGGAAGGTAAATGGTTTGAAAAATTCCGCTCTAATTACCTGGATGTTTCCAATGAACCGCTGTACCCGTTCGGATATGGTTTAAGCTATACAAAGTTTGACTACGGAAAAATGACTGTCAGCCAGGCTAAACCGCATGGCAACCAGACCATCACCGCGTCAGTAACGGTAAGCAATAAAGGCGATCGCGATGGAAAAGAGATTGTTCAATTATATATCCGCGACGTCGTTGGTTCAATCACCCGGCCGGTGAAAGAACTGAAAGGATTCCAAAAGATCGGCCTGAAAGCCGGTGAAACCAAAACCGTCAGTTTCACGATCAGTACAGAAGACCTGAGATTCTATAACGGTAACCTGGAGCACACCTGGGAACCCGGCGAATTTGACATCATGATCGGCCCGGATTCGAAACAGGTACAAACCACGAGGATAAACTGGACAAAATAATATTCAGTCATCACTATATTCATTAACCCGCTAACAGGCCCTGCATGATTCGATATTTTCTGATCGCCACTTATTGCGCAACCGCATTGTTTTCCGGGGCCCAGGCTCCGCGTAAAACGATCGCTCAACGTGTTGACTCGGTTATGAAACTGATGACCCTGGAAGAGAAGATCGGCCAGCTAAATCAATATAGTGGCGACTGGTCGCATACAGGTCCCATTACGGCAGATGGCGACAAGCAAACTCAGATCCGCAATGGACAGTTAGGCTCTATGCTTAATGTGGTGGGCGTGGAGCACACCCGGATGTTACAGGAACAGGCCATGAAGGCGCGCCTGAAAATACCTCTGCTCTTTGGACAGGATGTGATCCATGGTTTCCGCACCACATTTCCCATTCCGCTGGCGCAGGCCTGCAGTTGGGATACAGATGAGATCGAAAGAGCCGAGCGCATCGCCGGAACAGAATCCTCCGCCTATGGTATA
>WBZP01003248.1_pt1 | contig 17804 bp, 16 predicted proteins | sample 5204301 | NCBI WGS metagenome assembly WBZP01 (sample SAMN12412401, study PRJNA552823) | activated sludge metagenome | isolation source: activated sludge from nitrification reactor of wastewater treatment plant... | place: USA: Pennsylvania | collected 2017 | reverse complement strand
ACGGCGATGACGCTGTTTCTGATTCCGGTGTTGTACAGCTTGATGGGGCGCTTTGGTGTGCCGGGTGGCGATGAGGACGACGACGATGCAGGAGCGGAATCGGAGGTCGCCCATGCGTAGGTCGATATGGCTGCTCGGGACGATGTTCGTGGGTGGCTCGGTGCTGGCAGCCGAGGCACCGCTGTCCGAGGCAGCCCGTCAGGAGCTTCAGCAGTCGCTGCTCCCCAAAGAGGCCCGACCCGTCGACTCCGAGTCCGCCCTGCCCCGCATGACGTTCGACGAGGTGATCGAGCGAGCGCTGGCCTACAACTCGGCGGCGCTGCTGGCCAAGACCGAGACGCGGCGGCTGATTGCGGTCATGGAGCAAGCACGGGCGTCCTCGCTGCCCACGCTGTCCCTAGGCACCGTCTACAACCGACTCGACGGCGACCGGGTGCTCGGGAGCGGAGACACGCAGCGACTGGTATCGGGAGCGAACCAGATCTCGGGCAACATCACGGTGCAGGTGCCGCTGCTTGCGCCATCGCGGTGGGCGCAGTGGCTACATGCTGACGACAACGTCAAAGTCGCCGAGATCTCGGCAAAAGATGCGCGGCAAAAGGTCGCGGTGGCAGCGGCGCGGGCGTACCTGCTGGTGCTGACGCAGAAGCGACTGGTCGAGGTGGCGGAGCGGTCACGAGATCTGGCGGAGGAGCACCACGCGCACGCCAAGCGCCGGGCCGAAGGTGGCGTCGGCAACCTCCTCGATGAAGTACGGGCAAGATCCGACTGGCAGGTGACCATTGGGCAGCTTCAGAACGCACGGGCGGTGCTACGTCGGGCCGAGGAGCTGCTAGGGGCCATACTCGGTCACGACGGACCGATGGACATCCTGGATGAGCCGCGGCTCGATGAGGCACCGCAGATGGAGGAAGCTGCGAGCGAAGCGCTGTGGCAGCGAACCGATCTGCGGCTTTGGCAAGCTCGCGCTTGGGCGGCGTCGCGGCTGATTCGGCACAGCTTTGTCGACTATCTGCCAACGGTCTCGGGAAGCTTTGCGCCGTTCTTCCAAGATCCGCCGTCGATTGTGCAGCCGCTCGTCGGTTGGCAGGCTCGGCTGGATATTGGCGTGATGCTATTCGACGGTGGCTTGCGCTACGGAGTGCGTCATGAACGGCAAGCGCTGTACGAACAAACCAAGATCTCCCTATGGTCCACGCAGCTTCAAGCCCGCGCCGAGGTCCGCGCTGCCAGCTATTCCCTGTCGCGAGCCAAAGAAACGGTTGTGGCGGCTCGTGAAGCCGAAGCCTCGGCCAGCCTGGCGGCGAACATGGCCCGGCAAGCCTTCCGCGCTGGAGCAACCTCAAACATGGAAGCGCTCGACGCGGAACGCCGGGCTCGTGACGCCGAGACAGCACTCACCCAAGCCGAAGACAACGTCCGCCAAGCACACCTCGACCTACTCATCGCCAGCGGCCGCTTCCCTGCAAAACGGACCGAAGACCCAAAGCCTCCGCGCTAAGAACAGTCCGGCCCTCGATCAGTCCCGTAGCCGCAGCCACTCTCCGACTTTTGGCCACAGATCCGTGGCAGCCGCTTTGCCAACCACAATCCCGACGTGGCCACCTTTCACGATGATCTCGGCTTTGTCTTCACTGCTGACATGGCCCAAGATCGCGCTCGTGGTCGGACGCGGAGCAATGACATCGCTAGACGCGACCACGTTCAAAAGTGGACAGCGGATGTTCGACAGCAGCACCTTGCGTCCGGATATCTGAAGTTCGCCCCGCACCAGCTTGTTGCGCTGATAGAACTCACCGATCCACTGCCGATAGCAGCCTGCGGGAAACGCCACACCCTCGTTCACCCAGCGGAACATCGCCTGCCAGCCATAGACATCGAAGCGCGGCTCACGCAGCTTTTCTTCCAGACGGACAAACTGACCGATCCCTGCTGGCAGCGGCTGGAGCAGCTTGCTGCCGATGTCCGGATACGCGCCCGGCACCGCTGGAAACACCGAGGTCAGAAGCTCCAGGGGAAATACCTCGGGCCGGGTCCAGACCCCAAACGGTCCTGCATCCGCGAAGTCGATTGGCGTGGTCAGAAGCACCAAGTTCTTGATGAGACCTTCGGTGTGCAGCGCTGCAAAGCACGTCGCCACTGCTCCGCCGATGCAGTAGCCAAGCATCGTCAGCGGCCCGCCCGCCCGTCGCTCCACCATCCGCACCGCTCGCGCCATATACTGCTCGATCAGCACGTCGAGGTTGAGGCTGCGGTCCTCATCATTCCACTCGCCCCAATCGAGCAGATAGACGTCGTGCCCTTGCGACAAAAGGTACGCCACAAAGCTCGCGCCCGGTCGCAGGTCAAGAATATAGGCCCGATTGATAAGCGGCATGATGCACAGCACCGGCGTCTTGCGCGTCGCTGGTGTCGTACGTTCGTAGCGATACAGCCGCGCCTTGTTTTTGCGCCAGATCACTTCCTTGGGCGTCGGACCGACCACCGCATCGCGAGCCCCCTGGACCGTGTTCAACACGTCCAGCCAGTGCTCAAACAACGACAGACCTTGGTTCAGCGGCGAGTAGTGCGCCACCTTCGCCAACGCCTGGGAAAATCGACTAACCAGCCCGCCCGTTTCCATCCTGGCCTCCCGTCGACTGGGCCACCACCAACTGGCCGCGCTGCTCCAGGGCATCGATGCGGTCGGTCAGCTTGTCGATTTTCTCTTCAAGCTGAAGCACCAGTTCTCCGAGACGGACGATGTCTTCGCGGGCCGGGAAGTTCATCGTGTGCAGCATCGCGCTCACGTTCTCACGGGTCGAGCGATGGGTCAGAAGGATCGCCTGCATCACCTTGCCGTTCAGCCGTGCGAAGCGGTCGGTTGTGATCAGCTTTTCAATGGCTGGCCCAGTAAGCTGCTCGACGGTGTCATAGATCTTGCGCAGCAGCAGGAACGGATCGAGCGCAAAGGACTTGTTCGCGGGAGGTGGCGGTTTGTTGGTCATCAGCGATCTCGCTAGAAAAAGTTAGAACTCGAAGCCCAGACCGGCACTTAAGGAGGTGTCAGAGAGATCCAGCTTGCGGGGTTGACCAAAACCGTTCACCCACGAGTAGTTCAGCTCGACAAAAGCCGTCACCCGGTTGAGACCTACTTCTTGATCAATCGCTCGCGCCGCCGCCGGATCAAGCGCCGACAGGTTCAGCGCCAGACCTGGATGGACCACCAGGCCGAGTGAGCCACCGCTCGCATCCAGGCTCTTGTCCGCACCGCTGCTATCGGTGGTCTTCACAGATGCAACGTACGAACTGCTATTGCCAAACCACCACACGTAGTACGCGAGGCCGATTTTTACGTACGGAATGATCGGAATCGAAAAGCGCCGGTCGAGTACATCGAAGCGATAGCTCAACAGCAGCGACATCGGCACCACGTTGAGCTTGTCTTCGTCGTCAGAAGTACAGTCGCTATAGCTCACCGGCTGGCCACCCAGCACATACTTTCGCTGAGTCGGCCCGTCGGCTTCCACAGCGCAGTATTTTTGCGTCTTGGGACTAAGTACAAACGACTTCGCGGTGCGGTAGTGATAGCCAGCCGAGATACCAATGCCGAGGACGCCAAAGCCTTGGAAGAACTGATAGTCGAGCTCTCCTTGGCCAAGCAGCCCCCACGCCGGAGTGCTCCCTTTTGCTGAGGACGAATCCCCGAACAGATCGGAAAACGGGGTGCTACCGCCGAGCCCAACGCTCTGGTCTAGGTGCGGGACATACGGACCAAACTTCACCTCGAACATTACGTGCTGCGGAGAGGGGGATACCTCTGCACGGGCCACGCCGGTGACCAGCAGCAGCGCAGCGACCAACGAATATCGAGCACTCATCAACCGACCCTCCGTCGCCGAGCCAAGCCTAGCAGCAGCACAAACGCCCCCACTGGCAGCAGCGTACTCGGTGAGGGCATCCCACCCAGCGCGCTACATCCAAAACCAGCCGGACAGTTTGCATCCGTCGCGCAAAGCTCATCCAGAACCCCCTTTGTGGGCTGCGGCGTTCCGACGACAACCGCCGACTCGGTGGCATTGCCGTACGAGTCGATCGAGACCACCATCACCTCATACTCCTCGCCATTGTTTAGCCCAGCGATGCGCGCCGACAGGTCAGTCGTCGTTGCGGTGACTCGATCCGAACAGATAAAGCGCGGATCGACCGGAAACTTTCCGGCTGCTGGCATCGCCCCAAATCCCGGGCGCTCCTCGGTGGTGTTGGTGTTGCCCGAGTTGAGCGGACGCCGATACAGCATTCCATCGATACAAGCCGAAAAGTAGTACGGCGTGCTGCTGCGAAACTCATCGGACATCACCGGCACGTTCGGCGTGTTTTTGCTGCGGCAGAGCACCTGATAATACTGAATGCCCGAGGTCGCTTCGGCAACGGACCAGCGCACCGTCAAGGCGTTGTTGCCGCTCCCCACACTATCTAGGCGTGGCGCGGTCGGACCTAACGTATTCACCGTCAATGGCAGCTTGCACGTCGCGGGCGCCGAGTCGGGGCCCAGCAGTACCTGCGCCGTCACATTCTGGGGACCACCCGTTTCACATTTGTAGTCCCACGATGACGTCCCTACTGGCCTGGGCTTGGTCAGTGCCTCACCGGGGAGCGAAACATCCACAGCAGCGACTGTGCGGAAGCTGTTCGCTTCGAGCTTGAACCCCGAGTTCCCCGGCGGATTGTTCGTGGTGATCTGTTCGCACTGGGCACCGTTTGTGGTGTGCTGCGTCTGATCAGAACAGTTGTCCTGGCCGACCCACATCGCTGTGCTGAAAGCCTGGCCGTCCTGCGCCGCCGCCTGGTCCAAGATGACCCGCAGCCTGACCCCCCGGCTGTGACAATCGCATTCGGCCCGCCCAAAAACCGAGCCCTGGTTCTGTGTTACCAGCTCCATCTCCTCCGTGTTCTGCGAGGTTGGAAGCGCCAGCATGGTCTTCCCAGAGATCGCCTTGCCGTTCACCATTCCCGTGCAAGTTCCTGAGCCCGTCGTCGTTCCATCTGCAAACGCCAAAACGGGAGAGGATGAAGCCAGCGCGAACACCAAGAGCTGCCTAGTCAATCGCGTCATGTTCTCACTCTAAAGCAAGAGATAAGCCAACCTCGCCAGCCGTTTCCCGACGGCTCTGGCGGACTCCGGTGAGCGCACCGGGACAGGCTGGCAGCGTAGCTGTGAAACGGTGCGACAAAGTGTCACGAACCGCCGGCGCTGCCGCTGAACCAAGACATCCTGGCAAAGTGCCGCCCCATCGTCAGACCAGAGCGGTCGCTGATGCCACGCAGCGACCGGCTGAAAGCTGCCCGGTCCGTCGGATGCACAAGGCTCTTCGACCCGCACCCGCTGATACAGATGTAGCCCTGAGGCTGGAGTCGGCGCGTCATCTTGCCACTGCCGGACAAGCTGCCATCCCTCCTCGTGTAGTGAGTCCTGAAGAGCCTGAGGCTGGTAGCGCTTACTCCGCCATAACGAATATCGCCGTGGTTTGCGGGTCGGTGTCGTCACCGTCGCTCGCAGCTCTACTGCATAACTCGATGGCACCGCACAGCCCGTGATATCGAGAGCCGCACCGAGTCTGAGCTCGTGCAGGTCTTTCAAGTACAGTCGGAAAGGCCGCTCGATAAAGGCCCGTAGCAGTGGAGGAGCAGCGTCCACAGCTTGAAGAAGCGGTTCCCTCTGTATCAGATCTGCTGGCGACCGAGGATCTCCCGCCGACACATCAAAACCCAGCAGCAACAGATCATTCTTCTGCGCGTGGACCAATGCCTGCCGCAAAGTCAAAATCTCGCTGTCGAGTAGACCGATCTGTGACCCGATCAAACAGAACAGTTGTCGATGCAGATGCTGACTCAAGCGATGGAGTGGGAGTTGGGTCAAGTCGGCCTGTAGACCACCCCATCGGATCTCGCGCTCTCTCCCGAGCCGATGACTCGCATACCGATACGCCGACGTCAGCAGCGGCAGGCTCTGTTCAACGAGAAGCAGACGCAGGCAGCCTAGCCCCGCCGCAAGCAGCCACTCACACAGCGCCACCTCTTTGCGACCATCGGCACATGCGATGGCCCAGACGTCGAGCGGACTTCGCCCCACACAGCGACGGATCGCCTGCGCGACTTCACGAGAGACGATGCTCTGTCGACGAGCATCCACAGTTCGATTGCGATACTCACAAAATGCCGCCGCACACGCCGGATCGCTCAGCAGCAGCGATGGTGGAAGATACCCACCCTCTCCGCCGAGTGCCGCCAATAGCTGCCGGTGGGTACAGATTCCGTCGTCCATACCGACCAAGCAAACGGACTCGCCATCCAAGATGCCTCGACTGGGCTCGCCAATCCTCGAATGTCCCGCATCAGAATAGGGCAAAATCGCCGCAATCGCCGCCAGTGTCTGCGCGGTGGGTAGGTGCCGGCCTGTCTCGATGTTGCGAATCGTACTCTCCGACACCCCACAGCGCAGTGCTAGAGCTGCCCGACTGAGCCCGGCTTCGGCTCGGCGCTTGCGCAGAGTGCCAAGCTGCTGTTCGAATACCTCTCGGGCCCGCATCGCGTCAGCAGCCTTCGCTCCAGTCGCCTTGCCATCGAGCCAATGCCCCCCCGCCTCGAGCGTCCTGGGTTCACGCACCGTGCCCGTCAAATCCAAGAGTATTTGTGCAGCGAACGACGACATCGATACAAGTCCAGCCCCAATCGAGAATTTCGAATTGCATTCATAAACCGCTAACAAATCGAGTTCAACAACACTTTTTATCATTCAACACTATGAAAAATTTTCCCATTCTATGTGGAAATTTTTGGCACATTTATTCACATCCATAAGCAGCCGTTGGGCAAATGATGCCGATGTGCGAGCATGCCAGTTCGAATCCGCCAAGGCCCTTGACCCGAGACGGCGGGATCGTACACTCCGCGCCGCATGACGACGACGAGTGCAAAGGCAAAGAGCCCGGGCTTCTTCTTGGTCTTCGAAGGCATCGACGGAGCGGGCACCACCAGCCAGCAAAGATGGCTCTGTGAACGTCTGACGTCGCTCGGATATCAGGTTCACAAAACGGCCGAGCCAACTGGCAATCCCGTCGGACGGCTGATCCGAGAAGTCCTGCGCGGCGAACACGCACCGTTTTCGGCGCATGCCCTGGCTCTGCTCTTTGCTGCGGACCGCGCCGACCACCTGGCCCGAGAGATTGAGCCGTCACTTGCCGACGGCAAAATCGTCGTCTGTGATCGCTACGTGCTGTCGTCGCTGGCGTACCAAACCTTCGCGGGTGTGCCGCTCGATCTGGTTCAGCAAGTCAACGCGACCTTTCGGGTTCCGGATCTCACGGTCTACTTCGATCTTCCGGTCGAGGTGGCCGCTCAGCGACGAGCCAAGCGAGGTCAAGCCCAAGAGATATTCGAGGTCGACGACTTCCAGCGCGGCGTCGAAAGCCTCTATCGGTCGCAAGCCAGCGCCTGGCTAAAGAGCGGCAGGCCGATTCAATTTGTCAATGCTGCTCGCTCTTTTGAAGAGGTCAGCGCTCAGCTTGAGACACTGGTTCTGCCAGCACTGGCTAGTCGGTAGTTATCGTCTGATCGACCGGGTCCGTAAGATCCGGCAGCGTTGTCATATCCGGTGTCACCGTCAAATCAGGCGGAGGCGTCAGATCCGGCAGTGTGCTCAGATCACGAATTCGCGCCATGTCCGTCGGCTGCGTGTTGGGCAGCGGTGGAAACAACGTCAGCTTGCGCTGGGCATGCTGGCCGTTGCGCAGGTCGAGAGAAATCTCGGCACTGACGCCGTTTACCACACCACTCAAGCTGCTACGCACGCTCAGGTTGGCAGGTCCATCGGGCCACAGCAGAGCGACCTTGAATGGAAACTCTTGCACCGAGCTAAGCGGCGTCGATGGCGACAGCGGCTGCTCCTTACGAAGCAGCATCACCTTAAGCTGATCGGCCGCTGCCACACCCTCGGACCCAAACAAGGTCAGCGACAAACACGTCTCGGTACGACCCTCGCAGGCGTCAGAGTCCTCATGGCAACCAGAAAGCGCAGCGACAAGAAGAAGGGTTCTTCCCAGAAACTGGGATTGCAACTTCTTCATGATCAATTCCCATACGCCAGGGTGGAAGGCATCCGCACGTCGATCGGACCACCTTGCCAAGTGGTGACCGCCGGAAAGGCCTCGGTGGGCACGGTCGAGTGATCACGCAAGCCCACCCCGAGACCGACACCCAGGCCAATGCCGACGACAGCGACTGCTCCGACGCCCGTCCAGAACCACCACTTCTTGGGTAGGTCACGGAAATTGAACTCACTGCCCCTCGCGGGCTGCTCCGTCGTCCCGGTCGACTGATTCGACGCCGTGGCTCGCTGCGCCGGATTGGCATCATCGTTCTGGGCCTGCGGCTCCAAAAAGCGCGAACGCGCTCCCGGCTCCAGCTTGACCGTCTTTTGTTCGCCCGGTCTGATGTCGATGACGACGGTCGCACCGCTCGATGGATCGGTCGGGGCCGGCACCATTTGCAGCTCATGCTTGCCCGGGCTCAGACGAAGTGGCGACTCAATCGGCGACATGCCGATCACCCGGCCATCGAGCTTGATCTGTGCATTCTGACGAGAGGCCTCGATGGTGACGGTGCCGGCCACCTGATCGAGCATCACGCCCAGCTTTCCACCGATCTCGCGTCGCTTTTGATCAGGCAGCGTGGGCGATTCCTTCAGAAAGCGACCCAGCGCATCCAACGCATCGAGCGGCCTGCCAGCCTCTGCGAACGCCAGTCCCAGCGGCAATAGGAAGCGGGGATTTTTGCTTAGGTTGAACGCTTTTCCCAGCTCGGTCACCGCGCCGGCCGCGTCGTGTTGCGAGAGCAAACGCTCGCCTTCTTTCCCGGCACGCTCAGACTCAGCCTTGGCGGCAGCATCCGACAGCGGTGAAGACTTGGCCTGCGCAAAGGCCGATGTCGCAGCGAAAAGAACGGCTCCACAAGCAAAGACGGTCAGGTGTCGCTTCATGGCGTTTTTTTGGCACGACGCGCGGTCCGGCGTAAAGAGCAAACTAGGCGACAATGTAGGAGACTGCACTCGACCGGTCGAAACGAAGCAGTCTGGCGGCAAGTTCCGACGAGAGAAAGTCTCCTAACGAATTCCCGGCGTGACACTTGAACCTATCTAGGGTTCACCGTACCGTTTTAGACAGGGCTTATGTCGACCGAGAACGAATGGGCGGCCTCCATGATTGGCCGCACGCTCGATGGTCAGTACCGACTCGACGGCATCTTGGGAGAGGGCGCGATGGGCGTGGTCTTCCGAGGTACCAACCTTGCCGTCGAGAAGGCTGTGGCCATCAAGATGATGCGCAAGGAGACCTTTGCTGAGCCAGATGCCGTCGAACGCTTCAAGCGTGAGGCGAAGGTCTGGAGTCAGCTCAATCACCCATCGATTGCCCAAGTCTTCGACTTTGGTCTGCAAGACGAGATGCCTTACCTGGTGATGGAGCTTGTCGATGGAGATGATCTATCGGATGTGCTCGATCGTGAGGGACCACTGGCTCCGCTGCGGGCGATTGCGGTCATGCGGCAGCTTGCCTCGGCACTCGAAGAAGCGCATCGATTGGGCGTCGTACATCGTGACATCAAGCCCCAGAACATGATGCTGCTCCGCTACAAACCCGGTGGGCGGCTGGTTCTCAAAGTGCTCGACTTTGGGATGGCCAAGCAGGTCGGCAACAAGTCGATGTCGCTGACGGCACCGGGGATCCTCGTCGGCACACCGAAATACGTCGCGCCGGAGCAGGTCACCGAAAAGCCAAAAATCGACGGCCGCACCGATTTATATGCATCGGGCGTGCTCTTTTACGAGCTTCTGACCGGACAGCCACCGTTTGTCGGGACGCCGCACGACGTGCTGTTCGCTCACTTGGGTCGTCAGCCGGAGCCGCTGCCCGAGAGCATTCCGGCGTGCGTGCAGGAGGTCGTGATGAAACTCCTGCGCAAAAAGCCCGATGAACGGTATCAGAGCGCCGTCGACCTGGAGCATGCGCTCGAAGCGTGCGAAGACACGATGCGCGGCCCCAGCATCTCGTCGGCGTCGAATCCTGTTTTGACGACGAGCACCATCGCGAAAGCGATCGAAACCCGTCGTGGAAATCGCAGCGGTCGCCGCAAACTGAAGGACGGCACGACACCTCGCTATGGGCTGTGGGGACTACTCGGTGGGTTGACACTTTCCGTCGCTGGATTGCTCGCACTTTCGACCAGTCTGTCGCTGCAACGCAAGGTCTCGACGATCCTGCCATTTTACAAAGTGCCGCAGGACGAGACGGTGGCCAAGGAGCTGATTCGCCTGCAAGCGGAAGCTCAAATTCGCGCTTGGTCGACGGTGTTACAGGGATCCGAAGAGCTGACGCGCAGCTACGGAAACTCGCTGCTCCCCGCACAGGCCAACCAGGTTCAGACGCTCAGACAAAAAGCGCTGCTCGAACAGCCGCTTCAGCCGCTCTACGAACGATTCCAAGCCGCCGTCGAGCGCAAGGACGCCGAAGAAGCCATCAGGCTCTATGGGCAGCTCGCCAATGACTCGATCTATCGGTCGATCGCCGAGCCGACGTTCAATCAACTCAGCGAGTCGTTCGTGTCGATGCATCTCCAACGCGCAATGAGCTTGCGGGCCGACCACCGCTGTCCTGAATTTTTGGCCGAGGTACAGAAAATCCTCGACTCCATGCCCGGACATCCACTGGCCCGCGCTGAGCAGCGCAAGGAATGCCTTCCCCCCTCCGCCGAGCCGCCTCCGCTGCCGCCAACCGGCACAGCTCCCGTTCAAACCCCGGTCGTGCCCTCATCGTCGCCGTAGCAACCACGAGCCCTCTGTCCCACGCGCTCCACCACAACGTCCCAGCATCGACCGCGCCGAGCGGTGATGACACGGTAGCGATGTCTGGGAGCGATCGACGAAGCTCGTCACGAGGCCCGAAGGCCGTCGCCAAACACAGGCAATGGCTTAGAACATGAATTGCGGGCCAACATACGCGTCGAGCAGCAGACCCGTGGTCCCGCTCAGGGAAGTCAGCAGGTTCACGTCGAGGGAGACACCAGCATGGCGGCCACCGACGTAGAATCCAGCCCCGGCACCGACGAAGAGCTTGCCAAGCAGCACCGAGTCCACGCACGAACCCGTGGTCGGACAGACGCGGTTCACGTAGGTTGCCGAAGCCGTGCCCGTCTGTTGATTGTAGCCGACGTTACCACCGACGGAGGTACAGCCAGCCGGCTTGCGCTCCGGATCGGCCTTGCCGTTGTACTCAGCGCTGCACTGATCGGTTGGCTGCAGCGGCGATTCGGTGTCGATCGCTCCGTTTTTCACGGGACGCGATCCATCGATATTGAGAGCCCCGCGCCACTCGCCGCCACCGATGTCGGCATGGATATATGGACGGAAGATGCGGCCCGGGCTGAACTGATAACGCAGCTTGCCGAGCACCATGTACCCGTACTGCCCCTTGGCCGTTGTCGCAAAGCATGGCGACGGACGACCTTGGCTGTCCGTGCAAAGGTTGTTCTTCATCGCCGCATCGGTGCTGTCGGCGTTGTGGTTGGAATACGCCTCAAAGCGACCCGAGACGCCGAGTGAAAGTCCTCGCCACAGGAACGCACCAAACTCGGCACGCAGACCTAGACCGCCCCAGGTGAACCCCGTCGACGAAGACTTGGCCTGTTCGTACTTGGTGGAACGAGGGTTATAGAACCAAGCAACCTCGGTAGTGGTTCCAGCGGTAATGAGAGCGCCTCCCGTTCCCACGCCGAGGTCGAAATAGACCCGATCGCGAAGTCCCGCGAGACGCTGCCGTTCGTCCTCTTGCTTGACGTATTTCAGCGGATCTTCGACGTCTTCGCTCTGTGCGACCACCACGCCAGCGTATCGCGACACCTTCATGATGATCGGGTTGTCGGCGGTACCTTGCACGCCACAAACCCGGCCTTTGGCGTCGAGCCCTTCGATGTAGTACTGGATCGAAGTACCCATCAGCGCCTCTGGCGGAATCACGCCGACGAGATCTCCGGGCTGTTTGCGGCTCGGAATCATCGGCGATTCGGTGAATCGCTCCTGACCAGGCCCACGATAAAAAATGTTGGCGCGAGCCACCGGCACGGACGTCGGCGTGATGTAGAGGTTGACCTTCTGCGCCGTCCGAACCTCGAGCAGCGGCGAGTGACGAAGCTCACACTTCTTGACCGGATCGAGCAAATCGTCAGCGCTGTACTCTAGCGGCGACTTCGGCGGATCCGGCTTCTTCCCATCGCCCTCAATCTGAAACGGATCCGACGTCTGTGTCGGCTGCTGAACGGGCTGAGCCACCGGTTGCTGCACCGGCTGCGCCACCGGCTGCTGCACGGGTTGCGCAACTGGCTGTTGCACCGGTTGCTGCACCGGCTGCGCCACCATCGCCGGCTTGCCACCGCTCGCGATCGTCCATACCGCTTTGACCTCGGGAGTGGCGAGGTTCGGATCGAGCTTGGCATTGGGGTTGATCGCCAACGCCCGCTTAAACCACTGCTCACCGCGCCCCGTGTCCTTCAACTGGACGTAGACCATGCCGAGGTTGATGTAGGTTCGCGCCGCCTGGACCGTCGAGTCCAAGTTGTTTTTGCGGAGCAAGCTTACGGTGTCTTCGAGGGTCTTACGCGCCGAGTTGAACTCGAGCTTGTCGTAGTCATCCATCGCCTGCTTGTTCATGTTGGCGACGCGATCCTGAGGCCCCGCATAAGCGAAATGCCCCGATCCTGCGACGAGAACACCAACGAACAGCCAGCGTGCCGAACGACCCATTTTTGCCAACGACGTTTGCTTCATCGATTGCGCCATGAAAACCACGTGCCTCGAGACGTAGATTGGCCCAGCGGAGGAAAAGCCGGGCTCAACTTGAGATTACAGCGTTTTTGGTCGGTGATGCTAGCGACCTCCGAACTTTTGCGAATCGCCAGACTCCAAAAAGACGCAGCTTTTGAGGGGATTACGGAAGTTCGCCAAGCTGAAAGCTGGTGCACCATCGCCGGACCCGCAGGTTTCACGGCGGCGATGGGGATGCACGGTGGGTTGCGGAAAGACATCAAGGTGAGAGAAAGAGCACGCAAGGCGGGTGGCCGTCGAGAGGTTACTTCGCCTTCTTTTTGCCCTTTTTGCCTTTGCCCTTCGGCGCGGCATCGGCAGCGGGAGCGTCGGAACCCTTGGCAGCCGGAGCCGCAACGCCCTTGCCACCGCCCTTCACCAGACCAGTCTTCGGATCGGGCGTAGCGCAATTGCTGGCCGCACCCGGCTCGGCAAGGAAGAAGTCCGTACGACGGTTCTTCTCGCGGCCTTGCTCGGTCGCATTGTCCGCGATCGGGCAGGTCTGACCGTAGCCTTCCGAGGACAGACGACTTGCGTCGATACCACCCTTGGTCAGGTAGTCCATGACAGCCTTGGCGCGATCTTTCGACAGCGGCAGGTTCTTGGCCGGCTTGCCCTTGGTGTCGGTGTGACCCTCGATCCGCAGCTTGATCTGCGGGTTCTTCTTCAGCAACTCGACGACCTCATCGAGCAGCTCGAACGAGTCCTTGTTGATGAGCGCCTTGGCGGTCGCAAACTGCACCTGGCGCTTCAGCTCGATCTTCTCTTGCGTGATCGTGATGTACTTCTTTTCCGGGCAGCCGGCATTGTTCGGCGGGCCTGGCTCATCCGGGCACTTGTCGAGGCGATCGACCACAGTGTCCTTGTCACGATCGCTGTCTGGACAACCCTGATTTTCCTTCGGACCCGGCTGCATCGGACACTTGTCGTCCTTATCGAGCACGCCGTCTTTGTCGTTGTCCGGATCCGGGCAGCCATCGGTGTCCTCGAAACCATCCTTGTCTTCCGGATCGTTGGGGCACTTGTCTTGGCTGTCGTAAATACCGTCTTTGTCGTTATCGAGCTCGGGGCAGCCGTCCTCGTCCTCGAAGCCATCCTTGTCTTCGGGCTCGTCGGGACACTTGTCGAGCTCGTCCTTGATACCGTCACCGTCTGCGTCACCGCTCTTGGGAACGACGAGCGCCTTTTCCTCTTTGTATGCGCAGCGATCGGCGGGCGACTTCGCGAATGCCTTATCGGCGTTGTCTTTGGTGATCGCGATGTGCTCTTTGGCCGAAAAATAATCGCCGTAGTACAGGTCGGCGGCAGTGATGTCGTGGTGCGACTCAGCCATGGCCAGCTCGACCGGGGCGCACAGGTACGCACCGTTTTTGCGAGCCGAATCGATGGTCTGCTTGATGCCCGACAGCTCTTTTTTGAGCGTCGTGCCAGGGCAGCCAGTCATAAACGGCAGCACCGAGGCCAGCAGCAGCACTTTGAGAGACGTGCGACGCATTACTTCGTCCCTCCCTTCTGCGCATTCGGGGCCGGTCCAGTAAGAGGTGGCTTCTCTGAGTCAAGCATCGGAGGCTTCTCGGTATCGAACTCGAGGCTGGATTTGCGTTTCACCAGCCCATCACGAGTAATAAACAGGCTGGGATCGCTCGGATCGAAAATCGGCAGAGCGCGGTTCTTGGTCCGCTTCTGCGCAACCGTCTTGGCCGCCGCCGCCAGCTCACGCGCCTTCTTGGCGAAGTTGTTGGCGTCGTGGAATCGGGCGTAGCCAGCCAGTTCCTTGGCACGACGGTGATACTCCACCGCAGCGGTATATTCGTAAGGCGACATCTGGTCGGACTTGCTGGCCTTGACTTCAGCAATTTCACCAGTGGCCCCAAAGGTAACCCGGGATACATAAGTGACCGGACCGCAGGCAGAGCACAGAGCCAGCCAGGGCAGAGCACTTAGCGCGAGCAGACGCGATACTCCTGTCATAGGCGTCACGGTAACAGGGGGCCGAGGCACCCGTCAATACTTACGAATTTTGCCGTGGGACCGGGTTTTCGGGTGACTTGCGATTGAAAGCGCTTTGCTGCCGTGTCCATCGAGAATTGGCAAAATCAGTACCGCACCATGTACAGACACCATTGGCCCAGGATGCGGACTTAACTCGGAGTCACGGGAGCACCGCCGCTTGGGCTATGCGCTCTATGACGACCAGCGATCGCACGCGCCGTGAGGACCGACCCAGCAGCCAACACCGAGTTGGTAAAAACGATCACGCTGAGCAGACGTGGTGAACCGCGTCCGAGCGATGCCAACAGCCAGCGACCATCGTGAAAATCGGAAAACGCGCCCACCCACAAGATCCGATCGGCACAAAGCCCGAAGCCGAGCAGGACACCGGTAAGCGAAATCAACGCAAGGCCCCAGCCCACGAGTCGGCCGATTGTCTCGCCACGATGCTCGCCAAAGCGCGTGTGAAGCCGATCGCCAAAGCGATCGAGTAGCACCTGCTCGACCCACACTCCAAGCACTAGCCCCCCCGGAACACTCGCCGTCAGCAACGTAAACAAAGCGGCCAGCACCGTCGGTGTCGCTCGCTCCGGCAACAGCAAATACATCAACGACCAGTCGGCAGCCTCTTGATAGATACACAGCGCCGCTGGCAGCCACAACCCGAGCGATAAGGTTAGAACCGGCCACATGGCCGATCGCAGCCGTGTCATCAGTCGCTGCGACGCTTTGACGGACGAGGATGGCACCCAGCGCGCCAGCACGATCCCAAGCAGGAATCCAACAAGCACCGTCAGCGGAAGGGTGGTCACGATGAGATCCCGATCTCCGGTCAGAGCGTCACGAGCCGCGTCTAAAGCCCGAAAGAGGGCGGAGCGTACGAGGAAGCGAGACTGTTCACAAGTGGCTAAGAGCGTGATATCAATTATAAATCCGTGCTGTCTTTGCCTCTCAAACCATACCGCCCCTGTGGAGGATGATGTGAACGCCCTCATCAACTATTTGATCGACAACCTCATGCTCGACTTTCAGGGCGATCTATCGGTGGACATGGTCCGCGATTTCCTCAGGGACGACAAAAGCCGCGACGCGGAGAGCCTGCGGGCCAAGATTATTGAAAACCGCTCCACGGCCGAGATGATGATCACCCTCGCCGACTGCCTCAAAGAGCACCTCCGCACCGGTATCAACGAGGAAGTGATCCGCGAGCAGATCCGCATGTACACTGAGAGCTAATGGGCTCTCACAGTCAGCCGCTTCCAACACCTCGCCTCCCTCGTATCCTTTCTGTCGTTCTGTCCGTCACCATCGGTTCGTTTGCGGGCTGTAGCTTCCCCACAACGAACGAACCGTTCCCTTCCACAAGTGCTCCTTCGCTCTCCTTCCTCGGCATCACGCTGAGCAGTCCGATAGAGTCGCTCCAACCGGTCAATCCGGTGATTACTCTGTCGTTTTCCGACATCATCGATCCCGACACGGGATCGCTGGTAGCGATTCGACTGGGCGGACGCGGCAGCCCGATTGAGAACCTCATCGAGCACAACCAAGTCGAGCGCAAGCTGATCCTACGACCCAAAGCCAGCCTGGCCCCCGAATCCGAATATCAAATCGACATTGGGACAAGCATCAAGTCGCTCGCCGGGGTCGCGCTCGATCGAACGTCCCGCATTACCTTCCGAACTGGTCGTGATGTGCTGCCAAATCCAGCACCGGAAGTGGCGCTCACGCTGGCAGATATTGTCGGAGCCAAAGGTCAGCTCAAGACGTACTGCGCGGCGAGTGGCTGTCATGCGGCTGCGGCTGCCGGAGAAGTGGCGGCGCGCAACCTCGATCTATCAGTAGCCAGCCCTGCGCTACGGAGTTACTTGGTGAGTGCGGGTGCCTATGGTTCGCCCGAGTCACTGCGACTGGTCCAGCCCGGACAACCGGAACGAAGCTATTTACTGCGCAAGATTCTGGCGACGGGTTCGTTCACTCGCATCATGGGTGACCCGATGCCCGCAGAAGACAATCCGCCGCTCGGGATCGACGCAATGCTAGCGATACAGCGCTGGATTCGCCAAGGCGCTAACTAATCACCGCTCGCTCGGGGGAGACGATGCGGCTGCGCCTTCATGTGCTTCTGCTATGTCTGTGCTGGCACTGGCCGATGGTTGCCGAGGGACGATCGGCTGACGATGCGGCCACCATCACTGGCTGCGATGATCACGACACCGATTCGCTGATCAAAGCCATTGAGGCAGAGCTTGCCTCTCTACGCGCCCAGCCCGCCGAGCCACGGGTCACGCACGGACGGCTCAAGCTGAGCAACCACGATTATGTGGAACGAATGCTCCTCCCGATTCAGACGGCGGCGAAGCTTGGCAAGGCGGCACTTTGTCGGGTCTTGAACAAACGGATCAAGCTACTGCCGCTGGCCCATCGGGCCGCACATGTCACCGCCTACTATCATCCAGTCCTGCGCGGCTCACGAACTCCGCACGGGCCTTATCAGATTCCGCTGTACCGTCGGCCCACAGACGAATCTCTGGCGCAGCAAACCACGGGAGCGGTGCTATCAGGCGCGCTGACTGGACACCAACTGGAGCTTGTCTACGTCGAGAGTCTTGCGCAAGCGCTGCATATTCACATCGAGGGCTCGGCGACCATTTCACTGGATGACGGCAACGAAATCAACCTGACCACCGACGGTCACAATGGTCATCCGTATCAAAATCCGTTGCGCCTCCTGGTTCGCGATCACCGCATTCCCAATGACTTTCCAACGGAACCAGGTCAGAGCAAGACCCAAGCGTTCATCAAAGCGCATCCCGAGGTACTGCGCGAATACTGGGGCAAAAATCCGCACTTTGTGTTCTTCAAAGAGACCCCGCTGCGGGGGACCGGGAAGTTTGGAGAGCTGGTCGCGGGACGATCGGTGGCA
>WBZP01003246.1_pt1 | contig 17810 bp, 27 predicted proteins | sample 5204301 | NCBI WGS metagenome assembly WBZP01 (sample SAMN12412401, study PRJNA552823) | activated sludge metagenome | isolation source: activated sludge from nitrification reactor of wastewater treatment plant... | place: USA: Pennsylvania | collected 2017 | reverse complement strand
CCGCGTTGCCGTTGACGTTCTCGAACTCGACGCCGCCCCGTGGACCTTTTGCCTGCTTTTACCGGAGCGGGAAGCCAAATCGGAGGCCGTCGCTGCCGCCACGGCTTCACCCAGGCCAACCGCTCCGGTAGTTCCTTCACCGATCATGCCGCCGCCGCCCGGCGTTGACGCCTCGACATTCATGATGATGCAGATGATGCAGCAAATGCAGAATCAGACCCAGGCGTTTATCCAGGCCATGCGCGACGACGCGCGGCAACGTGACGAACAAATGGCCCGGCTTCTCGAACGCGCGACCGCGCCCGCGCCAAAGAGTGAATTCCAGGAACACATCGAAAAAGCTTCGCTCGACATGCTTAAGGTCAGCGTGAACAACTCGTTTGCCCAACTCAACGGCGACCGCACGGGCATAACCAACGCGCTAGACCAGGTTGTTGACACGATGAAAAAGGTGGTCAGCATCCGGGCGCAATTCGACGACGCGACCAACGCATTTGCCGCCAACGCGACACAGCCCGACATAACCGACAAGCTGCTGGGCATCGCGGAAAGCCCGCTCGGGCAAATGGTGCTGGCAAAGATGCTCGGGACAAAGGCCCCGGACCCCGCGTTGCCCGCACCCGACAAGACCGCCGAATTCCGGGAGGCTTACACCAATGACTGACCCGGTTATCCTCGAACTCGCGCCCGAAAACCGCCGCGAACTCGCGAAGCTGGCCCGCTCGCTGAAAGACGCGGCGAAGCTTCCCTTGCCCCGCGCCCGCGCGCTGCTAAGGCAGCGCATGGATGAAGCCCTGGACAAATTCAGCAACGAAACCGACGTCGAAACGTTTGTCGGCGCTCGCGGGTGTGACGTGCTTTGCACGGCGGGCGAAGCCCAGGGCATCATTGACGCGGCGGCGTTGCGCTTGTTCCTGAAAACCAATAAGCCGCTGCGCAACCAGATCATCGCCGAAATTGACGCGGTGCTGGCGACGTGGCGCGAGAATCTCGCGGCCCTTGCGGCGGCGCATGAACAAAGCGAGAATGTCCAGGCCGAAGAAACCGCCGAAGAATCGCCGGAAGAAATGCCCGACGATGGCAGCGAAGCCCAGGCCGATCAGGTGACAGCATGACGCGGACCAAGATCAGCGACGTGTTTCTGGGGTCACTGCTGCAATTCTCGGTGATGGCTGGCCCGCTGGTCGGCTTGTTCTCCGTGGTATCATCGCCCAACATTCTGCAATGCGCCCTGGTGTTGCTTTGCTCGGTGTTTTTGGTTAACGCGTGCCAGCACGCCGCGCTAAACTGGATGGCCGACCGCAAAGAGGCCCAAGACCCCGGACCCAAGACCCCGGACCCCTTCCAATGAGCCGCGCCGCAATATCCGTGTGCTACGCCGACCACGACGCCAAGCGGCGGACGTGGTTACAGCACATATTGCCGCAACTGTTCGCGACCGCGCGCGCGGCCTTGCGCGACGTTGAACAGGTCGAAGCCTTGCGCGCGTGGCTGGCAAGCTTCAATCCCGACCTCGCGCCGCTCGACCTTGAAGCGAGACGCGGGAAGGCGGCGGAACTCTTCACGCTTCACGAACGCGCCCGCGCGGGTGAATACATCCGCTCAACACTTCCGTGCGACGTGATTGCATGGCCCGCTGACACAATCCTGAACGGCGGCAAATGCACCGATTGGCTTGTGGTCCTGGGCGCGGTGTTGAATTCCTGGGGCGTGCCGTGGCGCATTGCGACGGCGGGCGATGCGCTCGACCCGTTCCGGCATGTTTGGGTGCAGGCCGCTACGCCTTCGGGCGTTTGGCGCGATATGGACCCTAAAGGCAACGAGAACGGCCTCGACTTCAACGAGCGAGTACGCGGCCCGGAACTTGTCCAATTCTGGGAGGCCCGCTAATGGCCCTCAAGATGACACAGACCTTGATGATTGACTTGTTGAAAGTCAACGAAGGCCGCAAGGCAAACGGCTTGCCGCCGTTGACGTGGGAGGAATACGCGGCGCTTGTGGAGGCGCGGCAACTCCCGGAAATACTCCCGACGAAGCCCGCCGATATTGCGGCCCGCGCCGCCGACGTTGCAGCGGGCAAAAAGCCTTTCGACCCGCGCGCCGCTGACTTCCTCGACTATGCGCTGGGCTCGACGCGGCCCGCAAACAGCATTGACGCGGTGCTGTACCAGAAGAATCTTGAACAGGCGCGCGGCATGGTCGGCGTGATGACGCTCGACGCCAAGGCCGAACTTTTCAAAACGCTGGGGCTCACGGCGACCGGGAGCCCACAAGAGCAAGACGAACGCGCCATTGAAATGCTGGCGGTCATCACGGCCAGCATGGGCTATGACATTGCGGCGCTTGCGGCGGAAGTACGCCGCCAGTTGCCAACCGGCGCGGGCGTTGACGTGTTCCGCAAAATCCAAAACGAAATCGGGCGCACGTTGGAGCATGTCGGCGCTGAAATGAAACGCTGGATGAAAGCCCCGGCAATCGGTTACGTTCTCGGCCCGCTCGGCGTCAAGTTTTTGGGTGAGAGTCTTTACCAGGTCGGCGCGATGACGCGCGGCGGAAGTGTGCGCGACTTCGACACGCGCGCCGAAATGGCCGCGCTAGGCGAAAGCTTGAACGGCGTTGGCCGTTTGCACGCAATGGCCGCGCCCTGGTTGCCCGCGCCCTGGAATGCCGTTGCGGGCGCGATTGCGGCGGTGACGCTGGCGGGAAGTAAGGCCATCAGCGGCCACATTGCAAGCCGCGAAGCGGCGGAACAGGCCGCCGCCGAACAAGCGGCGTTGACAAGTCAAGGGGCCGTGGTAGAACCCACGGACGAACAAATTGTTTGGGCGTATCAAGTGCTTGAATCTTCGCAAGGCCGCGCGCCGGGCTGGACGATCACGGACGCGGATTACCGAAGGGCGCTAGAGATTGCCCAAAGCCCACGGGTGCAGGCGGCAGCGGTGCAAGGTGCAGGGTGTGGCGTTTGTGCTTTAGCAGTGTAACCGTTGCCGCCGCGCGGCGGCTTTCTCGTTTCAAGGATAAACAGTCATGGCAAAGAGCAAGAAAAAGGGCGGGAGCCGTCGCAGCCGCGCGCGCAAAGCCGTACAGCGTGCGTCAAGCGGTCGCTGGTCCCGCTGGTTGATGTTCGGCGCGGGCCTCGCGGCCACGCTGGCGGTCGGCGAAGGCATCGCCGCCGTTACGAAGGTCGAGGACGGTTGGAAAAAGGGCCTCGTGTTCGCCGCAACCGGCATGGGTATCGCCGCCGTGGCGCGCATGGCGGGCGCGCGGCGTCTCTCGACGCCCATCCAGACGGCGGGCATCGGCCTTGCGGTCGCTGCCACGTTGTACAAGCAGGTTGACCAGGTCGCGGGCAAGACCGCCGAAACCCTTTCGGGTATCGGCGGCGGAAGCGCGTCCTTCCTCGGCGGTCGCACGGTAGACGCCGAAGTTGTGCGCTACGCGCCCCCGGCCCCCGGAACCACGGCGGCCCCGAAACCGGCCAAGGCAACGGCGCTGGAAACCGGCGTTAGCACCTTCGCCGCTCTTGCCCCGGCATTGGCCAGTGTTGCGGCCAACATCGCCCAGGCCGTCAAGGCGGGCCAGCCCGCCCCGTCGGCGACGATGGGCATTGATGACTGGATGCCCGAAGGTGCGGGCGGCATCGGCGACTGGACGCCGGAAGGCGCGGGCTACTTGACCGCGCGCGAGTATGAAATGGTGGGAAACCGCTAAGGTTTCGGACGCGGGGCGGCATGGGTAATCGTTGGCGGCGGTCGCTTGTCTTGGCGACTTGAAATAAAACAAGGCAATTGCCCGGTGCGCCGGGACACTTGAAGGACAACCAACCATGCCGCAACAGCCCGTAAGGGGTAACAACCTGGCCGCCCAGGCCAACGCCGTCAACGTCATCATCAAGGACGCGAAGGTAACGCAGGGCAAGCTGATCTCCATGATCGCCGCCCTCGCGCAGAACCGTTTGAACGCCGCTTTCCGCGTTCTCGACTTCGTCTCGCGCGTCCGCAACATCATCCCGATCGAAATCACCAACGACGTGCCGCTGGGCGGCGTCCCGGCGACCAACACGCCGCGCCAGGCGCTGACCAACGCCGCTGGTACGCTGTACACCACGGCGAACTGGACGCATCAGTGCCCGTCCAACCGTTACCGCGTCATCGTCGCGACCCGCATTGACATTGATGCGTCGGCGGGCGGTGCCGATACCGGCAACGTCGAACTCGGCCTGGGCAACGCCAACCAGCTTTACAACCAGGCCCAGGTGGGCATCACTCGCCGCGCACAGATCAGCGTTGAGCGTTTCCCCTACGGTGGAAACGTCAAGCAGCGCCAGGGCAGCGTGGCCGCTGGCCCGGTCGCCGCGATGGCCGCTGTCGAAAGCGGCAATCTGTGGGCGGAGCTTTGCCCCTTCGGCATCGAGTCCGCTTTCCGCAACTCGAAGGTGATTGACTTCCTTCAGCCGAACGAACAGTTGCAGTACCAGTTCTCGAACCTCAACGGCGTTGCGCCGAAGTCGGTGCAATTCCTCGCTGGCACGCTCAAGGGCGTCGGCTTCGACCTGCTGCTGGGTTAAGCCTGAACTGCGAAGCCTTGGATGTTTCAGGGCTTCAAAGTACGGACTTAATCGCGGTAAATAGCCAGAGGGTGAACCATGCAGCCACTACTGAAAGAGTTTCAGATCGTCAGCAACCCGATTGTCTACGACGCGGGCGGCGTGGCGAATTTCCAAATTCCGCAACGGCTCAACGGCAACGCCCGGTGCGCGGTTATCGGGCTTTCCGCGACCGATAACGCCCTGGGCGCGCAATTCTTCAACGACGTTGAAACCTTCCAGATTGCGGGCCGCCAGTACCATCAAGGCGCGGGCTGCCCGCTCGCGTTGCTGACGCCGGGCCGCGCCCCGTCACAATACGCCGCCGCGCCCTCGGTGGTCGAGAACGCCAACCGGCCCAACTACTTCCCCGGCGAATTTTTCAGCTTGTCCGACGGCTCGCGCTGCGGCGGGCTCATGCTGATCGGCCAGGAAGTTATCAACGTGATTTTGCGCCGCAACGTTGCCGGTCAGACTATCGGGCGGCTTGTGCTGCATTGCGTGGAATTCGGTTACGACAACCGCGACCCCAAGGCCCAGGCCGTCATCGAGGCCGCTTGGTCGAAATTCAAGGTCGGCATTGGCCAGGCGCATTGGCAAGTTTTCGGCGATGACATTGTTGCTGCAACGCCCTACGCCGCGCCGGGCTCGGTGCAAATCTTCCAGCCGCATCAAAGCCCGGTGCGCCGCCGCGTGCTTCGCGGCGCGCAAGTCAATGTCGTTGTTCCCCAGGTCGCCGAAGTGGACTTTGTGACGGCGACCGCCCAGGTCCAGACCAACAACGACACGCCGCATAGCGCCCAGGGCGTCCCCGCGCGCCAGTTGATCGGCCACGGCTCGCTGGACTTCCCCGGCCAGGTCGAGGTGGACCTCGAAAAGAACGACTACAGTATTTGCCTATTCAACGAGCCCGCGCCGACGCTGGCCAGCCGCTTGCGTATTGTCCATATGTTCGAGGGCATCAGCCGCAACGCGCCGGAGTTGTGCGGTCCTGGTGTGTTCTAGTGAGAACTGGACGACAAACGAGCGGGGGCGGTTATGGGTTGTGGATGCAAAAAGGGCGTGATTCGCGAAGTTGGCGCGTACCGCGTGGCGGTACCCGCCGCTGGTGTGCGCTTTGAAATCAAATTGCCGCCCGCTGGCGACGTAGACGCGTACTCGGTGGTAGTCATCAACCAGCGGACAATCGCGCCCGCCGCCGCCGTGGACCTCTACATCGGCGGACCCAATCCGATGAACGACGAAATACCGGCGCTTTTGCTTGGCGCGGGAATTTCACGCGCTCCCGGCGCGGCATACCGTGCGACATTGCCCGGCGATGCACAGCGCGTGACGTTCGATTTTGCGGGCTTGCTGCAATCAGACTTGACGACGGGCGCGGCGACCGTCGCGCAAATTTCAATCAAGGCGTGCGGGGGCGGCGGCGGTACGCCGGTTCCCAAAAACTGCGGGTAACCCATGCTGCAAGACTGCGACATGCAACCGGAAGATTTGGACTGTTGCGGCGCTGACGGCGGCGGCAGTGTCGCCGACTTTTTCCGCTTCGCGGGCAATTCCGACGTTCTTCCCGGCTATGTCGCCCCGGCGACCGACGCCGGGTTTATGCTCAACCTCGACCTGTCGGGCGGCGCGGGCACGGTCGCGTTGCCCGCCGCCGCGGGCGTTCTTCCCGGTACGATTGTCGCGGTGCGAAAGACCGACGCGACCAACAACGTCGGGACCGTCATTGGTCAAGGCGGCGACACGGTCAGCGGCCCAATCATCCTTTCCCAGCAATACGAATGCTTGATCTACGAGCGGCGCGGCGCGGCGGAATGGGTTTCCTGGGCGAATGATGACGGTTACATCCATCCGAACATCACGAACGGAAGCATTCGCGTTGCCACGGGCGGCAACGCTCGCGGCGCGGAAGCCCGCGACTGGCAGCAATCGCGTGCGGCGGCGACCCAGGTAGCGAGCGGGGCTCGCGCTGGCATCCTCAACGGCCAAAACAACACGGCGGCGGGCGCTGACTCGACCTCGTGCGGTCGCGGCAATGACGTACAGGCCCCAGAGAGCGGCAATTTCAGCGGCAACGGTAACGAAGTGTCCGGGCTTGGCTACAACGCCAACGTCGCCGGGCAAGACAACGACGTTGGCAAGCTGATCGGCGGGACGGCCCGCGCGGTGAACCTTGGTGGTAACACCAATACCGTTGACGACATTGACGCGGCCAATGTTGGCGGCACGACCAACACCGTCAACGGCTCGCAAGCCGCGAACCTGGGCGGCCACGATAACAGCGCGCAAGCCCTCGACGCAGCCAACGCGGGCGGCACGAACAACGATGTTTTAGCGCCCCAAGGCTTCAACGGCGGCGGCAGCAATAACATTGTTGCGGCGACCGCGACCGAAAGCGCTAACATCGGCGGCGATGGCAACAACATCAACGGCGACGACGCGGCCAATGCGGGCGGCACGAACAACGTGCTTGACGGCGACCGCGCCGGAAATCTCGCGGGCAACGATAATAGCGTTGCCGCCGCCGACGCCGCCAATGCGGGCGGCGTCTCAAACGTAATCAGCGGCGTCAAGGGCTTCAACGGCGGCGGCACTGATAACGATGTGAGCGGCGATAACGCGGCCAACGTCGGCGGTGACGGCAAAACCATCACTGGCGTTGACGCGGCGGCGGTCGGCGGCAATACAAATACGATCAACGGCGCGCGCTCGGTGGCGCTCGGTGGCCAGAACAACCAGCTTGACGGCGACAACGCCGCTGTTATGGGCGCGGGCAACTACGTCGCAGGCGAAGGCGCATTTGCTATCGGCAGGGACGCAGCGGCAGACCGCCCCTGTGAATTTGCCCAGGGCGCGGGAAGCGGCACGCAAGGCGCGGCCCAGGGCGGCCAGTTGATCTATGCGGCGGTTTGCCCAGGCGGCGCGGTCACGGAATTGGACCTTGCGAACGTCGCGGGTGCGTATTTGAATCTTCTCGACGGCGACAATTACGCCGTGCAGGTGCGCGAAGCAACCGCCAAGGTCGGCGGCGCTTTCAGCGCGGCGGCGTGGTTCGCCAACGCCGCCAACAGCGGAATGATTTGGCGCGATGCGGGCGTGACGGCGGGAATTTTCAGCGGCCCGCAATTGGGCGTGATGAATGACGCGGCGGTTTTCGCGCCGACGCTCGAACTCTTTGCGGACGTTGCAAACAATCGCCTTGCGGTCTACATTGACAACACGGGCGGCCCCGATGCTTACGCCGTGGTGGTGATCGGCTACGCCAAGAGGAACGGTTAACCCATGCCCGCGCCCCTCGAATTTTTGCGGCAAGCTTTCCCCGGCGCGACTATCGTTGCCCCGGCGGGCGCGAATCGCGCCGAAGTGGACCGCAAGATTTACACGCTGGAAACCACCGACGCGACACTACAGGAAATTTTTCTCGAAGGCACGGCAAACAAAACCTTCACGCTGATTGATGGGGATTTTGTCCACTTGCAGCAAGTCTACGCGGCGGCAAAGCGCAGCGATGCAGCGGGCGGCGATTGGGCGAAGTGGTACGACAATACGAAATTTCGCGCCAACAAGATTGGCGGCGCTGTCACGGTGGACGGCCCCGGCGTCAGCGGCCCCGGCAACGCGGGCGGCGGTGGCGGCACATTGCAATTCGGGCTGGACGCCGACCCCGGAAACGCCGGTATTCGCGCCCAGGTGCAGGGCAACAACGGCGAGACGTGGCGCTGGATTGTCGTTGTGGATTACATCTTGATCGGATATCCGTAGCAGGGGTGGACTATGTTTTTGCTCGACGCGGTACAGAACGGCGATGCGACCCTGGGCGGCTTGCTCGGGCTCGGGACAGTCATCGCGGGCGCAATCAAATGGGTCGGCCATGACCTCGTTAAGGCGCTGCGTGAACTCGCGCGCGGCCTCAACAAGAACACGGCGGCAGTCGAGGAGAACACCGAAGCGCGCAAAGAGTCAACGAAGGTTAAGGCCGGGACTGTCGCCCCGCTGCTGTTGATGCTTCTGGCCCTGTGCCTGGGCGGTTGTGTCGCCGCGCCCGACGCAATGGGGTTGCGCGCTGTTAAACGTGACCGGGACATTTGGAACGAGGACCGCCGCGCCGACCTCGACCCCGAACTGGTAAAATCTCGCAACGCCGAATTCGACGCACACGAACGTTATTTCCGTGGCAGCAAAGAGGACGCGGCGAAACTTGCCGAAGGACCGACCCGATGAAGCTTGTCCGTCGCATTTGGTGGTCGGTGAAAGCCTGGGCGCGCAAACGCCTGGGCGATGCTGGCTCGTTCGCCGACCCGCGCTATAGCACGGCCATTGACCGCATGCTGTGGGGCCATCGGAGGCCGCGCTAAAATGCCGACCGTCGCCGCAATTCGTGTTGTTACCGATGAGGCCGCAATCGCGGCCCGCAAGACGTTGACGGCGCTGGAAGTGCAGGGCAAGAGCGCGGGCGCGGAGGGTGTCAAGCTTCTCGACACCTTCAATCGTCGGGCTGACGAGCTATTAAACAAGCGGCTTGACGGTAAGATCAGCGACCTCGACCTGGGCCGCGCCTTTGAGAGTGAACGCGAAGCCCTGGCGTTCAACCTGGCCAGCGTGGCCAACGAGACGGCGCGCGGCGCGTTGCGCGAAATTCTCGACGGTTCGCTGCGGTTTTTGACTTCGATTTTGGGCGCTGGTTTAAAAGTTTTCGGGGCGTAATCATGGCACGCAAACGCAAACCGACGAAGAAACGCGCGCCGAAGCACAACAAGGCGACGGCGGCGATCATCCGAAACCTCGACTCGGATTTTCCGACCGAACGTCCGGACGGCAGCATTGACACACGGGCCGAACTCCATTCGGATGCGATCCACTACTGGGCCGCACACAAGCCCGACCGAAACAAGGCGTTAACCGAATTTGCCCGGCGACTCAAAGAGGCCGCGCCCTACGTCCACGACTGGAAGCGGCACGATCTTAAATCCGTTCACTGGCGGACCGTGGCCGACTTCCTGTTTGATAACTTGCACGACTACCCAACCGGCGCGGGCGGCTACACGACGGAAAACCCAAACCCTTACACCAAGGCCCGCATTGTCAAAGAGACGGCCTCGCGGCTTGGCATTTCTACCGACACGCCGCAGCGCATGGGCGAGCTGGGCGCCGCGGCGTTCAAGGAAGTTAAAAAGCTATTCCCGAAAACCAGCGAGCGGGCGGACTATTACGACGCCGAATATGCTTGGCGCGCGTTCACCAACGGCCTACGCGGCCCGCTACCGACCGGCGCGGGCGGTGTTGCCCAGGTGCATCCGGCGTCGTTGCCGGTCGGCGCGATGGGTTCGCCCGTGCAGGATATTCCGGTCGGCGCAATCGAGGCCGACCCGACGCAACCGCGCAAGGACTTCAACCCCGAACTTTTGAAAGAACTCGCGGACAGCATGGCCACGGTCGGCCAGATTCACCCCGTTTTGGTGCGACCTCACCCCGACAAGCCCGGCGCGTTCATGCTGGTTGCAGGTGAGCGGCGTTTCCGCGCCGCGCAAAAGGCCGGGTTCAAGACGCTACGCGCCGAAGTGCGCGAGTTGTCGCCCGCCCAGGTCGCCGACATTCAACTGGCGGAAAACGAGGCCCGCGCGAAGCCGAAGGAAAGCGAGACGGCAAAGTTTGTCGCTGATCGAATCCGCAAGGGTGACTCGCTCGAGAAAATCGCCAAGGCGCTTGGCAAATCGGACTCATGGGTGCGCGGTCGGCAAAGCATGGCCGGGCTCGCGCCGTTCCTGCTTGATCTACTCGACGGCGGCAAGCTTGCGGTTGGCGTTGCCGCCGCCCTGGGCGAACTCCCGCAGGAAGTACAGCGCGCGGTTTGGGAAGCGGCGGCGCTGCACAGCAAGACCGCCAGCGGGCAAGAAGCCTACGTTCGCGCCGTCGCCTTGCGCGAAGCCGGGCAGGATTTATTCGGCCAGAAAATCATCGAACACGTTTCGGGCCTCACGCCCAAGCAGCGCAAGGCCCTGATCACCGGCGTCGAACGCGGCTTGCGGTGTGCCAACAAGCTTGCAGCCAACAAGGGCGGCGACGTGGTTAAATACGCCGCGACGACGACGAACGCGGCGGCAACGCTCGAACAGGTGAAGGAACTCGCGCGGGCTTTGCAGCGCGCGGCCCGCAACGTAGAAAAAGTATCGGCGTCGAGGGCGGTTTCGCGCCGTCAACGTCGGCCCGACGTGATGCACAAAACACAACAGCACGCCCGCAAGCCCGGATTTTGGGCGCGGATTTTTGGAGGGTAAACAATGCCGACGATGACGCCAGAGGAACGCCGCGCCCGAAACATTGCCACGACCGGCGACCCGCACAGAGGCCAGGTACGCGGCGGACAGCCCGCGCCGACCCCGGGCCGCTTCGGCTCCGGTGTTGCCGCGCAGCAGCAGCGCGAGGCCAAGCACGCGGCGCAACAGGCCGCGCGCCATCCTGAAACCACGCGCCCCGCGTCCAGGCCGCAAGGCGGACTCGTTCAACGTCCGACGCGGCCCGCCCGCCCTGGCCAGCGTCCACCGATGACACTGCCCGGCACGCCCGACGCCGCGCCGACGCCCGCGCCGGTCGCCGAATTGCCCTACCAGGAACCGCCAAGCGGTGACGGCGGCATGGGCGGGAGTTTTCTCGACGATTGGGACGACTCAATGGGGGCGGACACGACCCAGGACGATTGGGGTGATGACATTGGGGCGACCCCCGAAGAACCGAGCCCTATAACCGATTCTAGCGCGTCCGATCTTGCCCAGGTCGAGCAAATGGACGGCTACGAGGACATGAACCCCGATTTCGGCGAAACCGCCCTCGAACGCGGCGTTTTTGAAGAATATGCCCGGACAGGCGGCGTTGCCTACGACAGCGACGGTGATTTTTTGGTTGACAGCGACGGCGGTTATTATTCGCCGGGCTATGGCGGCGGTGATGCGCTGGGCTACTATGGCGACCGTTACAGCTATTACGGCGTTTACGGCGCGGGGGCGACCAACGCCCCGGTTTATTACAACAGCGCCGCGAGTGATGCCGCGCGAACGGTGACGGACGCCAACGGCGAACCGCTGGGCGTTGTCCCCGGCGCAAATGAGAACGTCAACCGGGCCGCGCTGCTTGATCTTGCGGACGTTGCGCTCGACCGCATGGGCGTTGCCGATGGCTGGCGCTATTGGGTGAAGTATCCCGACCAGGACAGCACCGACTTCGATGCCAATGTCGCAGCGCACGTTGAAGTTGCCAAGGATGCCAACCGCGCTGGCAGCGCGTCCGATTTCGCGGCATGGATTAAGGGCGGCCTCAATGACCTGAGCGCGGCGATGGCCGCCGTCAAGGTCAATGACCTTCGCGGTTATGACGCGGCCCTCTATGCCATCGAGTCCGCTTCGTGGTATCTGCTCTCGAAGTGCTACGCCGCTGCATCGCACGGCTTTAGCGTGCCGGTCGGCACGGTGCAGGCCGCGCTGAACAAGGCCGCGAACCTGGGCGAAGCGATGCGGCAAGCCATGCGCTCGAACAAAGAGTTTGAGCGCATCGTCGCGCGGTCGGACTGGCAACGGGGTTGGGAAGCCCTGGGGCCGATGATTGCGAACTTTCGCGACCAGATCGCCCAATTCGTGAAGGACGCGGGCGACGTGATTGCGAAGGGCGCGGGCATCGGTTTGCTGGCCCTGGGCGCGGTCGCCTTGTTCGCTTTTTCAAAAAAAAAAAAAAAAACGCTAAAGGGCTATTGACTTAGCGCCGATACTTTGCCGTGATATGCCTCTGTGCGGGGCAAACCGCACAAACAAATCTTGTGACGAGGACCAATCTTACACGAAAATTTCCGGGCCAGCGTTTGCCCGCCTAAAGCTTCCCGCGACTCGTCACGCGGATAGCCCGGCCCGGAATCTTTTTACCCATAGGGCAAACTATGGCTATTTCGGCAACGATTCTCGACATTCAACCCGGCTCTGTTGTGGTTGTTCGCTATGGCGGTCCAGGCTCGCGCATGACGCAACTGGCGGTCCTGCGCCAACATAAGCCCGGACGCGATTTTTTTACGGGGTTTAAGTGGTCGCGCCGTGTCGGGAAGTTTTGCAAAACCGAACGGCGCATTCCCGAAGATCAGTTTATCCGATTGGCAACCGCCGAAGATTTAAAGGACCATCGGGAAAAGATGGTCGCCGCCGTGATGGCTCACCCAAAAATGGGGGGCCGCTAACATGGCGTACCTTCTCACCAACGGGCGAAGCTTGCACCGGCTCAAGGACAAACCGGGCCGCGCGTGCCAACAGTGCGGCGCGGTCGAATCTCAAAAGTTTTTCCGCGTCAAAATGGGCGGCGTGCCCCTGGGCGATGTTTGTTTTTCGTGCGCCAAGGCGATGCTTGATAACAAGCCCGCGCCGGTCGCGACGATGAATTGCCCGACGTGTACGGCCTACATCATGGCCCCGACCGCCGATCTCTTGCCCAAGGCGTTTGCCGACCACGTTGAAGCGGCGGAAGCCGCCGCCCGGCCCGGCGAACCGCATCACGTCGGCGACAAACCCGCGCCCGAAAGTAATCCGCTCGTGAAGCTTGCGCGGCAAATGAAGTTGTTGCCGGAAACCAACAACCCCGCGCCGGTCGCCCAAGACGCCCAGGCCATGCCCGCGCCGGTCGCGGCGCTGTTGGCACTGATCGACAAACAGCATTACGGACGCGGCCCAGGAACCAACAAAAGAGCATCAGAACTTTTTGACGCCGTGGCCGATGTTAAGAGCCTCTACGTCGCGGCCAAGACCGCCGCAGGCCGCAAAGGCGGTGCCGCTTGAACTTCCCTAAACCCCGCTGGCGACCGCTGGACAGTCTCGACGTGGCCATTTACCGCGGCCCAGATGGCTACGTAATCGGCAGCGTTTCAATGGACGACCCGTCGCACGTCGGCGGCGGAATGCAGGCGAAGACGATCTATCGCCCGCGCTGGATGCTCCCGACCACTTACCCGTCGTTGCAATTGGCGATGCTTGCCGCCGACGCGATTTGCAGCTTCATCCGGCAGGGGGTGAAGCCATGAACCTGGCTCAATTCATCCTGCATATTATCGGTGAACGGCCCGAAGGCCCAGGCGCGGCGGTGTTGGCCGCGCTCGCATCGGCTTACTTTCGCGGCCTGGTTGAGTCGGGACGCCGTCCCGTGGCGGCGAACTTTAGCGACGTGACCCGCCTGCGGCACATGCTGGCGCTTTGCCCTGGCCCCGCAACGTTCTACACCGACGACGACGCCCAGGAAGCGATTTGCGCGGCGGCGGAAGCCCTGGGCCGTCGCGTTTTCACGGTCGGCCGACCGCACAAATCCACGACAACCGGCGCGATTAGCCGCAATTCGAGGGGGGGCAAAAATGGATAGCAAGCCCGTGCAGGCCACAACGCCGAAGATTGGCCCCGCCTGCCTCAACTGTCGGTTTTGGCAAGCCCTGCCCGGCGTTATCAGCATGAAAACCCCTATCACGCTCAAGACGCAGGGGGAATGTCATCGCCGCGCCCCAAAGGCGCAACTAGTTCCGCACGGTGACGGCGGCGGTTTCGGCGTCCAGGGGCTTTTTCCGCCGTGTTCCGGCGCGGATTGGTGCGGCGAACACGAGCCCGAAGCCGGAGGGCCGACCCTTGCCTCTTAACGCCCGAAAACTCTCCCGATCGGCGATTGCGGTATTGCGGCGCGGGCTTGATGGCGCGTTCCATTTGCGCGACCTCGACGGCCAGCAACGCCGCGCGTTTCGCAAACTTTGCGCCTCGGGCTGGATGCTCGACGGTTGCGCCCTGGGCATGTTGAAACCCGGCAACTACGCCGCGACCCGCGCGATTCTGGAAGCGGCGGGACAGGTAGGGAGGGCCGAACATGTGGCGAGTTGAGTGTGGGCAAGAGGTAACACCAACGCCGGGAGCCCCCGGACTTGTTGAGATCAAGTATGGGGTTTGGCGCATTGTCGAATGCACGGAATCTAGCGGCTCGTTTTGTGCCGACACTCGTGAACGGTGCGAGTTATGGGTCAACGAACAAATCGCTTTTGTGCGCCAGAGATATGAGGAAAGATGTCGGCTCGAAGAAAAGCGGCACGCTGAAATCATGGCCGACCTCGCCGGGGATAGCCGCCGCGAATCTGACGCCTTGGCGTTGGCGTTGAAAGAAGGACGCCGCTAATGCCCATTGCAAAGCACATGCGCGCGCTGTACCCCGCGAACTGGAAGGAAATTTCGCGGCGTATACGTTTTGAACGCGCGGGCGGCAAGTGTGAAGTTTGCGGCGTTGCCGATGGCGCGCGCGGCTATCGTGACGCGGCGGGAAAGTTTTTCGAGGATGGCAGCATCGGCGAAATGGACAGCCCGTACCTAGTCAACCCAAGACCCAAGACCCAAGACCCAAGACCCATAAAAATCGTCCTCACGGTCGCGCATCTCGACCACAACCCGGCGAACAACAACGACGGCAACTTAAAGGCGCTTTGCCAGCGGTGCCACAACAAGCACGACGGCGCGCATCGCGCCCGCAATGCCGCGCGGACCCGTCGAAGCAAGCGGGCCGCGCCGATTCCGTTTCCCTACGCGGTGAGGTGCAACCATTGCACGCTCGACCTAGGCAAGATCAGCGGCCCCGGTTTCTTTGGCCAGCGCATTTTGTGCGGCGCGTGCTTTATTTCGTCGCTCGACGGTCAAAAGCCGCTGCTTCCGGCGACCACGGAGGCCGCGAAATGAGAGCGCCCCTCACCAAACGTGAACGCAAAAAACTCGCGGGCATCGCGCGGCGGCTTGAACGTGTCGCCCTCGCCGCGTGGGAACTTTTCGTGATGTTGCCGCTGCCAAAGAGGCCGCAAGCAGCGGCCCGGCGCGTGGCGCTGTTAGTTGATGTTCGCAACCTTGCGCGCCGTTACCAGCGGCAGATCGAGGCCGCGAAATGACGCCGACCGCCGAAACCCGCAAGAATTTCAAGCGCCCAAAGGGCTACGCGGCCCGCTGGCGGGCTTTCTTTGCCAGCAAGACCCGGAACATGGCAACCGGGCGTCCAGAGGCCCAGGCGGTCGCCCTGGCGAAGATGCGGCGCGAGGGCCGCGACGAGGAATCCTAGATCAACGCGCGACGGCGTTTCCCGTCGCAACAACGAAAGGGAATCAAATGGCGGCAAGCTTTTGCATCCACATTTTCGAGGGCATCACGGAAGAAGATTTGGCCGACTTCTTTTGCAGCAATTTGGGGTCAAAGTATTTCGACCTGCGCCGGGCATCGGCCCAGCAACGGCCCGGCGCGATCATGTTGATGGACAGGCCCAGCCACAAAAAGATCAGGGATTCGGCGTCCGTGACGGTCGGCGATGTTTCCTGGTTGAAGGCGGCGGTCTTGGGTGACCGGGAAGAATTCATCCCCGGCCCGATTGAAAAACTGTCGGAACTCGTCGGCGAAGAATTACCGGTGATCGATGAGGCTTTTATTGCCGCCGCAAAGGAAGCCTACAAGCTTCCCAACGACAGCGGCTATGACCTCGAAGGCGCGGACAAGGTAATCGGCTTCCTGCGCCAGCATCAGGGAAAGAGGGTGTTTTCGGTTTCATGGTAGAGCGACGACGACAACAAGGCAGCACAGACCCGCCCTAAAACAACCGCCCCGGCGTACCGGGGCGGTTTCGTTTTGCGCCGACCGGCAAGCAACTTTTACAAATGGCTCTAGATAGCCACTTTCAAGGCAGACGATGCACGCGACACATGCCCAACTCGACCAAACCCGCTCTACGGGCCGGTCGCAGGGCTTCGCTCTTGACGTGTCAACACTCCGCAAATTCAGATTTTTTCGGCTAATTACTCTTTTCGGGTTTCTCTTGTTAATCGGGGGTTTTTCTATGGATTACCGCGCAATCTTTGAACAACTGACCAAACAGAAGGTTTCCCCGTGCGCTGCATGGGCGCTGGCGCGCCTGGTTGTCGGCGGACGTGCCAAGGTGCAGGATTTGGCCGATCAGGGCGTCTACACGCGCCCCGCGCTGTCTGTAGCCTGCGCCGAACTCCAAAACATGGGGTTTCTCGACAAAGACCGGGACAAATACTTCCTGTTGGCTAAAATTTACACGGAAAATCCAGAAACACCCGACCACAACAACCCAAAGAGGTTGCACGAAACCCACGCCGAAAATGAAAAACCGCGCGCAAAAGTCGAAAAAAGCGAAAAACAAAAACCGACCGATTTAAAAGCAGTTGCCGTTAAATCGTCTTTGTCTCTTAGAGACGAGAAAAACGACTCGTCTTTAAATCAAATCAATGATAGTTCTAAATCGGGCGCGCCCGAAAATTCGGCACGCGAAAAACACGACGACGAGACGAGTTTACTTCTTGAATTCGGACAAACCCGATGCGCCTTACCCCTCGCCACGCTGTTACGAATTCGGGAAATCTGCCAAGGGCCGCGACACTTCGCGCAGGTGCTTGAAGCCTACAAGTGGTTGCACCTCGACCGGCGCGGTCGCCCGATTTTGAACGCCTGGGGATGGGCGCAAGCCACGGTAAGAAACGGCGTTGACGTTTCCGTGCCCTTTGCCGCGACGTTCGAGGCATGGAAGCAAGGCCGCAAACACGACGAGATCATCCGCCAGGAAGTGCGGCAAGGTGTCAAGGAAAACATCGAGGCAATCCAGCGAGATCAGGCCGACCGCAAGGCGTTCGCCGAAAGGCAACTGGAAGAAATACGCCGCCGCCGTGAACAAGGGGGTTTGAAATAAGAGCTTGACATTGGGCGGCGTCCTGATTTGATCGGGCCGACCTGTCGAGGGTGAAACATGGGGCGGCGGCGCGGCGAAACTTCTAGCATGAACGACGAAACGCCGACCGCCCCGGAATCATCCGGGCCGGAACTCACGCCCGAAGAACGCGGCGAAGTTGTCACGCCCGCCGACGAGTACAACGAACCCGCAGAAAATTCCGAAGCTGACGAACTTCCCGCGCCCCGGCGCGGTCGCCCGAAAAAAGAGCCGCGCCCGTTCCCGCGTGTGTTTCAGTCGTTGCTCGAAATCGCCGACGATGACGGCAAACCGTTAATTGACGCCGACACGGCCAAGCGGCTTGCCGCCCTTGACCCGTCAACAACGCGCATCGTTTTGCAGGAACTTGAAGGAACCGAAGTAACGCGCCGGTCGGCCCGGCCAATTCCGCTTGCGAATTTTGAGCCCGACTTTTTCGGCGCGGTGGCCGCCCACGCCCAGGCCCGCCGCGTTGCCG
>WBZP01003245.1_pt1 | contig 17810 bp, 19 predicted proteins | sample 5204301 | NCBI WGS metagenome assembly WBZP01 (sample SAMN12412401, study PRJNA552823) | activated sludge metagenome | isolation source: activated sludge from nitrification reactor of wastewater treatment plant... | place: USA: Pennsylvania | collected 2017 | reverse complement strand
TCGCCGACGGCTGGAGCGTGATCGTGCGGGGCACCGCCGAACTGCTCTACGGCAGTGACGACATCCAGGACGCCGAGGCGGCCGGCCTGTACCCGTGGATCCCGACGCAGAAGCTGCGGTACGTGCGAATCACCCCGACGGGCATCACCGGCCGGCGCTTCAATTTCGGGCCCGAGCCCAGCGACGGCTCCGTCGCCGGCTAGATCTGCGAGCAGACGCATAGGGCCCCTTTGAGACCGCCACCCGGGAAAAGGGCTCTTTGCGTCTGCTCGGCGAGTGGGCGGGGGCTCACACCCAGTAGGGCACCCGCGCGCGGTACTGGCGCATCGCCACCAGCGCCACGATCCAGCCGATGGCGGTCAGAGTGAGCACCACGGCCCAGTGCCGCAGATGCTGCGGGTCGCCCAGCAGCGGCGCCCGCACGATCTCGAGATAGTGCAGCAGCGGGTTGAGTTCGACGATCTTGGCCCACCGGTCGGCGCCCTGCTGGTGCAGCGTGTTGTTGTTCCAGATGATCGGCGTCATGAAGAACAGCAACTGCACCAACGAGAACAGCAGCGGGCTGATGTCGCGGTAGCGGGTGGACAGGATCCCGAAGCACAGGGCCACCCAGACGCAGTTGAGCATGATCAGCACCAGGGCCGGGAGCACCGAAAGGTCGGCCCAGTTCCAGGGTTTCGGGAAGATGACCGCGATCACGACGAAGATGACGATGTTGTGCGCGAAGAGGATCATCTGCCGCCACACCAGCCGGTAGACGTGTACCGACAGCGGGGTCGGCAGTTGTTTGATCAGGCCCTCGTTGGCGACGAAGACGTCGGCGCCCTCGATGATCGCCGCGTTGATCAGGTTCCAGACGATCAGGCCCAGCGTCACGTACGGCAGGTGTACCGAGAGTTCGAGGTGGAACAGCTTGGAGTACAGCGCCCCCATCGCCACGGCGGTGGTGCCCGTCGCGATGGTGATCCAGAACGGGCCGAGCACGCTGCGGCGGTAGCGCTGCTTGATGTCCTGCCAGCCCAGGTGCAGCCACAGTTCGCGGCGCGCGAAACCGTCCACCAGGTCCTTGCGGGCCCGGTGGAAGGTCCTGGACTGACTGGCCGCGTCGACGAACGTCATGCTTCCTCTTTCCCGTCGCTGCGCTCGCCCCGGCCGAATATTTCCTGTCTTCCCAAGCGGCGCAACCGGATCCATTCGGCCAGCCCCGCCGGATCCCGCCGGGTAACCAGGAAGTACCAGCCGAACCGCAGCCATTCCTGCGGCAGCAGCTTGCGCAGGCCGGGCTGCGAGAGCAGGTAGCCGCGGTTGCGGTAGGTATAGAAACGTTTCTTGGCGTCGTCGGGATACTGGGTGTGCATCCGGCCGCCCAGGATCGGCCTGAATTCGTCGCCGCCCTGCGGGTGCAGATACACCGCGTCCAGGCAGGTGCCGAACGGCAGGCCGGAGCGCACCAGGCGGCGGTGCAGTTCCACCTCGTCGCCGCGCATGAACAGCCGGAGGTCGGGAACCCCGACGGCTTCCACCGTCGTGGCGCGGAACAGCGCCCCGTTGAACAGTGACGTGATACCGGGCAGCAGGTCCGCCGAGCCGTCAACCCGCAACTCCGAGACCCGCCGGCGCCACACCAGCCCGCGCCGCAGCGGGAAGGCCAGCCGGTCCGGGTCGGCCATATCGCAGACCATCGGCGACACCTCGGCCAGGCCGTGGCGTTCCGCGCAGGCCAGCAGCGTCGCCAGCACGTCCGGATCGGCCGGGCGGCCGTCGTCGTCGGCCAGCCAGATCCAGTCGGCGCCCAGCGCCAGCGCGTGCAGCATGCCCAGCGCGAATCCGCCGGCCCCGCCGAGGTTGCGCCTCGATCCCAGATAGGTTGACGGAATCGATTGGGTTGCAACGAGTTCCGACACACGCTCGTCGGCATCGTTGTCGACGACGATCAGATGGTCCAGCGGGCGGCGCTGCGCGGACAGCGTCCGCAGCGACAGGGCGAGTTCCTCGACGCGGCGGTGGGTGACGACGACCCCGATCACCGTGCCGGTCATCGGGAACGCGTCTCCTCGAGCACCTCGCGGACGTGTCGGGCGGCGTCGGGACCCTCGTAGGCGCCCACCACCTCCTCGATTCCGCCCTCCATCCGCACGCTGCCGTGGTCGATCCACATCGCGGTGTTGCACAGCCGCGCCAGGAACTCGTTGGAATGGCTTGCGAACACCAGGATTCCGGAGCGCTCCACCAGACTCTGCAATCGGGACTGGGCTTTCTTGAGGAACTCGGCGTCGACCGCCCCGATGCCCTCGTCGAGCAGCAGGATCTCCGGGTCGATGCTGGTGACCACGCCCATCGCCAGGCGCACCCGCATACCGGTGGAGTAGGTGCGCAGCGGCATCGACAGGTATTCGCCGAGTTCGGTGAACTCGGCGATCTCGTCGACCTTGGCCAGCATCTGCTTTCGGGTCTGCCCCAGGAACAGCCCGCGGATGATGATGTTCTCGAAACCGGAGATCTCCGGGTCCATCCCCACCCCGAGATCGAACACGGGTGCCACCCGGCCGCGCACCGTCGCGACGCCGCGGGTCGGTTCGTAGATTCCCGAAAGCAGGCGCAGCAGAGTCGATTTCCCGGCCCCGTTATGGCCCACGAGGCCGACTCTGTCGCCCATCTTCAGCGACATGGTGATGTCGCGGAGCGCTTCGACGACGACGACGTTGGAGCTGTTGCGTCCGATGGTGCCGCCGGCCTTGCCGAGGAAGGCCTTCTTCAGCGATCGCGACTTGGCGTCGAAGATGGGGAACTCGACCCAGGCGTCCCTGGTCTCGATGTACGGGTCGCTCACCGTGAACTCGCTACAGGTACTGCCCGGTCCCGGGCGGCCCGGAAGATCCCGCCGGGCCCCGCTGGCCGACGGCGACACCGGGCGGTAGCGCGCCCTGGCGCATCTGCTCGAGTTGCGCGCGCGCCGCCATCTGCTGGGCGAACAACGCGGTCTGGATGCCGTGGAACAAGCCCTCGAGCCAGCCCACCAGCTGAGCCTGCGCGATGCGCAGTTCGGCGTCCGACGGCACCGCGTCGTCGCTGAACGGCAGCGCCAGCCGTTCCAGTTCGTCGCGCAGCTCCGGGGCCAGGCCGTCCTCCAGTTCGTGGATCGACGTCTTGTGGATGTCGCGCAGCCGGTTGCGGCTGGCGTCGTCCAGCGGCGCGGCCTTCACCTCTTCGAGGAGTTGCTTGATCATCGTGCCGATGCGCATCACCTTGGCGGGTTGCTGCACCAGGTCGGTGATCGAGGTGTCGTCGTCATCGGCGGATGCCTGCGCCGCCCCATCGGGTGCACCGATGATCTCGATGCTGTCGTCGTCCGTGCTCACGGTGTGTGTGCTCCTCCGCGCCACTCGTAGATCCGGGTTTCGCCGTTGTCGTAGATCTTGGCCCACGACGTGGATTCCCCCAAGGACACTAGACCGTCGGGCATCCGGAAGCCGCGGACCACCGGCGAGCTGGTAACGACGTAGCGGATGCCGAGCTCCTCGACGGCCCGGGCGACCCGCGGGTCGTGATCGGCGTCGTCGGCGTACGCCCAGAAGATGAAGCGCTGATGCCCGGGTCCCTGCTGGACGGGGTAGTCGTAGTGCGTCCACAGCGGGTGCAGCCCGGCCACGGCGTACATCCAGGCCGTCCCGTCGGTGTTGGCGTTGCCGATCAGCGTGTCCCGCGCGCCCGGCAGCGTCGCCAGGTAGGCGAACGCCTCGAGGTCCTTGCGGTCGACGATCACCTGGTCGTACTTCTCGCCGAACAGGTAGCGGTGCCGCGGGAAGTAGTGCCACGCCAGACCGCCGCTGCCGGCGATCAACAGCACGCACAGCAGCGCGCGCCAGAACCGGTCACCGGGGTCGCGCGGGGCCAGCCGGCGGGCCCAGCGCACGCCCAACCCGGCCGCGGTGAACAGCGCCAGTCCCGCCATCGGGGTGAGCAGCAGCGTGATGACGCCCGACAGCCGGCGCGGGTCGCTGTAGAAGAGGTCGCTGTACAGCGAGATGACCCGGCCCGCGGGCCCCCCGAAGGGCGCCGAGGAATGCACGATCGCGAGGGCCAGGAGCAACCACACCGCGGCCACCCACAGCGGGGCCCGCCGCACCGCCGACCACCGCGGCTCGAGCACCCTCTGGTCCGGCGGCCGGTTCAGGAACCAACTCCCGGACGCCCACACCGGGCCCAGCATCAGCAGCACGCCGCCCGCGGCGGCCAGCGCGATCACCATGTTCTGGATCGGGAAGTCGTTGAGGTGCCGGGTGTGTTGCACGACGGCGTCGAACAGGGCCTTTTTGCGGCCCTCGTGGGTGACGAACGCGTGCCCCGCGATGATCTCGGCCTGCTGCAGGACGCCGAGGAACTGCGGCAGCAGCGCCAGCAGCGTCGGGACGGCGACGGCGACCAGGCTCAGGAAGTCCACCAGGCGTCCGCGCACCGGCCGCCACAGCACCCCGCACAGCCACCACATCGCGACGAACGTCACCACGACGACCCCGCCGGTGATGTGCGTCGAGAAGACACCGATCAGGGCCAGCACCGCCAGCGGAATCCGATCGCGGTGCCGCAGGCAGCTCATGATCAACACGGTGGTCGGCACGGCCAGCCCGTAGGCCACCAGGTTCGGGATGGCCGCGACGTCGAACTCGACGTAGGGCACCGCGGTGAACGACGCCGACAGCGCGGCCGCGGTGGCCGCCGCCCCGGCGCTCTGCCATTGGCCGCTCATGGGCCGCAGCAGGTTCCAGGTCAGGACGGCCGCGCTGGCGGGGAACAACCACACCGAGGCGGCCAGTGAGCCCAGCGTGTAGGCCGTGGTGGGGGCCGCGCCGGTGAGCTGGCTGAACACCGCCGCCAGCGCGTGGAAGGTCGACGGGTAGTACAGCTGCATATGGGATTCGACGTTGCGCAGTTCGCCCATGTGCGTCGACGAGGCCTGCCCGGTGTCGAGGATCCAACGGATCTCGTTCGCATGCCAGACGGCGTCCCAGGTGCTCGGGACCGACTGCCAGTCCGGGATGCCGCGGTAGGCCGCGAACCAGATCAGGAAAGCACCCAGCGTGACGCCGGCGGCAACGACGAGCGCCGGTCCACGGGCCGGTCGCCGTGCTTCGCCGGCCGGGTCGCGCCAGCGGGCCAGCACCATCGGCGCGATCGCCGCCAACCCGGTGCACACGGCCAGTGCGGCCAGTGCGGTCCAAGCGTTCCAAGGGATTCCGACGGCGCCGTAGGGAATGATGGCGGCGCCGACCACGCCGTAGGTCAGTGCGGGGCCGACCGCGATCGCGGTCGGCCACGTTAGCCGGGCCGCCCGGCCCACCACCGCTCCGGGGAGTATCAGCAACAGCACCGCTGCCAGCACTCCAAACCCGAAGCTCACTGCACTAGTATCACCAACGACGTGACCCGGGAGGGACCGGCGGGTGCCGGGTCTGCCGCGGCGGCGGCCCCGGTCGGTCATCCCGGAACCCTTTAAGGTGGTTTCATGGCTTTCGACGTCGCCCGGGTGCGCGGTCTGCATCCGACGCTGGGCGACGGCTGGGTACATCTGGACCCGCAGGCCGGGATGCTGATTCCCGACGTCGTCGCGACCACCGTGTCCACGGCTTTCCGGACCTCGTCGGCCAGCGCCGCCGGGTCGCACCCGCTGGCCCGGCGCAGTGCGACGCTGCTGGCCGCCGCGCGCCAGGCGGTCGCGGACATGGTCAACGGCGACCCGGCCGGTGTGGTGCTGGGCGCCGATCGCGCGGTCCTGCTCACCCTGCTCGCCGACGCGTCGTCGTCCCGCTCCGGACTGGGCAACGAGGTCGTCGTGACCCGCCTCGACGACGAGGCGAACATCGCGCCGTGGCTGCGGGCGGCGGACCGCTACGGCGCCCGGATCAAGTGGGCCGAGGTCGACATCGAGACGGCCGAGCTGCCGGCCTGGCAGTGGGAGACGCTGGTCACCAAGGACACCCGGCTGGTGGCCGTTCCGTCGGCGTCCCCGACGCTGGGCACCGTGGTCGATGTGCGTCCGATCACCAAACTCGTCCACGACGCCGGCGGGGTGGTCGTCGTCGACCACACGGCGGGCGCGCCCTACCGGCTGCTCGACATCGAGGAGTCCGGCGCCGACGTCGTCGCACTGAACGCCGCCGCCTGGGGCGGCCCGCCGATCGGCGCGCTGGTGTTCCGCGATCCCGCGCTGATCGACACGTTCACCGCGATGTCGCTGGATCCGCGCGCCGTGGGCCCGGCCCGACTCGAGATGGGCACCCACCAGTTCGGCCTGCTCGGCGGTGTGGTCGCCAGCATCGAATACCTCGCGAATCTGGACGAGTCCGCCGACGGCAGCCGTCGGGAACGACTGGCCACCTCACTGCGGTCCGCCGGTGACTACCTCGACGGGTTGTTCGAGTATCTGCTGCACTCGCTGCAGTCGATGCCGCCGGTGATCGTGCTCGGTGCGCCCGACGCACGCATCCCGGTGCTCAGCTTCGCGGTTTCGAACGTGCCGGCCGAGCGGGTGGCTCAGCGGTTGGCCGACAACGGCATCCTGACGATCCCGGATGCCGGCTCGCGCGTGCTCGATCTCATCGGCGTCGACGACATCGGCGGCGCGGTGACGGTCGGGCTGGCGCACTATTCGACGGCCTACGAAATCGACCAGCTGATGCGTGCGCTGGCCTCCCTCGGCTGAGCCGTTTCAGTTCACGGTCAGCACGACCTTGCCGGTCACCGCACCGGCGGCCAGCAGGGCATGGGCTTCGCCGGCGTCCTGGACGGGCAGCGTCGCACCGATCACGGGGCGCACCTGCCCGGCCGCGACCATCGGCCACACCGCGTCCCGCGTCGCGGCGACGATGTCCGCCTTGCCCATCGGGCCGGCCAGCGGCCGCCCGCGCAGCGCGGTGCCGATCACCCGGGCGCGTTTGCCGATCAGCTTCCCGATGTTGAGTTCACCCGTGACCCCGCCCTGCATGCCGATGATGACGAGTTGACCGTCCGGTGCGAGGGCGTCGATGTTGCGGTCCAGGTAGGCCGCCCCCATGATGTCGAAGATCACGTCGGCGCCGCCGGCCTCCGACATGCGGGCCACGAAGTCGTCGTCGCGGTAGTTGATGGTCAGGTCGGCGCCCAGTTCCCGGCAGCGTTGCAGCTTCTCCGGGGACCCGGCGGTGACCGCGACGGTGGCGCCGAGGACGCGAGCGACCTGGATGGCGTGGCTGCCGACACCGCTGGCGCCGCCGTGGACGAGCAGGCGCTGACCGGCCCGCAGGTTCGCGGTCATGACGAGGTTGGACCAGACGGTGCACGCCACCTCCGGAAGCCCCGCCGCGTCGACGAGGCCCACACCCGCCGGGATGGGCATGACCTGGCCCACCGGGACGGCGACGTATTCCGCGTACCCGCCGCCGGCGAGCAGCGCGCACACGTCCTGCCCGGTCAGGTCCGGGGCGCCCGCGCCCGCCGCGACGACGGTGCCGGAGACCTCCATGCCGATCGTCTGGCTCGCGCCCGGCGGCGGTGGGTAGCGCCCGGCCGCCTGCAGCAGATCGGCCCGGTTGACACCCGCGGCGGCAACCTTGATCAGCACCTCGTCCGGGCCGGGACCGACATCGGGGACCTGCTGCCAGATCAGTCGTTCGGGTCCGTCGGCGACGATGGCGTACACACCGGTCACCGTACAATGCGGGTTTTCCGTTGCGGCGGCGGCACATTCCCCTACGATTTGCTGCCATGCAGGGGATGATCGCCGGCCGCACGGCGGGTGATATGCCGGGTCTGGACATCGCCGAGCAGCGGGCCTGGCAGAACTTCCTCGACACCGCGCTGCGCCTGCACGCCGCGATGAACCGCGGTCTCGCCGACGAGCACAAGCTCACGCTGTCCGATGTCCGCCTGCTCGAATTGCTGGACCGTTCGCCGGCGGGTTCGATGCGGATGGGAGATCTCGCCGAGGTCCTGGTATTGCTGCCGAGCCGGGTCACCCGCCAGATCCGTCGGCTCGAGGCGAACGGTCTGGTGTCGCGGACCGCCAGCCCCGAGGATGGGCGCGGTGTGCTGGCCACCATCACCGACAGCGGGCGTGACGCGGTCCGTCGGGCGATGGTCACCTACGCCCAAGCGGTGCGGGTGCACTTCCTCGATCAGCTGAGTCGCACGCAACTCGCGGCGATGGGTGACAACTGCCGGCGGATCGGTTCGGCACTGAAGCGGCCCGAGGGTCCGGCGGCTTTGCCCGGTGCGTGATCCCATTAGGCTTGTCGACGGTGGCGTGGCAGAGCGGCCTAATGCACTCGCCTTGAAAGCGAGAGACGGCTAACACCGTCCGGGGGTTCAAATCCCTCCGCCACCGCAGTTCAGGAGTTGTTTTCCGTCAACGACACTCTCCAAGCCGAGGCCAACGGAGAGTGCCGTTGACACAATTTGACACAACCCGGTGTCATTCGCCCCGCGCCGTGGTCGTTCTCACCCCTAGTCATGAGGTGAGGTACCGCGCATGGCACGACTTCCCAGCTACATCCGCGTCGAAACCGCGGCCGGCCCCCGCTACGAGGTACGGGTCAACCCGGCGCGTGTCGGTGTCGACTCCCAACGCCAGCTGGCCTAGACGAACCGCTTCACGGTGGACTGGGCCTGGTCGAGGATGTCATCGGCGGAGCTGATCAGGATCTCGCGATCCTGGCCTCGGCTGACCATGAGGCTCTCGAAGTTGATCGTGACTACCGCCAGTTGGCTGGCCGCAATGCCGATGAACTCGCGGTATGACTGCCTCTCGTCGGTTGACATCGAAGTCCACTCCAGCGGTGGTGTGCCCAACCGGCCCTCCCAGCGCTTGAGAGCGTGTCCGGCGTGGACGGCGATGTAGTCGAGCGTCTGTGTGGCGCGCGGCAGAATGTCCTCCACGAGCGCCTCGAAGCCCCGTTGGGTGTCGGCGAGTTGAGCTTCGGCCTCGTCGAGTTTCGCCGCAAAATCCTGTTGCTGCTTGCGATTGCGCTTCATCATCCACACCAGACCGCCAACCCCCAGCAGCAGTGCAGGTGCTGCCACGATCCCGGCCAAGAGCGCCATGCCGCCGGCCACTCCCGCGCCTCCCGCGGCGAGTGTGCCTCCTCCTAGCAGGGCGAGGGCGGCGTTGGTTGCCGCAACCCCCGAGAGTCCCGCAATCGCGGTCCCAGTCGACGCCGTACCCAGGGACACCGCGCCGACGAAAGCTCCATACGCGGCGGCGCCCCCGACGGCTGCCCCAGCCACGGCGCCGCCGGCCCCGGCGGCGAGGGCATGAGTAATGCCATACGAGGTCAAACGAATTCGGGTGGCGGCGTCGGACTGTGTATCAGCGCCGCCGTTCTCATCGAACGCTGAGGGGTCGGGGTGGTCTGCGCCGGTGATGTCCCCGGCGATCCTGACGAACTTCATGAAGAACTCGTCGCGAGCGCGGTCGTGGGCGGTGTTGAACGCATCTCCGGCTTCGGTGATCAGGTTCGTCCGCCGTTCGATCTCTTGCTGGATTCGCTTGGCTCGGTCTTTGAGGTTCTCGCCGCCGCCGCCGGCGCCGGCGGCTGTGCCGCTGGGCGAGGTGCCGCGTCTCCCGCCTTGTTCCTTGGTCCGTTTCGCGGCTTCTTGTTCGAGCTGCGCGAGGCTCATGCCGAGGGCGCGTGCAATGTCGTTCAGCCTGTCGGGTCCGGGACGCATCTGTCCGCTTTCGATACGGGAGATCGACACGCTGGCGCCGGACTGATAGCCCGCTGCCGCCCCCAATTCGGCCTGCGTCAACTTGGGGACCTTCGACTCCCGGCGCTCACGGATGACTAAGCCCAGCGCCTCGGGGGAGTACTCCATAGCGTCGAGTATAGCGTGACTATCTAGAAATTAGTCTCTTGCAATACGCTAAATCAGTGACTAAATTATCGTTGGAGCCGATTGGCCGGCTCTACCTCAAGAAAGGTCATGTCATGGCTCACATCAACAACGCGGTTCTGATCGCTCAGGTCGCTCTCGCAGCGGACCGCGCGAACCTCGTGCGTCAGGATCCTGCGGTCGTGAAAGCAGCAAAACAGGCGGTTGCAGATGTTGGGCAAGCAGGACGCTCCGTGGCGGCGCTCGTCGAAGAGGCGCACAGTTCGTGGCAGCGGCACGCTCGGCGCTGAGCGGCTCCGGCATCGGGGTGGTTCGGGGCATCACTGCGGCTAGCCGCGCAGCGAGAGTGCGCCGGCGGTTCCGGCTGCAACTTCTGCCGCGCGGGCGAGGTGCCGAGGCTGCGGGCAAATGGAGCCACCACATGTGTGCTTTCTGGTGTACTTTGTTGTTGTCTTAGCGATAAGCTATTCCTATGCCAGTTCTGACCGCCACTGCCGCCCAGCGGCTCGACGACGAAGCCGCGACGCTCTCTATTCGCACGATCGCCGCCTACCTGCAGGAGACCCTCGGCCAGCGCGTCACCGCGGCGATCGCCGGGCTCGGTGATACCCGGCAGGTCGGTCGCTACGCGCGGGAGGACGGACCGCAGCCCCACGCGGCGGCCGAGCGCCGGCTCCGTGAGGGCTACAAGATCGTGCGGATGCTCGTCGATACCTACGACGACAAGACGGCGCGGGCCTGGCTGTTCGGCACCAACACCCGCCTGGACGACCAGGCCCCGATCGAGGTACTCGGCGCCGCCACCGAGTCTGCGGAGTTCACCGCCGTAGTGCGCGCCGCGCGCCAGGTCGCTGCCTTCGAGGCGTGACCTCGACGGGGGAGATCCAGTCGACGTTGTGGCGGGTGGGGTATCACCTGGACCCAACCGCGTTCACTCCGCGGGACCTGTACGGGTACAACCACCGCTTCGATGACGCCCAGAAGCGGTTCCGCACGCTATACCTGGCCGCGCAACCCGAGACCGCGCTGCGGGAGGTTCTCGCCGACTTCCGGCCCAATCTCGCTGCGCAGCAACGGCATGTCGAGCGCTTCGGTCCCGAGGCGGCAGCGGACTTCGCCCCTGAACCAGTGACCGCCCAGTGGCGCCGACAGCATGTGCTGGTCGCCGCCGAGCTCGAGCTGGACGGGCCGCTGGTTGACCTCACCGACCTCGCCACGCGCCAGGAGATCGAGCTGCGCCACGTCGAGCTGTTGGTCGCTCACGGACTGGACCACCTGGACCTGCACGAGATCACCACCAAACGGCGAGCCGTCACACAGACGATCGCCGCCGACCTCTACGACCGCGGCGGCGCGGCCGTGCGGTTCCCGTCACGCCTCGACAGTTTGGCCTGCATTGCGCTGTTCGAGGACCGGGGCGAGGTACACGCGGCCGGCGATCCGGTTGCCTTGACCGACCCGCCGCCCATACCGCTCGAAGCCGTCACTCATGCATGGGGTTTGAAACTCGAGTTGGCTCCGGCGGGGTGACCGTCGAGGACGCCAACGACGCGGCGATCTGGAACAACAAGTTCCTCGTTTGGCGCGACGAGTGCACGCCGGATAATGGAAGCTGACGGCTGTGGGAAACAGTGGCAGCTTCATTCTCGGTCTACCGTTCGCGGTGGTATTCGTCCTATGGATCGTCTGCGGGGTCGTCGCGGCGGTCGTTGCCCCCTGGGATCGGCGGATGACGTTCTTTCTCATCACCTTGTTCTTCCTGGGACCGATCGGCATCGCGGCCGCCGCGATAGCCCAGCCACGCCGCCAACTGGGACGGGTCGGGGAACCGGACGCCAGGACCCCCACCCCGGGCCAGTTATCTGAGGCGCAGTCGGGTGGCGCGCAGACGGCTGCGCAATGGCCGCCCGTCGTTCAGAAGGTGGTCGACAGCTTCAACGAGAACTTCAAGGGGCCGCGGCCCTAAACCGCGATCAGCCGATGAAGCGGCGACGTCGTGAGTTGAGCGTGAGCCGTCCCGAGTATCTGTTCTCGGTTCGTGGAGTTCCTGATGCCGGTACAGCTTCCCGGTTAACCTCCGGGGTGAATCACCGACCGGATTCGCCTATTTCCGGCACGTTGGGAGGATCTGGTGACGAGCAGCCACACGAAGATGGCCAATCCTCACCTCAGTATCTTTCTGCCCTACGCCGGCGACCCCCGGCATGAAGACCAACTCACCCGCGCCGCACTGATCGTCATGAAGCTGGTCCCGCAAGCACATGATGCGCTGCTGGGCGTGATCGACTGCGCGCCGCTGGCCAAACTGCCGGCCCCACGCTTTGACCTTCAAACCGAAAAGCCCACTCCCCCCGACGACAGCTGCGGAAAGATCGACAAATTGGTCAGCGTCTTTCTCACCCCCGACGAACATGTCCAGGGATTTGACACAGTCGAAGCGTCGGCGAGACGGGCCCGCTACGACGGCATCGTGCAGTACGGATCGAAACTTGTTGTCGTTGTCGAGAGCAAATTGTTCGCCGGGGTGAGCTTTGACCAAGCGAAGAACATCAACCTGAAGGGAGCTGTCGTCAAGAAGCGGGTTCCCAAGGCGATCCAGTGGCATGAGCTACTGAACCGGTGGTGGGACCTTCTGGAGTCGGGGACCTCGGAACCGGCAGAGTCCCAGATCCTCGCCGACTTCTTCGATTACGCGGAGACCAATTTCGGCGATCTACTTCCCTTTACCGACCTCGGCCGCTGCAAGGCCAACCAGACACGTCGATTGCGCCGACTCCGCTCCATCATGCACGAAGCAACTGGTCTACCCGCGGAGATTTATCACGGGGGGACCAATACTGACACCGGGCGGATTTACCCACCCGGTGTGAACGTGAAGTTCGTTGCCCCCGTTGAGAAGTCGCAACCAGCCGTGCACGCAGTCGACCGGGTGAGTATCTGGATCGCAAAGGATACCGTGCATGTCGCCATGTGGCCCGGCGAGCTGGCCGCCCAGTACCGCTATCTCTACAACAACCCGGAACGGGTAGATGCGCTCATCGCGCTCACACATCACCGTGGGTGGAACCTCAAGGCCAACTTCCACATTGGCTTCAGGTACTCCCGTCCCGCTCAGCGGTGGTATCCCTCGGGGGAGCTATCGGGTGATGCCTACGTCCGGCAGTGGGTCGAGGATGTCGGACAGCACGCTGGCGGCCGCAGCCACAACGATATTGCCGATAAGAGTTTTCGCCAGTGGTTGCTCAAACGCCACTACGCAACCAATCAGGACATCGCAGGTCTGGGTAAATGGCTCGATGCGCGAGCGCCCGGCATGCAACTCCATATTCGGCCTAGCGTCCAAGTCCAGCGTTCCTGGAGCTTGACGCAGGCAATAAAACTGGATCAGAAAAACCAATTCGCACCGCAGGTGAAGCAGGCAATCGAATCAATGCTGGCGGCCCTTGATCAGCCTGCGCTCGAGAAGTTGCCGAAGCCAACATCCTCCGAAGAACAGTAGGGCCGGGTGAGCACAAACGCCCCCGCCTCGTTGCTGGAGCCATGTGCCCCGTGAACGCGAACCTGCGGGTACCCCTGACTCCCACCGGCTGGTTGTTGACCATCCTCCGCCATCTCAAGGACGCTAAGGACAGCGGAGCGGTCGACGCAGGAACCAGTGACGGGATCCAACACAATATGGAGGGCGGCTGAACCGATTCGCCCGCCGGCGCGTGTGAATATTGAGTCTCAGCAACGTCCCGGCTATGGTCACTGAAACCCAAGAGTGAGGTCGGGATCTGTGAAAGAGGCTGTTGACGTGGATGTCCTGCAGGCGAATGACCGCGATGAATCGACCCGCGTGTCCCGCATAGGCAAAGTTATGGCAGCCAGCACGCTGGTCGCCGGCTCGATAATCACCGGAGTCAACGCCGGGACACCCGACGACCACGCGACCCGCGACGCGGCCGTGTCGCTGACCACCCAGGTCCGCACCCTCAGGGGCGTCATCCCCTGGTCAATCGACACGGCACTGAACGGCGCGGTCTGCAACAAGGCCAGCGGCAACACCTGCACCGACCTCGTGTACCCATATCTACTGGCGGATCTCGGCGTCGCCTGGGGCACGGAGATCCTCGCCGACGCGTTGCAGGACGTCTCGTCGCCGGAGATCATCTTCGGTTATTCCTCGGGCGCGGTCGTGGCGTCGCAGTGGTTGGCCCAGCACGCCACGGATGCCGATGCCCCGTCGGCCCGCAAGCTGTCGTTCATCCTGATCGGAAATCCGAAGCGCAAGTACGGCGGGGCGAACTTCGCCTACACCAGCGCCGCAACGACGCCGAGCAGCCAGTACACCGTCCTCGACGTGGCCCATGAGTACGACAACGTGGCCGACGCCCCCAACGACCCCTGGAATTTGCTCGCGATGGCGAATTCGATCGCCGGTTACTTCTACGTGCACACCGCCTACTCCGTCGATCTGGTGAACGACGAGAAGCTGGTGTGGAAGGAGGGCAACACCACCTACGTGCTGGTGCGCAGCAAGGATCTGCCGCTGCTGGCGCCGATGCTCTGGCCACTGCGCTTCTTCGGGCTCAACTTTTTGGCCGATGCCATCAACGCGCCGCTGAAGACGATCGTCGATTGGGCCTACAACCGCAACTACCCCGGCCTCATCACCGACCCCGTCGAAGCGCAGAAAGCCGTCGACGACGCACTGCGCGGCCCGTCGGCGACCACGTCGGTAACAACCAGCGCCAAGGGTGCGACGGATATCGCCGCGGCCGCTGCCCTGGTCGCCGCCAGTAACCTCGAAGCGCCGTCCGCGCCGACCGTCAGCGAAGCCGCGCCGGCCGTGGCGAAGGCCCTCAGCCAGGATGCTGTGGAAACGAAACCCGTTGCGGCAGAAGATGTCAAGGGCAGTCCGTCGGTCGACACCCCGGCAACTACTGAGGCCTCCGCGACCGCTCCCGACGCCACGACGGATACCCACAGCACGACGGATCCCGACACCACGACCGGGACCGACACCACGACCGACACCCACTCCAAGACCGATTCCGACACCACGGTCGACACCCACACGACGACGGACCCCGACACCACGACCGACACCAACACGAAGACCGACACCGACACTGCCACCACGACCGGGACCGAGACCGGGCAGCAGAAGCAGTCGCAGGACGACTCGTCGGGAACATCCAGCACCGACAACTCCGAGAGCGTCGGACGCCACCGCGCACCCGAGGACACCGCGAGTACGACTTCTTAGGTATCTCGACGGATCACCCGTCGCGTGAAATCTCCGCGGAGATGCTGTCGAGCAGATCCGTGTAGCGGTGCGCCTCGGGGTGCCGTCCCGGCTTTCCGCTGCTGACCACCGCGGCGGCCAGGCCGCGCGACGGGTCGGCCCACACCGCGATGTCGACCAGACCGGTGTGCCCGAACGCATCCGGCGCATTACGCCCGAACGGCCCGAACCGGGTCGAGCCGAGCATGTAACCGGTGCCCCAGCGCATCGGCATCAGTCCGGTCGCGATGTCGGGCCGCAGCCGGCGCACGGGTCTGGTCGCGGCCCACAACGTCTCCGGCCGCATCACCCGCACACCGTCGAGTTCTCCTCCGCGGCAGAGGATTTCGGCAAACCGGGACAGCTCATCAGCGTTGGACACCGTGCTCGACGACGGCACCACACTGGTCAGGAACGCCGGGGTGTTGGTGAACGGGATGATCCGGTGCAGGGTACCGCCGACCGCCAATTTGAAGGCTCGCGCAATCGGTGCGGGCAGCGGCTTTCCGGTCGCATGACTCGGCGCCACCAGCGGCACATCCTGTTCCGCCACACCGTAATTGGTCCACCGGAAGCCGAGCGGGTCGAGGATGTCGGCGGCCAGGATCTCGCGGATGCTGCGGCCTGTGGCCGCCGAGACGATCTCGCGGACCAGCGGGCCCCAGGTGACACCGTGGTACATGTGCATCAGACCGGGCGGATACACCGGTCGCATCCGGCCGAGCATCTCGCGGGCATAGTCACTGTCGTTCATCCTCTTGAGGTCCACGCGCGGCCCGGTCGCGAACGGGATGCCGGCACTGTGGGTGATCACGTGCCGGATCGTGGTGCGTTCCTTGCCGTGGCCGGTGTACGTCGGCAGGTACTCGCACACCCGGTCGTCGAGCGAGAACGCTCCCCGTTCGACGAGCATGTGCACCACGGTGGTGGAGATCGCCTTGGCCGCCGAGTACACGCAGAACGGGGTCGTCGTGCGGACCGGCACCTTCTCGGCGTCGGGTGGATCAGCGGGCCCGTTGCCCCAGCCGTGCCCGATCGCGCGGTTGAGCACAGGAGTTCCGTTGTGCCGCAAGCAAACCTGGATGGCGGGATGCATGCCGGCCGAATACCAGTGCCGGGCCGCCGACCAGATCCGCTCGACGGAAGCCGGATCGACGCCGGAGTGGTTCTCGTCGCCGACGTCGGTGACCGCATCCAGGTCCGCGGGCACCCGGATCCGTCCGTCGGTCACACCGGCACCCGGTGCAGGGTCGCCGAAAGATGGTGCTGCAGCGGCCGTCCGACCGCGGCCATCCGCAGCGTGTAGGTCAGCGTGTCGCCGGCGACGCGGATCGAACGGGCCACGGCCATCACTTCTTTCGCCGATCCGGTGCGCCCGATCTCCGTGGACACCAGGTCCATGTCCAGCTGGTCTCCGTGGACGACCACCGGCCCCTCTTGAATCTCGGTGATGCCGGTGGGATGGGCGAGCACCCATTCGACGCGGCCCGGTGCCGGCGCCCGCAGGTAACCGGTCTCGGCGTGCAGGGCGCGGCCGTCATCGGTGGCGCGGGTGCGTTGGGTGTAGGTCAGGAACGGCTTGCCGATGTGACCGAAGGTGATTTCCTCGGTGTAACCGAACGGCTGGATCGTCGGATACTCGCCGGTGCCCTCACCCGCCCAGGTGCCGAGCAGCGGCGCCAGCGCGGTCAGGTCGGGATGCAGGTCGGGCACGGTTATTCGCCGATGAACTCCGCGGGCCGTTTCTGGAACATCGCCGTGATGCCTTCGGTGAGATCCTTCGACGGCAGGAAGGCCGAGTTCCAGGCCGCCACGTAGCGCAGGCTCGCGGCCACCCGCGCCGTGCGCTGCTCGTCGAGGACGTCCTTGATGCCCTGGACGACCAGCGGCGGGTTGGCGGCGATCTCCGCGGCGGTGGCGTGCGCGGCGGCCAGCGCCGCCTCGGCGTCGTCGTAGACTTCGTTGACCAGGCCGATCTTCTCGGCGCGTGTCGCGTCGATGTCCTTACCGGTCAGGGCGAGTTCGCGCAGGTGTCCCTCCGACAGGATCAGCGGCAGCCGCGCCAGCGAGCCGACGTCGGCGACGATGGCCAGTTTCACCTCGCGGACCGAGAACTTCGCGTCGGCGCTGGCGTAGCGGATGTCCACGGCGCTGATCAGGTCCACGCCGCCGCCGATGCACCAGCCGTGCACCGACGCGATGGTCGGCGTCCGGCAGTCGGCGACCGCGGTGATGGTGTGCTGCATGCGCTTGAGCCGGGCGTGGAAATCCGCGCGCGGCCGGGCCAGCGCGCCGTCGGCCATCATCGCGCCCAGCGTGTCGCCCATCGCTGCGACGTCGAGGCCGTAGCTGAAGTTCTTGCCGGAACCGGTCAGCACGATGGCGCGGACCTCGGGGTCGGCGTCGAGTTTCTCGAACACCTCGGGCAGTTCGGCCCAGAACGCCGGTCCCATCGCATTGCCCTTGCCGGGCCCGATCAGCGTCACGGTAGCGACGTGGTCGGTGGTTTCGACGGTTACCGACTCGTACTCATCAGCCATGCAGGCGAGGTTACCCACCGCGGCGGGCGGTCCCGGAGCCAGGGCGCGCCCCCTTGTGATGGTCATCACATGACAACGTATGGTGTCAGAGTCGTCGGAGACGGATGGGGAGGCAGCCACATGCCCGGAGACCTCAG
>WBZP01003244.1_pt1 | contig 17811 bp, 12 predicted proteins | sample 5204301 | NCBI WGS metagenome assembly WBZP01 (sample SAMN12412401, study PRJNA552823) | activated sludge metagenome | isolation source: activated sludge from nitrification reactor of wastewater treatment plant... | place: USA: Pennsylvania | collected 2017 | reverse complement strand
CAGGGCCAGAACGTTCTGCGGGATCGCGTTGGCCTGGGCGACCATGGCCATGCCAGCCTGCTGGAGGATCTGGAAGCGGGCCAGGTTGGCAGTTTCGGCAGCGAAGTCGGCATCCATGATGCGGCCTTTCTTCGCCAACTGGCCTTCGTAGCTCGCCTGCTTCGCTTGAATTTCGAACTGCGAGTTGTTCATCGTGGCACCCGCCGTTGCGCGCTGGGTGGCGATCGACGTGAGGGTGGCCGCATTGGAGGTCGAGGTTACAGAAATCGTGGTTGATGTCATGGCTGCTGTGCCAACAGTGCCGCCCTTGGCGCCTGCGTCGGCCATGATCGTACCAGCCTGAGTAACCAGAAGACCGATTTCAGTGGCGCCGCCGCCCATCTTGTTCAGTTCGATGATACGGGTAACGATGTCGCCGACAACGGCGAGTGCAGCGTCCGCGATCTGGTTGGCAGAAATGACGTCGCCAGCCTGACGTATCTCGACAGCAGTTTCACGCGAGCTGGCATCAACGGTCATGCCGGTTGCGAGGCCGGTGGCGTCGTCGCGGGCAGAGTTCACTCGCAGGCCGGAAGAAAGGCGCTCAACTGCCGACGCCAGACCCAGAGAGTTCTTGTCCAGATTGCGCTGTGCATTCAGCGAATAGAGGTTGGTGTTAATTTGTGCCATTTTGGTTCTCCTGATGATGTAAGTACTTGAGCGCGGTAACTTGCCTATTTGGGCTTGCTGCCACCCCGTTTGTACGGCGAATAACTCGCTGACAAGTTCTTTTACGACATCACGAAAAAATACTTTAGCGAAATATCTTGGCTAACTGAGGTTCCGTTGAATAAGCCCTTTCGCTGGGCGGGAGTTGTTTTTAACTAATTGATTGTTAATAAAAAATATCTGTTGCGCTGGAGTTTCCCCCGGGCAGGTCGATGGCTCGGCGATGGATGCCCTGCTCAATTTGGTAGATGAGCGTCCAGCCATTCATCCAGATGGTTTTCCAGCAGATATCCCTCTAGAACCCAATGGCGTAGAGCGGCACCTTCCTGTTCTCGCGCATCAGCATCGTGAATTCGATCGCGAAGTGCCTTCGTCCAGGCGGCGACCGTGTTTGCGACACGGCAGGCGGGACTCCCTTGATAGGGATCAATATCAGTACACACGACGGGTATGCCGAGGATGCCGTATTCAAGGAGGCGCAAATTGCTTTTGCCCTGATTGAACGGAATTTCAGCCAATGGCGCAACGGCGATATCAAGGCTCAATGCTGCCAATTTGGCCGGGTACTCTGTAAAACTGGCGAAACTGTGGTATTCCGCTAGCAGTGGGAGGATTTCTTCAGGACACATCCCGAAGAATATCCAGTCAGCCTCGTGGCGCGTTTGTTCGATGATTTCCTTCAGAAGAATTAGATCGCCTTGGTGTGTGGTTCCTCCAGCCCATCCGATGCGAGGTTTTTTTCCGATCCTTCGTCTGCTACGCAGGGGGAGCCACAATTCCTGCTCCAAGCGATTTGGAACAACGCGAATGTCGGAATTCAAATGGCGGTATTCGCTCGCGAGGTAATCCGTTGAAACGACGAGTCGATCGCAGCGCTCCAACGCGTAGCTTAAGCGGGTGCGCGAATTGGCAGGTATCCGCTTACGGAACGGATTGCTTTCGGCCATGTTTGTCAGTAAGTCATCCAGCGCATAAACAATGAATGGCCGGGATGGTAATGCTTTCCAAGCATCCAAGCCCGCCAGCTTCGGGTCGTTGATATAGTGCTGGACGATAATTGCGTCAGGTGCGAGGCGCTGGATTTCCTGAACGTTCGGTTCACGGTCATTTTCTTCTTGTGGCCACAAACATTCGCTCGCCATTCCGGCCTTGCAAAGAGCACGTAGCGGGGCTGTAACCCTAAATATCCCCTGACCATTTGTTAGTTGGCGGGCCAGAATTCGAGGTCCGCTAGAGGGGAAATACCGCCACTGAGGCTGGTATTCTGTTTCCGGAATAGGCGTAACCGATGTTAGTGATAAATTGGGATTCCAATAAGGATCAGATGCGCCCCGGTTCAGCCAGCGTTGCAGAAATTCGTACTTCGCGTTTCCTTGCGCTGAAAGAAAATTGGTTTTGCGCTCGATGTCGCATCCAAGATCGAATGATATCGGACCACCGTAAACAACCGTAGCTAGAGGCTGGTAGATGGTTCGGTGTCCGAGGCTGCGCAGTTTCAGACACAAATCGGCATCGGCAAAGTGGTCGCCAAGGCAGTTTTCATCCATGCCTTCTGCAGCAAGGTAGTCGCCTTTTCGTACCAGCAGGCAGGCCCCAGAAAGCAAATTCGCATCACGGGCAATTCTCAGCGTATCTAGGTAGCCCGGATCGCCCAGCTTGGCTTCGTCTTGATAGGGCGATCCGACGATTTCCTTTAATCCGAGGATGTTGCCCGCGTCTGTAATCTTGCTCGTGCTTGGAGCAATCAGGCAAGGTGAGGCTGCGGCAATTCCTGGCGGCAGGCACGTCCGAACAAGTTCTTCCAGCCATTTTTCCTGAATGACGACAGCTTCTTCTCTGATGAAAAGGATGTAGTCATTCGAGCATGCCCGAACGGCTGCGTTGCAGCGTGCTGCGTGATTAGATGCGGGTTGCACCCGGACAAGACGTATCTTGACGGAGGCGCTGTTACATTGGGCGCGCTCAATCCAGTCGATGATGTCCGGGTGGCATGCATCTTCTGACAAGGTGATCAGGATTTCAAAATTACTGTAGCTGGTCTTCTTTAGGATGCTATCGACGCAACGCGGGAGATAGTCAAGATGACCTTGCGAAAGAACCGCTACAGAAATCATTGGTTCCGCGGTCAGGGGGTTCCGAATGTTCCAACTCCGGCTTGTTACCGGAACGATTTCATTGGTCATTCCCTTGGTTTGCTGTTGGACGACTAAACCAATAAGGCAGGATTCAATATCGCTTGGGAACGAACCACGATAGCTAAAGAGAATGTCTGGAATGTGTAGGATTGAATGCCAGCCGAACGTGTCAGCTACCCGGAGCAATTGGGAGAACCAAGGGCTGCCTTGTCGCTCGCTTGCGCCACCTGAAGCCATCCAAGCTTCTCGCCGTAGGAAAAGTGGCCCCGCCAAATCGCTCGATATCAGCTGCGCAGGATTGACTCCCGGTTTGAAGCGGGGCGTGTGATGCTTTCCGTCGGTCCCAATCAAATCGTCGTCGACAAAAGCTCCGACATATTTACCAGACGCTGCCATGTCTTTTGCGATGCGCCAAAAACAGAGGGGGTCCGGTGTCGCACCAGGTGGTAGTTCTACGCACAAGTCTAGATTTCTGAGTTCTACCTGAGTATCGATCGCAGCTTTGTGTTTTGATGCTTCAGGAATCGTGTGCCAACTGATGCAGGGGATCGATTCGAGGCCGTCAGGCGCTGGTAGTGGCGTGATGACATCCAGGTGCCAATTGGGGTAATGCTGCCCGAACATACTGTCAATTGTGTCGGCCAGAAGGGCTTCCGAGCCCTGAGGCAAGCGCATGCACAGATGAAATCCAGGAATCCCGTCTTGCATTGATGCAGCATACTGCTCAACAAGATTTCCTTCGTCGCAGATGGTCGCGCGATTCGCTCGCCACGATTCGTATAGATCCCCGGTCGCTTGCCAACCGTTCGCCCGTACGGTGTGGGCTGGAAAGCAATAATCGAAGCCCGCTCGCCTGGCGGCCTCTTGGGTCATGACAATAAACTTCTGCAGCTGGCTGTTGAAGTCGTCATACAGCCTGGCGTAGGCAGGAAATACCTTGTGGACCGTTTCTTTTGCCTTGGCAATTTCTTCCGCTGATGTCCCCCAAGCCGCGCCGTCTCGCCCAAACGAATCCTTGGGATATTCGGGTAGCATGGTGGCATTGGGGATGTATACCACTGGGCACCCACACATCCTGGCCTCAAGGGCTATTGCACTATCTTCGTAGCAGTAAAGTAATTCTGCCCGCTTGAAAATGACGGCCAACTCATCGAGGCTGCGAGGATTGTTCGGTGATATTTCGATGGCATTGTCAGTCAATGGCAACAGTTGGCCACCGCGAGTCAGCAATCGATAGTAGAAAAAATAGATTCCGCTCCGGTTGCTGGGATTCGTGCCCTCCAAGTTGAATTTAGAGGGGTCGCACGCCGGGAGAAACAGGAGGTGCTTGGCTCCTGAATCAGCAATGAAGGCTTCCCGATAGGCAACAAAAATTTCGTCGTCATCAAATTCTGTATGCCCTGCGACGAAGCCAGGTTTGTTGAGCAGATAGCGAATCTTTACACCCAGTCCTAAAGGGGTGCCAACTGCAACCTCTGGGTATATGACAATGGGCTTCCGGCCTGCTAAGTAGTGCCGGTGCATTATTTCCTTCGTGAGTTTAGGTATCCATAACGCTTCATTGACTACGTTGGCGTGGACATAGGCCTCTTGACCATGCAGATTCAGTATGTGGCATAAGTAGTGGAGCACCCTGATACCAGAGGATCCTTCTTGATAGTCAGGGGCATAGATGTAGTAGGGCGAGCGTTCCGCACGGTAGTACTCTGTTGGGTTCAAATGATCCATGATAGTTTTTGTACTGCGGCTGTCAGTCGGCATGGGTGGGTGCAACACTGTTTCGTCGCAAGAAAAGCGTATCGCTGCTGACGAATGCGGTGTCGTACAACTGACTATCAAGCAATTCGTCACCGATTCGTTTGGGGCCGTCACCGAAAGCCCAAACATAGTCGTCCAGCAACAGCCAACCGCCGGGAACCAAATATGGGCTCCACGTTTCTACGTCTTTTTTGACATGGTCGTAGCGGTGATTGCCGTCGATATGCACCAGACTCAAGTGCCCAGCAAGGAAGATTCTGCCTAGTTCCGGACTGTCGAGATGTCCGTTCGCTCGGGCTGCTTCGTAGATGGGGTGAGCAGCCTCGGATGTATGGCGAATGTAACCGACGTTGTCCAGTGTGGCGGCGGTAGAAAGAAAAATTCGGAAGATCTGTTCGAAGTTGATCCAGTCGAGATCCTTGTTGAGCACAGCAGCCTGAGCGCCTTGGTCGGTCATGACGGCAACGTTCCAAGGGTCGACGCAAATCAGATTGCCGATTTTGTGGCGTTGGGCAAGATAGCCTAGCGCCAGTGCGGAGCGGCCATACAGACATCCAACTTCCAGTACGTCTCCGTCAGTAAGTAGGCGGAATACATCGCAGAGCGCAGAAAGCTTCGCTTCGTCGCACTGTCCCGGAGTATTCAGAAACTGGCGGTGAAGTGCCGCATGACAGCTACGGCTGAGTGGGGGTCTGAGTGGCCGGTCATCTATCCAACTTGCGATTGGACTCAATGCCGCTGATTCAGCCCAGTGTTCATGTTCCTCAAAAATTTTCCATGTTGCGGTGAATGGTGGCGGATGACACAAGCGGAACGTGATTTTCCTTGAGTTGTTGTGCGTTAAGGTATTTAGGTGTCGCCACACCCCTTGGTGCGGAGCGAAGACGGTGGTGATCCCGTACTCCTCCAGCGCGCCTTCAAATGCTGGGTCGAAGCCGTCTTCGGTCACATAAGGGAGCTTTAAAAAGTGGTCTACATTCTTTTTTCCAGGGCCGTCCATTGCCGAACTTGCGCCAATGACTTCAATCCCCATCGCGCTGGCGACTCGGATGACAGCATCGCACTCGTCCATATCAAGCGGAAAGAGGAGCAGTTTGATCTGGTTCATTATGGGGCTATCCCAATTGGTGGCTTACATCTGCTGGTTCTTGGTGACGGCTACAGGATCAACTTGCGAATAAGCCGTTGCGAGGAGATGCCCAAGTTCTGGAAATTCTTGTAGATAGCCGGAAAGCTTTGGGCCGCCGCGATTACCACGGGAACGTCTGCCTTGATGAGGGCTTCTGGTGCACAGACCGGACGATCGAAATAAGTGGTGCCAACCTTCGAAGGTGTCTGGTCCACAAAGAACGCAACCTTCGATTGCTTGAAAAAGGCTGTCCGCTCGAGCATGTAGCGAGCCTGCCAGCCAGCACCCCATACGGCCACGGTCGGATAGTCGACCGGGTTGGCCAAAATGTCCTCAAGAGCGAGCGCTTTTAATTGATCACGAATGCTGTGCTCGTTCTGCGCCAAGATATCGCTCAGGCGATGTCGCAGAAGGTCGTCAAAGAATACGACTTGGGCGCCTGCTCGACTCAGTAATCCATACATGACAATCATGTCGAGTGCGACCTCGGCTGAGACAGTCTCTTCCTTAAAATTGGAACTGATCTGGAAGGAGCAGTCTTCCAACTTGTATTCAACAATTAGGTCGGCATAGCCACGGACGTCCTCAAGATCATGGTTGTCGGCAGTAAATATATACTTGACCGTTACTCTTTCTGGCGCTGCTGCCGCATATTTCTTGAGTGTGGTCAGGACGTTATTAAGCTTTGATTTGCCGCGTACAAGGTCGAAGGTTTTTTTGGTGCCCGCGTCGATACTTGTGGTTACGGTGACCCTGCCCGCGGCGAGCAGCTTTTCCACTGTCTTCGAGTGCTTGACGGCATTGGTCAGAACCCGCTGATCGGCTTGGGGCGCGCGCTCTGAGAGCATTTCAATGAGCGGCGTGAAATTTTTGTCGACTACCGGCTCGCCTCCCCCCCAGACGATGGTTTTGCAATTTTCAAGAACTTTCCCCTCAAGCAACTCCTTGACCAAGGCAACAACGTCATATTGTGGTTGAGATCCGCCGTAATAGGTCTCGCTGCAATAAGTGCACTTGAGATTGCAGACGGAATGATATTCCATGGACATATAGTATATGTCCAGTCTGTCAAGTGGCCCCCAGTCCTTGAATTCCATGAACGGACATCCGTCGCACAGTGTTGCTTCACCCTTATTGATCTGGTCGTGCAGATGGCGCTTGGCCGAGAGAATGTTGGCGCTAGTGAAGGTGCTTTTTGCGATATCGAGGAGAGGTACGTCGCCTTTAATGTTGCCGTCAACGAAAAACCGCTTGCAGCAAGTGCGAACCTGGTCGGGGGCAAGAAAAATCGAGTGGTGGAGGTCAGTGCAGCTCCAGGTTTTGTTCATCGTCTCTCTAAGGTACTGATCGAGTTGCTTGATCGCTTGTGCCCGCTCGGTTTCAGAGACGTTCATAAGCTCCAGAAATTGCCCGCATATGAGTTCGTACTTCGTCCTTGGCTGGGCTCCGGAGTAGATCGGACGGGCAGGGAGACGATTGAGCAACTGACAGAGAGCCGTGTATAAGGCCGCAGCTTCAACCTGGGAAGAAGTGTGGCGAACGATTTCTCGCAGTCGGGTGGCGACTACGCTTGTTAGCCCGCGTTGCCAGTCTGGCTGCAATATTGGCCAGCATTCCGGCGCAACCGAAGCAATGAAAGCCCCGACTTCTGTCCACGCCCGAAGGAACCCTTCCAGATGGCGGACGGTGATTGTGCTAACAATAGAATCCGGCCGCTGCTGCTTTAGATAGAGGATCCGATCAACGAAATCTATGTGCTTTGCAAACCAATAGACCTTGAAGATGAAGTCCACATCCTCGTGGTATCCGGATGCAAAGCAAAGCTTATGCTCGGTCAGCAGATCGCGATGAATAGCCGTGTAGATTACGGACCCATCCATTTGCAAACGCAAAAATCTTCGGAGCATTTCGTCATGCGTTGTCGTCACGCTCTCGCCATCGCGTCGCAGGCCTTTGGCAGGGAGATCTACGTTGGCGGTAGAGGAAAAGCACCAGTTGAAGCCGATCGCATCTGGAGGGTCGGCAAGTCGGGTTTGCAAGTGATCGTATAGTTCGGATAGAGCGGTCGGAACAAGGCGATCATCACTGTCAAGGAAAATAAGCCAGTCGCCATTGGCCAAGGCAATGCCAACATTGCGCGCTATACCCGGTCCACTGTTGGACGGCGTTCTTGACAGACGCAGGGCAGGGTGTTGCGTCCTTAATGTAGAGAGAATCTGATCTGTTTCATCTGATGAGCAGTCATCGACAACAATAACTTCCCACAAGTCACGGCAAAGCCCTTTTTGCCCGAATGCGCTGGACACGCAGTCCGCGATGGTAGTCGCAGCGTTGTATGCCGGAATGACGATTGAAAAGGTTGGGTTCATAGGGCGCGAAGTCATTTCCTTATGGGCCCAACTTTCCAGTAATCATGGCGACGAGACCCCCGACGGTGCGGATTTCCTTACTGACAATGTCGGCTTCAGAAAATTGGATGGCAAATCGCTCTTCAACGCGAAAGATAAACTTAATAAAGCCGAGAGAATCAATATGGCCCGTATCTAGGTAACGGTATTCTTCGATGGCCGTATTCGCCGGCAGAGGGCCTTTTTCAAGTAGAAGCTGGACGATGAACTGGCGAATATTTTCGGTCATGGCTGGGGCGTAGAAATCAGGAAAGAATTTTGGACTTATACCGCTTGCCATTGTTTGCTGGCGGCTGAGCGGGCAATGGCTTCCAGAAAACGCATCCCTTCTTCGGATTCACCTGCTCCGTAAACATGGCGGTTTGGAGAGGGGGTTCCGGCCTTGTAACAACGCAGATGGTCAGCGATATCGGCGTATAGGTTGGCAAACGCTTCGATAAATCCGGAGGGATGCCCGGGCTTAAAACGGTTGTAGCGTGGCTCGTGTGCTACACGGATGTCACCGGAACCGCGATCAAGGAGGAGGTGACAGCCGTCGGCTCGGCTGAGTTGGAGATCTTCGGGGGTCATCTGGAACCACTCGGCGCTCGCCTTGCTACCAAAAACCCGTATGCGCAATCCATTGCGGTATCCAAGTGCGGTCTTGCCGTACCAAGCCTGTACGCGCAGGTTGTCTTCGTAACGTGCCAGACAGTAAACATTATCGATAATGTTGTTGAAAGGCCCATAGGTGCTCTGATCACCGACAACCTCAAGCGGAGCCTTTCCAGCTGTCAAGAAATGGATCAGGTGATGAACGTGGACGCCAAGATCGAGCGATACAGTTGGCAGCTGATAGTCTTTGAGCCGCCAGGGTTGTGGGTTTGCTGCTAACCGCAGGAATCCTTCCTGCGGCATCTCGATGTGAATCTGGTGGATATTTCCTAGGCTGCCATTGGCTATGAGGTGGCGCAATTCACGCACCATGGGGTAGCCAGAATAGTTGTAGGTGACAGCAAGGAATCCATCGTTGTGTGCGACCGCGTCGCCGATCGCACGACACTCTTCACTAGATACAGCCAACGCCTTTTCGCATATGACCGGGTAGCCGGCATGTAGTGCAGCAATGACGATTTCGCTGTGATCGGGAGTCGGTGTGAGGACCACGATAGCGTCAATATTGCCCTTTTCCCTACTCAACAACTCCTGCCAAGTACCATAGTTACGTTCAGGAACGACGCCATAAATGCGTGCAGTCTCCTGATTCTGCTCAGGGTGTCGACTGAAACAGCCGCTATCAACTCGAAAGTGGCCGTCGAGCCTACTTGAATTGAAATGCGTATACCCCACTGCGGAGTTTAGGGCGCCACCAATGAATCCTAGTCGCAAGGGGGTAAGTGGCGTGTGGGTCATGCTTATGCCTCATTCTCGATCGTTGAGTAAGTTCTTCTCAGAGATGGCTTGTCCAACTTACCCATCGCGTTCTTCGGGAGTTCCGAGACGATGAAGAATCGATGCGGTTGCTGGAAGTCGCCGAGCCGTAACATGCATAAACGCTGAATCTCGCGCAACGCGGGCGGATTGGCGGGATCTTTGAATGCCACCACGACTCCAACCACTTCTCCCAATCTATCTTCAAGCAAGGGGATCGCAGCACATTCCTTAACGGCAGGGTGGCTGGCAACAACGTCTTCAATATCCTTGGGGTATACGTTGACGCCCCCGGTAATGATTATGTCTTTTATGCGGCCAAGAAAGTAAAGAAACCCTTCATTGTCAAGGCGACCGAGATCACCCGTTTTGAAATATGAGTCTCCCCAGAGGCTCGCAGCCGTGATGTCAGGCTTTTTATAGTAGCCGCTGAAAAGCATTGGAGTCTGGCACGCGATTTCCCCGATAGTGTTTGGAGGAGCTGCATTTCCGCTCCCGTCGAGGATGATCACTTTCGTTCCAGGGATCGCCGTACCAACCGAGCCAAGTTTTATTCCAGCACTCTCCGGCGAGAGGTTGGTTGCGATGGCGATTTCGGATGCGCCATAACATTCGTGGAAAGCGCACTTCAGATAGGAGACAAGGCGGCCTTTTGTGTGTTCGTCCAGGAGTGCAGAGGACGACACTAGGCATCGCAGGCTTGGCAGCGCACCTGCAGATTGTTCCAGTGTGGCAAGGATTTGCTTGAGTTGAGTTGAAACAGCGATCGAAAAGCTGACTGAATGGCGACGAACTGTATCGATCCAAGAGGTGGGAGTGAAATGCTCCATCAGGATCGCAGTGCCGCCGCTCATCAAAGGCATTAGAACCAGCCGTTGGGCTAGCGAGTGGTAAAGCGGGGTGGCGGCGAGAGTGACATCGTCAGACGTCGTTCCGTACAGGGCTGCCGCCGCATCGGCCCGCAGTATTTTCGTTTTCTGGCTGAGCAGGATAGGTTTAGGCTCACCAGTCGATCCCGACGTCAGAACCATTAAAAATGGCAGCTCAGTGGGGAGCTGAGGCGTGCTAGCCGGAAGCTTCTCGCCCGTCTTCATGGTCTCCACTAAAGAGAGCCATCCGGAACGAGGGGGGCCAACGGATAGACGTATCCCGCTTTCTGTGAGCTCTAGCGTTCCGGCGCTGAGGTTGTCGATGCAGCCAGACCAGGCGATGAGGTGGCGAATGTCAGCGGCGCGGAAGGTGTTTTCCATCGCCAATGTGGCCAATCCCATGCTCTGCGGCACGACGACTGCGCCGAGGCGGGCGCCGGCTAGAAGGGTAACGACAAATTCAACGCAATTTGGCAGGACAACGCCAATATGGTGGCCGCTTCTGACGCCTTCTCTCGCCAACCCGTTAGCTAAAGCATCTACCCGTTCTTTAAGCTCAAGGTAGTCAAGGCAGTTTTCGCCGACCACCAGTGCCAATTTATTCCGATATTTCTCGGCGGCTAACTGAAAACGCTGATAGATGGGGGCTGAGTGCCGAGTACCGGACATGGCGTTAGGCGCTGGTGCGGGATATGAATTTTAGGAACGCGTCGCTAGTCAGCGGGAATTTCTCACCAGCAGCAGAGATGAAGACATTTTCTGGTTGAGTGTCGCGCAGGATCAGCGTGTTGGCTCCGATGTAGTTGTGGCGCCCCATTTCAATGTTGTCCGCTACGGTCGCATTTATGCCGAGAAAACAGCCTTCCCCGAGCAGGGTTTCGCCACCAATGGAAACGCCGGAATTGATCCAACAGTAGTCGCTGACGGTACATCCGTGACCAATAGTGGTATTGCTACAGATAAAGATGCCACTACCTAGCCTGACATACGGGTGGATGGCGACATGATCAAGTATTACGTTGTTCTCACCGATTTGGAGCGCACTATGGCGAACCACCGAAGGGTGGATGTAGTTTGAAAAGCGGTAACCCTTGTTTCGGCCTTCCTCATGCTTTCTGGCGCGCAGGCGATTCATTTCCAGATAACCGACCGCCACTATCATTTCATGGTCGGTGGGTGGATAACGATTCTGGATTTCATCAAACGGTACGACAGGGATGCCCTCAATGAATTTATCCGTAATGACGTGGCGGTCTACCGTAAAGGCAACAACTTCGAATTCGCATTGGGCAAAGTGCAGGAACATTCGAGCCATCTGCCCATTGCCATAGATGATGAGCTTATTGCTGGACATGGACGCGATTACCTTATTTCACCAGCTGTCTTAATGGTGTCAATGACAAGACTTACATCTTCTTCCCCTAGGGCAGGGTGTATCGGGAGGCACAATACTTCTCGGGAGGCTCGTGTCGCTATCGGAAGATTGGCTCGTGCCGAAGAGGGAAGCCCTTTGTATATCGAAAACTCGCTGATGAGAGGATAAAAATAGCGGCGAACCAGAATGTCGCGCTCGCGAAATCGATGGTAAAGCTGGTCTCTGGTAAGGGGGAAATTAGGTTTGATAAAAACGGGGAAATAGGCGTGATTTTCAGTCACGCTTTCGGACCGTGGCAAATAGCTAACTCCTGGCAGCCCGTTGAGTTCTTCTTTGTATCGAGACGCAATGCGCCGCCGGCACTCAATAGCTTCATCAATGTGCTTTAGCTGAAGCATGCCAAAGGCAGCATTGATCTCGCTCATCTTGCCATTGATGCCCGGGGCCGTAACAGTGACCTCATTTACAAATCCGAAATTTTTGAGGCTGTCGATCCGCTTCTTGGTTGTCGCGTCGCGACATACAATTGCGCCCCCCTCAAAGGTATTAAAAACCTTCGTTGCATGGAAGCTAAGGACGGACAAATCACCGTGTAGAAGAATACTTTTTCCGTGATCCTGAACACCGAATGCATGAGCCGCATCGTAGATGACTTTAAGCCCATGCGTATTAGCGATATTGTGAATTTCTCGTATGTTGCAAGGTGTGCCGTAGCAATGAACCGGAAGGATCGCAGAAGTATTTGGCGTGATCGCAGCTTCTATTCTTTCCGGATCCATGTTCAGGGTGACAGGATCGATGTCTACAAATACGGGTTTCAATTTGTTCCATATGAGCGCGTTGCTGGTCGCTACAAAGGAGTATGGCGTTGTGATCACCTCGCCGGAAATGCGCAACGTCTGTAGTGCTGTAAGTAGCGCTGTTGTCCCGTTAGAGAATAGGGACAGATGGCGAACACCGAGATATTTGCATAGCTCCGTTTCAAGCGCGTGATGGAATGGGCCGTTATTTGTCACCCATCGGTTTTTCCATATTTCCTCGAGGTAGGGTAAGTACTCCTCTAAAGGAGGCAGCAATGGTTGCGTGACGTTAATCATGCGTTACCCAATGAATCGCAGGTTCTTATCTTTGGGAGACAGTGTCATGCGATCACCACCCTGTTTTTTCCGGTCTTCTTGGCGGTATACATCGCTTCGTCCGCCCGCTTCGTCACTGACGTCTGTGTATCGTCTTCCCGGAACTCGGTCACGCCTGCACTGAATGTAATCAACTGCTTGTCGTTATTGTGCAGGAAGTAGCGCTTCGTCAGCTCCCGCTGCAACCGGACCAACGCTTTCTGTGCGTCATCCAGCGGAGTGTCCGGCAGCAGGATGACAAATTCTTCTCCGCCAAATCGGGCGCACGTATCCTGCGGGCGCATCGTCTCGCGAATGACGGTCGCCAGATGAATCAGTGCCGCATCGCCAGCATCATGGCCCAGTGAGTCGTTCAGCTTCTTGAAATTGTCGATATCGAGCAGCCCTACGCACAAAGGCGTCTTGCGCCGCGCTGCACGCGCCGATTCCTTCTCGAACGCTTCTTCCAGCCCACGCCGGTTAAGGACCCCGGTCAGTTGATCGTGGCGGACCAGTTTGCTGGCGCTATCCAGCTCTTCCTGCAATTCATTGATGCGCTTCTCGGTTTCTTCCACTTTCTTGCGCGTGGACTGCAGCTCGTCGCGTGAGCGCTGTGCATTCAACTGGACGATACGGGTTTCACGCATGACTTCTTGAACCACGTCAGCCAGGTCAGCAATGTCGTTGGCGGCTGAAATCCTGTGTGCGCAGGCTTCGATCTTGTCGTGATAACCGGTAGTGCTTTCCGAAAATTCAGCGAGATGATCGACAAAGCCAGCCAGCATCGACTTGAGGGCCTCCTTTGCTTCGACGAGGCTGTGTTTCAATTGCCCTTGTTTGAATACAACTTCCTTGATTCGCCGCTCGGCGTCATCAATGGAGCGCAGGCTGAGTGGGTTCGACACGATGTCGCGAACGACGGCAATCTGGCCGTGCAGCCAATTGTCATCGATCACGAGTTCGCTGATGTTCTCGATCACCAGGTTGAGTAGATGAAGCAGTCCGTTGCGCAGTTCGGCGCGATCGTCTGCGAGCAGCTCAAGACGGAATGCGAAGCGCTTAAGTTCGGTGAGGAGCTCGTCCAGCGCCTTCAGTGTATTGGCCTTGCGCGCTGCAGTTGCCAGCGCCTTTGCTTGTGCCGCCAGTTCCGGCGCCTCTGCAATCTGAGCTGCGACCGCATGTTCCAGTGCGAAAGCCAGCAGGTCTCGGAGCTGGGGCAGCAGTTCGCTTGCTCGCGATACAGCGCTCGGTGCTGCGGAGGGCTGTGCTGCAGCGCCCGCTGCCGCCGAATCGCCTTCAGCCTCGGAAACGTTACCTTCGACCAGTTCGACAACCTCGCCCTGACCACCTTGACTCCATGAGCGGACGAGGCCGTGAAGCCGGTTGTAGAGTGTTTCCGCATTGCTTCCCGCACTGGCAAACAGATAATCCAGTGCCTCGCGCTTCTTGCCCGGGGTCATGCTTGCGGACGGTGCGTCCCATTCCCGCAGCAAATCGCTGATGATTTCTCCCCAAGCGAGAGATTCGATCGCTGCTCGTTCAGTTACATAGCCAGAGAGTGATTTGATGAATGACGCAAGCTGTTCGTCCTTCACCGACTGCTCTAGTTCTCTTGCGAGGCGCATTTGCGCCGGTGTGCCCTTCGGCAATGCGGAGGCGAGTGTCTTTAGCGTTTCGGTGGGAAAGCTTGATTCGGTGACATCGCTGCTGCCGGCGACCTCGTGGTAGACCGTCCGATAGTTATCCGGTGTCGGCGCGATGCGCCGTGTGGCCAGTAGGCGGAACGTTTCGCGGGCGATTTCGGTCGGATTGCTGAACGTCGGCATGGTGAGGTTCCGTCAGTGGGCGGATATATGACAGGCCATTCTAATGCGCGAATCCCCGCTCCGGAAGCGTTCGGCTATAATCCGCCCCGGTTAGCCCCTGTAGCATGAAGGTCGTGCAGTTGCCTTGTAAGCATCAGGTCGTGGTTCGATTCCGCGCAGGGGCACCAGCTATCAAAATCAGCGCAAATTCACGCGGGCAGTAGCTGGACTACGCTGCCGCGTTCAGCAGCAATCCACCGAATCGCTCAAAGAGCTCCGCGTTCGCTGGAGGGAGCGGTCCCTCCTTGGTGTGAACCGTGTTGCACACATGAATTTCCGAGTTCAGCAGCGTCTTCTCGTATAGCTGCTTGCACAAGGTGCGAGCGGCAAGGCCGGGCCAATCCTTGGATAACAAGGATTCGGGCAGCTGCGGGTCACGTAGTTGAATGCGCCGGAATTCATGGATCAGTAAGGTGCGTAGCAGGAAACACTGTTTTGCATGCATGCTGCTCGCACCTGCAACCCAATCAAGCGTCGGCTCAAAGCGTGCGATGAAGCGCTCGTAGTCGGAAGCCAACTCGCCCAGGCGCCAGCATTGCTCGACGATTTCACGCAGTGGCTCACTGGCGATTCCGGTCAGGCTCGTTGCAGACAGGTGTGCGACTTTTGCATCGGCATTATTGGCTGAAAGTATTTCCCGTACGCGCTTTGCGTCAGCAGAAGGGAGTCCGAATACGCCGGGGGCGATCGTGCCAAACCCATCCCAGAGCAACTCACGGCGCAACGTCTCGCGAGATTCGGTGGCGAGTGCGCCGTCGGGAACAATGACCAATTGCCATTCACCGTTCCACGCATTCTGCGGCGTGTCATAGATGCGTCGGTAGGCGTGGGCGATTCTCCGGTGTCCTGTGGCCGTTAGGCTGTATTCGCTGCGGCGCCCCGTTGGTGTAGCGAACAACCAGTTTTCCTGCATCAGCCGGAATACGCTGGTGCGGACGGCGCGATCGTTGACGCCGAGCGGTGCCACAAGTTCGATCAGTCCGCCAAGTAGCGCAGCGCCCCCGTGGGGAGCGATGGCGTCGCCAAATAGCGTCACCATTAGTGAGTTGGTGCGTAGCGGTATCGTCCCGAGAGACTCTTCCAGCCATCGCTCGAACAGTGTTTTTGTCATGGCGTAAGCGATGCGAGCACCGAATTTTGGGGTATTGCGCTAGTTTCCCCATGCCCAAGGCGCTGTGACAATACACGGGCAGCTTCCTTGATGGCGACTGCGAGAGGGCAATTCCATTCGGTATTGAAATTCCCGATTGCGCCAAGAGATGTAATGGCGGCAACCATATGCCCGGTGTGATCGAAAACAGGCGCACTGAAACCGTTGATTCCGGGCGTGAGGCTGCCGCTCGCACGGGAAATGCCGTGCAGCCGAATCTCGTTGATGATGGGTTCCAGATCCTTTATCTGGGCGGCGACCGTCTGTCCGCTCTCTTCCGCGGTGTCGCGCAATTCCCTTTCCAGAAGTTTCTTCATGAATGGCACGCGGCAGTAGGCGACAAACGCGCGTCCCGTAGCGGAGCGGGCGAGTGGAAGTACGGTGCCTGTACGCAAAGTGACTGTGATCGGGCCGCCGGCCTCGACCCAGCGAACGATCGTGGCGCCGTGGTTGCCGAGCATGGCGAGTGCCACGGTTTCGCCAATCTGTTCGCACAGGTCATCCAGAATGGGGCCGCCCAAGCGCACAGGGTCGAGGCGAGATAGGCTTGCAAGGCCTAGTTCAAGCGAGAACGCTCCGAGGTCATAGCGCCCCGTATTTGCGTCTTGCTCGACAAGTCCCATGCGCATGAAACTGACCAGATAGCGGTGTGCCTTCGCTGCCGGCATGCCGGCGTTCTTTGCCAGGTCGCGAAGCATCATTGGTCGTCCGTGCGCGGCGAGTGCGCGCAGCAAGCGGGTGCCGACCTCGATCGATTGGATCCCCTGGCGCTGTTTCCCGGTTGTACTTGTACTGGTCATGGCGTGCTCGATTGATGCTCCTTATCGGTCCACCATTCTATCGATAGAGCAAGGCCTGCGGCAGCAACATCCGCGCCGCGTATAATGCGCCGCTTTCGCAAATAGATAGTATTCAGGGGGATTGCTCCATGCGTGCAGTGATGATTGCCAACCCGAAAGGTGGCGCAGGAAAAACGACTCTGGCGACCAATCTCGCCGGCCATTTTGCCAATGCAGGGAAAAAGGTCACGCTCTGTGATCTCGATCGCCAGCAATCGGCGTTACGCTGGATGGCCTTTCGGGATCAGGATCTGCCGCAGGTGACCGGTTACTTCGGCGGCAACCAGATGCTGTTCAATCTTCCGAAGGAGCCTGACTGGGTTGTGCTTGATGCCCCGGCCGGATTGCAGGGCTACAAGCTGTCTGACTATCTGCGCGTGGTGGATAAGGTGATCGTGCCGGTTGTGCCGTCGGTGTTTGATATGGCGGCCACGGAAGATTTTCTGAATTCGATTCGCAGCGAACTGCGGGGGCGCCGCGGTGTAATCGGCATCGTCGCGATGCGCGTCGATCCACGAACGCGTGCAGCGGTAATGCTGGAAGAATTCCTGCGCCACTTTGACATCCCCATCCTGGCCTACCTGCGCAACACACAGAACTACGTGAATGCAGCTGCTGGCGGACTGACAGTGTTCGATCCACCGCGCTCGAAACACCGTCGCGATGAAGAACAATGGCAGCCCCTGTTGCAATGGCTTTCCGACTAGGCTATAGTTCGCCCCCTCGCAACGGCGCCGGTGTCGCAGCGAAAGCAGCGAAGAAAAAATTTACCGGCGCAGTGTTGACGGGGTAGGAAAAAACCTGTTAAAGTTTCACCTCTCTGCTGATGCAGAGAACGGACGCGGGGTGGAGCAGTCTGGCAGCTCGTCGGGCTCATAACCCGAAGGTCACAGGTTCAAATCCTGTCCCCGCAACCAAGTAATAAGCTCTTTAAAAACCAGACAACCGATAGGTGTGGGTACTTGGTTTGGTTGTGAAGTCAGCTTTGGCTGACATTGCGATTAAATTGTAGTGCTCGCACAGAAGTAGCAAGGTTTAAGGAAACTTGAA
>WBZP01003243.1_pt1 | contig 17815 bp, 15 predicted proteins | sample 5204301 | NCBI WGS metagenome assembly WBZP01 (sample SAMN12412401, study PRJNA552823) | activated sludge metagenome | isolation source: activated sludge from nitrification reactor of wastewater treatment plant... | place: USA: Pennsylvania | collected 2017 | reverse complement strand
CACCTGGTGCACGCAGTGGCCCACCGCCCCGGCGGCGTACCGGCAGGGCCCTATCCGTCCTCCGGGGGGCCGCTACCCGGCGTCGGTACCCGTCCTCGTGCTCTCCGGCGAGCTGGACTCGATCACGACGCCGGCCGAGGGCGCGATCGTCGCCCGGCAGTGGCCGAACGCACGCCAGGTCCTGGTCGCGAACTCGTTCCACGTCACGGCGGTCGGCGACGTCGACACCTGCGCCGAGCCCATCGTGCGCGCGTTCGTGGCCAGGCCCACGACCGCGGTGATCGCTGCACGTTCGCGGTGCGCCGCGCACGTGCCGCCGAACCGGGCGGCCCCGGCGTTCCGCGTCCGCAGCTCCGACGCGCCACCCGCCCAGCCGCTCGCCGGCTCGACGACCTCGCGCGCCCGGCTGTCGGCGACCCGCACGGCGGCCGAGACCGTGGCCGACCTCATGGACCGCTGGTACCAGACCTACGAAGTGGGCGGCCACGGGCTGCGCGGCGGCACGTGGACGGCCGACGGCTACGACGTCGTCACGTTCTCGCTGTCGGGCTACCGGCTCGTCCGGGACCTCGCGGTGTCGGGCACCGTGGTGTGGGACCGGTACGGCCACCGGGTCACCGTGCGGCTGCGCACGGTCGGGACGACGTCGACCGGCGCGCGCGTGCGCGGGTCCGCGATCACCGGGGCCCTCGCCGGGACGTGGGACACGCGCGCCGCGGGTGCGCGGGCGGTCCTGCGCGGCACCCTTGGCGGCCGCGCGGTGCGCGCGCTGATGACCGCGCCCTGACAGCGGCGCGCGCCGAGGTTCAGCGAGGCGGTGTGCTGCGTGCGCGGGCGAGATTCTTCTCGTGCATCTCGGGCTGCTCGTCGTTCTGGATGCGGGCGTCGTCGCTCGCGCCCTTCTCGACGACGTCGTCGAGGTAGCGGCGGTCGGCGTCCCACCGCGCCATCGCGTCGGTGCCGCTCGTGCCGTGGCCGGGGACGACGTACCGCGACCGGCGCGCGACCTCCTGCAGCGAGTCGAGTCCCTCGCGGTAGCGGACCAGGTCGGTGTCGTCGTCGTCCGGGTAGGGCAGCTCGGCGTCGCTGAGCATGTCGCCGGAGACGAGCAGCCCCCAGTCGGGGATCTCGAGCGCGAGGTGGTGCACGGCGTGCGCGTCGTGCTCGTGGATGATCGCCTTGGGTCCGCGCCAGTCCAGCTCGGTCCCGGCGATCGGGGTCAGGTGCCCGGCGATGTCGATGAGGTCGTCGGGGATGTCGCCGATCAACGGCGCGAGCACCTCGGCGCGCTGCTCGCGCGTGATGCGCACGGTGCCCGGCGTCGACCAGCGCGGGACGTCGCCGAGGTCGGGGTGCCACATCACATGGTCGTAATGCAGGTGCGTCGCGAGTCCCGCGACGCAGGTGACGCCGAGGTCGGCGAGGTCGGCGGGGATGGCGGCGAGCTCGTCGGCGTCCCAGTTCGGGTCGACGACGAGCGCTCCCCCGTGACCGTCGAGGAGCACGGTCGTCGCGCTCTCGTAGCGGCGCGACCGCGCCACCCACACGTTCGGGAGGATCTCGACGAGGCGTCGCAGCCGCAGGGTCATGCGGGCAAGTCTGTCGCGCCGTCGTCGGCGTCGTACGCCGTTCGCTCTCGCCGGATCGAGCGGCGATGCGCGAGACTGTGGTCATGCGACCGGTGATCGGGATCTCCTGCTACGGCGAGCGCGCGGCCTGGGGCGCCTGGGACGTCGACGCCGTGGTGCTGCACCGCGCCTACGTCGAGGCGCTGGAGTCGTCGGGCGCCGCGATCGTCGTGATCCCGCCGGTGTGGGACGACGAGGGTGTCGAGGCCGTGGTGTCACGGCTCGACGGCGTGGTCATCGCCGGCGGTGCCGACGTCGGCCCCGACAACTACGGCCACGAGCCGCACGAGACCACCGACCGCCCGCGCCTGGATCGCGACCGCACCGAGATCCGCATCTACCGCTCCGCCCGCGACCACGGCCTGCCGGTGCTCGGCATCTGCCGCGGTCTGCAGATCATGGCGATCGCGGCGGGCGGGCACCTCATCCAGGACCTGCCCAGCGCCGGTTACGGCCTCGCGCACCGCGATCGGCCGGGCACCTTCACCGAGCACGGCGCCCGGTTCACCGAGGGCTCGCTCGTGTCGCGCATCCTGGCGACGACCTCGACACGCGTGAACTCCAGCCACCACCAGGCAGTCGCCGACGGCGGCTCGCTCACCGTGACCGGCTGGGCCGACGACGGCACGATCGAGACGCTCGAGGACCCCGACGCCGCGTGGGTGCTCGGCGTCCAGTGGCACCCGGAGATGACCGACGACCGCCGCCTCTTCGAGGCCCTCGTCTCCGCCGCCGCCCGCCCCGTCGAGGTCTGACAGCGTTGATGTGTGCTGACACGCCGGTAGAGCCGCGTCTCAGCACATACCAACGGGTGCGCGAGTCCGTCAGGTGATGATCGCGGTCTGGCGGGAGCTCACGACGAGGTGCCCGCGAGCGTCCCAGACGCGCGCCGTCTCGTCGGCGATCCCCTCGCGGATGGTCTCGGCGCGCGCCTCGAGGATGAGCGGGCCCTGGATCTCGCCCGGGTAGAGCACCAGCTGCGCGGCCACGGTCGGGGCGCCGGTCCAGATGTGCACGAACCACGGGGTGGGCGGCAGCAGGTCCCAGGCGGCCGACGCCAGGAAGAGGTCCGCGGGGCTGCCGTCGCGGTAGACCATCCGGCCGCGGGCGACCGCCCGGTCGAGCGGGGCACCGCCGCTGAGCGCCGCGGCGTCGCCCGGGTCGAGGCGCAGGTCGACGTGCCTGAGCACCTCGTTGCCCTCCTGCGCGGAGAAGGGCGTCTCGTCCGCGGAGGGCAGGTCGTCCCACTCGGGGATCGCGGGCGGAGGCGCGTCCTCGCGCAGTGCCGCGTGCGCCTTCGGCGTACCGGTCGTGACGAGCGACTCGAGCAGCGTCGTGCCCTCGCGGGACAGCCGGACCCGTGCGGTCGAGAGGCGGCCCTCGCGCAGGACCTCGACGTCGACGTCGGCCGGGCCGGCACCGCGCGCCGGCGCGAGGTAGTGCGTGCTGATGGTGAACGGGGCCGCTCCCCCGAGCGCCTCGGACGCGACCTGACCGCAGACGGCGGCCAGGTACCCGCCGTTGAGGTGCCCGGTGATGTGCCAGCGCCCGTCGAGCTCGATCGTCGTCACAGACGTCAGCCTAGAGCCGAGACCTTGTGGGCGTGATCTTGGTCAGTTGCTTGCTTCCCGAGCCGAGAAGGTCGCAACTGACCAAGATCACGAACGATGCCGCGCGTCAGTCGAGGGGCGTCACGTACGCGCCGGAGATGCCGCCGTCGACGAGGAAGTTGGACGCCGTGATGAAGGAGGCGTCGTCGGAGCCGAGGAACGCGACCGCGGCCGCGATCTCGCTCGCCTCGCCGAAGCGGCCGAACGGGATGTGCACCAGGCGCCGCGCGGCGCGCTCGGGGTCCTTGGCGAACAGCTCGACGAGCAGCGGGGTGTTGACCGGTCCCGGGGAGAGCGCGTTGACGCGGATGCCCTCGCGCGCGAACTGCACGCCGAGCTCGCGGCTCATCGCGAGCACGCCGCCCTTGGACGCGGTGTAGGAGATCTGCGACGTCGCAGCGCCCATCGTCGCCACGAACGAGGCCGTGTTGATGATCGCGCCCTTGCCCTGGCGCTGCATGTAGGGGATGACCTCCTTGCAGCACAGGTAGACCGACGTCAGGTTCACCTTCTGCACGCGGTCCCAGGCCTCGATGCCCGTGGTGAGGATCGAGTCGTCGTCGGGCGGGCTGATGCCGGCGTTGTGGAACGACACGTCGATCGAGCCGTAGGTGTCGAAAGCCGTCTTGAACATGCGCGCGACGTCGTCGGCATCGGTGACGTCGGCCTTGATCGCGATGCCGCCCAGCGCCTCCGCGACCGCCGTGCCCGCCTCGAGGTTCATGTCGACGATGACGACGTTCGCGCCCTCCGACGCCACGCGCTCCGCCGTCGCCTTCCCGATCCCGCTTCCGCCGCCGGTGATGACGACGGTGCGCCCGGTGTACCTGTCCACGTCCGTTCAGCCTTCCGTTGAGATGAACACGTTCTTGACCTCGGTGAACGCGTGCAGCGCGTCCGGTCCGAGCTCCCGGCCCAGGCCGGACTTCTTGAAGCCGCCGAACGGCGTCCAGTAGCGCACCGACGAGTGCGAGTTCACCGAGAGGTTGCCGCTCTCGGTCGCCCGCGCGACCCGGAACGCCCGACCGACGTCGCGCGTCCAGATCGAGCCCGACAGCCCGTAGTCCGTGGCGTTGGTGAGGCGGATCGCGTCGGCCTCGTCGTCGAACGCCATGACCGACACGACCGGGCCGAAGACCTCCTCCGTCATCAGCGGGTCGTCCTCGCTCGAGGGCATGACGACGGTCGCCGGGTACCAGTAGCCCGGCCCCGAGGGCACCTGCCCCTGGATGACGACGTTGGTGGAGTCGGTGATGAACGACGACACGGTCGCGTGGTGGCCGGCGCTGATGAGCGGCCCCATCTCCGAGGTGTCGAGCGAGGGGTCCTCGACGCGTACGCCGAGGACCGCCGGCTCGAGCAGCGCGAGGAACTCGTCGAGAACCGAGCGCTGCACGAGGATGCGCGAGCGGGCGCAGCAGTCCTGGCCGGCGTTGTCGAAGACGCCGTACGGCGCGGTCGCCGCGGCCTTCGTGAGGTCGGCGTCGTCGAAGATGACGTTCGCGCTCTTGCCGCCGAGCTCGAGGGTCACCGGCTTCACGCCGCGGGCGCAACCCTCCGCGACCCGGATGCCCACCTCGGTCGACCCGGTGAACACCACCTTCGCGACGTGCGGGTGCGTCACGAACCGCTCCCCCACGATCGAGCCCTTGCCGGTGAGGACCTGGAACACGTCCTCGGGCAGCCCTGCCTCGAGGCCGAGCTCGGCGAGGCGGACCGCGGTGAGCGGCGTCAGCTCCGCGGGCTTGAGCACCACCGTGTTGCCGGCGGCCAGCGCGGGCGCGAAGCCCCAGCCGGCGATCGGCATCGGGAAGTTCCACGGCACGATGACGCCGACGACGCCGAGCGGCTCGTGGAAGGTCATGTCGACGCCGCCCGCGACCGGGATCTGGTGGCCGAGCATGCGCTCGGGCGCACCCGAGTAGTAGGCGAGGACGTCGCGGACGTTGCCGGCCTCCCACCGCGCGTTGCCGATCGTGTGGCCGGCGTTGCGCACCTCGAGCTGTGCGAGCTCCTCGTTGTGCTCGTCGACCAGCGCCGAGAACCGGCGCAGGATGCGCGCGCGGTCGCCCGGCGACACGTGCCGCCAGGTCTCGAACGCCTTCCTCGAGCGGGCGATCGCGGCGTCGGTCTCCTCGAGGGACAACGACGGGACCGAGGCGACGACCTCCTCGGTGACGGGACTGATGACGTCGTGCAGCGCGGTCACGGGGCCTTCCTCGGGCGGTGCGGTTCGGGGCACCCCGATCGTCCTCCACCGGAGGGCCGGGATGTCGTGCGGGTGGGTCAGAGGCGCTCGAAGCCCCGGAACCTCTCCCAGTCGGTGATGGTCCGGGCGAAGTCCTCGATCTCGATGCGGCCCATGTTCGCGTAGTGCTTCTGGACCTCCTCGCCGAACGTCTCGGCCACCCAGGACGAGCCCTCCCAGAGGTCGACGGCGTCGGCCAGGCGCCACGGCACCTTCTCGCCCTCGGAGGCGTAGGCGTTCCCCTTCTCCTCGGGGCGCAGCTCCATGCCCTTCTCGATGCCGTCGAGGCCGGCAGCGACCATCGCGGCCACCGCGAGGTAGGGGTTGCAGTCGCCGCCCGGCACGCGGTTCTCCAGGCGCAGGCCCGCACCGCGGCCGACGAGGCGCAGCGCACAGGTGCGGTTGTCGCGGCCCCACTCGATCGAGGTGGGGGCGAACGAGCCGGGCGCGAAGCGCTTGTAGCTGTTGATGTTGGGCGCGAACATCAGCGACAGCTCGCGCAGGTGCGCCAGCTGGCCGGCGACGAACTGCCGTCCGACGTCGGACATCCCGTGCTCCTCGTCGGCCTTGTCGGCCATCACCATCGAGCCGTCGGTGCCGCGGAACGACAGGTGGATGTGGCAGGAGTTGCCCTCGCGCTCGTTGTACTTCGCCATGAAGGTCAGCGCGTAGCCCTCCTGCGCGGCGATCTCCTTGGCACCGGTCTTGTAGACGACGTGGTTGTCGCAGGTGCGCAGCGCGTCCTCGTAGAGGAACGCGATCTCGTGCTGGCCGAAGTTGCACTCGCCCTTGGCGCTCTCGACCTGCAGGCCGGCGCCGTCCATCGCCAGGCGGATCCGCCGCAGCAGCGGCTCGACGCGCGACGTGCCGATGATCGAGTAGTCGACGTTGTAGAGGTTGGCCGGGTTCATGTCCCGGTACCCCTTCTTCCACGCCTCCTCGTACGTGTCGTTGAAGAGGATGAACTCGAGCTCGGTGCCGACGTACGCCGCCATGCCCGCATCGGCGAGACGGGCGAGCTGCTTCTTGAGCACCTGGCGGGGCGAGGCGACGACGTCGCGACCGTCGAGCCAGGTGACGTCGGCCTGCACCATCGCGGTCGCGGGGTGCCACGGGACGCGGCGCAGAGTGCCGAGGTCGTGGGCCATCACGAAGTCGCCGTAGCCGCTGTGCCAGCTCGACATGGCGTAGCCGTCGACGGTGTTCATGTCGACGTCGACGGCGAGCAGGTAGTTGCAGCCCTCGGTGCCGTGCGGCAGCACGTGCTCGACGAAGTACGGCGCGTGGACGCGCTTGCCCTGCAGCCTGCCCTGCATGTCGGTGATCGCCACGACGACCGTGTCGATCCGGCCGTCGGCGACCTCGGCCTTGAGCTGCTCGACGGACAGGGGGGCGCCCTCGGGGGCGACTGCGTTGCCGGACATCCGCGTTCCTCTCGGGGTCGGTAGGCACACCCTGCCGCGTCCCGGCTCCGGATGGGTGCCGAACCGCGGATCGGTCTAGACCGAAACGGCCCCGAGCAGCCCCCGGGAGGAATACGCTCCGGCATCGCCGCACGTCGCGGCACGCGGCACGGGGGCCAGCGGGTCATGGGAGCGTTCAAGGCGGAGGAGAGGCGAGATAGCGGTGGTGGTGGACCACGCGCTCGGTGCCGACCTGCTCGCACGCCTCGACGCCGTGCCCGCCCTCGCCGACCGCACGGCCGTCTCCGACCTGTCCGGCGGTCTCACCAACCGCAACGTGCGCGTGAGCACCCCGCGCGGCGAGTACGTCGCCCGCCTCTCGTCCCCCGAGAGCGCCCTGCTCGCCATCGACCGCACCAACGAGCACGCGAACTCCGTCGCCGCGGCCGCCAGCGGCGCGGCACCCGACGTCATCGCCTACGCGCCCGAGGTCAGCGTCCTCGTCGTCCGCTTCGTCGACGGCTCGACGTGGTCCAACGACGACGTCCTGCGTCCCGAGAACGCCCCGCGCATCGCGGCCGCCTGCCGCACGCTGCACGCCGGCCCTCGGTTCGTGAACGACTTCGACATGCTGCACCTGCAGCCGCACTACCTCTCGATCGTGCAGGAGCGCGGGCTGCGCCTCCCCGACCGCTACCTGGACTTCGCCGACCACGCGCGCGCGATCGGCGAGGCGCTCGGCGAGCGGCCGGTGCCGACGGTCCCGTGCAACAACGACCTGCTCGCCGCCAACTTCATCGACGACGGCCGGCTGTGGCTCATCGACTACGAGTACTCCGGCAACAACGACCCCTTCTTCGAGATCGGCAACGTCTGGAGCGAGGCGGCGGGCACCCCCGACGACCTCGAGAGGCTGGTCTCGGCGTACGTCGGACACCCCTCGACCTCGCTCACGGCACGAGCCCGCCTCTGGGGGCTCATGAGCAAGTACGGATGGATGCTCTGGGCTTCCATCCAGGAGGGAACCAGCAACCTGGACTTCGACTTCTGGTCCTGGGGCCTCGAGAAGTACGACCGGGCCGTCGCGGAGTTCGACGGCCCTGACTTCGGTCGCCTCCTCGAGGAGGTGCGTAGCAGCGACTGAGCACCCGGCGCCGCACGTTCGTTACCCGGACATTCCAGCCCGGAGACCTTGCGCGTGTCGCCCTCCGGCACCGGTGCGGTGCCGACACACTGCGACCAAGGTCGCGGCGCCGCCGCGACCGACCCGTACGGGGTTCCCTAAGGAGGGGACGCGTGGCTGACATCGACAAGCTGAACGAGGACGAGCGCATGCTCGCCGAGCTCGGCTACAAGCAGGAACTGAGCCGGAGCTGGAGCGGGTTCTCCAACTTCGCCATCTCGTTCTCGATCATCTCGATCCTCGCCGGCTGCTTCACCACCTTCTACTTCGGCTGGGACTTCGGCGGTCCGGTGGCCATCTCCATCGGTTGGCCGCTCATCGCGTTCTTCATCCTGCTCATCGGCTTCTGCATGTCCGAACTGGTGTCGGCCTACCCGACCTCGGGCGGCATCTACTGGTGGGCGAGCAAGCTGGGTTCGGTCAAGGCGGGCTACTACACCGGCTGGCTCAACCTGGTCGGTCTCATCGCGATCGTGGCCTCCGTCGCCTACGGCGCGGCGAGCTACTTCGACCTCACCATGTCGCACTTCAGCGACACCTGGGCGGACGGTTGGCCCGGCACCAAGGAATCCATGGGGCCAGGCACGGCCGGTGCCCTGCAGCGTGACTTCTGGATCTTCCTGGTGATCCTCGTTCTGGTCTCGCTGGTGAACATCTTCTCCAGCCACCTGCTGTCGATCATCAACAACGTCTCGGTGTGGTGGCACGTCGCGGGCGCCTCGATCGTCGTCATCATCCTGTGGTTCTTCCTCAAGGACGGCGCCACCCACTGGAACGTCTCCGACGTGTTCACCTACCGGGTCAACAACACGGGTGGGATGTTCGGCGGCGAGACGAACGGGCCGGGCTTCTGGCTCTTCGTCCTCCCGCTCGGCTTCCTGCTCACGCAGTACACGATCACCGGTTACGACGCCTCCGCCCACCTGTCGGAGGAGACGCAGGGCGCGGCGAACTCCGCGGCCAAGGGCATCTGGCAGTCGATCTTCTACTCCGCTATCGGTGGCTGGATCCTGCTGCTGTCGTTCCTGTTCGCGGTGCAGAACCCGGAGGAGATCACGGCAGGGTTCGGCGGTGTCCAGCTCATCTTCGACCAGGCGCTCGATCGGCACACCGCCGGCATCGTGCTCCTGATCGCGACGTGCGGCCAGCTCTTCTGCACCACCGCCTGCCTGACGTCGGCGTCGCGCATGCTCTTCGCGTTCAGCCGCGACGGGGCCGTCCCGGGAGCATCGCGCTGGGCGCGCCTGAACAAGTCGAGGACGCCGAGAAACGCTGTCCTCGCCGTCGCGGTGGTCGCGTTCGTCCTCACCATCCCGGCGCTGTTCCCCGTGAACGTCGGTACGGAGGATGAGCCCGTCTACAGCGTGTTCGCCTTCTTCGCCGTGGTGTCGATCGGCGTGCTCGGCCTCTACCTGGCCTTCGCGATCCCGATCTACTACCGCTGGAAGATGGGCGACGCGTTCCAGCAGGGTTCGTGGAACCTGGGCAACAAGTGGAAGTGGATGGCACCGCTGGCGATCGCCGAGATCCTCATCACGAGCATCTACTTCATCATGCCGATCGCCGTCGCAGGCACCCCCGGCTTCCTGCGCGGTGTCCTCGGCTCCCCCAGCACGGAGGAGGTCCCCTTCACCTGGAGCGCCGTCAACTACGCGCCCATCGTGATGGTGGTCATCTTCGGCGCGCTGTGGATCGGCTGGCACCTCTCGGCCAAGCACTGGTTCACCGGGCCGAAGCACACGATCGACCTGCCCGAGGGCGTGTCCTCGGCGGACGAGATCGCGCTCGAGCACCACAACGAGGGTCTGCTGCCCGGTGAGCACCAGGCTCACCACGACGAGCAGCAGTCCTGATACACCGCTAGACCACGAGGGGAGGTCGGCAGCCGTGGACCGTGGGCTGCCGACCTCCCCTCTCGTCGTGGACCGCGACTCCGACGAACCCGCGCACGCGCAGATCGCGCAGTGGCTCCGTACCGCCATCGCCCGCGGCGAGCTCGCTCCCGGCGACCGGCTCCCCGGCGAGCGCGAGCTCGCCGCCCTCCTCGGCGTCAGCAGGATGACCCTGCGGCAGGCCCTCTCCGACCTCGAGGCCGAGGGTGCGATCGTCCGCATCGCAGGCCGCGCCGGCGGCGCCTTCGTCGCGGAGCCCCGCATCGAGGTCGACCTCACGCACCTGACCGGCCTCACCGACCAGCTCACCCGCGCGGGACGTCGCGCCGGCGCCCGTGTCCTCCGGACGGAGACCGCCGTCCCCGACCGCGAGGTCGCGCACGCCCTCGGCCTCGGCGTACGCGGTCAGACCGTCGAGATCGTCCGAGTGCGCCTCGCCAACCGCGTCCCCGTCGCCCTCGAGAGGTCCTGGTTCCCCGCGCGCCTGGTGCCCGGGCTGCTCGACCGGCCGCTGACCGGCTCGCTGTACGCCGTGGTGCGCAAGCACTACGGCATCGACCCCGTCTCCGCGCAGGAGCGCCTGCACGCCGTCCTGGCCGACGCAGGGACCGCCCCGCTGCTCGACGTCGAGATCGGCACGCCGCTCGTGGCCGTCGAGCGCACGGCGTACGACGCCTCCGGCCGCGCCGTCGAGTTCGCGCACGATCTCTTCCGCTGCGACCGTGTCGAGTTCCTCGTCCACCGCACTCCCGACGAACCCGTCACCCTCCGAGCCCTCGCCGACCCCGACTGACGGCACAGCCAGAACACGGTCTCACTCGGCTAAGTGCCAACCACAGGACCGCTGGTCAGCACTTAGCCGAGTGAGACGGCAGCCGTCGTCAGGCGGTGCGGGGGTGGTCGGGGACGGGCAGCGGGTCGATGGACACGCGGTTGCGCCCGAACTTCTTGGCGCTGAGCATGCAGAGGCTGGCCACCCGCAGGACGTCGGCGGCCTCGCCGTCGCCAGGTCCCTCAGCGACGCCGAACGACGCCGTCACCACAGGTGTCTGCGGGTGGCCGCCATGCGCGAGAGCGGCATCGACGAGCGCCTGGCGGTAGCGGTGCGCAGCCGCCACTCCACCGTCGAGGACGGCGTCCCACAGGACGACCACGAGCTCCTCGCCCCCCTTGCGGTAGACGATCTCGCCCTCCCGCATGACCGTCGTGAGCGTCTCGGCGACCGCGACCAGCGTCTGATCGCCGACGGCGTCCCCGTACCTCTTGTTGAGCAGCCCGAAGTAGTCGAGGTCCAGGAAGAGCAAGCAGTACGACGTCCCCGTGCGTCTCGCCCGATCGTGGACCAGGGCCAGGTCCTCGAGGAGGCGACGCAGGTTCGGCAGCCGCGTGCCCGCATCCGTCCTCGCCTCGACGGAGTAGCGCACCGCCGCGGCACGCAGCGCGTTGTTCTCCTCGATCAGCGAAGCACGACGTTCCGCCAGGGTGCGGAGCCCCTCGTCGAAGCTCACCACGTGACCCTTGCCCTCACGCTTCGCGACGTACATCGCGGTGTCGGCCGTCGCGATGGCGGAGTCGATGGACATCCCCGGTTGGAGCTCGGCCACACCCACCGACGCACTGACCACGACCTTCTCGCCGGCGATGGTCATCGGGCGAGCCAGCTCGTCCACGAGCGTCTCCGCCTTGACGCGGGCGACCGAGAGCGGGACGTCCGCCAGAGCGACCAGGAACTCGTCGCCTCCCAGCCGTCCGGCCACGGCACGGGGACCCAGGCAGTCGGTGATCCGGCGGGCCATCTCGACCAGGACCGCGTCGCCCGCCGGATGCCCGTACTGATCGTTGATGGCCTTGAACCGGTCGAGGTCGATGAACAGGAGAGCTCCGCCTCCGGCCCCCTGCACGTGCGCGAGCCGCCGCAGGAGCGCTGCCCTGTTCAGCAGGCCCGTCAGCCCGTCCAGGAGCGCGACGTCGCTCAGGGTGGCGCGGACGTCCGCGACGACGTCGGTGAGGTCGCGCAGGGCCACCAGGACGCGCGCCGGATCCGGGCCGCGTAGCGCCGTACCGGTCAGGTCGACCGTGCGCCGACGCGCGTTCCAGACCACGTCCAGCGGCCCGACGAAGACGCTGCGACCGGGTTCCCCGTCGAGGATCGACGCGAGCCACCCCTCGACGCGGGGCGCGTCCTGGGGCTCGACCAGCGACGGCAGCGCCGCGTCGGCGGCCACGTCCCCGAGCACTCGACGGGCCGCCTCGTTGGCGTCGCAGATGCGTCCCAGCGGGTCCACCAGGAGCACGGGCGCCGGCAGCTCTCGGAAGCTCGGGTCCTGGCCGTCGACGCTCACATCCACCCCCGCTGGACGACGATCCGGTCCATCGAGGCTAGGGACGAGCGCGCCCTGATGCGCGGCGAGCACCCCGAGCTCATCGGTCTCACTCGGCTATGTGCTGAGCAGAGACGCCGTGGTCAGCACTTAGCCGAGTGAGACCGGGCGGGGGCCAGGGGGCGGGGTCAGGGGTGGGGGCTGCCGAGGAGGCAGAACTCGTTGCCCTCGGGGTCGGCGAGGACGGCCCAGGACACCTCGCCCTGGTCGATGTCGGTACGCCGGGCTCCGAGGGCGAGCACGCGCGCGAGCTCGGCGTCGTGGTCGTCGGGGCGCAGGTCGAGGTGCAGGCGGTTCTTGCCCGCCTTCTCCCCCGCGACGCGGACGAACATGATGCCCGGCGTCGTGTCCGGCGCGGGGCGGATCTCCTGCTCGTCGTCCTCGTCGATGGTCGTCACCCAGCCGAGCACCTCGGCCCACCAGCGGGCCAGCTCCCGGGGCTCGGCGGCGTCGACGGTGACCTGCTCCCAGTCCAGCGCCATCAGGCACGCACCCTCTCGCTCCTCGGGTCGTACAGCGGGTCCTTCGTGACGGTCGCTCCTACCCACTCACCGAAGATCCCCACCTCGACGCGCGCACCGTCCTGGACCGCGACGGGCAGGTAGACGAACGCGATCGACGACCCGACGTGGAAGCCGATTCCGCCGCTCGTCACGCGGCCGAGCACAGCACCGTCGAGACGCACCGGTTCGTTGCCCAGGGCCACCTGCGCCGCGTCGTCGAGCACGAGGCAGGCCAGCCGCTGCGCGACGCCCGACTCCTTCTGCGCGGCGAGCGCGTCGCGGCCGAGGAAGTCCTTCTCCAGCTTCACGCAGAAGCCGAGACCCGACTCGTACGGCGTGTGCGCGGGATCGAGCTCCGCGCCCCACACCCGGTAGCCCTTCTCCAGGCGCAGCGAGTCGATCGCGCGGTAGCCGCCGGCGACCAGCCCGTGCTCCTCGCCGGCGGCCCACAGGGTCCGCCACAGGCCCGCGCCGTACTCCGTGGGGCAGTAGAGCTCCCAGCCGAGCTCGCCCACGAACGTGACGCGCACCAGGCGCACCGGGACGTCGCCCACCGTGGTCTCGCGCATCGACATGAACGGGAACGCGTCGTTTCCGAGGTCCTGCGGCGTGAGCCGCTCGAGGATCGCGCGGGCGTTCGGCCCCCACAGCCCGAAGCAGGCCCACGCGCCCGTCACGTCGGTGATCGTGACGTCGGCGTCGGTCTCGCGCGCCTGGGTGCGCAGCCACGACGCGTCGTGGTTCGCGAACGCCGTGCCGGTGACGACGACGAAGGCGTCGGACGCCGTCTGCGTCACCGTGACGTCGCACTCGACACCGCCGCGCGCGTTGAGCATCTGCGTGTACGTCACCGAGCCGGTGCCGCGGGCGACGACGTTGTCGCAGACCCACTCCATCAGCCGGGCGGCGTCCGGACCGCGCACCTCGATCTTCGCGAACGACGACTCGTCGAACAGCGCCGCCGCCTCGCGGGCGGCCCGGTGCTCGGCGACCACGCCGGGCGACCAGTTGCGGCCGGCCCAGCCGCGCGGCCGCCACGACTCGTCGTCCGCGGTCGCGTTGGACTCGTAGACGTTCACCCGCTCCCAGCCGGACTTCTCGCCGAACGAGGCGCCGTGCGCGGCATGCCACGCGTACGCCGGCGACACCCGCAGCGGACGGCCGGCCGAGCGCTCGTGCGCGGGGTAGCGGATGTCGTAGTAGGTCTCGTAGTTCTCGACAGTGCGCGCCAGCGTGTACGACGGCGACCGGTAGGACTGGCCGAAGCGCCGGACGTCCATGTGCCACAGGTCCATCGGCGGCGCGCCTTCGAGCACCCACTCGGCCACGACCTTGCCGATGCCGCCGGCACCGGCGATGCCGTGCGCGCAGAAGCCGGCCGCGACGTAGAAGCCCGCGACGTCGGTGGGGCCGAGGCAGAACTCGTTGTCGGGCGTGAACGCCTCGGGACCGTTGATGAACGTCCGGATCCCCGCGTCGGCGATCGCGGGCACGCGGATCGCCGCGTTCTCCGAGATCTCGACGAACCGGTCGTGGTCGGGCACGAGCAGCCGGCCGTTGAAGTCGGCGGGCACGGCGTCGTACGACGACGCCGAGGCTGTGAACGGCTCCGAGTTCCGCTCGTACCCGCCCATGACCAGGCCGTCGACCTCCTGGCGGTAGTAGACGAGGTTGTCGGGGTCGCGCAGCGACGGCAGCGGCGTCTCCCGGTGCTCGAACATGGCCTCGGTGACGACGTACTGGTGCGACATCGGCACGATCGGAACACGCACGTCGACCATGCGCGCGATCTCGGCCGCGAACATGCCGCCGCAGTCGACGACCTTCTCGCACTCGATGTCGCCCTGGTCGGTGCGGACGCGCACCACTCGACGGCGGAGACCCTCGCCCTCGGTGTCGATGCCGAGCACGCGCGTGCCGGTGAGGATCTGCACGCCCATCGCACGCGCACCCGCGGCGAGCGAGTACGTCAGCGACGACGGGTCGACCTGGCCGTCGGTCGGCAGGAAGCACGCGCCCACGACCCCGTCGGTCGACATGAGCGGGAACAGCTCCTGCGCCTCGGCCGCCGAGATCAGCGACATCTCCAGGCCGCTCGACGCCGCCCAGCCGGCCTGGCGCTGGATCTCCTCCCACCGCTCCTGGGTCGAGGCGAGCCGGATGCTGCCGCACTGCACCCAGCCGGGAGGCGTGTCGCCCTGCTGCAGCGACGAGTACAGCTCGACGGAGTAGCGGTTCATCGCCGTCAGCGTGGGGTCCGACCGCAGCTGGCCCACGAGGCCCGCCGAGTGGAAGGTCGAGCCGCTGGTCAGCTCGGACCGGTCGACCAGCACGACGTCGCGCTCGCCGGACAGGGCGAGGTGGTAGGCGACCGAGGTGCCCCCGACACCTCCGCCGACGACGACGATGCGGGCAAGGCTCGGGAGGGTGCGGGACGCCTGCTCGGTCACGGGAGAACGCTATCGGCCGGACGCCGGGCCGGCACGAGAACGGTCTAGACCATAAAGACCGGGATCAGCGGGTCGCCCCGGTGCGCAGCAGGTCGCGCCAGGCCTCGGCGACGAGCACCGGCTGCTCGACCTGGGCGACGTGCCCGGCGTGCGGCAGGACCAGCACCCGAAGATCGGGGAAGGCCTTGGTGTGCGCCTGGATCGGGTCGACCAGCTTGTCCTGCCGCCCGTGCACGAGCAGCGTCGGGCAGCTGATCGTCTCGGCCAGCTTCCAGGGTCGCTCGGCCGACCGGTCGAGGTAGGTCGCCATGAGCGCGCGCAGCGACTGGACGAACGCGTCGGCGACGTAGGGCAGCTGGTCGCGACGGGCGACCTCGGCGACCGCCTCCTCCATCCGCTGCTCGGGCACGGCGTCGGGATCGGCGAAGCAGACGTCGATCGTCGCCTTCGCGCGCACCGACGGGTCGAGGGTCAGGTAGCGCTTCATGAGCGACGTGCCCACACCGGGCGTCGCGACCACGGGCAGGTGCATGTTGGTCTTGCGCACGCCGATCTTCGGCAGCGCGGGCGAGACGAGCGTGAGCGTGCGCACCAGGTCGGGGCGACGCGCCGCGAGCTGCACCGAGATGGCGCCGCCCATCGAGTTGCCGAACAGGTGGACCGGCCCGTCCCAGCGCGACTCGACGAGGTCGGCGAGGGACTGCGCGGAGCGGCGCAGGGTGTAGTCGCCGTCGCGCGGCGGCGGCGACCAGCCGAAGCCCGGCAGGTCGACGGCCACACCGTCGATCCGGTCGCGCAGCAGCGACATCAGGTCGGTCCAGTTGGTCGCGCTGCCGCCGAGACCGTGGACGAACAGGGCCGGCTCGGCGGTGGCGGCGTCGAGCGGCGCGGCGTGGCGCACGGACAGCGTGCCGTTGGGGACCACGACGTCCTCGCGCGGCCACGGTGGCGCGAGGTGGGCGAGGAGGTCGTCGGTGGTGCGAGGGAGGAAGGCGTCGGGCTGGGTCATCGGTCGCTGAGGTCCAGGGAGAGGCGTCGGTTCACGGCATCGAGCGTCGCACGGATCACGGCGTGACGGGCGTCGTCCCTCACCTCCGACGACCCGGTGAGGTGCTCGGCGCCCTCCGCGGAGAGCCAGATCACCCGGACGAGCGCCACGGTCCCGTCGCCGACCGGCGTGATCGCGACCGCGTCGATCTCGAGCCGGACCTCGTCGGAGACCACGCTGGACAGCGCCCGCAAGGTCGCGGTCGCCACCGCGCGGTACGTCGCCGCCGGCGTGGGCAGGCAGTCCGCGGTGCCGACGTGGGCCGCGTGGTCGTGCACGAGCGTCACGGTGGCGACGACGCCGAGACCGTCGGCCGACAGCGCCAGCTCCGCGACCGCGACGCGGCGCAGCGCGGCGATGGTGACCGGCTCGTCGTCGTCCTCGACGACCGCGATGCCCGCCGGGTGGCGGGCAGCGGACGCGAGGACCTCGGGCAGGAAGCGCGGCCCGGGGCCGGGGTCGAGCTCGGCGAGCAGCGCGTCGAGGTCGACGTCGTCCTTCTCCTCGCCGAGCAGCAGCGTGCCCTCGGCGTCCTGCTCCACGAGGCGGATCACCCGCGCGGCAGGGGCGGGCTCGCCCTCGACGAACTCCAGCCGTCCGGGGTCGAGCTCCACACCGAACTGCAGCCGCAGGATGCGCTGGGCGGCACGCGCGACGTCGACCGCGTCGACGTCCTCGTCGAGCACCACGCGCAGCACCTCGGGTCCGCCGCGCTGGCCCGGGATCACGGTCGCGCGCGAGACGCCGGGCACCACGGCGACCGCGGCCTCGATGGCCGCGGGGTCCGGGGTCGCCACAGCCGCTCCCGCCATGCCTGCCACGGTAGGAGCCGCGACCTGCGCGTTGCACCTCGGCGACCGTTCGCTGCGCCATCCGACCGGTCTGCGCAGGCACGCGTTCGGAGAACGGTCGGCGTACGGTGGAAGGGCACTCCGAGACCACGAGGAGGCGCCATGTCCGAGCCCTCGATCACCGCCGCCGAGCCTGCGGACGTGCACGAGCAGTCGCTCGATCTCGTGCCCGACGACGCGGACCTGCCGACCGACGGACCGCCGGAGCTGCCCTGGGAGACCGACGCCGCCGACCTGCTCGAGCAGCAGCGCGCGGTCGGCGTCGACGACGAGCGCGACGACGAGCACCAGCTCTGAGCGTCGAGGTCGCCCCTGGAGGGATTACCGGCCGGTAAGGTCGGCGCCATGTCTGTGGTCAACGACGCCGGCCGGTCCAAGGGCCAGCGCCTCCCTCGCCGCGAGCGTCGCGCGCAGCTGCTCGACGCCGCCCGCGAGGTGTTCGTGGCCCAGGGCTACCACGCCGCCGCGATGGACGACATCGCCGAGGCGGCAGGCGTCAGCAAGCCGGTGCTCTACCAGCACTTCCCGGGCAAGCTCGAGCTCTACGTCGCGCTCCTCGACGAGTCGTCGGCCGCGCTCGTCGCGTCGATCCGCGCGGCGCTCGCGTCGACGTCGGAC
>WBZP01001543.1_pt1 | contig 17821 bp, 27 predicted proteins | sample 5204301 | NCBI WGS metagenome assembly WBZP01 (sample SAMN12412401, study PRJNA552823) | activated sludge metagenome | isolation source: activated sludge from nitrification reactor of wastewater treatment plant... | place: USA: Pennsylvania | collected 2017 | reverse complement strand
CATCCGCTCGTCGGCCCCCGACTGCGGCATCAATTCGAGCATGACGCCCATGCTGTCGCGGTTCACGAAAATCTTCTCGGCGGCGAGATAGGCGGAGTAGGGCAGCCAGTTGGCGAACTGCTCGGCTGGCGTATCCGCCGGCTCGCCGAAGGGAAAGCGCGGCGTATGGGCGTGGTCGCGCTGACGGGTGAAATGGGGATCGCTGTGGGCAGTGTTCATGTCGACCTCACTGCGCAGGGTTGGTGCCGGACCCGGACAGCGGCAGGCGTTGCAGCATCGGTAGGGGCGGCGGTGTACTGGCGCCGGATTCGGCGGTCGCCTCAGTGGCCGGCTTGGGCGGCGGCTTCAGCGGCGCATAGAGATCGCGGATCTGGCGTTGCACGTGGTCGATCTGCCACTGGCCGTTGTCCACCTGAACATAGACGTAGCCCTGATCGTAGAGATCGCCGTCGGCGTCTTCCCAGGGCTTGATCCACAGCCGCAGGATGCGGGCCTGGGTGCGCAAGGGATTGGGCGTTACGGCCATCCCGGGTGCGTTGGCTGTTGTCGAGGAAATGGGGCGTCCAACCGTCGGGGAAGAGCTTTCTTCGGATCCCTCTTTCTGGTGCCGTGCGGATCGTCGTGCCTGCTGGCTGGGCAGATTGTTGTGAAGGGCGTTGGCGTAGGTGCCGGATACCGAGTCGCAAGCAACGCCATCGGGGGCCTTGCAGGCGTACTTCGAGTCGCCGCCCAGGCCGGACATATTCATGCAGGCGGCCAAGGGGAGCAGCAGGCAGACGGTACCGATTCGCAGGATCAGCGTCTTCATGGCTGTTTCTCCGGTGCAATTTGAGAGGCGGCTGGGGCGAGCCGTGATTCGATCACTGTTCGTCCGACAAAGCCTTCGCTACGGGTGCTATCAGCCCAGATCAGGGTAGGAGTGCCTTGTATGCCGAGTTGGCGGGCCAGCGCCAGGTTGCGATCGATCGGGTGGTCGCAGGCAGTGGCGGTGTTGAGCAGGCTGTCGTCGCCATCGAGCATCAGGCGCCGCCAGGCCGCCGCACGATCCATCGCACACCAGACGGCGATCGGTTTCGTCTCGCCCAGGAAAGGCAGCAGGAAGGTGTAGATGGTGACGTTGTCGAGGCTGGCCAGTTCCGCCTCCAACTGTTTGCAGTAAGGGCAGTTGGGGTCGCTGAAAACGGCCAGCCGGCGCTGACCGGTCCCGTGCACGGTCTTGACCGCGTCACTCAGGGGCAACTGCTCGAAGCGGATCGGGTTTGCTGTACTTGGCTGGTATTTCTGGGGCGCTTCATCGGGGCTATTTGCCTTGCCGGTCTGCGCTAGTTTAGGGCCGGTCAGGTCGCTCATGGCTTTAGTGTCGAACAGGTGCCCGAAGAGAAAGTAGCGTGGCTGCCTGGCAGACACGTAGGCCACGTTGCCGTTCATCCAGACCTCGTAAAGGCCGGCAACGGGTGTGCGGGCGATGCTGGTGAAGTGCGTTCCCGGATGGGCTTTCTGCAACGTCGTCAGGAGTTGCTTCTCGTCGGGCGTGGCTGCGTTGACGCCAATGCCGGTGCCGAGGAGGGCAGTGCTCAAGGCGGCGACGAGCGCATGCCGACGCATGATTTTAGTAGTTGCCATCGTCCGAGGTCTCCAGATAGCGGGTTTCAGGGGAATTGGCGAAGCGGGCAGCAGAGGGCTCGCCTGCCGTCATTGGTACGTCGATGCGCACGCCCTTGGTGATCACCACATCGACTTCGCGGCCGGCGTCCACTTCGATGACCGGGAAGGTGTTCTCGGCGAGCTTGATGTAGTACTGAGCCAGGCGGTCGAGGGCCTTGCCGACCCCCGAGCCGAGGCCGGCGCGATAGGCTTCGGAACCGGTGGCGCTGGCGACCGTGCCGAGGGCCGAGGTGCTGTATTCCGTCGACGAGGTGGCCAAGCCCTGGCCGATGCCGCTGACCACGCCAGCCAGCAGGGCGTTGGCGAGCATCTGGCCCTGCTTGGTGACGAGCCGCCCACGCATGCCGACCTTGCCATCCTCGCCATAGATCGAGCCCTGGATCTTGACTTCCAGCGTCGCGCCGTCGGTTCGCACACAAGACAGACTTTCGGTGCGCAAATAGGCGCGCTCGGAGCTAATGTCGCCATAGCCGGCGGCCACCACGAAGCACTCCCGGTATTCGGCACGGAAACGGTTGGGCAGGAAGGAGTTGTCTGATAGGCGGATCAGGACTGGATGCGGATTGGATTGGGATTGCCCGCCGGTCGGCGCATCCAGGCCACCCAGTAGCGTGCCACGGGTAAAGCTGACGGGCAGGAAGGTGGAGACGGTTCGGGGGGGCGTTTGCACTCCAGCCCCGGTGGCGCGCTCGGCTTTCTCGCCGGTATTGGCGAGCAGGGAGCGCTCGGCTACCGTAATCCGAGTGATCCCTGGGCTTGGTGCCTGCATGGAGGTTGGTGCCAGCAAGTCGCCGGGCGTGCCGCTCGGCATTGCCCCAGCGGGCAAGCCCTTGGACGGCGGCGGCGCTGGGGGCAGGCTCGCCGCCGGTGGTATGCCGTTCGGCATGGCCGGGACTGGTGTGGGCGGCGGGGGCGTAGCGGCGGCCTGCTGGGTCGAAGTCAGTCGCTGTTCCAGTTCGGCAAAGCGCTGCATCGTTTTCGCTTCGAAGGTCTGGCGATCCTTGTTGAGTCGCCCCTGTTCTTCGCGTTCGTTTTCGTACTGGGCAAGCTTGCGCCCGGCCGTTCCGACCCACTGATCGACCGGATTGACCTGGGCGCCAGGTGACATCACGCCGATGTTGGTGATCGAACTGGCTGGCCCGGCGGCGGGTTGCGTGCTGCTCGCCGGCGGACTGCTCGCCGTGAATGCGAAAATCGACCAGAGCAGTCCGACGCCGCCGGCCAGTAGGGCGCCGAGCATGGCGTACTGGCGTTGCCGTGGGGATAAGTGCTGCAGCAATTGCTGCGGTAAGCCCCGCAGCGTTTGCATCCACTGACGCGGCGTCGTCATGGCGTCTCTCCGCGGCGGATTACGTAGACGCTGGTGCTCTCGCCAGGGCGAAGGTTGTGGTGCTCGACAGCGATACCGACGACGCTGCCCTGCTCACGGTCGAACTCCGGTTCGGCCAGCACCATGGGGGCCTCGCTGATGTTCTGCAGCAGGTATTTCTCGCCGACCAGGCCGCGCCCCTCGTACTGACGCACCCGCGAAAACCGCGCCTCGTTCCATAACGGGAGCATGCCGCGGGTCTCTTCGACCCGGATATCCGGCGGCACCCGATCCGAAGCCATCGCCACCAACAGCGCCTTCATGGCCCTTACCTGGTTGGGTGAAGGTACGGTCGAAACATGAGTCGATGTCGCATGCTTCGATGCCTTCGGCGTCCTGTCGCGAATGACGATCGTGTCGGCTGGGGTGTCCGAACGGCGCAGCAGCAGTGTGTAGGTGGCGTTGGCCGATGCGACGAAAAGGTTGATCGGCTTGGCGGAATCGCCCACCGGGCGGACATAGATCTCGCCCTTGTCACGGTCGCAGGTCAGGGCGATTTCACCGGACGGATTGATCGGCGATGAACCAGTACTGGCAGGTGCCATGCCCGGACTGGCGGGAAGTACTGCCGCCATGCCGCATTGGCTCGAATGGATATTGCCGAAGACATCGGTGATCGACGCCCCTTCAATGCGGATGCGGGTCGGTTCACGGATCGACAGGATGGCTTCGACCGCCGCGCCGTCGCTGGCTTCGACGAGTTGCAGTGCCTGGGCGGGCAGGGCTCTCAGGGCGGCGATACAGGCGATGACCTGAACAGCGCTCATCGTCCATCCGCGCCGAGCTATTGGAACCGGTCGGGATAGGGCCTGGCAGGTATCAGTTGCCGACATTGGGTACCTCCTTGAAACTTTTCAGATGCATGCGCGCGCCGGCGTAGCTGAACTCGACCCGGTAGGCCTTGAGGTCGTTGGCCGTCTCGAACCCATTGACCAGGGTGCGCAGGCGGCCGCGAATGACCACGCTCTGGCCTTCTTCACTGGGAACCAGTTGCTGGGGTGCGAAGACGGTGGCGGCATTGATCCGCTTCAGGCGTTCGGCTTCGACTTCCTGTCGGGTCTTCAGCGGGCCGTACTGCTCGGGTTCGACATAGCCGAGGAGAATTTCCTTCTTCCAGTCGATCGAGACCGGCGTCACGTCGAGCACCAGCCAGGCGATGAAACTGCCCATCTGCTCTAGGTATTCGCTGCTGGCCTTGTCGCGGGTGACCCAGAAGGTCTTGTCGATCGAGGGCGGTACGACAACGGTACGCACCGTGCCGAGCAGGTTGAGGATGACCACCAGGGCGAGGATCTGGCCGGCGGCCAGGACGCCAACGGCGAGACCGAGCCCCCGGTTGCGGCGGCGCATTTCCTTGATGTCGCCGTTGAGTCGTTCGAAGTCCATGGGTTCGTCTCCTGGGCTCAGCCGACCATGCGGCGGATGTGCGATGGCGGCGTGGCGCGCATCGTGGTCAACGGACTGGCCGGCAGGTGCCAGTACAGCCAGTGGATGGCAAAGGCCGGATGCTTGTCCGCCTTGATGCGCGATATCCAGCGCGAGACGAAGATGCCCGCCGCCATGCAGACGGCGAACGAAGTCTTGCCGCCGGACATGTAGCCGACGAAAAACATGAACAAGATCGGCGCGGCGACATCGACATCCCAGAAGCCGATCTTCCATTGGTCATCGAGACGCCGCGGGATATAGGTGTCCGCTTGCATGTCGGTCTCCTGGGTGTCGATGCAACTGGTTCAGACCACCGCGCCCATGATCGCGCCGGCGATCACGAGACCGACGGCGGCAAAGATGGCGAGGCCCACGTAAAACAGGACCGGACCGAAGTTGCGTAGCGCGGAGAGCGAGATGAGCGCAACCACGAAACCGACGAAGCCGACCAGGGCCTTGATGCCCGGGCCGAGCGCGGCGATCTGGGTCAGCGCCGAAGTGAGCGGCCCGGTGATGCCGGTAAAGGCGACCAAATCCAGGGCATAGCCGGGAAAAGCGATGCCGAGGCCGAGAGCGATCGTCGCCAGCAGCATCGCGACCATGATCAGTTTGCGCGCGGCAACACGGGGGGAAGAAACCAGGACAGCAGTGTTCATGAGTACCTCCGGGGAAGAATCGAACGTTGAATGGGGTGGAAAAGGCGGGTAGGCATCGGGATGCCCGGCGGGTGGGAGCGCATGCTCGGCGGGTGAAGAACTGTGAATGCGGAGATCGGGCCGCCCGGCGTCATGGCGGCAGGCCCTCGTTCATCTGAAAGACAACCTCGACCCGGCGGTTCTGTGTGCGGCCGGCCAAGGTGTCGTTAGAGACAACGAAGCAGCACCCGCCTTGTGCCTTGATGGTCAGGGCAGGCGTCAGTCTCGGATGGGTCTTGAGCAAGTGGTCGCGGACCGCGAGGGCGCGCGCCAGAGCCAACGAATCATTGAAGGCCAGCGGCCCCGTGTTGTCGGTACGGCCGAAGATCGTGATGCGGCGTGTCGACTTGAGGTCAACCATCGCTTCATTCAATTGGGTGCGAGCGGCAGGGCTCAGCTTGGCGCTGCCCAGGCCGAAGCGCAGGGTGAGCGTGCGGGAGACTTCCTTCTTCGGTGCCGGGGCTAACGGAACAGCGGGCAGGGCGGGCTCGGTTCGGATGGACGCATCTGTGCGCTTGATCGATGGGTCAGGCGTTTCCAGCGCGAGCGTCTTGGGGGTACGGATCGGGCAGGCTGGTGGGATGCAGCGTGCAAACGTCGCCTGCCGGCCGAAATCGAGCTGGGCCAACTGTGCCGGTGTCAAGCGCTGCATGGTTGCCTGTTGATTGGGCGATACCGGCGTGGGGAACAGGCTGCACGACGCGGCCAGAAGGGCGCAGCCGCCCATGAGGCCAAGTGTCCAATGGCGTATTGAGCCCAATCTCATGGCGCCACCTGCACCGACATCATGGCAAGCATTTCGCCCGAGGCAGCCGGCTTGACTACGTTCGGTGCCCTGACGAATTGGCTGCTCCGTTGGGCCGGCAATTGGTGGTAAACCCGCCAGGCGTATTGGGCGCGGGCCCTGGCGCAAGCCTTGCCTTTAAGTTGTGAGCAGGCTGCGTTGTAGGCGCCAACTGCATCCCAGGTCGTTCCGTTCCGGGAAAACAGATCGGACAGCAGCCAGGCACCGACCTGAATGTTGGTGCAAGGATCAAAAAGGTCCGATTCACTGATGCCGTGGCGTGACAGCACCGATAGATGACGGTTGTTGATCTGCATGAGTCCAATGTCGTAGGACCCGGTGCGCTGAATGTGCGAGCGGTTGACGGCCTTTGGGTTCAGGTTCGATTCGACCCTGGCGATGGCGTAGAGCAGGTCGGCGGACACGCCATAGCGCTGTCCTGCCTCTCCCCAGCAGGCCAATGCGTGGGGAGAAAGCGTTGCCATGAGAGCCAGGGAGACAAAGGACGACGAACGCATGGATCACCTCTCGAACGGAATCGGGACAGACCGCCAGGCGGGCAGCCAGGTCTGGGTAGTCAGCGGTGAGCGGACTGCCTGGGTGGGATTCGGGTCGGTCCGGGTCTAACCGGGCAAGGTGACGATGAGCGAACGGGTCAGCGTGGGTGGGGTACGGCTGGGTGCGGATATTTGAGGTCAAGTGGCCCTTAACCAGACGCGGTTAGACGCTCGAGTTGGGAACGGTCCACCATATTGAGGCGGGCCTGCAGCAAGACGCTCGTGCCTGCCGGATCCGGCATCCGGCACAGCGCCACGCAGGCCGTTGTCAATTGGTCGAGTTGGAACTTGGGGTTGGGGTGCCGGTTGGCGGGGGAGCGTTGCAATTCCAGCAGTAGCTGATATTGACTCCGCCACATTGATTCGCGGCGGCGCGGGGTCTGCGGTGAACGCAGTACCAACTCGGTACCGAGGAACCGGAAGATGCGTGTGGGCGCATCCGGCAGGGCGAAGACCTGCGAAACGCAGGCGCTGATGAGGTCGGGGAAACGAAAGGTCGGCGATACATTGGTCTCGCTGCGTAGCAACCGGTACAGCCAATCGTGCTCTTCGAGCCACAGACGGGTTTCGATGATCTCCTGCTGCCCGCTCTGATGCGGACGGGGAAGTGTGTTGTGCGGGTGCGTCGTCGATGCAGCAGTGAACATGGGCCTGACCTCGATTCGGTGACGTATTGCGCTTGCGAGCGCATGGTCGAAGAGTAGGCGGTGCCACCTGGGGCGTCTCCCGGGAATGGGAAGCTTATGAGGGGGATTTCGCCATCGAGGTCGGGAAAGGGGGACTTACGTTATCAGTACATGTGTATGAAAGGTTGCAAGATTATCTGCGGTAAGTTTCATGAGGGCCTCTCCAACAAATGTGCTGACCACGTAATTTTTTTCAGGCGCATTTCATGGTTAATTTTCGTGATGGCCCAATCTGGGTAATTGGCTTGGCGGCATCTGGAAACCTGTCAGGAAATTACAAATTGGCTATCAGAAACGTAATCTCCAGGTCAGCGTCCTGTTGGTAGCGCACTCCTAAGATGACATCACGGTTGGACGAAAGAGGTCCGACACGATTAACCCGATCTCACAAGGAGAGAATCATGAAAACGAACATTGCCAAACTAACCCTGATCGCTGCTCTCGGTTTTTCTGTTGCCGGAACCAGCTATGCCCACGAGGACTACTCAGAAGGGCAGAGTTTGCACTGGCTTTCACATGTCTCGGAATCCAAGAGTCAGCCGACCACCAACCAACTCGCGCCCTACGGCTACGCAGCGTCCAGCGCAGCTGTTCGGGAGGTGAATATCGACAGCGGCACCAAGTACCTGAATGTCACACGCCTCGAAACCATCCGGATCAATGTTGGCAGCAAGAGCGTCACCTGGACGTTCGATACCCTGGGCACTGCGTCGTTTCCGCTTGCCAAGGTTATTCCGGGGGCTGAGGGCGTGACGGTGTATGTCACGGAGAACCCGGCCTACACCGGCGGCTGAGTGAAAGATTACGTGGCGATGACACCAATGTCATTGCCACGTCGGGGAACTGACAGGTTCTCGTAGGTAGTATTTGAAATGCAAGTTCATTACTCTCAAGGAGAAGGAAATGCTGAAAAAACTGTTGATGGTCGTCGCGATGAGCGCCGTTACTGCTACTGCATTCGCTTCCGATGAAGCCCGTGCTGCTGCCAAGCAGGTGATCGAGTTAAAAGACGGATCGACGGTCTACATCTTCAAGGACGGCAAAATGGGCATGGAGGATAAATATGGTCGCGCCATGCGTATGAAGAAAGACACCGTGATGGAAGCCAAGGATGGTCAGAAGATCATCATGCACGGCGACGAAGTCATGCGTCTCGATTCTCTGCTCAAGAAAGGGCATGAGGGCGGCTAATCGATCGACTCTCACGGAGCGTGAAGCGGCTCCTTCGGGGCCGCTTCAGACAGAAGTATTTCCAGTGCATGTTTAATTCGAGGATAAATAAAATGCTGAAAAAATTGTTGATGGTTGTTGCGATGAGTGCCGTTACGGCGACCGCATTTGCCGTGGATGCGGCACAGGTTGAAAAATCGATTGAGTTGAAAGATGGCTCCACGGTCTACATTTTCAAGGACGGAAAAATGGGCATGGAAGACAAACTTGGCCGCGCGGTGCGCATGAAGAAAGACACCGTCATGGAAGCCAAGGATGGCCAGAAGATTATTATGCATGGTGACGAAGTCATGCGTCTCGACAGTCTGCTCCATAAGGATCACCGCGGCTAAATCACAGACTGCGTCGTTACGAAGGCGGCTCCATCTTCGGGGCCGTTTCTGTTTTGAAATAGCGGGAAAGCAATGTGCGCATTCCCTGCCGCAATTCGGCATCGCCAACCTGAACCGCCTTGGCGTAGAGGCCTGGGGCAATCTTGATGAAGGCAGCAACGACCACCGGGTCGAAATGTTGGCCGGCATCTTTCTCGATAACGCTCAGCGCTTCGGCGAGCGTCATCGGCTCCTTGTAGGGGCGTTTCGAGGTTAGTGCGTCGAAGACATCAACCACTGCAAAAACGCGGGCAATACGGGGAATCGCCGCGCCGCGCAGGCCATCTGGGTAGCCAGCACCGTCAAACCGCTCATGGTGATGGCGAATAGTCTGTGCTGCGCCCGCCAGCCAATGGTTACCGGCGACGATTTCGGTGCCAAGTAGGGAGTGGCTCTTCATGACCTCGAATTCCTCTGCGGTCAGTTTGCCGGGTTTGAGCAGAATGCAGTCGGGAATGCCGATCTTGCCGACATCGTGCAGAAAAGCGCCGACCACCAAATCGGCAATCTCCTTTTCCGGCAGGTCCATCGCCTCGGCCAAAGCGACTGCATAGTAAGTGACCCGGTAGTTGTGGGCGTCGGTATCCGAATCCCGCTTGGCAACAGCGTTGCCGAGGGAGTGCATCAGGGAGAGATTGGAATCCAGCAAGCGCCTGGACAGCCCGGTCGATTGCTTCAGCATGGCCAACAGCAAGGGATAGAGTAGCAGCGCCGTGAGCAGGACAGACAAGGTGGCAGTCAGGGCTGCGGCGCGGACTTGTTCCCGCTGAGCTAGCAAGCTTTCCTCATCGAGACGGCTAACGCCTTCCACATAACCGGCGAGCGAACCATCGCTCCCGAACAACGGCAAGATGACTTGGATTAGCCGTTCGCCTGACACTTCGATCCAGTTTCGGTGACTTTGACCGCGTTCCGGCCAGTCATGCTGCCGGGACTTGGCGGCAGCGACGAGGGTTGCCGGAATATCTTCCCAAGTTTCGTAGATCAGCGCCCGACTCGGACTGAATACGCGAATGCCGACAAACCGGGTTCGATCCAACAGGCGGTTGAGTGTACCGTGCTCCTCCTGTGCTTTTCCATCAAAGGCCATTTGCATGGCCGGCGACTCGAAGTGGCGGGCGCTGGTCGTCGCGCGATCCAGTGCCGCTTGCTCGGTCCTGGACGTTTCGAGTAGGTACGAGCCCCCTCCTGCTGCCAGTCCGATCATGATCGAGGTGGCTCCCAACTTGCTGGCCAGTATCCAACGCAGTTGCCGGGGAGTTTGCGGTAGAGTGGCGTTTTTCATTTGGGCGGGGCGTCTTCCGGGTTGGCGGTGTAAAAGCCGGTTCGGGCATTCATGAAGGGCGTGATTTGATCGATCACTCGTTGATGATCAGGATAGCCTTGATCGGGTCGATGGGCCCAAGATCGTGCCATGCATCACGGGGCGCGACGGTTTTCTGCTCATTGCAGCAACCGTGATTGCACTCCACAAACCAACGTTTTTGCAGCACCGTTCGGCAATAGTTATAAGTCAAAGTCTTGGGATTACAACCGACGGCCGCGGCGAGCATACGACAGGTGCAGCGATCACCATGTTCAGGAGGTTTGTGAAGTTCCATGGAAAGGCGATGTCATTTATTTCAAGGACTGATACAACTCCATCAGCATCTTGAAGTGGCCGCTAACCCGATCAACTGAAAACTGGTACATGATCGAGTTATCGGAAAACTTGGTGCGCTCGACATCCATATCAACCGTGTTGCCGTCCGCGCTATCCTGGCTCGGCACCTGGTATTTGAGGGCATAAGGCGGCTGGGCGGAAACAGCCATCCCGGAAATGTGGCCGCTGCTGGTCGTCGCCAGCATTGTCGGCGACACTTGGGATGCCGATCGGGCGATGCGCATGGCTTCCTCGACATCGATGTCCACCGCCTTGTAGCCGGGTGTATCGGCGTTGGCGATATTGGAGGCAATCAACTGCTGGCGATAGGCGCGCACCCCAAGCGCCATTTCCTGAACGCCATGTTTTTCCCCGCCATGCGCCTGGCTGGACAAGGGGAAATGCTGCGAGTGCGGCTCGTTACTCGATGAGGTCAGGCTACCACCATGCCTCCCGTGCTGAGCATTACCCGTAGCGTTGCCATGGTTGCCATGGGGTGATGCTGCTGCACGTTGACCGATGGCTTGCGAAAGGGCATCACCAAAAGAAACGCCCGCCGTGGCACCGTGATTGGCGTGGCTGCCATCGGCCGGGGGCTGGATTGTTGGAGAGTTGGTGACTGCATCGATTCGTGGCATTGGCAGCTTTATTCACTTATGCGCACGAACTCGCCTGGGGGGCATTGGGTCTTGGCTAGTGTGCGTCTAGCAGCTAGGTGCTGGAGCAGGTCCCACCGTTGCACAAGGAATCATTTCTTCGCCAAACTGCTCAGTACCTGCCGCTGAAAATCAGTGCAACAGGCAAGTGTCGAGGCCCAATGCTCTATGACGGTCCGACTCGTTTCCACAATGAAACCGGTCGCATCGCCCCCTTGCCACGACTGACCATCGGTTTCAGCCTGAGCCAGAAGCGCGCGAGCCGACTGTCCATTGATTTCCATCAGGCGCTCGCAACATCCCAGCCCCAAATTGCCAAGATTCAAGGTCAGCTCAAGTTGTGACTGACACTGGCTTTTCAAACGATCAGCAGCTTCCAGCATTTTTTCTTCCTTTATCCACGATATTGAATAATTTCAGTATGCGTCGGGGAGACTGACGCCTACATAACCCCGCGGTTACAAGTTTGTCATTCAAGTGTCAGGTGCAAAAACATAGCGGGCGGGAACCGTTTTTGGCCAAACTGTCAGCCCAAGTGTTCTTCCCCCAAACACGTTCCCCAATTCAGGCGACGATGTTGATCAGCGTCCCGGTGGTTTGGCCCTGAACATTCACTACCGGCGGTAACGCTTCCTCTGCTTGGCGCTGGGAGCCTTCTTGCGCCCTGACTTCCTGGCGTTCGGCTTGTTTTAGCTCTTGGGTTAGCAGACTCTCGACGGGCTGGCGCGCAGCGCTGGTGATGGTATTGCGGCTAATGGAATCGATAGCCATGAAAATCTCCTTGAACTTTGGTTTGACTCAATCAAAAGGGCGATTACTCGTCAGTCCTCGCCTTTTTCCTTGTATTCCTTCGGCAATTTGTGGGCGATACCCTTGTGGCTGTCGAGAGTGGCGGCGCGCTATTCATTTCGGATTACGCGACGCGAACGTTTCGGGCAACGGCTTGCCTGCCGTGACCGCATCTATTTGCCGGAGTTGCCGGCCAATTGGCGGTGTGCCTGTTCCAGGGTGCGCGCATCCTTGGCGGCATTGGTGAACTGCGCCTGCAGTGAGCGGCAGTGAGACTGCATCGCCGCCAGATCGCCTTTCGGGCGACTGGCATAGGAGAGTGCCATTTTCTCGTGCCAAACCGCTTCGGCATCGTAGCTGGCCGCTTTCTCCGCGAAATAGGCAGCTATTCGCTGGTGCTCGGCGGCTGTGGTGGCATTGGCGATGCTCGCCGGGATCTCACCGACCGACGGCACCGAGGTGCATGCCGTTAGCGTCAGAAAGGCAATCCCGGCAAGAATTGGAGCGAGTGCGATACGCATGATCTTCTCCTCTGCTTGTAATGATGTATTCAGTGTGCGACCCGGCGGCTGTCGACAACATAACCATCGAATTACAAAACAGTTGGCGAAATGTCATGAGAAATCCGGGCTTTCGCGACCGTCAATGCAGTTCGTAGTCGCGTCACAGGCATTGGCCCGCAGCACTCGGCGCATGGAATTCGACATATCTCCGGAAAAGGTAGATGCCGTCGTTTCGCGGGTTCGGTCAGCGCAACCTGACGGGAGGCCGGTTACAGCAGGCTCCGGGTCCGGGGTGGGCGGCATTTTCCAACTCGTTGGCTTCCGTCAACTTCCAAAGGCGTCGTCTGAAGCCATGGAACCCATCTTTAAACCGTAAGCCCTCGGCGGTGGCCACCGCTTCGATTTGGGAGAGGATGGTTTTCCTCAAATCGTATTCGACTAGCAACTGGTTTTTCCCCATGATGACGGAGATTACCCCAATCATTTCGCCGACACGTCGGCCGGCGCGTTGGATGTCCGATTCGTTGCCGTTCGCCAGTCGCAGTTTGCGTCGTTTCGGGATGGGCAGGATATCGGCAATCCGCTGTGAGCCGGTGTAGAGGGCCGGGATATCATTGAAGCGTTCGAGGCAGTGGGCCGAGCAGAAGTGGTAGAGCATGCCGCGATAGGTGATGAAGCGTGAGGAGCGAGCGACCTCGATAGCCATGCCGCACACCGGATCGCGGCTTGTGGTCACGGCTTTTGTCACGGTCGCTCTCCCTCCCGGCTTGGCGCCATCTCAATCAGTGCCAAGCCGTATACCAAGTCAGCCGAACTGTGCAGGCTTCTGCGAACAGCCTGGTAACGGAAACCCGTTATTTCATATCCCGGGGGTGGTAGTGCTTGTCCTTGTCCTGCGCAGCATTCTTCTTGTCGGGATCAACGGCGGCCGGCGCCTTTTGCGGAACGCCGGTTTTTTCTTCAACGTGCGAGTGCGGCTTGACTGCCTTGGCGGGCTTGGCGCCTTGCTCCATCTTCATTTCTGCGGCAGGCACTGCTTTGTCGGCGTCGGCGGCTTGGACTCCCAAGGACAGCGCGGCGGTGGCCAACAGGATTGCTGAAAGCGTGGATTGCAATTTCATGATGGATCTCCAGAAGAGTGGTGAGAAATGTCGGATCGCTGATAAATACCTGACACTTTGAAGTCTGCGCTTTCGCAACTGTCACCGGGATGACTTATTGATTACATTTATGTCAGGAAACTGCGGTGCAATCTGATGTTGAGGAGTATTCCGTAAGGGCTCAGCTTTCTTCGAAATACGGCTTACAGTCCAAATCTGATACGAGGATATGGTGAATCCACCATTCGGACAGGAAACGGAACACCCCGATCTTGTCTTGTTCGCCTTGCACTGCGGAGACTAAAAAATCGACTAGCGCGGTTTGGAATCGTTCATGCTCTTCTGCGTGCTCGGCCAGCATCGGGTAATGTCGCGCAAGCAGCAATTCTTCTTCCTTCGCAAAATGCTCTCTGGCACAGACAGCCATTTCGTTGAGGAGATCATGAAATTTTTCACAACTTTCGGGACCGGCGCTCTCCAAGCATTTCTCCGACTCAGCACACAGTAGCAACATCTTTTTATGCTGCTGGTCGATGATGGCGTTCCCGACGCTGTAGCAGTCGCGCCATTCGTATTGGGTAGTTATGCCAGGCAATCGTGAGGACATCAGCAGATCTCTGTTTTATTGTTGCCCGCGCAGACGCAGCGCATTGCCGACCACGCTGACCGACGACAGACTCATCGCCGCGGCCGCAATCACCGGCGACAGTACCAGCCCGAAGAAGGGGTAGAGGATACCGGCCGCGACCGGTACCCCGAGGGCATTGTAGAGGAAAGCGAAGGCCAGGTTCTGGCGCATGTTGCCGACCGTTGCGACGGAGAGCAGACGGGCGCGGGCGATGCCGCGCAGGTCGCCCTTGACTAGCGTCAACTGGGCGCTGTTCATCGCGACGTCGGTGCCGGTACCCATCGCGATGCCGACATCCGCTTTGGCCAGCGCCGGGGCGTCGTTGATACCGTCGCCGGCCATCGCCACGATGCGCCCTTCGTGTTGCAAACGCTCGACCAGCGCCAGTTTGTCGGCCGGCTTGACCTCGCCGTGCACCTCCTCGATGCCCAGGCTGGCACCGACCGCCCGGGCGGTGGTCAGGCCGTCGCCGGTGGCCATCACGATGCGCAGCCCGGCCTGACGCAGAATGGTCAGGGCTTCCTGGGTGCTCGCCTTGATTGGGTCGGCGACCGCCAGCAAACCGAGCAGGCGGCCGTCGGCCGCCAGATGCATGACGCTGGCCCCGCTTTGGCGCAGGGTTTCCGCTTCCTTGCCAAGGGCCTCGATATCGACGCCGTCCTCGGCCATCAGCGCCCCATTGCCGAGGGCCAGGCGCTGGCCGCCGACCGTTCCGCGTACGCCGATGCCGCTGGCCGATTCGAACTGCTCGGCCTTGTCCAGGGCTAGCCCGCGTTCCCGGGCGGCGCGGACGATGGCGTCGGCCAACGGATGCTCGCTGCCCTGGTCGAGGCTGGCCGCCAGGCGCAGTACCTCGTCCTCGGCGATGCCGGGTGCAGCTAGCACGCGTTCGAAGGCCGGTCGCCCTTCGGTCAGCGTGCCGGTCTTGTCGACGATCAGCGTGTCCACCTCGCGCAGCCGCTCGATGGCCGCCGCGTCGCGGAACAGGATGCCCTGGGTCGCCGCCTTGCCGGTGGCGACCATGATCGACATCGGCGTCGCCAGCCCGAGGGCGCAGGGGCAGGCGATGATCAGCACCGAGACGCCGTTGATCAGGCCGAAGACCCAGCCCTGCTCACCGCCGAAAAAGCCCCAGGCGAAGAAACTGATTAGGGCGATGGCGACCACGACGACGACGAAATAGCCGGCGACGACGTCGGCCAGCCGCTGCAATGGCGCTTTCGAGCGCTGGGCCTGGGCGACCATCTGGACGATCTGGGCGAGCATGGTCTGGGCGCCGACCTTCTCGGCACGGATGACCAGGCTGCCGGCGGTGTTCATGGTGGCACCGATCACCTTGTCGCCGGGGCGTTTCGTTACCGGTAGCGGCTCACCGGTGAGCATCGCCTCATCGACGGCACTCGAACCTTCGATCACTGCGCCGTCTACCGGCACCTTCTCGCCAGGTCGTACGCGCAGCATGTCGCCGATATGGACATGAGTCAGCGGCACATCCTCCTCTATGCCGTCCGGGTTAATGCGGCGGGCCGTCTTCGGAGAGAGGCCGAGCAGCGACCTGATGGCGGCCGAGGTTTGCGAACGGGCGCGCAGTTCCAGCATCTGGCCAAGCAGGGTCAGGGAAATGATCACCGCTGCCGCCTCGAAATAGACGCCGATGCGGCCGTGGGCCATGAAAGATGGGGGAAACAGGCCAGGCGCCAGCGCCGCCACCACGCTGTAACCGAAAGCCGCTCCGGTACCGAGACTGATCAGTGTCCACATATTGGGACTGCGCTGGACCAGCGACTGCCAGCCCCGCACGAAGAACGGCGCCCCTGCCCAGAGCACGATGGGCAGGCTGAACAGCAGTTCGCCCCAAGTGCGGACCGCTGGCGACAGACCTTCCAGCCGGTGCCCGGCCATCGCCAGGACGACCACGACCACGGTCAGCGGCAGGCTGCCCCAGAAGCGGCGGCGGAAGTCCAGGTACTCGGTGTTGACCTCGTCCTCGTCTAAATCGGGCAGCAGCGGTTCGAGCGCCATGCCGCACTTGGGGCAGGAGCCGGGGCCGATCTGGCGGATTTCCGGATGCATCGGGCAGGTGTATTCGGCGCCCGGAACGGCGACCTCTTCCGGCCTGGGCGCCAAGTAGCGCGCCGGTTCGGCATCGAATTTTGTCTTGCATTTGGCACTGCAAAAGCGGTAGTGGATGCCATCCAGATCCGTCGCATGGGGCGATTCCGGCTTGACGGTCATGCCGCAGACGGGATCGATAACGTTGCTCGACGTGGATTTCAAAACCGACGACGAATGGCTGTGATGATGAGCATGGTCGTGATGTTGCCCTGAGTGTTCGCTGTTCATGGCTACTTCCCTTTAATCAAAAAATCACAACTACGCAATTTGCTCAAAGTTGATCCAGCATGTCGCCTGGGCCGATATCGCAAAAAATAGGCCTTGCTCTGCAGCAAGGCCGTCGGCAACAGTCGCGCAGGAGAGAAAGCCGACCGCAAAAGGGATCTTGCTAAAGTTGCACAGGCTCCAGCCAGATTTTGCCTCATGACTACTTTCTATTTAGTCGATACCAACCTTGCGCTGCTCGCCGCGCACATAGGCCGTAATGTGAGCCACGTCGTCGGGTGTTACCTGCGGCACCGGCGCCATATCGCCGAATTTCCAATGATGGGCGCGCACGCCGTTCTTCGCGGCGAGTTGGAAAGTGGCATCGGCATGGTGCGAGGGCTCGTAGATGCGGTGCAGGAGAGGCGGTCCCTTGTCCGAACCTTTCAATTCCGTACCGTGACACGCCGCGCAATGTTTCGCGAATAGCGTCTTGCCGGCTGCCGGATTGGGCATCAGGCCTGGACTGGGTTTGGGCACCTGCCAGCTTTGGGCTTGCACCGACAGGCTAACCAATGCGATCAGCCCCGCAGCGAGTTGTCGCCTACGAATTCTGTTCATTGCTTCCTTCTGCCTTGCCGTGACCGCCATGCCCCCCGTGACCAAAGAAATGCATCAATGGACAGAGCAGAAGGAGCAAATAAATCCACTTTCCGGCCAGATGTTCCCAATGCTCGCGAACGATGAAGAACCCCAGGATGACCGCGATCATGGCAGCGACAACCGCGCCACGAGATCGATACCACGGCTCGGGGTGATGATGTTCAGATTCTGCTTTCATGAGCTGACTCCTTGTTCTTGATTGACTCCGGGTGGAGCGGTAGAACAGAAAATGAGCGGCTGGGTGGTGGTGCCTTGCTTGGCGGCTTCGGTACCAAGCATGGGAACCGATTAGTGGGAATGACCAGCGTGCGAGTCGTTTCCGGCGCCGCCCGCATATCCACTACCGGCACACCCGCCCAGCAACAGTCCGACTACCGTCACAGCAACCACCAAGAACTTTTTCAACATTACGTTCTCCTTGCGTTGATAAGATTCATTACTCGATACCCCGATTCAGGCGCCACTGCTTGACCAGCGCGTAGATGGCCGGAATTACCGCGAGGGTCAGCACGGTCGACGAAATCATGCCGCCGACCATCGGTGCCGCGATCCGACTCATCACTTCCGATCCGGTGCCGGTACCCCACATGATCGGTAACAGGCCGGCCAGGTGAGCGCCCGTGGCCCAGCCAAATGGTTGAAATAGGTCTCACAAAACCGGCTACGGTAATAGTTGCCGGTACAGAGAAACCGCAGGTGGTTCATAGATGAAAGGTAACTACTTACCCGTTAAATA
>WBZP01003241.1_pt1 | contig 17823 bp, 17 predicted proteins | sample 5204301 | NCBI WGS metagenome assembly WBZP01 (sample SAMN12412401, study PRJNA552823) | activated sludge metagenome | isolation source: activated sludge from nitrification reactor of wastewater treatment plant... | place: USA: Pennsylvania | collected 2017 | reverse complement strand
AGATGATCAGCGTCAGGGTGGTGACGAGACCGCCGTACATCGACCAGAGGGCGCCCTGGGTGTTGAACTTCCGCCAGAAGAGCGAGTAGAGGATCGTCGGCAGGTTGGCGCTCGCCGCGACCGCGAAGGCCAGGGCGACCAGGAAGGCGATGTTCTGGCCGTTGGCGAAGATGCCACCGATGATCGCGAGGATGCCGATGACCACCGCCGCGCGGCGGGCCACCTTGACCTCCTCGTCCGCGCTCACGGTGCCCTTCTTGATGACCTGGGCGTAGATGTCGTGCGCGAACGACGCCGACGCGGTGATGGTCAGGCCGGCGACGACCGCGAGGATCGTCGCGAAGGCGACCGCCGAGATCACCCCGAGCAGCAGCTCGCCACCGAGGTGGAAGGCCAGCAGTGGGGCGGCGGAGTTCTGCTTGCCGGGGGCCGCGTTGATGGCGTCCTTGCCGACCAGCGCAGCCGCGCCGTAGCCGAGCACGAGCGTGAACAGGTAGAACAGGCCGATCAGCCAGATCGCCCAGACCACCGAGCGGCGCGCCTCCTTGGCGGTCGGCACCGTGTAGAAGCGCATGAGGACGTGCGGCAGGCCCGCGGTGCCGAGCACGATGGCGATCGACAAGGAGATGAAGTCGATCTTGTTCTTGTACTGCAGGCCGCCGGACATCAGCGGGGCCTTGGCCCGCTCCACCGCGTCGCCGAAGAGGCCGGAGAGGTTGAAGCCGTACTTCACACCGACCCAGGCGGTCATCACACCCGCACCGATGATGAGCAGCGCGGCCTTGATGATCTGCACCCAGGTGGTGCCCTTCATCCCGCCGACGAGCACGTAGACGATCATCAGCGCGCCGACGACGGCGATGACGACGTTCTGCCCGCTGCGGTCCTCGATGCCCATGAGCAGGGCGACGAGACCACCGGCGCCGGCCATCTGCGCCAAGAGGTAGAAGGCCGAGACCGCGAGGGTGTTCACCGCGGCCGCCGTGCGCACCGGGCGTTGCCGGAGCCGGAAGGACAAGACGTCGGCCATCGTGAAGCGCCCGGTGTTGCGCAGCAGCTCGGCGACCAGCAGCAGGGCCACCAGCCACGCGACGAGGAAGCCGATCGAGTAGAGGAAGCCGTCATAGCCGTTGATCGCGATGGCGCCGGCGATGCCGAGGAACGAGGCCGCCGACAGATAGTCGCCGGTGATCGCGATGCCGTTTTGCCGGCCGGAGAAGGCGCGTCCTCCCGCGTAGTAGTCGGCGGCGGTGGTGTTCTGCTTCGACACCTTGATGACGATGCCGAGGGTGACGACGACGAAGATGATGAAGATGCCGATGTTGAGGGTGGTATTGCCGACCATGTTGGCAGTCGGGACGGCCACAGCAGGCAGCAGGGCACTCACTTCAGCTCACCCCGCTCCATGTGCTCGGCCAGCTTGGAGGCAGCGGGGTCGAGTTCGCGGTCGGCCCAGCGGGCGTAGATCATCGTGATCGCGAAGGTGGTCGCGAATTGGAGCAGACCGAGCACCAGACCGATGGTGATCTTGGTGCCGCCGATGGGCGTGGCCATGAAGTCGACCGCGTAGGTCGCGAGCAGGACGTAGAGGAAGTACCAGGCCAGGAACAGACCGGTCATGGGGAAGACGAACCTGCGGAACTTGCGGCGCAGCTCGCCGAACTCCTGCGAGCCCTGGACTGCTATGTATGCCGCCGCACGTTCCTCACTGATGTCGTGTGTGCTCAACGGGACCTCCGGCTTCAGCGGGGGCGGCCACACACTCCGGCCGCGTTAGGTGCGTCACACTCTGCGGGCTCCGGTATGCCGCCGCCAGTGCGCTCTCGCCGTATGGGAAGGCGTCTCGCCCAATGGGGGGCAGCTGTGCGCCCAACGGTCGCCGACCACGCTGAACGGCGGGCTCAGCTGGCACTCGACCGGGGCCCGGCGAGCTCCTCCGGGGCGTGCAGTCGCACCATGATCCGGGCGGCGCCGCGGGGCACCGTGCCCGGGGTGGCGCGCGAGACGAGCACCGTCGTAAGGAAAGCCAGCGGCATACTCCACGCGGCCGGTTGGGCCAGCAAGGTGGCCCACCACGGGTCGGCGTCGACCGGGACGAGGCCGAAGTAGGTGGTCGTCACCGCCACGATCGCGGTGCCCGCGCCGACCGTGAGCCCGGCCAGGGCACCGGTGACCGACAGCCCGCGCCACCACACCCCGAGCAGCAGCAGCGGGCAGAAGGTCGAGGCGGCCACGGCGAAGGCCAGCCCGACCGTGTCGGCGAGGGTGACCTGAGGGGCGAGGAGGGAGGCCGCGGCATACGGGACGAGCACTGCGACCGCGGAGGCGAGCCGGAAACTATGGGTGCGGGGCAGGTCCCCGCCCAGCCGCCGGTTGAGCATGCCGGAGAAGAGGTCCTGGTCGATCACCCCCGCAACCGAGACGGTGAGCCCGCTGGCCGTGGACAGCAGCGCCGCGAACGCCCCACCGGCCAGCACCGCAGACATCACGTCGCCCAGCACGCCGGGTGATATCTGACTGGGCAGCAGCAGCACCACCGAGTCGACCTGCCCGTTCGTCGGCAGGCTCGGCAGGTAGATCCGCCCGAGCATGCCGAATACCGGTGGGAAGAGGTAGAAGCCGCCGAGCATGGCCAGGACGATGACCGTCGTGCGTCGCGCCGCCCGCCCATCGGGGTTGGTGTAGAAGCGCACGAGCACGTGCGGCAGCCCCATCGTGCCGAAGCACAGCGCCAGGATCGTCGAGTACGTCGCGTAGACGGGGTGGGCGCGCGGGGGGTATGCCGCGAGCTCGTTGCCGAACGGCCCGGCCGGACTGCTCGTGGCCGGCAACGGCTGACCGTGCCGCCACCACAGCGACAGCAGCACGAACCCCGGGATGGCGAGGGCGGCCAGCTTGAGCCAGTACTGCATGGCCTGCACGAGGGTGATCGAGCGCATCCCGCCGGCGGCCACGCTGAGCATCACGACGACCGCGACGAGCAGCGACCCGACCCACGGGGGCAGGCCGGTGACGGTGCGCAGGGTGAGCCCGGCGCCCTGGAACTGGGGCAGCAGGTAGAGCCAGCCGATGGCGACGACGAGCAGGCTGGAGATGAGCCGGATCCGGGGCGACTGCAGCCGCACCTCGGCGAAGTCGGGGATGGTGTAGGCGCCGGAGCGCCGCAACGGGGCCGCGACGAGCACCAGGAGCACGAGATAGCCGACGGTGTAGCCCACCGGCAGCCACAGCATCTGGGTGCCGAGCGAGTAGACCAGCCCGGCCACCCCGAGGAAGGACGCGACGGAGAGGTATTCGCCGCTGATCGCCGAGGCGTTCCAGGCGGGGGAGACCAGTCGGCCGGCGACGTAGAAGTCGCTCGTCGTGCGGGACAGCCGCAGCCCCAGCGCACCGACACCGACGGTGGCCAGGCACACGGCGATGACGGACAGCAGGGCCCAACTCTGCGGCGCTGTGCTCACGCGCCCGGGCCTCGGTCAGTCATGGGTGACCAGGTCGGTGAAGTCGCGTTCGATTCGTTCGGCCTGGCGCACGTGCATCCGCGCGGCCAGGTAGGTCACCGGGTAGACGGCCACCCCGACGACGAGCCAGGGCACCGGCAGCGGCCCGAGGGTGGCCGCCGCGGCCTGGGGAGCGAGCAGGAAGAGCGCCGGCAGCCCGCCGATCAGCCCGCCGACGGCGAGCAGGACCGCGGCTGCCAGCCGCAGCTGGGCGCGCAAGAGGGCGGTGAGGTAGACCTCGCCGAGGCCGGTCTGCTCGGCCAGCTCGATCGAGCCGGGGCGTTGTTCGGTGCGACGTCGAGCGTCGCGCCGCGGTGAGGTGACCCGCACCCGGCGGGGTGTCTCGGTGCGCTCGGTCTCACTCACCTGGTGGCGCGGATCAGCCGGTCGCGCAGGGCGCGAGTATGCCGCCGGCTCACCTCGAGCTCGGTGTCTCCGTCCAGCCGCACCCGGCACCGGCCGCCCTGCACGGTCACCGCGGTGATGTGCGTGGTCGACACGAGGGTGGAGCGATGGATCCGCACGAAACCGTGCTCACCCCAACGCTCCTCGAGGGCGTTGAGGGAGACCCGCACGAGGTGGGAGGCGGTGGCCGTGTGCAGCCGGGCGTAGTCGCCCTGCGCCTGGGCGTAGAGGATCTGGCTGCGTTGCACGAAGGTGGTCACCCCGCCCAACTCGACGGCGATCGTCTCGTCCGGGGGTGTCTCGGGGGCACTCGGTTGGGTCTGGCTGGGCTCGGCTCGCTGGGCGGCGACCCGGCGGACCGCCTCGGCGAGCCGGTCGGCGCGCACCGGCTTCATGACGTAGTCGGTCGCCTCCAGCTCGAAGGCGGTCACCGCGTGTTCCTCGTATGCCGTGACGAAGACGACCTGGGGTCGCTCGGCGAAGCGGGCCAGCACCCGGGCCAGGGCCAGCCCGTCGAGGTCGGGCATGGAGATGTCGGTGAAGATCACGTCGATCGGGTGGGTGTCCAGCGCCTTGAGGGCCTCGGTGCCGCTGCTGGCCGTGTGGATCTGGCCGATGCGCTCGTCGCGCTCCAGCAGCCAGGTCAGCTCCGACAACATCGGGGCCTCGTCGTCCACGAGCAGAGCCCGCAGTGGGGGGACGGCCTGCCCCGGTGGGGGCGTCGGCGTCGTCGTCATGTCCAGCAAGAATAGGGTGCCGGGTGCGGCCCGCGGGAGAGGCGCGGCGCGTGCCCGATGGCCGGGGGTGGCGGGGGTGGCGGCTAACCGACGGCGCCCGGTGCGTACTTGGGCACCCGGAAGGTCACCTTCGTGCCCGCCCCCGGGGCGGTCTCGACGACCAGGCCGTACTGGTCGCCGTAGGCCTGGCGCAATCGGGCGTCGACATTGCCCAGCCCGATCGAGTCCCGGTCACTCTCTCCGGCGAGCACGGCACGGATGAGGTCGGGGTCACTGCCGGAGCCGTCGTCCTCGATGGTGATCTCCGCCAACGCCCCGTAGTCGGCGGCCGTGATGGTCACCTGCCCGATGCCGGTCTTGCCCTGCAGCCCGTGCCGGACGGCGTTCTCGACGAGCGGTTGGATCGCGAGGAAGGGCACCGACACCCCCAGCACCTCCGGCGCGATCGTCATCTTCACCGAGAGTCGATCCCCGAACCGGGCCTTCTCCAGGGACAGATACCGCTCGATGTTGGTCAGCTCGTCGCGCAGGGTCGTGTAGGCCCCACCCCGTCGGAAGGCATAGCGGGTGAAGTCGGCGAATTCCAGCAGCAGCTCCCGCGTCCGGTCCGGGTCGGTGCGCACGAACGAGGCGATCGCGGCCAGGCAGTTGTAGATGAAGTGCGGCGAGATCTGGGCCCGCAGGGCCCGCAGCTCGGCCTCCATGAGCCGGGTGCGATGCCGGCCCAACTCGGCCAGCTCGATCTGGGTGGACACCCATGCCGCGAGTTCCTCGGTGGCCCGCACCAGCCCGGTCGAGGTGCTCGGCCCGTATGCCGCGAGGGCCGCCACAACCCGCTCGTCGGCGACGATCGGGGCGAGGATCGCCGAGCGGATCGGGCAGTCCGGGTCCGTGCAGGTCACGTCGGGGTCGCGCAGCACAAGGGTGCGCCCGGAGGTGAGCACCGGCTCCGCATGCCCCAGCACGTCGGGTCGGTGGTGGGCCCCGGCGCCGTCCCACGCGAGCGCGGCTCCGGTGTCGGTGATCGCCACCGCGGTCGAGCCCAGCATCGAGCGCAGATGCCGGGTCGCGCGGGTAGCGCCCTCGGGGGTCAGCCCGTCGCGCAGGAACCGGGCTGCCAGGGTGGCCGTGTGCAGCGTCTCGTATGTCGCCCGGTCGACCGGGGAGACGAACCGGCGCCGCCGGATCAGCCGGGCCACCACCGCGACGAGGACGACGAGCCCGGCGACGAGGAGCCCGATCACGAACGGGTGCGGCACCCGCCCATGCTAGGTGGGCCGACCGCCGGGGGGTGCACACGGCATACAGTCGGAGCTTGTGACCGCACCAGCCGACGAGGCGCCCCTGCTGGCCCTGCTCGACCTGCCCGGCGTCCGCGAGGCCGTCGACACCGCCCGAGACGCGTGCACCCAGTTGCGCTGGCACGAGGCGCTGCGCCGGCGGGTGCCGGAAGCGGCGGCCGAGTCGCGGGTGCGGGGCGCGCAGGCCAACGCGGCCCTTGACGGCGCCGAGTTGCCGGTGGACATCGTGCGCGACCTGGTCCGTGGGGCCCGGCCCTGGCCCGAGCAGCCCGACCCGATCGAGCAGGTCGTGCGGGGTGCCGTGCAGGCCAGCGCCGAGACCGAGGCGCTGCGCACCCTCGTGCTCCGGGCTCCGGTGCAGGCCCTGGCCCGCCTGCATACGGCCGCGGCCGCGGGTTTGTTGCCGCCCGAGCAGGTCGGCCGGCCCCGGCAGGGGGCGGAGTCCTGCCGCGAATTCGTCGATCTCGGGACGGCGCCCGCGGCCGCTGAGTTGCCCGCGCGCCTGGCCGGTGTGGCCGGGCTGGTCGGGCTCGCCGGTCGGGTGCCCGTCGTGCTGGTGGCCGCGATCGTGCACGCCGAGATTTGTCAACTGCGCCCGTTCGTGCGGGGCAACGGGGTGGTGGCGCGGGCCTTGGAACGACTCGTCGTGCAGGCCGCCGGCCTCGACCCGACGGGGGTCGCGGTGCCGGAGGCGGGTCATCTGGCGGGGGGTGGCGTCGCGTACCTGGGTGCGCTCACGGCATACGGCACCGGCACCGCCCCAGGCGTGGGCTTGTGGCTGCGCCAGGCCGCTGCGGCACACGTGGCCGGCGCCGCCGAGGGGCGGCGGATCGCCGACGCCGTCCTCGTCGGACGCCTGACCAGCTGACGCGCTGTTCGCCGGATCGCCCGAAGTGCGGTTCGGCGGGCAGAGCCGTTCGGCGCCGAGTTTTTTCGAGAGGTTTCCGGGTTTGTTTGCGGAACGGGGTCCTCAGGCATGAGAATGGTCTTGCTCCCCTTCGGGGTCGAGCGGATGCGCACTGGCCCCTCCCCCCCGGTGCCAGCGCGCCGGACGGCCCCCGTTGTCCCCCCAGCGGGGGCCGTCGCACGTCCCTGCGCCGTTCGGGGCATCGGCATTGTCCACAACCCCCTGGCTCGAGTCGCGTCGTCCACAGCCGCCTGAGATCCGCGTGCCGGCGCTGCCGAGACCGGCCACAGTGACGGCATGCGACGGGGATCCTTCAACCGGTCAGAGCGCCGGCACCGCCCACTCGGCCTCGCTCCGGGCGGCGCTGCGCCGGGTGTCGCGCTCGCGGTGGTCGGCGCCTCCGGGCGGGCCGGGGCCTCGACCATCGCAGCCGCCTGCGCCGTGGTCGCCGCCGAAGCCGGGGTGTCGACCGTCGCGCTCGACCTGCAGCCCGGTGGACCCGGGCTGGATGCCCTGCTGGGCGTCGAGCATCGCGCGGGCCTGCGCTGGGCCGACCTCACCGGGCTCGAGGGTGGCGTGGACGGGCCCGCCTTGCGGGAGCGACTGCCCCGGTGCGGCGAGCTCGCCGTGCTCTCCCACGGGCGCGACGGCGACCCGGTGCCGACCGTCGAGCAGGTCGCTGCCGTCGTCTGCGGGTTGCGCACCGGCGCCGAGTTGCTCGTGCTCGACCTGTGGCGGGGTCACACGCTCACCGGAGCGCATGCGGTGGGCCTGGCCGACGGCGATGTCGGGGTGCTCGTCGCGGAGGCTACGCCGCTGGCCCTGGCGGCGTTGCGGGCCAGCGCGGCTGGGCTCGCGGCCGCCCTGCCCGACACCTTCGTGCTCTTGCGTGGCGGGGCCACGGCGCGGGCCTTGCTCGGAGACGTGCAGGAAGCCCTCGACCTGCCCGTGCTCGACTGCCTCGGGGATGACCTCGCCGCCGCGCGTGACCTGGCCCGCGGGCGCCCCCCGGGCCGGCTGGCCGGGCCGGTCCGTGACCGCGCTGCCGACCTGCTCTCGATCGTGCTGCCCGGTCGGGCCCGGGTCGCATCGTGAGCGAGCTCGCGAGCGCCCTGCCGGCCGAGGCGTGGCAGCACATTCGCGCCGGCCGACGCCCCGACCCGCAGGTGCTCGCCGAGGTCGCCGGGGCCGGCCGAGTCACGCTGGGCAACGGCGGGGTCGCCCGGCTCGCCGCCGCGCTGACCGACTCGGTGTGGGGTGCCGGGGCCCTCGAGCCGTTGTTGGCCGATCCCGAGGTCACCGACGTGGCCGTCAACGGCGACGGTTCGGTATGGGTCGACCGGGGCGACGGAATGGTCCGGGTGCAGGTGGAGTTGGGCGACGTCGCGGTGCGTCGGGCGCTGGCGGTGCGCCTGGCTGCCGCTGCCGGGCGACGTCTCGACGAGGCGGCCCCGTTCTGCGACGCGCGATTGCCCTCGGGCGTGCGCCTGCATGCGATCCTGCCGCCGCTCGTGCCCGACGGCGTGCACGTCACCCTGCGGGTGCCCGCCCGCCGGCGGGTGCGCCTCACCGACCTCGTCGAGGCGGGTTCCTGCTCGGGTGAGTGGGCCCGGCTGTTGCACGCGCTGGTCACCCGGCGGGTCTCGTTCCTCATCAGTGGGGGCACCGGCGCGGGCAAGACCACGCTGCTCGCATCGCTGCTCGCCGAGGTCGACCCGACCCATCGTCTGGTCGTCGTCGAAGACGTGCGCGAGCTGACGGTCGACCATCCGCACGTCGTGCGCCTGGAGGGTCGGGCCCCCAACGTCGAGGGAGCCGGCGCGGTGAGCATGGTCGAGCTGGTCCGACAGGCGCTGCGGATGCGTCCGGACCGGATCGTCGTGGGCGAGGTGCGCGGCGGCGAGGTGCGGGAGTTGCTCGCCGCCCTCAACACGGGGCACGAGGGTGGCTGCGGCACCGTGCACGCCAACTCGCCGGCCGATGTGCCGGCCCGGCTCGAAGCGCTGGGCGCCCTCGCAGGCCTGTCGCCGGACGCCGTGCACGCCCAAGTGCTCAGCGCGGTGCAGGTCGTCGTGCACGTATGCCGGGTCGGGCGGCTGCGCCGAGTCGAGTCGATCTCCGTCGCGCGCCGCCGCGGGCCGACCGGTGACCGGGTCGAGTTCGTGCCGGCCGTGCGGCATACCGAACCGGGGTGGCCAGACGAGCGGTCGCGGCACACCGAGCAGGTGGGCTCCGAGTGCCGCGGGGCCGGCTGGGCGCAGCTGCAGCGGCTGCTCGGCGGAGTCGACAGCGAACCGTCGTCATGACGGGCGCCGCGACCGCGACCGGGGGCGAGGTCTGGCTGGCCGGGGGGATCGCTGCTCTGGCCGCGGCCCTGACCGTGCTCGCCTGGCCCGCTCCCCGCGACGCGCTCCGGGCCGGGCTGGGCCAGGCGCGGCCGGCCACGGCAGCACCCCCAGCTGTCGGTCGCAGGCGCAGGGGGAACTCGCGTGCAGCCATCGCGGAGGTGCTCGCGGTGCTCGATCTCGCTGCGGCGGCGCTGCAGGCCGGGTGCGCCGCAGAGCGTGCGATCGAGCTCGCGGTGACCGAATTGCCCGTCGGCTCGCCGGTGCGGGCTGTCCTGCTCGAGGTGCGACCGATGCCCGAGGCGTGGCGCCGAGTCGCGGTGACGACGGGGGCGGAGTCGGTCGGCCTCGTGGCTCGCGCCTGGGAGCTGTCCGAGCAGTTGGGGGCGCCGCTGGCGCCGTCGGTCGCGACGGCGGCGCAGTTGGTGCGCCGTTCGCAGCGGCTGCTGGATCGGGTCGAGACGGCCCTGGCCGGCCCGCGGGCGACGATGCGCCTGCTCACCGGGCTCCCGCTCGTGGGACCGCTCGTGGGGTGGGCGTTCGGCGTCGATCCGGTGCGGCTCTACTGGGCTGGGACGGTGACTCAGCTGGCCACGATCGCTGGGCTGGGCCTGTTGCTGCTCGGCCGGCTCTGGTGCCAGGCGCTCGAGCGTCGGGTATGCCGCTGATGACCATTCCCGCCCTGGCCCCGGGGTTGTCCGGCTGGCCGGCCGCCGTGCTCGCCGGCCTGGCCGTGCTGCTCTGGCCGCGGTGGCGCGATGCTGGCGGGTGGCTGCTGGCACCGACCCCCGCGCGGCACCCTCCGCAACTCGGTCCGTGGCGGCCGCGGCGAGGCCCGGTCACCCCGGGGGCGGTGGAGGTCTCGGCGTGCCTCGAGCTGCTCGCGCTGGCCCTCGACTCCGGCTGCGGGGTCACCGACGCCGTCGATCTGGTGGCGCGGGGCACCCCCGGAGCTGCCGGGGCCGAGCTCGCCACGGTTGCTGCTGCCGTCCACTGGGGTCTGCCGTGGGCGCAGGCCTGGTCGTTGGCGTCACCCGGTTGGGCGCCGGCCCGGATGGCGCTCGCCCTCGCTCATGAGGCGGGGGTAGGGCCGGCTGGTCCGGTGGCGCGCGCCGCGACCGACCTCCGCGAGCGCCATGCCCAGGAGCTCGAGCTCGCGGCGGCTCGGCTCGGGGTGCGCATCGTGCTGCCGCTCGGGCTCGCCTACCTGCCGGCCTTCGTGCTGCTGGCCGTCGTCCCCCTGGTCGTCGTCCTCGCCGGCGGGCTGTGGCCGTAATCGGTCGCCATGTGCCCAACTGCCCGGGGCTGCGCCCTGCAGGGCGCGGTCCCGCCCAGTCAGCCCACCGCGAGGGCCGGGCTGGCGACCACGTCGGGCTGGGTGCGCGACAAGGTCGTGAAGCCACCGGAGAGGCTGGCGGACGGCATACCGGCCCCGGCGAGGGTGCGGTGGGCGAGGTAGGAGCGGAAGCCCGACGCGCAGTGCACGACGACGAGGCGCCCGGCGGCCTGCTCGCGGATCGACTCGAGCGCGCCGGCCACCTCGGGTTGGGGCACCAGCATTGCCCCCTCGACGTGCCCGCGATCCCACTCGTCACGGTTGCGCACGTCCAGCACGAGGCAAGCCTCCGGGTCGAGGGGGGTCACCGGGTCGGCTTGGACGAGCACGCCGGAGAGCGCGTTGTCGGCGATCATGCCCAGGATCATCACCGGGTCCTTCGCCGAGCCGAAGGGCGGCGCGTAGCACAGGTCGAGGTCGACGAGGTCGTCGGCGTGCAGTCCGGCGCGGGCCGCTGTGGCGATGACGTCGATGCGTTTGTCGATTCCCTCCTGGCCGACGCCCTGCGCGCCGAGGATCTGGCCGTCCGGGGCGAAGTGCAGCACGAGGTGCATCGGGGTCGCGCCTGGGTAGTAGCCGGCGTGGTGACCGGAGTGCACCCGGGCGGTGTGGAAGGGCCGCTCGCCCAGGGCTCGCCGGGAGGCGCCGGTCATCGCGACGGTCAGCCCGAAGACCCGCACGACCGCCGTGCCGAGCGGGTCGGGGGAGTGGCGCCCGGCGCGCCCGACGATGGAGTCGGCGGCGACGCGGCCGCCGCGGTTCGCCGGGGTGGCCAGGGCGACCGGAGCGAGCGCCCCGGTCGTCGCGTGGGCACTGGCGGTGGCGTCGCCGACCGCCCAGATGTGCGGGTCGCTCGTGCGTTGCTGGTCGTCGACGACGATGGCGCCGGTGTCGGTCAGCTCCAGCCCGGCGGCCCGGGCCAGCTCGGTGCGCGGGCGCACCCCGACGGAGAGCACGACGAGGTCCGCCGGTAGCTCGGTGCCGTCGCCGAGGGTCACCAGCGCCTGGCCGTCGCGGTCCTCGATCCGGGCTGCCGCCATGCCCTCGTGGACCGCGACCCCATGGGCGCGCAGCTCGTCGGTGACCCAGGAGGCGAGCTCGGAGTCGAGCACCGGCAACACGTGCGGCGCGGCCTCGACGAGGGCGACCGACAGCCCGGCGCGGGAGAGCGCCTCGACCGCCTCCAGGCCGATGAATCCGGCGCCGAGCACGACGGCCGCCCGGGCGCCGCCGGTGACCCAGTCGCGCAGCGCCTCGGCGTCCGGAACAGTCCGCAGGGTGCGCACCCGCGGGTGGTCCACCCCGGGGATCGGCGGGCGCACCGCGACGGCGCCGGGGGCTAGGACGAGGGCGTCGTAGCCGATCGTCTCCTCTCCGGCCGGCCCGCGCATGGTGACGGTCCGAGCGGCCCGGTCGATGCTCAGCGCCTCGGTGCGCACCCGCACGTCCAGCCCCAGGGTGCGGGCCAGCGACCGTGGGGTGTGCAGCAGCAGCGACTCGCGCCGCTCGATCTCGCCGCCGACGAAGTAGGGCAGGCCGCAGTTGGCGAACGACACCTCGGCGCCCTGCTCGATGACGACGATCCGCGCCTGCGGGTCGAGCCGTCGCAGCCGCGCGGCCGTGCTCATCCCGCCGGCCACTCCACCGACCACCACCACAGTCCGCACCGCTCGCTCCTCGTCCTTCGTTCGTGCCGGGCCGGGTTCGATGATACCCCCTAGGGTATGCCGCGCCTGCGGCACCAGCTGTGTCGTGCACAGCCCCCCGGCGCTGAGTCACACCATCCACAGGTCAGCGGCAACCGGTGGCGGCCTCGCAAGCCGCGGGCGCAGGATCGGCGGCAAGGGTCACGACTGACACGAAGTGAGGTCGATATCGTTGCTGGTGAACGTCTTTCATGCGGTCCGGCGTCGCGCCCGGCACGCCTTTGGTGCTCTCGAAGCCGGCATGACCACCGCGGAATACGCGGTGGGCACTCTCGCGGCCGTGGCCTTCGCAGGCAGTCTGATCGCGGTGGCCCGCTCCGACGTCGTGCGCGGTGCCCTGGCCCGGATCGTGCAGACCGCGCTGGGCTCCGGAGGCTGAGCGGTGCGCGCCGCAAGGGCTCCGCGACGTGCCGGTGGGCCGGAGCGCGGCGCGGCCAGCGCCGAGTTCGCCCTGACCCTTCCGGCGATCGTGCTCGTGCTCATCACGGCGCTCACCGGTGTGGCCGCGGCGGTCGATCACGTGCGGTGTGTCGACGCGGCCCGGCTGGCCGCCCGGGCCCTGGCTCGAGGCGACTCCGGGGCCGCCGCGGTCGGGCTGGCCGCCCGGGCAGCCCCTGCCGGGGCACGCGTGTCGACGGGGGTAGGGCCGGATCTCGTGCGGGTCACCGTCACGGCCCGCCGCTCGGTTCCGGGCTCCGCCGTCGGCTGGGACGTGTCCGCCACGGCCACCGCACCCGTCGAGTATGCCGCGGGTCTCCCTCCGTGATCAGCGGCGGGGTCGGCATCCGGGGCGACCGCGGTCAGGCCACGGTCGCGGCGATCGGAGTCATCGCCGCGCTGCTGACGGTGACAGTCGGCGCGCTCGACGTGGCCCGCGCGGTCGCCCTGTCACACCAGGCCCGGGCCGCGGCGGACTTCGCGGCGCTGGCGGCGGCAGGTGCTGCAGCCCGGGGTGAGGCAGCGGCCGGAGCGTGTGCCGAGGCGGCGCGGGTGGCCCGCGCCAACGGCGCGGCAGTGCGCAGCTGCGAAGTCGCACCGGGTGCGGTGGTCACTGTGACGACCACCCGCACGTCTGACGTGCCGTGGCCGCGCACGGCGGTGGGCCTCGCACGGGCCGGCCCTGGGTGAGTGCCGTTACCCGTGCGGCGCGCGCTGAGACAGCGCGCGTGATGGCGTCGTAGGTGGTGTTCCAACACGCCCCACGACGATGTCATGGGCGCTTTCTCGCCGCGCGCCGCGCCGTGCGCCGCGCGCCGCGCCGGGCGCCGGGCGCCGGGCGCCGGTCTCGCCCCGGTGCGCCGGGCGTCGCGCCCGCCAGGCCGACGTGCCCGACGCGGCATCGGTCCGGCGACAATGTCACCCTCAACCCCCACCACGACCCCGGCGGGCGCACACCTACCCCGCCCGTCGGGTCAGTGACCCCGGGCCGCGTCGCTGGCCACCATTGGAAGCCTGCATTCGGCTCAGCCTTGCGGTGGCGGGGGAGCGTCGTCGCGGCGACCCTGGGCCTGCAACCCCGAGCGCAACTCCTTGAGCTGCTGACGCTCGGCGGAGCGGCGTCGTGCGCCGACCGCGGTCAACCGCACGCCGAGCCACAGCAGCAGCATCGTCGCCGCGCCCGAGGCGAAGAGCGTGATCGGTAGCAGACCCACCCGGAAACCACTGGGCCCGATGTAGACGGCCAGGGTCTCCTGCAGCGACATCCATGCCACGAAGCCCCCGCCCCCGAGGGCCACGAGCACCAGGATCAAGCCGACGGCGACCATGCGGCGCCTCCCCTCCCTCGACTGGCGCACGACCATCCGGCCGCGCCGCCTCGACACGAGCCTATCCAGCAGCGTGTCCGATCACTCGCCGAGGCACTCGGCGATCTGCTCCAGCAGCGCCAGCGCCCCGGCCTTGTCGAGCGGGCTGTTGCCCTGCCCACACGCCGCCGACTGCACACAGCTGGGGCAACCGGCGGCACACCCGCACTGCGCCACGGCAGTTCGGGCCGCGGCGAGCCAGCAGGCGCGCGCGGCATACGCGCGTTCGGAGAAGCCGGCCCCGCCGGGGTAGCCGTCGTGCACGAGCACGGTGGGCAGCCCGGTGTCCGGATGGCTCGGTGAGCTCAGCCCGCCGACGTCACGGCGGTCGGCGCCGGCGACGAGCGGCAGCAGGGCCAGGCTCGCATGCTCCAACGCGTGCAGCGCCCCGGCCAAGCGCACTCCCGTGACCGGCGGCTCGGTCATCGTCCACCACGTGCCGACGGTGTCAAGGCGCCGCTGCGGCAGGTCGAGCGGGTGTTCACCGAGAACCGTGCCATCGGCCCGTCGGCGGAGGAAGGAGGTCACCCGGCTCCGCACCGACACCTCGCCCAGACTCATCCGCAGCCGCCCCAGATCGGAGTCGGCGCGCACCGCGCCGAGGGCGCACTCGGTCACCGTGCGCGCCACCGTGCTCCACCCCGGATCGCCGGCCACCACGACGGCCGCCAAGGCGTCGTCGTCGCGCTCGACAACGACATACGGCTGCCCCTGGTGCAGGTAGACCGCGCCGAGATGCACCGTCACGTCGGCCCGCGCCTGCTCGACGAAGCCCAGCACCCGGCCGGTGCGTCGCTCGACGATCCGGAGAGTGGGCCCCACCCCACGCAGCGCGACCTCGTCGCTGGGCCGGTGCGGATGCGGCCAATACCACCCGTCGGGACGGCGACGCAGCACCCGATGAGCGGTCAGGTCGGCGAGCACCTGCGGCGCCGCCGCCCCGAAGGCCTCCTCCGCCTCGTCGGGGCGGATCGGCACTTCCCGGGCGGCGCAGGCCAGGTGCGGGCCGAGCAGGTGCGGATTCGCCAGGTCGAGCACGGCGGCCTCGACCGGTCGGTCGAAGATGGCCTGCGGGTGCTCGACGAGATAGCGATCCAGCGGGTCGTCGGCGGCCACGAGCACCGCCAACGCCGACCGCCCCGCTCGCCCGGCCCGCCCCACCTGCTGCCAGAACGAGCTGAGCGTGCCCGGCCAGCCGGCCAGCAGCACCGCGTCGAGCCCGCTGATGTCGATGCCGAGCTCCAACGCGGTCGTGGCGGCCAGCCCGCGCAGCCGGCCGCTGCGCAGCAACCCCTCCAGCTCGCGGCGCTCCTCGGGCAGAAAACCGCCCCGGTATGCCGCGATCGCCCCCTCCCCAGCCCCGTCGCCAGCCCCGTCGCCAGCTTCCCCGTTCCCGGCCCCCGCGCCAGGACCGGCCACGCGCTGCCGGGCGATCGCTGCGACGGTCTCGGCGCCGGCACGGGAGCGCGCGAAAGCGACCGTCTGCACCCCCTCCCGGACGAGCTCGGCCAGCAGCCGCCCGGTCTCGGTGATCGCACTGCGCTGCTGGCTCGGGCGCGGGCCGTCGCGCGGCGGCTGCCACAACCCGATGGTGAGGGCGGCCCGCGGTGAGCCGTCCTCGCTGACCGGGCGCACCGGCATACCGACGAGCGCGGTGGCGTGCCCGCCGGGGTCGGCCACCGTCGCCGACGCGAGCACGAAGGTCGGCGCGGCCCGGTAGCGGGCGGCCACCCGCCGCAGCCGCCGCAGCACGAGGGCGACGTGCCCACCGAAGACACCGCGATAGACGTGGCACTCGTCGACGACGACGTAGCGCAGCGCGCGCAGGAAGGGCGCCCACCGCTCGTGCGCCGGCAGCAGCGAGTGATGCAGCAGATCCGGATTGGTCAGCACGTATGCCGCGTGCTCGCGCACCCAGCGCCGCTGCTCGGGGTCGGTGTCGCCGTCGAGGGTGGCCGCCCGCAGACCCGGCAGCGCCAGCGCCTGCACCCGCTCCAGCTGATCATGGGCCAGGGCCTTGGTCGGGGCGAGATACAGGGCCGTCGCCCCGCGCCCGGTCGGCGCTCGGGCGCCGTCGAGCACCGCGGTGAGCACCGGCAGCAGGAAGCCCAGCGACTTGCCCGAGGCGGTGCCGGTGGCGACGACGACCGGCTCGCCGTCGCGGGCCGCCTGAGCGGTGCTGCGCTGATGGCTCCACAGTGCCTCGATGCCCTGGCGGCCCAGCGCTGCCGCCAGCTCGGCAGGCACCCAGTCGGGCAATGGCAACCCCGACGCCGACCGCGGTGCGACCTCGTGGACGTGGCGCACCAGCTCGCCCGGGCTTGCCCCGGCGGCCAGCTCGAGTCGGTGGAGCCACCCTGCGGCGGGGCTCCCCGAGGGCTCGTCGTTGCGGGGTGCTCGGCCGGCCATTGTGCCAACCGTAGGGGTCCGGGGTAGCGTGCCCGAGCAAGACGTCTCTGGAGGGTTGTCGTGGACTTGGCGCTGTCGAGTACGGCCGAGGCCTCGCGCACGGTGGTCCGCGTGGCCGGCGAGGTCGATGTCTACACCGCGCCTGCGCTACGCCGCTTCCTCGAGGAGCAGATCCTGCGCGGCTGCCGTGATCTCGTCGTCGACCTCTCCGAGGTGACTTTCCTCGACTCGACCGGGCTCGGCGTGCTGGTCGGGCGGTTGCGCCAGATGCGGATGAAGGGCGGGCAGCTGCGCCTGGTCGGCCCGGCCGACCGGGTCGTCAAGGTGCTCGCCATCACCGGCCTCGATCGGGTGTTCGACATCGCGCCGACCCTCGAAGCGATCGACCGCACCGACGGGCTGTAAGCGCTTCTACCGCAGCCGAATCCCGAGACGCGCTCGCTGCGACGCGGTCGGCGACCGCACGCGCGCCCCGGATCCGCCCGCCCTCAGCCGTGAGTGTGGGCACATCCGGGCGGGATCGACGCACAATGTCACGCCTGTAACAGGTGTCACAGCTTCGATCGGCCCGCTCGGCGTTACCTGCCGGACACGTTCGACGGTAGCCTCAGCCCCGGACACATGGATGTGGCACCGCCAGGCTCCCCGCCCGGCGCCGACACCGTGCGCCGCGTTGCGCGGCGAGTTGGAGGAAACGACATGCTCTCCCTACAGCGACTCAGCCCGGCGGCCGGTGAGACCGCCGCCCTCAGTGGGACCGATCAGACGCTCGTCATCGGAGTCCTCGTCATCGCCTTGATCGCCTTGGCCATGGGCGTGCTCTTCCGCACGCAAGTGTTGGCCGCCGATGCCGGCACCGCCCGAATGCAGGAGATCGGCGCGGCCGTCCAGGAGGGCGCGCAGGCCTATCTGCAGCGCCAGTTCAAGACGCTCGGCGGTTTCGTCGTGCTCGTCTTCCTCCTGTTGTTCCTGCTGCCGGCTCCCGATGCGGGGGTGAAGATCGGCCGGTCGGCGTTCTTCGTCGTGGGTGCGGTCTTCTCCGCGGCGATCGGTTACCTCGGCATGAACCTGGCCGTGCGGGCCAACGTGCGGGTGGCCGCCGCCGCCCGGGCGGGCGACCGCGAGGGTGGGATGCGGATCGCCTTCCGCACCGGTGGGGTGGTCGGCATGGCGACCGTGGGCCTGGGGCTGCTCGGCGCCTCGGTCGTCGTGCTGCTCTACAAGGGTGATGCCCCGAAGGTGTTGGAGGGCTTCGGTTTCGGTGCTGCGCTGCTCGCGATGTTCATGCGGGTCGGCGGCGGCATCTTCACCAAAGCCGCTGACGTCGGCGCCGACCTGGTCGGCAAGGTCGAGGCCGGCATCCCCGAGGACG
>WBZP01003240.1_pt1 | contig 17826 bp, 12 predicted proteins | sample 5204301 | NCBI WGS metagenome assembly WBZP01 (sample SAMN12412401, study PRJNA552823) | activated sludge metagenome | isolation source: activated sludge from nitrification reactor of wastewater treatment plant... | place: USA: Pennsylvania | collected 2017 | reverse complement strand
CGGGGTCACCAGAAGGCTGGCGCGGGGATCACCCAGGAGGTTTTGCGTATGCATGGCCATCGTGCTGATGAGAAAGACCGGTTGCCCCTGGGCATCCAGCGCGTAGGGCATCACCGATCCAAATGGCCAGCCCGGCGGCTTGCGGGAGAGCGTCGACAGACTGCCGGTCTGCTGAAGATAGACCAACGTCCTCGCCCGCTCAGCATGGGATGGTTCTGGAACCTCAGGACCGTCTGAATCCGGACCACTATTGTGTTGCCGCGATAAGGACATGGCTGATCTCTTATTTTTCGTGTTAATGAACCGAGAGACACCTTACCCTGGAACAGTCGGACATTTCCACTCAGAGAAAAATTGCGGAGAGGGCCTTGAATGGGCAGTCCGCGTTGCAGGAGAAGTTCAGGATGGCTAGTCGATGAAAGGGGAGATGGGCTGGTGACCTGTACTTAGGATTTGGAGTCGTCTAAATCCCCAGCTCTTCCGACAACCGCACTTCGGATTCGTCAATAATTTCTTCGAGGCAGGTAAAGCAGGAGAAAGGGAAACGATCGACCGGAAGCGCGCAGACTTCTCCGACCGGCGATTCTTCCAGCGCCGGACCACCACATTCCTTGTGAATTAAGACGAGCATCAGTCTTTTCTCATCCTTTGGCGAAATTGTTCCCTGTGCTTGAGACCACGAAGCCGATCATTGCGCTCAGGCCACCTATCTGATTCGCAATACCAGACGAACAGCTTCTCTCATTATATCGATCACTTTTGCACCCTGCACGGATTCGTTGCAGAAAGAAGAAGTCAGAAATTAGTGATTGGCGGAGAACTCCACTTTTGATACAGTGCGGCGCCATATTGAGGCGATGGGTTTGTTCAGTCCTAGGAGGGTCAGGCCAAGAATGAGACCGACAATTGCGTGCAGGCCGCTCCGGCCGTTACTGCCTATAGAGGGATGCGTCCTAGCCATTGCTTTAATGCTGGCCTCTGGCTGTGCCGTGGCCAAAGGTTCAACAGCCTCTTCGATTGTTCAGCCCGAGCAACATGCTCAACCCATCCTGCTTGCTGACGCTTCCCCTCAAGCGACACCGCCTGCGACGAGCAGCGATTCATCTCCGGACGAGCCATTTGATCCCTTTGCCAAGTCAGATGTGGAAGGGATGGAAGAGTATGATCCCTGGGAACCGCTCAATACCAAATTCTTTGAATTCAACCGGCAACTCGATCGGTGGATCCTCAAACCGGTTGCCAAAGGCTACAACTTCGTCGTACCGAACGTTGTCCAAGTCGGTGTCAGCAATGTCTTCTATAATAGCCGTGTGACCCCACGATTGCTGAACAATCTGTTCCAAGGGAAATTCAAGGGCGCAGGGATCGAAGCAGGACGGTTTCTCATCAATACCACCATTGGAATCGGTGGGTTTTTTGATGTGGCCCAACGATTCAATCTCACCACCCCAGAAGAAGATACCGGGCAGACGCTCGGATTTTATGGGGTCAAGCCTGGTCCCTACCTGATGGTGCCGCTTCTTGGGCCCTATACAGTTCGAGATCTGATTGGGTATGGCGGGGACATCGTTCTCAATCCAATTTATTGGCTCATCATACCCACCATGCATAACATCCACGCCATTCCAACTGTGATTGATGTAGAGGAACGAGCGGCTACGTATGCCATCTCGATCGGCGCACGCGCGACGGAGATCGTCAACGACCGTTCTCTGAATTTAGAGAAATTTCAAGGGGTTGAAGAATCGACCCTGGATCTTTACGCCGCAGTCAGAAACGCCTACCTGCAGAAGCGAGCAAAGGCCATCCGTGAATAGTTTTGGGGTATCGATGGCTTCCAAACAGCTTACCGTTCTGACGATCCCAATTCGTGGCTTCTACTAGCCTGCCCGCGTTTCTTTCCATATCGGATAAGGAGTGGAGTGTGCCTGTTGAAGGCTGTCCTGCTGTAGAGTTCACGAAGAGATTCGACAATGCTGGCAGGAATAAGAATTCCCGAGCTAGTCTCAACGAGATAGCTCAATAATTCTACCGACACACTAAACACAGAGAAACCAGGCCCCCATCCCGGCTACTCGATAACCTTCAGCCGAGATGGGCCACCTTGCTCCGTTGCAATAGCCTACACGGGAAGAAGCACAGGGTACTTCTACTGGCTTTTCTTCCACACAAACAGGCCACCGACAAACAGGATGAGCATCACGATGATGAACATGATGAGAGTATCCATAACTACTCCTTTCGTTCGGACCCGTCACGCAACGAACTCAGTAGAGAACAGCATACTCCCTAAGGGAGGAGACCGATGGACATCTTCCCCTGAACTAAGCTGCAGGAGACATCAACAGGGTTTGACGTCAAACAACAACTCGGCCCGCCGCACCTTCGGGAACCAATGTCGGGCCTATTTTTATTCCGCTCATATTCCAGTGTCAAGTTAATTGTATGCACTATTGCATCCATCTGCAGGAAAACTTCCCTGCAAGCGCCCCTGGATAACGTCAAGATGTAAGCACATGAAAATACAAGCTGCTCACATAACTGACTTCACTGGAGTAGGCCTTGATCAACTCAGTTGAGTACTCCAGCGGCTTCTTTTTCTCTGCATTTTATGGAGTTCAATTGGATGTCGGCCATCTCAAGCCAATCCCATCCATACCTGCAGAAAGAGCAGATTCCAAGTCATATTTCTATCTACATGACAAAGATACTCGAGGCAATATTCATCAAGACTGTAGAGCCCTATGGCTCGAGAACCATATTCCCTTCACGTTTCGGGAGGACATCCGCTGCACATTCTTCCACAACCTACCTGTTGTAGTTTTCTGCGAGGTGGATAAGCAAGTTGTCCTAGAAACCAGCATTGAGACTGGACCCCCTCCGTCCTGTGCAACTCCTACCAAGAGAAAGACCAAATGGTTCATCCACGCAATAGCCCACGTGGAAGTCTTGAGCCTACGTTGCCTGGAAGAATTTTGAGGGGACGGGTTACGATCTTGCTTACTTACGACGAAGCTTTTTGCACAGAACTTTGCTGGGACGCCACCTGCGGTGGTTCACTAAGCGCCGGATAAACTTGGATCATGTAAGTCCGATCCGGATCCAAGGCGACACGGACCATACCGGTCTTGTTCAGGTAGTCGATGGCCAAATAGACTTGATTCCACGTAAGGTCCGGGCAGAGCCCCACGACCTCCTCCATCGAGCAGTCCTTGCCATACTCCTGCAATGCCAGATGCACTCGCTCTATGATCGCTGCTACCAGCATGGCATCTCCTAAACAAACAGAGGTGGGCACACTAGATCCTTTGCGTACATCCAGTACCCCCTCGATCAGCACGACTCCGCATGGTAATTGTTGCAGACCGTCTACCACGCAGTGTCATACCAGAAAATATACTTGGCCTTTGGCGTAACTGTGAACTAGGGAAGTCACTAGTAGAATCGTGAGATCTTACTAGATGGCTATGGATTGATTCGGTATGCGCAATATCTCTGCGTAATCTTCGCGGGACCGAGATTCCGCATTGAGGAGCAGTAATGCCCATTGCATAGCCCGCATGATTCATAACGGTTCGTTACGAAATTGCCTGGGCGTCGTATCTCGTGGAGCGTCGAACGTGAAACGTGACGCGAGTCGAGAAAAAAGCACGACGGATTGAGGAGGTCGTCGAGACGAGTCCCGCCATTCGCGCATGTCTCGCCACGTCTCGTAAGTACGAGAGACCAGCGACGAAGGTCGCCACAGCGGATCGGCGATGGCCGCAGAAGTGTTGATGAAGAATGCGGGTTAGGAGGAGACGCTGACGAGGCCTTCGGCTATCGCGTACTTAATTAATTCGGCAGTGGAATGCAGATTGAGTTCGCCCATCATCCTGAATTTGTGAAACTCTACGGTCTTCACTGAGATATTCAGAATGGAGGCAATTGTCTTGGTCCCCTTTCCCTCAGCCACAAGCTGCAAGACCTCGCGTTGCCGCTGAGTGAGGGCACTGACTAACGGCTTGGTTGATGGACCATCCGCGGACTGAAGCGTGGCGGCCAACACGTCCTTGGTAATGAGCGGGGTCATATAGTGCTGGCCTCGCATGACGGCCTGGATGGCTTGCTTGAGTTCCACGGCTGCGGATCGCTTGATGAGATACCCTGCGGCGCCCGCTTTAAAGGCTTCCGTGGCATACGTAGGAGTCGCATGCATGGTGAGGAAGATCAACTTGCTCTCCGGTACCAGCTTGGTCAACTGACGAGCCGCATCCAGGCCATTCAGGAGCGGCATCGAGATATCAAGCAACACAATATCAGGCCGCAGCTCTTGGGCGGCCTCGACCAGCGAACGCCCATCTTCCACCATTCCCACCACCTCACCCTCGGCTTCCACCAACTTCCGAAGCCCGGCTAGGACAATCGCATGATCATCTGCCATCAAGATACGTGGCCGCTTCATGGGGTCGCCTCCTCACAAGGCACCCAGGCGCACACCTTTGTCCCTCCGTCCGGTTGAGACTGAATCTGAAAATACCCGTGCAGTTGTCGCAACCGTTCCTCCATACTGCTCAACCCCAACCCCCGTCGGAGGGCTTGGTGATCACGGAGATCAAACCCCTTACCGTTATCCGTCACAGACAACCCAACTCCTTTCGATGATCCTCGAAGCTGGACCGTCACAACCGCCGCTTGGGCGTGCTTGACCACATTTTGCACACTTTCCTGCATGACGCGGAAGAGACAGGTCGCATGATCGAGCGAAATCGCCGTCGGCACCCCGGCGATCTTGAGGGAAATGGGCACACCTGCGCGACGGGACACCTGTTGAATATGATCCTCAACTGCGGGACAAAGTCCGGCATGCTCGAGGAGCGAGGGGTGCAACCGATATGCGAGGGTGTGCACATCATCGGACAACTGTTCCAGCTGCTCTCGGATCGGTGCAAGCGCTGGGACACACTCACCTAATAGAGAGGCCGGATGTTGTTCCAACGAGGCCACTTCCAATACCAAGGCAGCCAAGCGTTGGCTCACATCGTCGTGTAGGTCCCGCGCGATACGTTGACGCTCACGTTCTTGTGCGTTCAAGAGTTTGGAGGTCAGCTCCTCCAATTGCACTTGTTGCTGATGCAGATCCAACTGGTTACGATGCAGCGTCTCGTCAGCACTCTTGCGTTCCGTAATATCACGATTGGACTCCAAGGCGTAGTCTGTTCCGCCGTAGGTGACTTGCACCAGCCTGCTCTCCACAATCACCTGCCGCCCGTCCTTGGTGACATGAGACAGTTCACCGGACCACCGACCTTCTCGGATCAGGCAGGCTTCCATATCCGTGACCGTTGGCAGTGGATTCGTGTTGAGCAGCTCATGGCTCCCGCGTCCAATCACCTCATGCGACCGCCAACCGTAGAGCTCTTCGGCTCCACGATTCCAATACACGATTCCGCCGCCGATCTTCCATGCCAAGATCGCATCGCTGGAGTGGTTCAACATGTCGGCCTGCTGCTTGAGCAGCTCTTCCGTCTGCTGACGCTCGGTGATGTCGACGGCCACCCCACCGAACAACGCCTGCTCTCCTTGGTGATCAACGATGGGAAACTTACTGACAAGGGCGTGTCGAATCTCTCCCTGTTGGATGAAGGCCTCGACGGTGTGCAGCGGAACTCCGGTCTCTCGTACCGTCCGATCGTTGCGCTCATAGGGTTCGGCCACGTGTGCCGGCCATAACTCCTGATCGGTCTTTTCTTTCCAGTCTCGTCCCTCCAGCAGGGATTCTTGGAAGAGTCGATTCACATACAGATATCGACCCTGGTCATCTTTGATCCACGCAAACCCATGCAAGTGATCCATAAAAGAAGCGAACCGGCGCTCGCTGATTTTCAGCGCCTCCTCGGCCTGTTTGCGTTTCGTAATGTCGATCATCGCACTTAATGTCCGAGCCGGACGGCGCTCCGGACCGTCCAGGTCAAACAAGGTCCAGGCTCGAAAACTGATCCACCGCACCTGGCCGTTCGGCAAAACTAGACGGTGTTCGATCGAATAGAGATCATCGCCCACCGGGGCGGAAGCCTGCGCGATCGCCGCAACCATCATGGCGCGGTCTTCCGGATGAATCAGTCGAATAAACGCATCAACCGAAGCAGGGACATCAGGTCCGACCCCGTAGATTTCCCGCATGACCGGAGACCAATAGATATTCCCCGTGCGATGATCCTGATCAAGGATCCCAAAGTTGGCTAATCGAACAACCTGATCAGACCGTTCCTCTCGTTCATGGAGCGCTTTCTTGGCTTTGACCCGAGCCGTCACATCTTCCGTGGAAATGATAATCCCACCCACCTGATCACCGCGGTACCAAGGGCGAACATCCCACGTGATCCATTGGCTGGAGCCATCGCTCCAAGAGAACTGGTCTTCATCGGCACTTAACATCTCCCCTGTCAGGCCTCGCTGATGGACATCCCTCCAGCGTGAGGGAGCATCCGGAAGCACATCGTAGTGCGATCGACCGAGGATCTCATTCGTCAGGCGGTAGTCTTCAATCCATCGTCGGCTGGCCGCCAGATACCGCATATCGCGATCAAACATCGCGATGGCAGCCGGCGCATGCTCGATGAACAAGCGAAACCGCTCATCACTCTCCTGCAGCGCCGCATTGATTCGCTTGAGATCCGCCGTTCGTTCTCGAACACGCTGTTCTAACTCCTCAGAAGTCCGACTCAAGGCCTCTTCAGCCTTCTTACGGTCGGTAATGTCGTTACCGATCGTCAGTAGGCAGGTTTTCCCTCTAAGCATAATCAAGTTCGCTGAGATCAGGAGCTGTCGCAGTGCACCGCACCTGGTCCGCATCGACACTTCGAGATTTGTGACGGTCCCTTGAGATCGAAGACGATCGACGAGTCTGGCCCGATCTTGCGCATCCGGCCAAATCCCCAACAACAAAGTGGTCCGACCGATGACTTCCTCACGACGAAAACCGAATGTATTGAGGCCCGCGTCGTTGATCTCCAGGCAAAGCCCGGTTTCAAGTTCCGTAATACCGATTGGGTGGGGACTCAGGCGGAAGGCTTCGGCGAAGAACTCGTCTCTTGCTGGTTCGACCGTGCTTCCTTGTCGATCGCCGGTCTGGTGTACCGGTGCACGTGGACCCGCTCTGACCCAACGCTTCTTCTTTGTAGCTTTTGGTGTCATAGCCAGAAATGGATTCTAGTCCAATTACGTACCTCCCGCAAGACCATATTCCTGGCACCAACCGATCGGATACCGAACAGGATGCCACCTGTTCATTACCGACGAGAAACCAACGATGCTGCATGGAGTTGTGGCCCAGTGATGAATCAGGATTCAGGATGCATGAGTGCGGCGGAACCAACCTTCTGCTAGGTCCGACTACTCAACTCCGTATGGTGATAGAACCGCGTCACTCCTGTTTCATCACCAGTCGCCGGAATCGCTCAAGATGTTCGGGACCGCTGAGCCGATGATCACCTGGAATGAGGTTCAGGTTGAGTGGAAAGCCGGGATGTCGGCGCACGAGTTCATTGGCGAACCGTCGACTCCCGTCTGGAGCAATGACTCGATCGTCCTGACCATGCAAAATCGTGGTGTTCACACAACGAACGACCTCAAACGTCTTCGCCCAATGCTGCTCGCTTTCTTCTACCCACTTCCAGGATAACGGCCAGGCTCGATGTAACGGGTCTTCATCCCACGGCATCCATCCGGCCGTGTGCCAGTCATGCAGCTGTTCTCTCGAGATGGTTTTGGCGCGCTCGCCCATCATGTTAAATGCCGGAGCGATCAAGATGAGCTCTTCGACAGTCGGAAATTGTTGCGCCACGAGCCAGGCGATCCAACTCCCGAGGGAATTCCCGACGATGGTGATCGGCGGACCAGTCTTGATGGAATCTAAGACCACGCGTGCATCAGCGATCCAATCAGAGAGCGTATAATCAGTGAACTGCCCCTCGGAGTCGCCGAAGCCGCGCACATCATAGCAGCAGAATCCCCACCCGTTCTCCTGACACCATCGCGCCAACGCCTGACTCTTGTTGCCCCACCGCTTCGAGAGAAACCCGGTGATGAAGAGAATCTGTCGAACTGTTCCAACAATTCGATCACCTTTGATACGTTTGCCATCGGTCCCGATGAGTTCAAGCGATGTCATCGTCTTATCCCAGCCGTTTCGTGAGAAATGACCCAAGCTGCCTCACCACTTGCCCTGGAATCTCATGCCCCCCTCGAAAACTGTGCCATTCCAAGACAAGGCCGGCTCGCTGCAGCCCGTCGCGAAGACGTTCCGCTCCAATGTGTGGAAGGATGTCATCTTCAATACCATGGCTTTGGAAGACCGATAGACCTTTGCGCTTCGGCATCAATGGATGCCAGACAGTCTGCGCCAGCAAATTGCCGGACAGCTGGACTAGGCCCGTGAATGGATAGTCGGTATGGAGGACGGCATCGCAGGTGAGCATCGCCCCTTGTGAAAATCCACCCATGACTGCGTGCTTGTAATCGATCGGAAACTGCCTAGGGAGCTCTTTCAAAAATGCCAGGACACGCTCCCGTGCTAAGGCCAGACCCTGCGGAACCTCCACAGATAAATCTCGAATACGGCCCGCAGCACGATCCGCTTGAATACGTGCAAAGTCAATAATCCACCAGGCCCGCGAATCGCCGAATCCCATATTGAGAGAGAGGGGAGCTTCGGGAAAGAGCCACCGGGTCCCACGGGGAACTTCGATCGCATCTGCAAGCGGAACCAAGTCGTCGCCCGGCGCACCAAAGCCATGGAGTAGGATGACGACCGGACCATTGCCTCCGCCTCTTCCGTCTGAACCGCCAGTGAGTCGAACCTTCAATCCCCCGAGTAGGACTTCGCGCATGTGATCCCCTAACTGAGATACAGATATTGTAATAACGCCACCAGGCCGTACAACGAGGATTCAACCACCGGCTGTTGATAGAGCGGTACGAACGCACCCTGTTCATTGTCTTCCACTTCGCTGATCAAGTGCTGAATCTGCTTCACCCGAATATCGTGATCTTTCCCGACCCCCAATGTCTGAACGATTTGCCGATTCAGCCCGGCCAGCATGACCGACTTCGCCTGACTGGCCGATTGGTAGAGAAGGAATGCTCCGAGTAGCGCGACCAAGACATTGACCGACCAGGACAGCAGCAAGAGGAGAGGATAGTTCCAGATGTCGAAATACTCGTTGCGCGCAGCGATCATGATCAGGAGCGCAATAAAAGGATAGCGGATCAGCCGATTGATCACCTCGGTCCGCTGCGCGATAAGGTCGACTACGGCAAGGCACTTCAACTTCTCAAACTCGGCTTTCTGTGCCTCTCCCAATCCATAGTTGCGGAGATATTCTTCCTGGACTTGTTGGGACCACCCGCCCGTCGAACTCACCACCCACCCAATCCATCGACGGCATAACATCACCGCATCGAACACCGCCAGGTTCAGCAGCACCACGATGGCGACACTGGCGAGCGTCATAAATGAGTCGACGTGGCAACTCAGGTATCCGCGGCAGGGATGGATATACTCCTCGTCCAGCACGAAATGCCCGATGGCCCACATCACTGCCATGTAGAGGATGAACAGCAGAAGCGCACGGACCGTTCCCTGGCTCAGTTGACTCGCTTCACGATAGCGTCCCCAGGCCTGATCGACCTTCATGGAGGCGACCGTAGCAAGCGGATGGTAGACCCGCTGGAGATTCCTCCAAAACGTCTTAGGTGAGAGCCGCTGACGTGTTGACGTATCTTCGAACTGAAACTTTGCGTCGATCTGTTCGCCGTTCTTCTTGAGGTCGCGGGCACCCTTCACAAACAAGAGGGCGGACAGCACGACCACCACTAATCGCAGCAATTCGCTCGGCCAGATACTGACACCGGCCGTCCACGAAAACGGCTCTCCTTCGTCGTGCCCAGCCAATAGCGCGTCGGCGCCACCAGCCACAATAAAGACTGTGAAGAGCGCGACGAGCACGACGGCGGTGATGCTCAACAGACGCGGATGACGCACAATGGCAGACCAGAGGCGTTGGTTACTCCAGGCCACCACGATGAAGAGTGCAAACCCCACCACGGTTCCCGCCGCCACAGCAGTATTATCGAATCCAACACCTTGTCGTAGCTGGCCATATGTACCCGTATAATCCAGGTCAGGTCGCAACGGGTGAATCGTACGAACCCCTTCTGTTGTCACGATGCTCAAGTCGACGGCGCCGTTCCTTCCTACCTCAAACAATCTGGGGTAGATTCCGGCTTCGTACACACGGTCCTCTGGCGTCAGTGCGGCATGGTAGGCTGTCTCGCAGGGGCCACTCGTCCTCTCAGACTGCTTATGGCGACAACTGACATGGCTGACCGCTTGCAATGTCGCGAAATAGGTCGACGTTTGATAACTACTCCGGAAGGGCGGGACATCCCGCTGCAAACCACCATCCAGCTGCAACCCAAACGGCGAGGTGATGACCATGTTGCGGGTCCATTTGTACTCGCTCGGATGGAGGTGTCTGGCATCGAGGCCGACTGTAAAGAAAATAGCATGCGGAAACGCAGGGCGAAGAGCTTTGATGATTAGTAACGAATCATAGGGATCGGTGCCGAAGATCCCGATGGCTCGAGCCCCTTCACCCTCATCCTGGATACGATTCACCAACGCCCGCACATAGTCCACCTGGCTGGTCCCTTCCGGACGTTCACGCTGGCTATCTTTGGCGCTGTCGCCACGTGCGGCTTTGTTTTTGTCTTCCCCCGGCACTTCGCCGTCCAATCCACTCAGATAGCTGTACCGCTGAACGTTGAGGCGCAACGATTCATAGTCGGCTTGCCGCCGAATTTGGAGGTCGACGGCATGGGGAATATCGGAGCACCACTGTTTGACTGTCACCGGAACCTCGATCGTCTCGAGATCTCGTTCCGAAAAAGTCGCGATTTTCTTGCAAGCAGCCGCTCGAAACTCAATCGGGAGCATCCTTCCATAGAACGAATCCCATTCCCCGATCAAGATCACGGCATCCCAACCAAGACGAACCTGCCGCCGCTCTAATTCCTCGACCAGTGATTCGAACAACTGGTCATCCGAAGCGATGTCATAGGTCAGTCTGATATTTGCGCCCGCCAGCCGACGAGCGAATTCCTGCTCGCAGGCAGTGTAGGAAGCGCAGACTGAACCTTTTCCCCCACTCGGCTTGAGTCCGTAGGCCAGGAGCCCCTTCATCGCGCTACTCCACGGGGAGTACAGTTCGATCCAGCCGTCGCGGTTCGGCCAGATACCAATCCCTTCATGCGGCTCGCTGTAGGACTCTCCCGCCTCGGCCAGGAGTGCACGAAATGCCGAAGAGCTGTGAGGGCCGAGGATCTTGAAGGTAACCGACCGTTGGAGTTGTGGATTCAACTGAACAACCTTGCGCCTATCGACTGTCAGAAGGCACTCGCTCTTCATCTCAGCTTCCCGACAGACAAGCGCTTGGGAGAAGGAAGTCAGACTGGCGAAAAACCCACGAGTGAGTGCTTCGTCCGGGAACCAGACGACCAGCACACTGTGCGCACGCGACGATTCCTCCTCACATAGCCTGGTTCGTCTGAGTCGGTACCACTCATACGGCAGCGCTGGTAATGAGCTCTGGGAGTCCCATTCGACAAACGAGAGCTGCCCCTCCTGTTCCGGCGCATAACAAGATACTCCCAGAGCCGTTCCGACCGCATACCGATCTCGGATCCGCGACTCAGTACTCTCGACATAGGGACCTCCACTGGTCGTCGCCAGCAGGACCGTGACACGTTGGCCATCCTTGATCCGTTCACCAATGGCCTGCCGAAGGGATCGAAGGCGTTGGGTCATCGTCGGGGCTGAAGTGGCGGCCGGTCGGTTCGACTTGATTTCCCGCAGGCCCCGTTGCACGGCTGCGACAGGATCTTCCCACAAACGTGCGCGCACCGTTTGCTCGTCGATCGTGGCCTTCATGTCCAATCCCGTGCCCACCGGCCGTGAACTGCGCAACGGTTCCTTGACCAGCATGGCTCCCGCCAGCGCCAACACCAAGGTCAAGGCGCCTGCCACGGCAATTTTTGAATCGCTTTGTTTCTTAGCCATCTCGCTTCTCAGAGAGGTGACGCGTCACAGAGGTATTCGCGCAGAAGTTACGCGTGACACTCTACAACAGACAGGTAAGAGAGTGAAGCTGTTGTCTCGTTTCAATAGCGAGGCCTATGCAGTTCGTGCGTTGAGACCGTGAGCGATACGAGGGCGACCCTGGCAAGCGTTTGCCGTATCCTTAGCCCGCACTATTCATGACAGGTCGCCACGAAATCGCCAAGCCACGTCGTGAGACCGGCGCGCGGAGTCCGGAGGCCCTGAGGCATACTCGTGCCATACGTCAAGGGTCCGAGGGGCGAGCCCGCAGGCCATCGGCCTGTCGCAACAGCGGATCGGCGATCGCAGCAGAAGTGTTCATGAATAATGTGGGTTAGGATGAGCAGCTGACGGCCAGATGCTTGCCCCAGTTCGGCGGCGGCAACGCGTAAGACTCCATGGTTGGCTGTTCGGTGAAGGGGGTTTCAAGTACCTTGAAAAGACGGTCGATTTCTGAGAAGTCTTTATGCTGTGCTTTCTCGATCGCGGTCTGCGCTAGGTAATTCCTGAGTACGTATTTAGGGTTCACATGATTCATTCGGGTACACCTCTCATCGTCACGGCTCCCTTCACCCCGCAACCGATCACGATAGCGCAGGGCCCACTCGTCAAACCGTTCAGGGTTGAGAAAGTGCTCCCGCAACTTCTCATTCATCGCGCCATTCTGCGAGGCAAACGCGCCCAACTCTCGAAACACGATCGTATAGTCCGCATGGCTGCCTTGCAGCAGCCCGAGAAAATCTCGAATCAGTTCATCGTCTCCGGCCTGCGCTTCGACCAATCCACATTTCGCCCGCATACGCTCCTGGTACTCTCGGTCAAACAGAGGCTGATAGGTCTCAAGGCCCGCTTTGAGCGCATCCTTCTCTACCAGCGGCAACAGCGCCTGAGCTAAGCAACTCAAATTCCAGAGTCCGATATAGGGTTGTTGGTTGAACGCATAGCGGCCGTTGTGATCGGAGTGGTTGCAGATAAACCCCGCATCGTAGTCATCCATAAACCCGTACGGCCCATAATCCATCGTCAGGCCAAGAATCGACATATTGTCGGTGTTCATCACCCCATGGGCCCAGCCGACAGCTTGCCATTGCGCGATCAGCCGTGCGGTGCGCTCGACGACTTCAGTGAAGAACTTCGCATACTTTTCCTCGGCGTCGCGGAGATGGGGGAAATGCTGGTCGATCACATAATCGGCTAACGTTCTCAGATGCTCATGTTGTTTTCGGTAGTAGAACACCTCGAACGTTCCGAAACGCACGTGAGAGGGGGCCATCCGAACCAGCATCGCCCCGGTTTCCACCTGCTCACGGTACACCTTGTCGTCACTCCCGACGAGGCAGAGCGCCTGCGTGGTCGGAATACCAAGGCGCTGCATCGCCGCGCAACACAGATACTCACGGATTGTTGAACGCAGCACTGCTCTGCCATCCCCATCGCGAGAAAACGGCGTCATCCCAGCCCCTTTGAGATGGAGATCCCACCGCTCGCCCCGTTCGTTCGTCGCCTCTCCAAGGAGGATCGCACGTCCATCACCAAGTTGTGGGACATACACCCCGAATTGATGCCCGGAATACAGCATCGCAAGCGGCTCCATGCCCGGCGCGAGTACATTCCCGCCGAAGAGCTGCGCGAACTCTGGCCGTGTAAATTGCTCTGGATCAAGATCGATCAACTCGGCAGCCGACCGATTGGCATGGATCAAACAGGGGGGCGCGCTAAACGGAGTTGGATTCAATCGCGCGCAAAAGGCCTGAGGAAGCCTGGCATAGGTATTGTCGAAGGAAAGCGTTTCAAGAGTTCGCTTGGACATACCTCTGTGTATCACGGGACTCAAGGTCCTTGCTATGGCCCAAGCATTTCAACCTGAATGAACTGCTCAATCAGCTGCTATCTTGTCCGCCTCTTGCAGCTGACTCGACGATATCTGCACCACCTCTGTATACTATTCAATTACGACGTGACCTACTCACATAACAGAAGCTGTGTGGATTGTGGTGGTCAGTCTACCTTTGTCAACCACGCCGAACTGGCCCGGCAGCTCTCAACATCTCCACCAAATCTTGGATCGTCTTCGGCGCATTGCCCTCACTTCGATTGTTCACCAAGACATAGGCTGGTTTGGCTTGTGCGATCGATTGGTGAATGAGCATCACGGTATCTCTGCGCATCTCCGGGAGTTCCGCAATAATCTTGGTATACGGGGCTGCCCGTTTCTTGGCATCAGCATAACTCATTTTTAGCGGCGTGAGCAGACGGAGGACGGTGAAGGGTGCTGTGAAGGTTTCCTGCATCCGTTTATGTTGTCCCGCCAGCGCAGGCATATAGGACCAATGGTTGTACACGTGTGCCACGCCATGCGCCTCCAGCACTTTCCGATACACAGGACTAAGGAGACCGGCATTGCGGATTTCGACCGCATATTTGAATTCGTTCGGGAGTCGGCTGAAAAAGCTATCCAGCTTGGAGCAGAATTCAGCAATCGATAAACCGTGACGTTGAAACTCAAACAGAAATGGACCGGTGCAATCCTGGAACCGAACGTCTTGAAACGGAGCCAGCACCAGGTCTTTGAAGAGTTGCGCATCAAGGAAACGAGGATTCGGCTTGCCGGCCTTCAGTCCATACCGTGGGTGTGGTGCGAACTGCGGCACGGTAATGTCTTCCCAGACTTTGAAACACATCTCCACCCCCTCCGGCATCTGGTCGCGGTAGGCACGAAGCTGCTGGCTCGTCGGTGGCCGGTAGAAGGTGGAGTCGTTGCCCACGGTATGGAAGAGGGGTGAACCATTGTGCAGGAATCGCCAATACTCCGATAGGCACTGTTTGGTAAAGGTGCCCTTGGAATAGTCCTTGAGATAGACCTGTCCTTTCCATCCCTCGTAGGTCCAGGTAGAGGTGCCGAATCTGACCAACGGTGAAACCATGTCTGGAAGCCAGTCTAGTGCCGAGAGGTTAGATGATCAACCTTCCCTCCAACCTGCTGAGTGAGGCGCCGTTCATCGGCCCGAGAGGGGTCCACGCTTTTCAAAGTCTGAGGTCCAACCTGGTGGTGTGCTTTGGAATAATACTCTCACCCTGCTGCTACCTGCGCAGGGATAAGCGGGGGAGGAGAGTGTGATGTGGATGACGTAATGTGAGCACGACCTCCGGATCCACAGTCCGACTATCTACTATCGCACTCCGTTCTGCAGTTCTCGATCCACCGTAAAGACGAAAATCTTTTCACCGATTTGTACATCAATGTCGGTGAAGAGAGTCAATATCTTGGCTCCGGTGATGTCGCTCACTTGCTCGCAGAGCTTATCGCGTCCCTGCGCGATGAGCGTTTGCCTCAACCGTTTGACCATGTCCACGCCATCAGGCGTTTTGGCCAACTGGCGTTCGGCTGGCGTGAGTACTCCCTTGAGCCGAACCACGACGAGGTCCCGAACGACGAATGCTTTGACCTCTTCGGGACCACGCCCCATGAATTCCTGCTCGAACTTGATGATCGCATTGCGAATAGCATTTTCCATCACACACTCCTAGACGTATTCCGATTTGCTCGTGATTATTGCGAGTGATTATAGGGATGCGTTGATCGGTCGACAAGACCAAACTCTGGGACTTTGGTCCCAGGAAGTCTTCAGATCTGGGCCTTTCGGCTCTCGATTCATACGGTTGAGAGACCCCGTTCATGATTTAACCTTGACGCGGTCCTCCGAACCATATTATTGATGAAGGTACAATCACTAAACGGCAATGTTGCCTCTCCCACGGTCGTGAGTGGAGTGGATAGGCAAGAGCCTTTGATTCCAGTTTATAAGCCGTAGGGTGACCAGCAGTTCGTTTGAGCGGCTGGTCACAGTACAAGCCAACCATGCTGCATCGACAGTCTGTCGAGCATGCCGGGTTGGCTTTTGTTTTTTCAGGATCGTTTTGAGGCCATGATGTCCGCTCTATTGCTTGTGCCGCTGCTTCCATTGATCACCGCTCTTGTCGTGGGCGTCGGCAGCGAAGCCACGCGCCATGTTCGCGCGAAGCTCGCAGCCTGGCCGATTGGTGTGGCCTTCTGTGGAGCGACCGTCACTCTTTACTCCGTGGCCATGGAGGGCCCGATTATACTTCGACTATACGACCCGGTCGCCTCTAACCTGTTGGCAGTTCCGATCGGCCTGTACATCGATCGGCTAAGCGCGGTCATGATGGTATTGATCTCCGGTATCGGCACAATCATTTACACCTACTCCGTCACGTATATGTACCAGGACTTGCACGAGCGCCGGTACCTCGCCTTGATCGGGCTGACCGTGTTTGTCTTGCTTTGTATGGTATCCAGCGCGAACTTGCTGATGCTGTTCGTGCTATGGCAATTACTGAGTTACCTTCTCTACCTCCTCGTTCACAATCATGGCCACCAAGAGACACTGAAAAGCGCCTTTCGCACCTTCACGCTCTTGCGGGTCGGTGATGTCGCATTCTTGGGAGGGACCGTGCTGGCATACTCGCTGTATGGAACATTAGAATTTCCCGACCTGTTCGATGTCGCCTCGCAATCGACTGCCACTGTGTCCCTGTTCGCCGGAATGGAATTAAACGGCGCGACAGCGGTCACCTTGCTGCTCCTTGTCGGGGGAATGAGTAAGTCCGCTCAATTTCCACTATACGGGTGGCTTCCCAGGTATCTTTATGCACCGACATCCGTGACCGCTTTATTACACGCCGGGATTATCAATGCCGCAGGCTTCCTCATCAATCGCCTGGCTCCGCTCTTCGGGATGAGCTCGACCACCCTGCATATCGCCCTATTTATCGGGACGCTGACGGCTATTCTCGGAGCAACCATGATGCTGGTGCAAAACGACATCAAGAACATGCTCGGCTTTTCGACGATCGGCCAGATGGGCTACATGGTTATGGAATGCGGCTTGGGAGCATTCTCATTGGCCGTGTTCCACTTGATAGCCCACGGTCTGTTCAAAGCAACCGTGTTCTTGTACAGCGGAAATGTCATTCACAAGGCAAGACAGGAACCGGGAGTCCCCTCTCAACGGCACGACGTGGAGGAAGAAAACTATTCACCTCTGACCTGGACGACGGGATTTCTCACAACTCTGCTGATCCCCTTGCTGATCTTGCTGGCAACTCATGGGGTGTTACGGATTCCGCTGCTGGAATCGCAGGGCACCGTGATTTTTCTCTTTTTTATCTGGATTACTTCGTCGCAAGCAATTTTGACGCTGACCCGATTGCGGACCGTGGCGTCCTGGAAGGTATCGGTGGCGATGTTGCTGACGCTCTTGTTCATTGTGTTCGTCTATCTGTTCGCCATCGAAACATTCACGGCATTCCTCTACCCTAACCCGGAGGAAGTGATTTCCTACTTCAAGGCCGGAGATCTCCCAGACTGGCTCTTTGATTTTCTGCTCGTAATGTCGACGCTGGTGACGGTTGTGGGCTGGATCTATTTGTACATGCGGGCCCATGGTCGGACCGTGCGGACGCCAGCGTGGGTTACCAGTGTCCGGATCCGCATGTATGTGCTGTTCCTAAATCGTCTCTATGTCGACGCGGTCTTACACCGAGTGGGGTACACCCTCACATCTGTCATTCAGCGCTTGGATAAGCGCGCTCAGGAACGTGCGCTTTGACCGACACCGCAATGACCACTTGGAGATGAATTGCCGACCCTGCGAAGGCATGGAGAC
>WBZP01003239.1_pt1 | contig 17827 bp, 8 predicted proteins | sample 5204301 | NCBI WGS metagenome assembly WBZP01 (sample SAMN12412401, study PRJNA552823) | activated sludge metagenome | isolation source: activated sludge from nitrification reactor of wastewater treatment plant... | place: USA: Pennsylvania | collected 2017 | reverse complement strand
GTTATAGAGACGATAAACATATTATAAATATACGTCAGGAAACGGAAACAGATTTGCGCAAGATATCTCAACTGAAAATTCAGCAGACCAATATAAAAATGAATCTTGAAGCTATCCACGAATTGAATGACTATATCGCACGCGGTAAAGATAATTTTCTGGATTTGGCACCTAATTTTGAAGCTTTTACAGACTTGCTTTCTACCGAGATGGTAAAAAAAATAAAACAATTGCAGGGTGAAAAAAAGGACCTACTACTTACATACACAGCTAATGATGAAAGAGTAAAACTCGTGGACAAAAAGATCAAAGACCACACGGATTATCTCGTAGAAAGCATTCAAAACACTAAAAAAAGCTTGGACACAAAATATAAAAATCTGAATGACGATATCGAAGAAGCAGAAAAAGTATTTATAGGTCTTCCGGAAAAGGAAAAGCTGATGAATATGATGAATAGAGACTTCGAAATTTTTCAGGGTTCATACAATTTTCTCAATAACAAAAAAATAGAAGCAGATATAGCGCGAGCAGCAAAATTGTCATTCCATAGAATCATCACTCCTGCTGCGATATCTAAAAATCCTGTATCACCTAATAGACCGATTATTATCATTGTATGTGCACTATTGGGTATGTTTTTTGCGATCGCTTTGATTACCATAGTTCATGCTTTAAAAGCAAGGGTAAATGATGTGGAGAGTATAGAATCCAATTCTACTTTGCCTGTCACTTTACATACGCCGTACTTAAAATCTCCTGAAGCTTTGCGAAAGCATTTCCTGAAATCCGTTCAAAATTTGTTTGTAAAAGAAGTCATCCAAGATAAAGAAATAGTGTGCTTCACATCCGCAAAAACAAATGAAGGGAAAATATTACATCTTGTAAATGTAGCTGAAGTCTTGGGATTACAGGGTAGAAAAGTGCTCATTCTAGACGCTGAAGGAATATTGTCCAATATCGAAGATATCAGCGAAAGTCCTCTGAAAACAAAGCTTTCAAATGTCGATTATCTACGATTGGATATTGAAAAATTCACCCGTAAGACACTTGATGCTCTTGAGACGAATATAATCCAACATTTAGATCAATATGATCTCGTATTAATCAATAATGAAAGTATTACGGATGGGATATTGTCCAATGCGTGGATGTCAATAAGTGACTGTAATTTGGTTTTTTTGGATGCAAGGTATACACCCAAAAAAGCTATCATGCAATATAACTTACTGTGTGATGAATTTAAATTTTCTAACGTACATTTCGTTTTAAACAGATATCAATATAATCCAAATATAATCTCTGAGATGATCCAAATAGTAAAGAAATTTATGACCAAACCAGTCAAAAAATCTTTGCTGTGAAACTAGGTCTTAATAGAATATTATTTACGGATAAAACGAAAGTTATCCTAGATCAAGCATTATATAGTGGTACTACTTTTTTGACCATTCTTATTTTTGCACGGACGCTACAAACTTATGATTTTGGTGTCTTTGTATCGATACAGTTGTATACTTTTTTATTGATGAGTATTTCCAGTGCTTTTGTCGTACAACCTATGCAGGTTTTGTACGGTAGTCACAAAGAAAATAAGAGCTATTTATCTGCCACCCTTCTAATGCAATTAGGTGTAATGTTGATTACATTTTTTGCTGTTTGCTTCATTTACTTATTAGATAGATATTACGATTTCGGTTGGTCGATGGTATTATTTCCTGCAGGTGCTTATGCAATCGCCACGATCATCTTTGACTATGTACGCAAGAGATTGTTGGTCGAAAATAAGATGAACAAACTTCTTGTTATTGAAGTATTGGTGACATTCTCACAAATAGCCGCCGCTGCGATATCCTATTTTTTAAAACTAAGCATATCACAGGTCTTAATGTTAATGACTTTGGGTTTTTTGCCAAGCATTGTTTTTTTTATAAGTAATTTGATTAACTCAACATATATCAAAACAGAAAGCCTAGATTTTCTAAAGACCCATTTTAAACAAGCTAAATGGTTAGCTCCCACAGCAATTGTACAATGGTTGACATCCAATTTTTTTGTGGCAACATCAGGTTTGATTTTAGGCGTAGAAGCACTTGGTGCATTTAGATTAGTACAGACATTATTTGGATTAATCAATGTATTGCTACAAGGTATAGAAAGTTATGTTTTACCACAAGCGTCTATCCGTTTTCAGCAATCTAAACAAGCAGCCTACAATTATATAAAAACACTGATAATCAAGACGATATTTCCAGTAGTTATTATTCTGTTAGTCATGTTTGTATTTGCAGATCAAATCATACTTTTGGTAGGTGGAAAAGCATATATCACTTATGGGTTTGTGATCAGATGGATGGTAATATTGTATGTAATCATATTGTTAAATTATCCTGTCAGAATGCTTATCAGATTGCATGAAATGAATCATTTATTTCTCAGTGGATACATCATCTCTTTTGCTTTAAGTCTATCGACAGCATCATATTTACTCTCAAATTTCCAACTCACAGGTGCCATCATAGGCTTAGGGCTAAACCAATTAGTACTCTTCGCCATATGGCAATATTCATTACATAAAAAAGAAAGATCATTATGGAAATCATTCACATAGTCTTGGGTAAAGCCAATCCAGAAAGGATGAATGGCGTCAACAAAGTAGTATTCCAACTCGCCACCAAACAAGCTGAATCTGGTAGAAATGTCTCTGTGTGGGGCATCACAAAAGATCCGGTCAAAAATTTTCCAGAGCGAGCTTTTTCAACCTTACTTTTTCCATTGGGTAAACATCATTTTGCCTTGGATAAGACACTGAAAGCAGCCATCAAGGCCCATGCTGATAAAGCTGTTTTCCATATCCATGGATCTTGGGTATCTACCTTTTGGGCAGTAGCCAGTACACTCAAAAAATACAATGCCCGATATATTGTGACACCACATGGTGGATATAATACGATTGCCATGCAAAAGAGTGCTTTGGTTAAGAAGATGTATTTCCAACTATTTGAAAAAAATGTCCTTCGCTCTGCTCATAGAATACATTGTATCGGACAAAGCGAGACTTTGGGATTGGCTACGATATTTGTTAACAATAAGAGTTTTCTTCTTCCTTATGGTTTCGAGTCACAGCCACCGTCTTTGGCAATAGCAAATGACAGCCAGAAGTTCATCATAGGATTTGTAGGAAGACTGGATATTTATACCAAAGGTCTGGATTTATTGGTGGATGCTTTTGAAGCTTTTACAAAACAGATGCCACACACAGAGCTCTGGATATTAGGAGATAGTGATGAAAGGGAGACACTTCAAGCTATGATAATCGAAAAAAAATTAGTCAATAAAGTTAAACTTTTCGGAAGTAAATTCGGTCAAGTCAAAGAGAATATCATGTCTGAAATGCATGTTTTTGCCCATCCTTCTCGTAACGAAGGCCTACCGGCTTCTGTATTGGAAGCAGCATCAATGGGTTTGCCTTGCATCGTGAGTCAGGCAACAAATGTAGCCGAAACCATAGAAAAATATGATGCTGGTATTGCTGTAGCCAATGAAAGTTCAAAAGAAATAACCAAAGGATTGATGACACTTTACGCTGAATGGCAAAAAAATAAACTTTTGCGCAAAGGTGAAAACGCAAAAATTATGGTAAAAACTCATTTTGCATGGTCAGCCATTTTGCCACAATTTGATGAGATGTACGGGATATGAGATACAAAAATTTTTATGAAGCAGAATTCCTGAAAAGCATTAATACATGGTTATTTGTCCTATTATTTCTAATGGTGGCAGGCTTTTTTACATGGAGTGAAAATATTATCATCACAAGAGTCATCAAAGTAGTAGGTCGCATGGGTGTATTGATAGGATCCTATCTAATCTACCGACGTATTGTAAATAATGGTGCGCCTGATACTTTGGTAGGGAAGAATGTATTGGCATCAAGGTTGTATTTTGCTTATCTTGGTCTTGGTTTTTTGTCTTTTTTGTGGAGTACAAATGTAGGTTTTAGTGCGTTGCAATGGTTTATGACAATGCAAAGTCTGGTATTTTGTTACTTTTTTGTCAAAAGTATAGCACTATTAAATATCTACTTTCCCAAAAATACAACCAAACTCTACAATTTATTGGGCAATACGGTTTTTATCCTGATTCTGATATTTGTCGTAGGTATGTTTGTCGATCCTGATACATTTTACAGGCTTACCCACGGTGGTGAAGAAGCGAGACTTGGTGGGTATATTATGAATCCAAATGAACTCGGTATGCTTGCCGGTGTAGGTGTAGCTTGTTTGATTTTTGATTTATATCGTAAGCATCACACAGTATGGACTATCGTAAAATTGATCGTCATTTTTTATGCCCTGTATGCCACTGGTTCGAGATCATCATTAATCGGAGCTTTGTTGATTATTTACTTTCATATAAGTCAGTCTGACAAAAAACAACTCAAAGCACTTATCATCGCTGGTATGCTTATTATTGCGCCAGTAGCCATATGGAAAGTGGTACTTAAAGGTGGAGACACAGAAAGACTCGAAGAAGTCATGAGTATGACAGGAAGGTTGCCTTTCTGGAAAGCCCTAATCAGTGAAGGATTACCTAGAGAACCTTTATTGGGTTTTGGGTTTATGCGTATTGATTACAAAGAGTTTTTTCAGAGTACACACACTTATCCTGGCAAAATGACACATAATACTTTTATACAGGTATTGATGAATTTAGGATTTGTAGGACTTACGCTAGTGATATTCCAGATGATATTTACATTACGTGGCATCTTCAGGGAAAATAAAGAAATAAAACTCATGTTGCTAGGCATGTTAATCCCTGTGATAATCAATTCATTTACAGAGTTCGGTATTTTCGGAGAGTCTAATTATGGCATACTTTTTTACCAATTGGTGATATTTATGATTGCTTTTGACAATAGGAAATATCTAACGAGAGTAGAAAAGATGATGGTTAGGAAGGTGTAGTGGTGAAATGATTTTTTTATTATGAATTAGAAGTCTAAGGATTTTTCATGAAATGACCACGAAGGTAAGGTATGATCTAAATCTATTACTTTGATTCCATAAAATTATGAATTTCTCTTTATTTAGGTCAGCTTTGTGTATTTTGAGCTAAATACTTTGATATTGCTATCGTTTTGAAAGTAAAAGATTATAATCAATTTAATTAAAATGAAAATCTAATGGCAGTTACAAACTCCAGCCATCTAAATAAAAAATTACCATTAGATTTAACCTGAAATATGCATTAGAAAATCCCTGCCTGCCAATAAAACGTCAGTCAGGCAGGTATTCTGATGTTAAACTGCAGCAAATCAGAATCCGCCAAGGCGGACTATTTTTCTTCTGTAACCGTAGGGATGCTGCGCTTTTTGGATATAAATAGCTGATTTACCTGCCCGCCTACCATGTAGTGGTCAGGCTGGTTGCATTTTAGATTCTCATTACGAAGTTCTAACACATAATCAGAGTTTAACAATTGTCAGAACTATAAGTGCTGTATGCATGGCATATTATATCCTTTGTTTTTTATTTTCTGAAGATTGAATTACAATTCAGAAATTAAAATAGTTCAGTAACACTGAACTTTGAAAAAACATCATAAACCGTTCATAAAACTAAAATCTGTAATAACAAACCGAAACGTAAAAATTTAGAAAGACCCATAATCAATGAGCTTCAGTATGGTTAGTAAGCAATGCTAATTTAGAATTTTCAATTCTTTAATCCAATGCCAGTATAAAGTGGATTAGTTATTATGACAAAGATTTACATCATAATTGATATGAATAAAACAAAAAAAAGCCATCAAGTATTATACTACTGATGGCTTTTTTATTTTCAAAAATTAGTGTCTTTTGTTACATTTTTACCATTTTTCCTTGATAGATATTGCCATCAGAATCATATCCACTAATGTAGTAAATACCAGCTGCTAAATGACCAATTTCAGCTTTTATGTTGACATCATCTACATTATTTATTTCCATAATAATACCACCGGTAAAATTGGATATTTTTATAGTATGCATCAATGGAATTGGTTTAAGAATGTCTCCCGAATCTGCCACAATATTAACCAGTTCTGCTGCAGGATTAGGGAAAATATGCAGGCTTTTTGCTTCTGGTTTGCCAGTGTATTTTATAGTATTTACTACAACATTTGATTGCAAAGGATCTTCATAATCAAAATAAATCAATAGGCTATTTTCTATTCTTTCACCACCTTTTACATCGGCTTTGGGTTTCATTGTGTAGATGAAAAAACCGTGACTTTCCGCTTCATTGCTGGTACTGTCAGGTAATTCAATATTGTTAAATCTCACAGTTAATAAACCTTTGTCATCAATACTATAATGGTATCCTTCATGGCTTACTGATTCTATTTTGAAGGTACTCCAGTCGAGATGCTTAGAAAATTGATTTTCCAAAACTATTCTTGAAGCAGCATATGTTCCTACATTTTGGAATCTAATATGATATCTCAATGATTGATCTTTTTTAATAAATCCTTCTTTGCCTTCACCACGTGGTGTGACCAATATATCATTAGGGTCGATAGCTCCCACTATTTCCAAATTATCAGTAAAAATATTGTTAGAAGGGTTTAAATCTGAGTTTGTAGTTACGATACTTGCATCAAGTTTTAAAAGTTGACCTACAGACACTGCCAAAGTTACCGAATCACGCAAATTAATCGTAAAATCTGTACCAGGATTGATATTGCCAATTTGCCAGATATAGGTATTACCAATTTTCTCTGTCCAAGGGATACTTGCCGATTTCAGTTCAATTCCCGATGGGTAAGTTACTTCTATTTTTGCATTTGTAGCATTGGCAGTACCTTGATTATAATATCTGAGGATAGATTCGCCAGCAAATCCCCGTCTCCAGGCAGAAGTTCCAAAGGAAATTCCAGCATCACCACCATTTGCAACCTTTGTCAGAGGTATATTTTTATTGAATGTATTATTATTTCCTGTTACGTTTAAAGATAATGGACAATTTATACTCCAATAATCTGTAGGTTGAAGCGTTATAGTATGATTTCCAGCAACAATTCTCTGGTCGAATATACCATCTTTACGGGATGTAAATGTCGATTGATTTGATCCCATAGAAAAAGCAATATTCTCTATTTTTGGTTCGCCTACTTCCCATGTACAATTACCATTGTCATCACTAAAAGCAAATCCTGTAACCAGGTTGGCGGCTTCTTCAGTAATTGTGATAAACTGATCCACAGCTACATTACTAAGTGTTTGAATATATCCGGAGGGCCACTTTACTTCTATTGTTGCTATAGTCGTGGCATTACCTAAACCAAAGTGTTGTCTTATGCTATTTTGACTCCCCAATCCCTGAACTGGCAGAACCTGACGAAATTGACTTTGTCCATTAGCAATAACCATAATGGTACTGCCGATAGCGGATTTATTACTATGGGTACCGATGAGTTTAATGTTAATAAAGTGATGGTTATCATTTGATTGATTGCAAAATAACTTATTTTTATCCCCCGAATGTGTGGCAGCAAATAGATCTGCATGTCCATCTCTGTTGTAATCGGCTGATGCGGCACCCATAGCATTTCCAAAATTTGAATTCACCATTTCTCCCATTTTTTTAGTAAAATTATCATTGCCGTTATTGATGTAATAGAAACTAGAACCCTGATCGTTTGACATATAAAAGTCAATATCTCCATCATTGTCATGATCCACCCACAGTGCTGTGTGGGTATCAGCAAATGATTCAGTAAGAGCGGTATTGAATATTTTTTCAAAGTTACCATTCCCTAAATTTTTGAATAGTTCATTTTGTTGCTTGGATGCATTTAGTACATATAAATCTACCCAGCCATCATTGTTATAATCACCCCATAAAGCGCCGACGCTGTTTTGATTTGCAACAGACAATACACTTTGAGTTATCTTTTCAAATTTTCCATTCCCCAAATTTTTAAAAAGGGAATTAGGTTTGTTATTTCCATTAGGAATAAAAACATCTACCAATCCATCATTATTATAATCCGCCAAAGCAGCCATGGTGGACCTGTTGCTTTCCAATACGATTGGATTATCATCTATCGCACTGAAAGTACCGTTTTTATTGTTACGGTACATCCTGTGAAATTTTGTCTCAAAATAATTGGTTACAATTAAATCCAGGTAACCATCATTGTCCATATCAAACCAAGCTGCACCATGAAAGTATTGAGGATCTACATCCAATCCTGTATTGTATACTTCTATATAGCTACCATTTACATTTTTGAATAACCTGCTTTGGGTACCTGTAGCGTTAACTACAAAAACATCAATCAAACCATCATTATTATAATCGCCCCATGCGGAAGCGACTGTTTTTTCAGTCAAATTGACTAGAGGTCCGTTGGTCGCCTTATAAAAATTATTACCAGCACTATTGGTGAACAAAAGATTGGGTTTTGATGGATCACGATCTGTGACAAAAAGATCTTCCCATCCATCATTATTGTAATCTACCCAGGCTATATTCCAGCTATCTGTTGCCACATCTGCCAAAACACCTGTTGCACATGGGTTAAATAATAATTGAGATAGATTACTTGAATTATTTTGGATACCTTCTGTGATTACTGATTGTTGTATTTGACCGTTTACAAGTCCGGATACAGAAGATTCTATAGAAATGATCGTATTATTCGGAATCGGAGTTCCATTATTAAATGTTGGATTTACAACTAACTCAGTAATGATAGATACTTGTTGATTTGCAACTAAATTCGGTACATTATTAAATGTAATAGTAGATTGGTTTTCATTAGATGTAATGACACCTGGGATATTCTGATTGCCTACATTAACTTCAGATGAAGATGGTACAGCTCCAGAACCGATGACAACTTGCAATTCCGTATTTGTCAAAGTGCTACTACCGTTCGTAATGACAGATGTAAAAGTGATGTTATCACCAGGTATAGCCGAATTCTGAGATGCTTCGCCGACTTGTGAGAATCCTGATTCAAGTGACGAACCAAAATACATCATCCAGTTGTCATTAGTATTGGAGTTCATAACAGAAATATTTTGATTAGATTCTATCAAAACATAAGGTCTATCGGGTCCAGAATCTGGGTTTCCATTTCCATTATAAATACTCTTCCATTCATTCAATGTAAAAAAGGCATCGACATATCTATTTGGCTGTATAGTATAAGTTCTATTGATAATCGATCCGTTAGTTTTTGTGTCTTTTATTGTGACATTTGCCGCTTTATCTCCTGCATAGATGTAGCAATGTGCAAAGTTGCCTCCAAATAATTGACCTGTAAATGGATTTATGACATTGTTTTGATTGCCAGGAGGGAGTAAGTATACTAAAAACTCTTTGCCAGCATCAGTTCCAGCTTCTGAAGAAACCATTGATGCCATATCTGATGTACCTGGACTACCTGTCTCCATCCAATTGCATTCAAATACGGACACCTTCTTATTGGGTGAACAGCTTATTCTGAACACTGTGGGATAATTCGCATTATCATTTTTCTTTCCTATCCAGTCAGCAGGCTTTAGACGATTGACTATCCATGACTTCATATTGATCCAGCTGCCATTTTCATATCTTTCAAGTGTAACGGCATTATTATCATCCCAAGATACAATTCTTATTTCTTGTTCGCCATTAGACTGGTAAGGTACTGCAAAATAGAATAGATCTCCGCTAGAAGATCCATTAGAAGATGGTACATACCCGCCGCCATCCCTGGCATTTGCCCATAAAGCACCATATTGGACAGATACAGATTTATTGGATTCTATCATATAAGTTGCTCCTGTCTCCATCACATCTCTGCCATCCTGAAAGTGGTGAATGATGTCTTGTCCTCGATTTATTGTACGTTGTTTTACAATGGATTTAGCATCAATATCTATGTTAGTATATCCTGTAACAGTTGTTGGTACAGATGATATTTTGGATATTGTTATAGTTGTATTGTCTTCAAATGCAAAAACGTTTAAATCACGCTTAGAAGATGTAATTTTTGGGGCATAAATGATAAATTTACCACCTAAGGATGTTTTATTTACACTAGGTACAAAGTCATGTTGCCAGTCACTATCGGTGGACATGGAAGCAAAAACCAATTTTGAGCTATTGATAATAAAATAATCGCCATCTCTTTTCAGTACTCCTCCAGATGCATACTGAGCATCATCATTGATACCATTATCTTTGATATAGAGTACATAAGATTGACCTGCCCTTAATGTTCCTGTCACGGTATCGTCATTGTCACCGTCAGCATCGTCGTCAGTAATAGTAAATGTAGTTTCATCGTAAATGGCTGTGACGATAAGTGCTACATTGCGCTGAACAGGGTCGTTATTGGGTGGTAAATATATATTGAAGTAGGTAGAAGGTGCGCCGCCAGCAACCAATGAATTGCAAAAAGCTACCAAAGCTAATAAAATTGTAACAATGAGTCTCATGTCTTTATTTTTAATATTAATTACATGAGACGTGTGCCAAAAATCAATCCTATTTTATAACTAATTCATTATCTGTAACATATGAAAATAAATACGAAATAAAATTCCATATACTGGAAATTATTGAAATTATTTGGAAGAATTTAGCAAAAATAAAACAACACATTATATAAATGTTTAATATAATTTTCATCAATTCCTCGCCTTCAATTCACCAATCACTTTTTCCAAGGTATTTTCAATAATATCTATCAATGTTGCGACTTTTTCCTTGTCAACAACTTCCGCTTTTGCAGTTGATTCGAGTTCACGAATAGGATTTTTTAATGTATGGATGCCCATATTGTCAATACTCGGCTTCATTCGGTGTGATATCTTACTGATAGTTATAAAATCCCGAAGTTCATAGGCATTTTTTATTTCTACCATAGAAGTAGGTGTATGATCTATAAAAATCTCAATCATTTTATTGACAAATGACTGATCTCCTCGACTCAATGTTTTAATATTGGTCAGATCAAACAAAAGAATTTCTTCAGAAGGTGCATTTTGAAGTTTTTGGACAGATGCGGTTGGTGTTTTAGTTTTTATGTTGAGTGTATTAGCTATGGTATTGAACAGGACATTTTCTTCAAATGGTTTGGTCACATAGTCATTCATACCGATTGACAGATACCGATCTATGTCACGCTTGAATGCATTGGCCGTCAATGCTACAATGGGAACAGTAATGCCCATTTCATTTCTGATATATTTTGTGGCTTCGATACCATCCATTACAGGCATCTGAATATCCATCAGGATAAGATCAGGACTTAGTGTTTTTAATTTTTCAATCGCTTCAATTCCATTGATGGCAGTATCTACTTTACAACCAAAATACTGCAAACTCTGACATGCAATGAAGCTATTCATCTCATTGTCTTCTACCAAAAGTATGTTAAGATTTTGTAAGCTATCGTCAACCAAATAACTATCCTTATCGATCAATCTGTTCTCGTCACCAACAGGTAAAGTAAGGTTAAATATAACTGTTGTGCCTATACCTTTTTCGCTTTTAATATCTAATTCTCCGCCCATCAGATGGATCATTTCCCGCGTTATAGTCATACCCAATCCTGTGCCTTCGTACCTTCTGGCGGTTAAGCCTTCTTCTTGTGAAAATTTATTGAATATCTGACTTAAGAAGCCATTGCTCATGCCAATACCCGTGTCTTTAATCTCAAATTTGAGCTGTTGGAAATATTGGTTGGTATGCTTTACTTTGACAGACAGGTCAATTCTTCCTGTGTCTGTAAATTTTATAGCATTCCCTACTAAATTTATGAGGATTTGTCTGACTCTACCGCTATCGCCGATGAGGGCAGGTTTGATATCAGGACTTATGTGATAATTAAGTTCAAGTTTCTTTTCCTGGGCTTTTGAATGTAGGATACTGATGACATTTCCGATCACTGACATCAAGCTAAATTCCTTAGCATCTATGATCAATTCGCCAGCTTCGATCTTTGACATATCAAGGATATTATTGACGATAGTGAGTAGGTGTCTTGCGGCTGTCTCACTATGGCTAACATATGAGTTTTGTTTTGGGGTCAGTTCTTCACGACCCAACTCTCTGATCATACCTATGATTGCATTAAGTGGCGTACGGATTTCATGACTCATATTGGCCAAAAATGTTTCTTTAGCATTTGAAGCTTCTTCGGCCTGCAACTTTGCTTTTTCGAGTTCTTTTTCTAACCTTTTTTGGTCGGTAATATCCAGGTGAATACCTATGGAACCAATAAGTTCATTACGGTCATTATAGTTTGGTGCACCACTTATAAACCACCATCTTATTTCGCCCTGCTTATTTTTAACTGCCAATTCATAACTATCAGATTGGCCTCTTTGACGCAATGTATGTTTCTCATTCAGAATATTAAGATCATCATCATTTAACAAAAATTTAGTAGCCTTATGACCTTTCAATTCTTCAAGTGTGTACCCTGACATTTCACAGAAGCTTTGATTGGCAAAAATGATGGTTTCGTCCGGCATTACTTCCATAAGTCCGAGGTTCATGTTTGCGATAATATTGCGATACTTCTCTTCCTGCTTTGTCAATAAATTTTCTTTTCTCTTCCTATCAAAAATATTGATCAGCATTTGTGCAAATAAAGAGAGTAATTTCATCTCTTTTTCAGAATACTCATGTTTTTCTTTGACAGAATCGAAGCCCACAAAACCTATCAGTTTACTATAGCTTATCATCGGGATGGTGATGAGACTTTTGATGCCTTGTGGCTCAAGTACTCCTCGCAGGCTTTCCGGTCCTTCATCAGGAAGTAACTCAATATTGGGTATGTAGAATGGTAGCCCTTGCCTATGTTTTTCTACCCATTGTGGCATAAAATCAAGGGAAATGTTTTGGAGATTGTCAAATTCTGGGGTGGCACCATCTTCACACCATTCATATGTATTGGATGTCGTATTTGATTCAAAGTCATAATCAAATATGTATGCCCTATCAGCTCCTACAAACTTGCCAAGCTCTTGCAGTGATTTATTTATAGTGTTCTCTACCTGATCCAAATCTATGTTAATGTAGGTAGAAGATATATTGATGAGTAAGTCCTGAAGTTGCAGCTGTTGATCTATGATTTTTTGTACTTCGACTCTTTCGGTTATATCCTTAATAAAAGCGCAAAAGAGTTTTTCTCCTTTTTGTTCGAAGCCGATGATGTACATCTCGATAGGAAATTCCCTTCCATCCGCATGCAGTGCTGGTAGTTCGAGTCTCATATTCAATACTTGACCAACGCCTGTTGTATTGAATCTCTTCATACCTGCTTCATGTGCATCCCTCAGTCTGTGTGGTATGATGGTGTCAGACATTTTATTACCAATAGCAGCTTCATTAGTAAACCCAAAAAGCTGAGCAGCTGCCGGATTCCAATACCTAATAATCCCATTGGTGTCAGCCAAAGTGATGGCATCCATGGCAGTATCCATGATGAGGCGATTTAGCTCTTCATTTTCTCGAAGGAGTTTCTCATAATTGACCCTTTCGGTGATATCTTTGTATTGCCATAAATGACCTAAGTATATCTGATCAATGAATATAGGAACATAATCGCGCTCATAAAAATGACCTGAAACCGTTTCTATTAATTCATTATAAACAGGTTTTTGTTCTTTAAGTATTTTCTCTATCGAAGATACAAAACTGTCGGAGTCTGAAAACAAATGTTTACTTTGTTCAGCTGATTGTGTACAATCAACTCCTACCAAAGCATCTGGTGGTGCAGGTATTTCGAACATTTTACAGAAAAGACTATTGGTAAACAGGATTTCTCTTTTTTCATTTTCTACCAATACGCCTGACTGGAGATTTGCCAATAGTGTTTTGAATAAATTAACAGTTCTCTTTAATCTTTCTTCGGTACCTTTGTTTTTAAGGATCTGCAGATTGATAAATTCTGAAATTTCGTACAAGTCATCTTTTTCTGTTTTGTCAAAGAAGTGGTCTTCGTCCACGAGTTGAAAGACCACTTCTTTTAACTTTTCGATGGTAATCCGCCTTACTTCAGATTCTTTTTTAAGACTTTCGTTTACTTCTTGAAATTCTTTTTCACTGATATCGAAGGCATGATTCATTATTTCTTTATCACGTTCAAAGGCTAAGTATGACTGATTAATGTGATTAAGGAATTCCTGCATGTCAGCATCCTTCCGTATATCTTCATTTAGGAATTTTTGGATCTGCTTATTCAGTAACTTATGAAACATTTGTAAAATTTTAAACTTTGGGATTATTCTTCTGAAAAACAAGTGATGGTCATGGTTTGATTGTGAAGTGCACATGACGACCCTCTGACTAAGGGAGAAATCTCACCGTAAGAATAAAAACCAGTGATAATTGTTTTATTACCTAATACTTCTTTGATGGCTTCTACTTCTTCATCGATTCTATCTGTTAAAATGATTTTCCTTCCTACACAACTTACTAAAATTGCCAATTCCGGATTTATATTATTAAAATCGGTCAATGAAATATTGGCAGCTTGACTTGCTGCATCAATTAAGCGATCAAAATTAGCCTTCATAAACCGTACTTTGCTACCTTCAGGTATATCCCCAGCAAAGAGCATGCTTTGGTCCTTAGTATTTATTGATAGTATGGTTCGGACTAATGAGTTTTCACTGTCATTAAGTTTTACTGAAAGTGGAAACAAGAGAGCCGAACCAGGTAAGTCTTCAATGTACTTACCCAAATAATCTTTATAGAGTGCCAAAGCGTTTTTGCCGTCAATTTCAAAAAGTTCATTTGATGATGACTTAGTCACAATTCTTTCTAATCCAAACGGTTCCCACCCGCCCATAGAACTGTGAGAAATTTTTAATTTATCGCCATAAAAGGCAAGTGAAATTATTTTCCCGGAAGCTGGTTGTTCATTCAACCCTATCAATGTACTCTCAAAATATGGCCCATCTCCTGCCAAACCACCTGTGATAGGTATCTTGTCACCGATAATATCATTCATGCCTTTGACCAATTCGCTTCCATTGACTTTACTACCATCTGACAAAACAAAAATATACCTAAGACCATGCAGGTCAAAACCGGAAACTAATTTTTTACCAGCTTCGAAACTATTGGTAAAATTATCAATATCAATGCTTTGTGATTTAATTTGAGTGCTATCAAATTGTATTGCCACTATGGATATGGTGTTGTCGTTCACTTGTGTGTTATATATCTCTCCGGCTGTAGAACAGTAAGCTATTTTTGCTTTTGGAAATGATGTTGAAATTTGAGTAATATTTGCCCTATCTGATAATAATTTTTTGTTCCCAAAACATAACACAAGATCGGTAAGGTCATTTTTTTCAATATGGCAAGGCTTGTTTTCAATAAATTGAAACTGGTGAATATTCATATTATTTTTATTTTTTCAAGGTGATCTCACCACTTTTGATCATATTGTAAATAGTGGATTTCCCTATGTCCAGTTTTTCGGCCGTCAAGACCACATTATTGTCATACTTTTTTAGAAAAAAAGAAATGATATCTGCGGTATATTCTTTCATGGTTTTTTCTCCGATAAGGAATTGATCGTTGTTTTTGACATTATGGAAATTAATATCATCATCTGTGATTTCATGTCCATCGCTCATGACACAAGATAAATCGATCACAGCTTTGAGTTCTCTGACATTGCCTGGAAAGTGATATTTCAAAAGCTTATCTTTGGCAGATGAGTTCAAAATCAGGGTCTTGATTTTATTGTCTTTGGTGTATTCATCTATAAAATGTTTAGCCAAAATGAGTGTATCTTGTCCACGATCTCTTAGTGGTGGCAATTCAATAGGCAACCCTATGATCCTGAAATAAAGATCTTCTCTGAAATTTTCTTTTTTGACTTCGTCAGCGAGGTTTTTATGTGTGGCTGTAATGAGTCGGACTTCAAACTTTACCGTCTGATTGCCGCCCACTCTGGTGATTTCTCGCTCCTGCAGGGCTCTGAGTATTTTGCTTTGCAGATTTAGTTCCAATTCTCCTATTTCATCAAGAAATAATGTACCGCCATCTGCTTCTTCAAATTTTCCTTTTTTCTGATTTAGCGCACCAGTGAATGCACCTTTTTCGTGTCCGAAAAGCTCACTTTCTATCAGTTCTTTAGGTATTGCGGCCATATTTACAGCGACAAATGGTTTTTTTCTCCTTTCGCTATTGTAATGAATGGCTTTAGCTACTACTTCTTTTCCAGTGCCAGTCTCTCCTGTAATAGATACATTGATATTAGAATGTATAGCTTTTTCGATGAGTCTAAATGACTTTTTTAAGGCGTCACTCTGACCGATAATGGTCTTTTCAAAGTTAAACTTGGTTTCAAGTTGTTCTTTTAATGATTCTACTTCTTGTTTTAAATGGACGTTTTCACGAATATTTATGATAGACCTCCATAACATATCCTTTGTGTGATCATCTTTGATGATGTAGTCTCTGGCTCCAGATTTTAATAAATCCACAGCCACAGCAATCTCTTCCTGACCACTGATGACAACTACTGGTAGTTGATTATTGACAGCCTTTATTTTTGCCAACAGTTTATCACCACTCATATCAGGCAATCCAAAATCAATACAAACCACGTCAGGTTGATGGTACAATTCAGACAAACACTCTTTCGCAGTAGTAAAGAGTCTAATGTCATAATCTGGATTGAGCGATAGATGATGTCTTAATAATTGACCATACCAAGGATCATCTTCTACAATGAATATGGTGAATAGTTGTTGTTTTGCCACGATAAGCACAATTAATTGTCCAACAAAGGTAAGGATATAATGTGTTTATGTAGAAAAAAATATGCTAATCTAAAAATTGGTGTCTGACAGACAATCTTCTGAGAAATAAAAACATACATTTATCTATCTGAAATCTTAATGGTCATAAAGCCTACAAAAAAATACTACATCTGTGACTCCATCTGCTTAATTTTTTGTTGCCATTCATTTACTTGTTTATTGATATTAAGAATATAATACATGATGCTCAGTATCACCACTATTCCCAATAAGATGATATCTAATGTCCATATAAAGTGAAATAAAAATGCTAGAATTACTAGGCTTAGGCTCAACATTGATATAATAAAAGTGACCTTTGTGTGCTTCAATCCCAATTCTAGAAATAGATGATGGATATGAGATCTATCTGCTTTAAATGGCGAATTGCCATTTTTAATTCTAGTGAAATACACGCGTAGAGAATCAGCAACTGGTATTATAAAAACCGCAGTAATTAAAGGAAGTAACCAGATTACTTCAGCCCCAATTGCATCCTTAGATGCAATATTTATCAAATCAATAGCTATTCCTATCATCAGAAAACCTAAAAAAAGTGATCCGGCATCACCCATAAATATCTTATGTTTAATACTGAATACATTAAACCTTAAAAAACTGATCAAGCTACCCGCTACGATTAAACATAGCATAGTATAAAATTCATGCCCAATATAATAGCTGATCGTAGCTAGTATCATAAAACCTATAAGCATTAATCCTCCAGCCAAACCATCAATACCATCCATTAAATTAAATGCATTAATGACTCCGGTAATTAGTATGACTGAGAGTATGTATTGGGCGAACATTGAAATGTCATAAATACCCAATATGCCATGAAATGAAGTCTATCTGTAACCAGCCATAGCAATAATTATGGCACAAAGAAGCTGAACTACAAGTTTATATGAAGCTCTAATGTCCTTTTTGTCATCTATTGCTCCAATAATCAATAATACATAACTGCCTCCCAATAATTTAACAAACGCACTTGAAATAAGCTCAAAT
>WBZP01003238.1_pt1 | contig 17832 bp, 14 predicted proteins | sample 5204301 | NCBI WGS metagenome assembly WBZP01 (sample SAMN12412401, study PRJNA552823) | activated sludge metagenome | isolation source: activated sludge from nitrification reactor of wastewater treatment plant... | place: USA: Pennsylvania | collected 2017 | reverse complement strand
AAGAGCCTTCGAAGAGGGTAAACTTGACATCGACCACCGGGAAGCCCGCCAGCACGCCACTGGTAATGGCATCCTGCAAGCCCTTGTCTACCGCAGGAATGTACTCGCGCGGCACAGTCCCGCCCTTGATCGCATCGACGAACTCGTAGCCCTTCCCTGGTTCGTTCGGCTCTATCTTCAACCAGACATGGCCATACTGCCCACGGCCACCCGACTGCTTGACGAACTTCCCTTCCTGCTCGACGGCCTTCTTGATGCATTCGCGGTAAGCGACCTGGGGAGCACCGACGTTTGCATCAACGCCGAACTCGCGCTTCAGGCGGTCAACGATGATCTCCAGATGCAACTCGCCCATGCCGGAAATGATCGTCTGCCCGGACTCTTCGTCCGTACGCACGCGAAATGAGGGGTCCTCCTGTGCCAACCGGCCAAGGGCCACACTCATCTTCTCCTGGTCTTGCTTGGTCTTCGGCTCGACCGCGACGTGAATCACTGGCTCTGGGAAAATCATGCGCTCCAGCGTGATCGCTGCCGCAGGATCGCAGAGCGTCTCACCAGTGGTCACTTCCTTCAGCCCGACGCAGGCCGCGATGTCCCCGGCCAGCACCTCTTTGATTTCTTCACGGTTATTGGCGTGCATCTGCAGCAGGCGACCGATGCGCTCGCGCTTCCCTTTCGTCGGGTTGTAAATCGTGTCGCCCGACTTCAGCGCGCCGGAGTAAACGCGGATGAAAGTCAGCTGACCGACATACGGATCGGTCATCAGTTTGAAAGCCAGCGCCGAAAACTTTGCCTGATCAGCCGCTTCGCGCGTCGTTGGCGTTCCATCCTCTTTTTCACCGACCACGGGCGGAATGTCTACCGGCGACGGCAGAAGATCGATGACTGCGTCCAGCATGCGCTGCACGCCCTTGTTCTTGAAAGCCGTGCCGCATAGGGCCGGCTGGATCTCGCAGGCCAGCGTCCGTCGGCGCAGGCCCTCGATGACCTCGGCCTCGCTCAGATCGCCTTCCTCGAGATACTTGTCCATCAACTCCTCACTCGACTCGGCCGCCGCCTCGACCATCTTGCCGCGCCATTCGTCGGCCTCCGCCCGCAGCTCGGCCGGCACCTCGCGATAGTCGAACTTCATTCCGAGTGAGGCTTCGTCCCAGTAGATCGCCTTCATCTTGATCAGATCGACGACGCCCTCGAAGTAGTCTTCCTTTCCGATCGGGATGACGATCGGCACCGGATTTGCTTTCAGGCGGAGCTTCATCTGCTCGACGACCTTGAAGAAATCCGCTCCCTGGCGATCCATCTTGTTGACGAAGGCAAGGCGAGGCACCTTATACTTGGTGGCCTGCCGCCAAACGGTTTCCGACTGCGGCTGAACCCCACCGACGGCGCAGTAGATCATGCACGCGCCGTCAAGCACCCGCATCGAACGTTCCACCTCAATGGTGAAGTCGACGTGCCCGGGCGTATCGATGATATTGATTCGATGCTCCGGACGGTCCAACTGCATGCCCTTCCAGAAACAGGTTGTCGCCGCCGAGGTGATCGTGATCCCACGCTCCTGCTCCTGCGCCATCCAGTCCATCGTGGCAGCGCCGTCGTGGACCTCGCCGATCTTGTGGTTGATGCCGGTGTAAAAGAGGATTCGCTCGGTTGCCGTCGTCTTGCCGGCATCAATGTGCGCGCTGATACCAATATTTCGGTAACGCTCGATAGGGGTTTTGCGTGCCACAGTATAAGCCTTGAATAATAAAGAACGATCGACGGCGGACTACAGCGCCGCGAGTGATGCGTCAGAATCGGAAGTGGGCGAAAGCCTTGTTGGCCTCGGCCATGCGGTGGACTTCGTCGCGCTTCTTGACCGCTCCGCCCCGACTCTCGGATGCTTCGAGCATTTCGGCTGCCAAGCGCTGACCCATCGACTTCTCCGAACGCTTGCGTGCCGACTCGCGCAGCCAGCGCATCGCCAACGCCATGCGCCGACTCGGGCGGACTTCAACCGGAACCTGGTAGTTCGCGCCACCGACCCGCCTGCTTTTCACCTCGACCAAGGGCTTGATGTTGCCCAGAGCCAAGCCAAAAACCTCCAGCGGATCTTTGCCGCTCTTGGTGACGATCTGGTCGAAGGCGCCATAAACGATGCGCTCGGCAACTGACTTCTTGCCGCTCTTCATGATCGTATTGACAAACTTCGAAACGTCAACGTTACCGAACTTCGGGTCCGGCAGGATATCGCGTTTGGGCACTTCGCGGCGACGGGGCATAACAACCTCTCTCAATTACAATTCAGTCGAAGGGAAAACCGGCACGGCACCCTTCCCGGCCAAGCGTTTGACGCGGACTTTGCGCAGACGTTAACTTAAGCGGCCTTCGGGCGCTTGGTACCGTATTTCGAACGACCCTGTTTGCGCTTCTTGACCCCCTGGGTATCCAGCGATCCGCGCACAGTGTGGTAACGAACACCAGGCAGGTCCTTCACACGACCACCACGAATCAAGACGACAGAGTGCTCCTGCAGATTGTGGCCTTCGCCGCCAATATAGGAAATCACTTCGAAGCCGTTCGTCAAACGCACTTTACACACCTTGCGCAAGGCCGAGTTCGGCTTCTTCGGCGTTGTCGTGTAGACGCGCGTGCACACGCCACGCTTCTGGGGACAGTTGCCCAGGGCAGGCACTTTACTCTTGCTGCGTACCGCTTCCCGAGGCTTGCGCACGAGCTGGTTTATGGTTGGCATTACTCCACCCCTATGTTCGATGCAGCCACCGGCAAGACACAACAGCGGCGCCTGCAAAAAATCAAAGCGGTCAAACAACCCGCCTTGGCGATAGACATGATCCGCGAGCGCGACAGACAACATGGCATCCGCGACAAAGACCGGCGATTGTATGGGCTGTCTCGTCCCAAGTCAAGCAATAGCGCCGTGTGGCCGTGTGCCCGTGCCCGCAGACCTGACGCGCAGCCCGACTGAGTCGGTAGCGATTGGCACTTGCCCCCGCTTTTCCCGCTCGCGCGGTCGGATGGCCGGGGGTAGCCGACAACGGAGCGCTGGTCATGAGAGTGGTGTGGAGGCAGTCAAGAGGCTGGCCAAGTGAGCCCTCGAGTTCCAGTCCCCGCCACGCCTTGCTGCGACGGTGCTTTGCGCGCCATGGGTCAGGCTTGGCGCGGCCGCTCAGCGTTCACAACCACCAGCACCGCGTCTGCTTCAACCAGAGCTCCGCGCGGCAGCGCGGCGACGCCAACTGCGGCGCGAGCCGGGAAGGGTTCGGAGAAATAGCCGCCCATGATTTCGTTGACCCTTGCAAAGTGCGCGAGATCGACCAGGTAGACGTTCAGTTTGACGATGTCGCCAAGGGTTCCGCCGGCCGCCTCGGCGACCGCCTTCAGATTCTCGAAAACACGCACGATCTGCCCGTCTATACCCTCCGCCATCTGCATGCTGACTGGATCCAGACCGATTTGTCCTGAAACATATACCGTGCCGTCGACGCCTACCGCCTGGGAGTAAGTACCGATGGCCGCCGGCGCCAGCGGCGTCGAAACGATCGTTCTGCGCATCTTCGCGTCCTCTACAATTCTGGTTGAAAACCGGAGATAGTAAATGACGAGCACGATCATCGCCAACCTGGAAAGAATGCTCGGCGGCCCTCGTGATGGCGCTCTGCTGCGCTATGCCCTCGGCGCGGAGTACCTGAAGGCAGGGCGCTTCGACCAGGCAGCAATCCACCTGGCCGAAGCAGTCAAGCGTGATGCGACGTATTCCGCCGCCTGGAAGCTGCTCGCCAAGGCCTTGGGCGAATGCGGTCGACCAACCGAGGCATTGTCCGCCTACGAACAGGGGATAACCGTCGCCACAGCGAAAGGTGACGTGCAGGCGGCAAGAGAAATGGCCGTCTTTGCCCGCCGTCTGCGGCGAGTGATGGTTGCGCGCGGCGAGTAGGCAACTAGCGGCCCTTGCCTGCCAGCGGTGCCGTCTCGATTCCCAGTTCCTTCAGCCTGTGCCGAACGGCCTCGCTCTCGGCGCGCGTCCTGAACGGACCGATTCGCAGACGCGTCTCGACCGTCGCCGGAATCCCTTCCTGCGCCAGCCTCGCCTGCAGACTCTCGGCTCGACGGACATCGAGCAGGAGGTCCGACTGCAAAATGTAACCGGACAGCAAGCGGGGCGCGGAGGCTGCCGGTACAGCTGGTGGCGCGGCACCCGCGGTGAGTGAAGCAGTCGGGGCGGACTGCACCGGTGCTTCGCCCGGCGCACGAACCGGCATGGTGGAACCCACGCTTAACCCGGATGCCGGCGTCTGGCGTGCGGCAACCGCCCCCGATGCGACTGTCGACGGCTGGACAGCGGAATCGGAACTCACGACCGATGGGGTGCTCGACCCCTGCTCAGTGACGGCCGGCGGCATGGGTGGTGGCGGTTCGCCAAGTCGGTCGCCGGCGGGTGGCAGTGCCGCCGGCAGCGGCACCGCTTCCCTTTTTCGCACCGGGACCGGTTCGGTAAACTGCGCGCCCGAAACCAGAGCCTCCTCCTGCGTATTCAGATAGTCGAAGGTTGCCAAGGCAGCGAGCAGGACGACAATCAACATCGCGGCAACGCCCATCCGCCGAGCCAGTTGCCGCCGAAGATCGGCCTGCGCATCATCGCCAGGTACCGTCCCGCGCACCTCGGGAGGTCGTTCAGCCGCCGGAGAAACCCCGTTTTCGCCGCCTGCCGATCGGACTGCCATAATCTCGCTCTGCTCCCTTCCGCATTACACAAAACCGTCGTTACGATTGCGCGCCAGGGCGACAATCAGGTCTGCCTCGGCCCGTGCGATCGCGCAGTGGCGGGCAATGGTCGCGGCATCGTGCCCCTGCATCGCCAGCTGCATGGCGTCCTTGTACAGCGGAGAGGCTGCCGGCAGCGGTCCGGCAGTCTGCGCCAGCGCGCGCCGGATGTCTTCACGTGCGGCAAGCAATTCGGAGCGCAGGCCGCCGACCTCGCTCCGCAGCGCGTAGACATCTCGCTGCAACGCATCGATCAGCGCTTGTCCCGGAATCTCGGGTGGGGGTTCATTCCAAGCGAAGTCAGGCTTGGCGGGAGCTGCCTCCGTGCTGATGACCGGAACGATTCCCGCCGGCGCGACCAATGGCACCGCACCGGGGTCGGCCACCGACTGATCTCGCGCAGATCCTGCGCCCGGCAGCGTCCCGTCGGCCCCAGCCGGCTCGCCGGCAAGAGGAGCGGAGGCCGCCTCTGCCACGAGCACCGCCTTGCCCCCACGCGCGCTGGCTTGCAGGTCACGTTGCAGGCGGTGCAGGCGCACGAAGAGGAGGATGATATAAAGCACCAGCAACGCGACGATCGCGAGCAATCCCTCGCGCCAGCCCAGACCAGCCAGTTGCTCAATATCCATAGCGCGCCTTGGTGACTGTGTTCGGCGAGCATTATGCCAGACACTCCTGCCACTCCGATCGCTTGTTGCGACGGCCAGCATGGTCTACCGTTATTGGCCGGGGCAACGATCAGACGGGACTGGCCGACGCTCTCTGCCGCCCACCCAGCAAGACGACACAGCCCTCGTCGGGTGACCTCGACGAGGGCCGCTTGGCGGACAACCGGCGGACGAACTACGGCATCGATTCGAATAAGCCGGCAGCACCCATGCCGGTGCCGATGCACATGCTTACCATGCCGTAGCGCCGGCCCGTTCGCCGCAAACCATGGACCAGCGTCGCCGTGCGAATCGCTCCGGTAGCGCCCAGAGGATGGCCCAGAGCAATCGCTCCGCCAAGCGGGTTGACCTTCGCCGGATCAAGCTCCAGCGTCCGCATGACGGCCAGAGACTGCGCCGCGAACGCCTCGTTGAGTTCAAACCAGTCGATATCGTCCTGACGGACCCCAGCCAGCTTGAGGGCGCGAGGAATCGCTTCGATCGGACCGATGCCCATGATCTCTGGCGCCACACCGGCCACCGAGTAGGCGGCAAAGCGCGCCAGGGGGGTCAGATCGAACTGTCTGAGGATCTTCTCCGAAACGAGCAGCACAGCGGCGGCTCCGTCAGACATCTGCGAGCTGTTGCCCGCGGTCACCGACCCGCGGGCGGCAAACGCCGGCCGCAATCTGGCAAGGCCCTCGATGCTGCTGTCCGTCCGCGGCCCCTCGTCGTCCTTCGCCAAGTACTCCTTGGCCATGACCTCGCCGGTGCGGAGATCGGGCAGCCAGGCCTTGACCGCATAGGGCGAAATCTCGGCCGCGAAGTGCCCGGCAGCGATCGCTGCACAAGCTTTCTGGTGCGAGCCGACGGCAAAGGCGTCCTGGTCGGCGCGCGAGATTTTCCACCGTTCAGCGACCTTCTCGGCTGTGATCCCCATGCCATAGGCGATCGAGTAGTTCTCCTCGCGCGCGAAGATTGCCGGGTTGAGGGCGATCTTGTTGCCCATGATCTGGTTCATCAGCGACATCGTCTCGGTCCCGGCCCCAATCATCACATCGGCCTCGCCAAGACGAATGCGGTCGGCCGCCATCGCCACCGCCTGCAGCCCGGAAGCGCAGAAGCGGTTGATCGTCACGCCGGGAACGCTGTTCGGCATACCGGCCAGCAACAATCCGATGCGGGCAACGTTCATTCCCTGTTCTGCCTCGGGCATCGCGCAACCAACGATCACGTCCTCGACCAAGGCCGGATCGATCCCCGGCGCCTGCGCGAGGACCGACGCCAATGCATGCGCCAACATGTCATCCGGCCGGACGTGCCCGAGCATGCCCTTGCGCCGCCCAACCGGCAGGCGCGTGGCGGCCACGATGTATGCGTCCTGAATCTGTTTGCTCATCTTCCGTTCTCCTTGCTCGTTCAGTTACGCAGCGGCTTGCCGGTTTCCAGCATATGCTGGATGCGTTGTTGCGTCTTTTGATTTTTCAGCAGTTCGACGAAGAGCCTGCGCTCGACGGTCAGCAGCCACTGCTCGTCAACCAGCGATCCGGTCTCGACCTCGCCGCCGCAAAGGGCGGTGGCCGCCGCCTTGGCAACCACGTAGTCGTGGGCGGAAATCATTCCCCCTTCCTTCATGTTGGCCAGCATCATTTCGCAGTTGGCAATTCCCGTACGGCCGGCGACCTTGATGCCGCGTGCCGGCAGCCGCGGGTAGTACCCCGCCTCGGCGAGGCCGCGCGCCTCGCGCAAAGCCACGTAGAGCAACTCGTTGGCGTTGAAGACAATCTTGTCCGACTCCAGGGCGAAACCGAGTTCCTTCGCCTGCGCCCCGCTCTTCGACACAGTCGCCATGGCAATCGTCATGAAAGCAGGCTGGATGAACTCGAACGGGTCGTTGCCAGCGGTTTTCGCTGCCATTTGCGCCGCGCGCAGGGCAAATTCCTTGCAGCCACCACCGGCAGGAATCAGGCCGACGCCGGCTTCAACCAGGCCGATGTAGCTTTCCAGAGCAATCACCCGCTTGGCGGCGTGCATCAGAAACTCGCAGCCTCCACCAAGCGCCATCCCTTGCACGGCGGCCACCACCGGCACCTTGGCATACTTGAGGCGAAGCGAGGTGTTCTGGAACTCGGCGACGTACTCTTCCAAGAGTGCAAACAGCCCGCCAGCGATCGCCTCAGCCACCTCCTTGAGGTTGGCGCCAAAAGCAAACGGCGCCTCATGCCAGACGACCAGACCGCGATAACCTGCTTCGGCGCGGGCAACCGCCTCCTGTAAACCGATGATCACGTCCCGCCCCAGCGTATGATTCCTCGTCTTGACACTGACTATCGCCACCTCGTGGTCGACCTGCGGCAAGGTCCACAGACGAACACCGGCGTTTTCCCACACCGTTGTACCGTCTGCTGCCTTTTCGCCAAGAACGCGCTCGGGAAAAATCTGTCGCCGATAAACGGCCAATGACGAGCGCGGCACATGGGTATCTGCCGCTGCGGAGTACGAGCCCTCAGCCATGTGCACGCCTTCCCGAGCGACGCGGCCGAAGACCCAGGCGGGCAGCGGTGCCGAACTCATCGCCTGACCGGCTGCGATATCGCTCTGCACTGCGTCGGCAATCGCCGACCAGCCGGCCGCCTGCCAACTCTCGAACGGACCCTGCGCCCAGCCGAAACCCCAGCGCATGGCAAAATCGAGATCGCGCGCGTTGTCGGCAATGTCGGCCAGATGGAAAGCGGCGTAATGGAAAATGTCGCGGAAGATCGCCCACAGGAACTGCGCCTGCGGATGCGCGCTGGCCCGAAGCTGGGCAAACTTTTCGGCCGGGTTGCGGTTTTTCAGAATGGCCAGCACACCCGGATCGATTTCGGCGGCGCTGTCGCGATAATCCTGCGCCGCAAGATCAAGCACCTTGATGCTCCGCCCATCCTTGCGGAAGATCCCGCAGCGCGTCTTCTGACCGAGCGCACCCTGGCCAATCAGTGACGCCAGCCAGGCCGGCACGGCGAAATGACCATGCCATGGGTCGTCCGCCAGGGTGTCCTGCATCGTCTTGACAACATGCGCCAGGGTATCGAGTCCGACGACATCGGCGGTGCGATAGGTAGCGCTCTTCGGCCGCCCGACAAGCGGACCGGTGAGCAGATCGACCGTGTCGAATCCCAAGCCAAGGCGCTGCGTGTGGTGCATGGCGGCGAGCATCGAGAAAACGCCGACCCGGTTGGCAACAAAATTCGGCGTATCGAGCGCCCGCACGATGCCCTTGCCGAGACGCGAAACGAGCCACGATTCAAGATTGTCGAGCAGCGCCGGATCGGTTGTTCGGGTTGCCACCAACTCGACCAGATGCATGTAGCGCGGCGGATTGAAGAAATGGATGCCGCAGAAACGCGACCGCAAGACCTCGGGCAAGCCCTCGGCCAGGCGATTGATCGACAGGCCGGAAGTGTTCGACGCTATGACCGCGCTGGCGGCGACGAAAGGCGCGATCTTGCGGTAGAGATCGTCCTTCCATTCCATCTTTTCGGCGATCGCTTCGATGATCAGGTCGCAATCGGCAAGTTGATCGAGGTGCTGCGCGTAATTGGCGGCGTCGATGTAGGCGACGCGGTCCTTGCTCGCCAGCGGCGACGGCTCGAGCTTCCTGAGGCCGTCAATAGCCCGCCTCACGATGCCATTCGGATCGCCATCCTTGGCGGGCAGGTCGAAAAGCACCACCGGCACTTCGGCATTGGCGAGGTGTGCCGCGATTTGCGCGCCCATCACGCCCGCCCCGAGTACGGCGGCCTTGCGTACGATGAAGTTGCTCAAGCTGTTCTCCTTTTCTTGTCGTCCACGCTCGCCGGGAACACCCCGTAGTGGCGCCGGACCGCCACTCAAACGAACGTTTGAATTATACCTCAACGGTAACACCGATCAAGAACAAAGGAAAAAAAAACGGCGCCTGCTGCGGCGCCGTCACTGTCGTGCGGGAAGTTCGTTAGAAGGTATGATTGTATTGCAGAGACAGGATGTCGGCGCTCGTCTTGAACTCGCCGCGGATCGTCTGGCGGAGTGTCTCCGCATTCGGGTAGCCAGTCGTCACGGCCCGCTCGGTATTCGCCTTGGCGAAGAAGATGTGCGTATAGCCGAAATCAAGCGAAGCCGTCTTCGAAAACGCGTAGCGGCCGCCAAACGACAGCCATCTCCGATCCGAATCGGGCAGCGTCATGGTCCTGTCCTGAGCACTCTTTACCGGTGTATGGTCATACGCGACACCAAAGCGAAGTTTCAGGACGTCGTTAAGCTGGTAGTTGGCTCCCAGACCAAAACGCCACGTATCCTTGAAGTTATAAACGAGCTTCTGCAACGGGGCACCAGTGTCCTGGTTGCGTACGACCAGCGTGTCAACGACGCTCCAGTCGGTCCAGGTGGCATCCCCCAGAAGTTCCCAACGGTCGCTCAGCTTCTGTGCAACGGCCAGCGAAAAGTTCGCCGGTGTCGTCAACGTGCCCTTGACGTCCTGATTGACCAGTCCGGCGGCAGCCACTTGCACACCATATTTTTCCTCGCCCTCGAGGCGGAAGCTCAATTTCGAACGGTAGGCCAGACCGATACGCGTACTCGGCGACACTTGGAACATCGCGCCGAGATTGTAACCAACAGCCCAGTCATCCGCTTCGACGTCAAGATAGTTGTAAGCGGGAAAACGTGCTCGCCCGCTAGACAGCAAACCATTTGGATCGACGAGCGGCACACCCTGTTTGAAATGAGACTTGTTGTAAGCGAAGTTGATGCCCCCGCCGATCGACACCATCTGATTGATCTTGTAGGCGATCGATGGATTGATGTTGATCTGCTCCATTTCGAAGAAATAGCCGGCATTTCGCCCGATGAAATCGACCTTGTACTCTGTCGTGTTGCCAAAGGTGGGGCCAATGCCCAGACCGACGCTCAGGTTCGGTGAAATTCCATAGACCCAATAGAGGGCCGGCAAGAGAGCAACACCGCCACCGTCACCTCCGCTTCCTCCGGGCAGCGGAAAGAAGGTCGGGCTCACCGTGGTCGACCCCTTGTCATCATAATGAATCGAACGTTTGAGCACGGTGCCAGAGAGCGCTATGGTGTGCCCCTGCGGCATGTAGCTCATTCCGGCCGGATTGAAATAGACTGTTCCCGCATCGTCGGCCGCGGCGGCGGCGCCGGCAAATGCATTGCCGTTGCCCGACCCGGTCTGATTCTGCAGTGCAAAACCCGAGGCTCCCGCCGCGCCCGACAGAGCGCCGAGCAGCAGAACGGAAGTGACTTGCATCGATTTCTTCTGCGACATCTTCCACTCCTCCATTTGTATGATGTACTTGGACGCAGCAGTGGGTTATTGGCCACGACCACGACAATAGTGACTCAGCGGTCCATCGTAAGGCGAGTCTCGGAACAAATGTCAAGTTAATCGATGTCGGGCAGCTCCCGTTTCTCTCCGTGTTGGTTAATTGCAACATAGGTCAGCACGGCTTCCGTCACCTTTACCGCAAACGGCTGCGCCGGATTGCGCTCGGCATAGACCTCCACCCGGACCCTGATCGACGTCCGTCCGCTGTCGATGACATCGGCAAAGAAGCTGACGACGTCGCCGACCGACACAGGCTGCTTGAAGAGAAAGGAGTTTACCGCCACCGTCGTAACGCGCCCGCGCGCCCGGTGCATGGCCGGAATGGCACCGGCGACGTCGACCTGCGCCATGATCCAGCCGCCGAAGACGTCACCCTGCGGGTTGACATCGGCCGGCATCGGCATGACGCGCAAGATCGGTTGCTTGTCGGGGAGCTGGGTGATTGTGTCAGGCATGTCGACTCCGCAAGTAGTTCAAGGGTCCCCCGGTAAAAGGAGCAAAACCGGTACCGAAAATGATGCCGGCGTCGGCCAGGTCGGCGTCGGCCACGACCCCGTCCGCCACGAGCTGCTGCGCGCGGTCGAGCAGCGGTTGCACCAGCCGCTCGGCCAGACCCGCCGGCACGGTGCCTGGCCTCGCTTTCGCCGGCGTCCCGGCACGGTATTCGTAGAAACCCCGCCCAGCTTTCTTGCCCAGTTGACCGGCATTGAAACGCTCGACCAGGCAGCGCGGCGGCTCGATTGGGGTGCTGGCCAAACCCCTGCCGGCGGCCATGGCAACATCCAGACCGACCATGTCGACCAGCTCGAGCGGCCCCATCGGCATGCCGAAGGCAAGCATCGCTTCGTCAACCGTCTCCGGTGCCAGGCCTTCATCAACCGCGCGCATTGCTTCGAGCATATACGGGCCAAGGACCGCGTTCACCAGGAAGCCCGGGGCACTCTTGACGGGCAGAGGTAGCCGATCGATCTGTCTGACGAAGGCGATGCCGCGCCTAATCACCTCGCTGTCGCTCCCCTCGCCATTGACCACCTCGACAAGCGGCATGCGGCTTACCGGATTGAAGAAGTGTATGCCGATCAGCCGCTCCGGTCTTTCGAGCACGCTGCGCAGGTCCTCCAGGCGCAGGCTCGACGTATTCGTGGCGAGAAGCGCGTCCGGCCGGATCACCGCCTCCAGGCTCTGCAGCAGGGCCTGCTTGGCCCCCACGTTCTCGAAAATCGCCTCGATCACAACATCGGCCTGGCGCGCGCCGTGACCCTCCGGATCAGGAATCAGACGATCCATGACCCGTCGCAACTGGCGCTCGTCTCTGATCCGCCGGCGCCACGTCGCATAGGCGCGCTGCAGGGCGGGCGCGATGCGCTCGATTCCCTGGTCCTGCAGGGTCACCGTCAGCCCGCGTAGCGCACACCAGGCGGCGATGTCGCCGCCCATGACACCGGCGCCGACGATGTGCACCCGCTGCGCGGAAAAACTGCTCCCCTTGCCGAAGGCCTTCAGACGTTCCTGCAGAAAGAATACGCGAACCAGATTGCGCGCCGTCGGCGAGCGCACGATGGCGTCGATCAGATCGGGGGCCGCCAGCGCGTTGCCTTGATGGTGGGCCCACAGGTCGATGATCGCGTACGGCGCCGGATAGTGTTCGGCGCGCGCGCGTCTGGCAAGCTGCCTGCGGGCGCCGGCGGCGACGATCGACTTCAGCGGCCCATTGAGCAGCGACTGCAACAAGGCAGGCCGACGGCGTGCATGATCGGCAAGGACCAGCATGGCGGCGGCTCTCTCCATCACCCGCGGCGGCACCACATCATCCGCCAGACCAAGGCGTTTCGCCTTTTGTGCGTCGACCGTCTTGCCGGTGAGCATCAAGTCGAGCGCTGCCTGCGGTCCGATCCGTTCGGGTAGTCTCAGCATGCCACCCCAGCCGGGAACAATGCCCAGCATGACCTCGGGCAGAGCCAGGCGGGTTGCCGGATCGTCGACGACGAGCAGGTAGCGACAGGCGAGCGCGAGTTCCAGACCGCCGCCGAGACAGTGACCGCGTACGAGTGCCAGGGTCGGATAGGGCACGCGAGCCAGACGATTGAACAGATGCCAGCCACGAGCAACCAGATCGATCCCTTTTTCCGCCGTATCAAGCTCGGTAAACTCCTGTATGTCGGCACCGGCAATGAAGCCGGCCGCTTTTCCCGAGCGGAAGACCAGCCCGCGCGGCGGGCTGGCGTCGAGTTGATCGAGAATCCGTGCGAGTTCCTGCAAGACCGCGCTGGACAACGAATTGGTCGACTCGCCCGCCTTGTCGAGCGTCGCCCAGACGATCCCCTCTGCGTCGTCCGCAAGTCGCCAATGCTGGTAGCCGTCGGTCGTGATCTTCATCCGTATTCCCTCTTTCCCGCCACCCGCGCTCACGGCATCGCCTCGACGAGCATCGCGCCGCCCTGTCCGCCGCCGATGCAGATTGCCGCAATGCCTCGCTTGGCTTGCGCCGCGCGCAAGGCATGCAGCAGGTGGAGAACGATGCGCGCACCGGAGGCGCCTACCGGGTGACCGATGGCGATCGCCCCGCCATCGACATTGAGGCGCTCTGCGCTGAGCGTCCCCAGGGCGCCGGCAAGGCCGAGCTGCTGGCGGCAGTAATCTTCCTCTTCCCAAGCGGCGAGGCAAGCAAGAACCTGTGCTGCGAAAGCCTCGTTGATCTCCCAGAGGTCGATGTCGTCGAGCGCCAGGCCATGCCGAAGCAAGATCGGGGTCGCTGCATGCACCGGACCCAGACCCATCTGCGCCGGATCGAGCGCGGACCATTGGCTATCGCTGATCGTGCCCAGCGGAGCGAGTTGCCAGCGGTCGACAGCGGCCTGGGAAGCAAGAACCAACCACGCTGCACCATCGGTGATCTGCGAGCTGTTGCCCGGCGTGACCCGACCGTACTTCCGGTCAAAAAATGGTTTCAGCCTGGCGAGTCCCGGCAGGCTGGAATCGGTGCGTACACCATCGTCTTCCGTATGGACACTCCCCTTCTCGTCGACCAGTGGCACGATTTCAGACAACCGTCCGGCAACACGGGCGGCAACCGCACGCTGGTGGCTGCGCACGCTGTACTCATCCATCTGATTGCGCGAAATGGCGAAGCGCCAGGCCAGATTCTCGGCCGTCTGCCCCATCAGGAGTCCGACAACTGGATCGGTCAATCCCTTGAGCAACCCGATGACCGGCGAGAACAGATCGGCCGGGCGCAAGCGCGCAAACAGGCCGATCTTCTGGGTCATTGTCTTGGCCTGCATCATCTGACCGAACCAGCGCACCATCGCCGGCGAGTAGAGCAGCGGTGCGTGCGACAGCGCGTCAACGCCGCCGGCAAGGACAAGCTGCGCCCGTCCATTCTGGATGTTGGCGATTGCCGAATCGATCGCCTGCATGCCGCTCGCGCAGTTGCGCATCACCGTCCACGCCGGCACCTTGTCGCCGCAACCAAGGCGCAAGGCGACGACGCGACCGATATTCACTTCATCGGGCGACGGACTGGCGCAACCGAGGATGACTTCATCAAGGTCAGCCGGCGCAAACGGCTGGCGAATCAGGAGCGCCCGTCCGGCCTGCACGGCCAGGTCGCTCGCCGCAAATGGGCCGGGCGCGTTGCGCCCCTTGAGGAACGGCGTTCGCGCGCCGTCCACCACATAAACCGGCTGAAATGTCACGCTCTCTTCCCCTCTTCGTAGGCTTGCCTGCGCCAACGCGCGGCGGCCTGGCGCGCAAACGCCGGGCCGCCGCACGCTGGCAAGGCGAAGTTCAAGCTGCCGCCCTGTGCAACAACGGATGTTGCCGCGTGCGCCCGAGGTCGTGCGGAAAATCGTCGACCCGGATGACAATATCGCGCAGTTCATTGCGCCGCTTGAGGACTGCGTACTCGGCCGCGGTCACCATCCCCGCCAGGAAGGCAGCATGCGCCAGATCACGCACGTTGGCCTGCGGATTGTCGGCCAGCTCACCGGCTTTCTCGGCCGCCCGAATCCGCGCTTCGATGGGTTCGGCTTCCAGCGTCGCCACAAGGGCCAGCTCGAGCGCGCCGACCGCCTCCGCCTCGCCTTTCGGCAGGTACGTTTCGGCCGTCAGGCGGTCACGCGCCGCCGACGGCGCGATCAGCAGCTTGGCAACCTGATGACCGATCCGGTCGGACGGAACATCATACGGATGACCGAGCGGAAAGACGACCCGATAGAGCCAGCGCCCTATCCAGCGCACCGGGAAATTGGCGATCACTCCATCGAAGGCCATCTGCGCCTTGTACATCGCGTCCCAGATGGCCCAGTGCATCAGCGGAGCATCGGACTGTTGCCGCCCTTCCGATTCGTAACGCTTGAGCGTCGCCGAACATAGATAGAGCATCGACAGAATGTCGCCCAGACGGGCCGAGAGTTTTTCGCGCCGCTTCAGTTCGCCGCCGAGGACGAGCATGGAAATGTCGGCGAGAAACGCGAAGGCAGCCGAAAAGCGGGTCAGTTGCTGATAGTAGCGCCGCGTTTCCGGTGCGACAGCGGCCGGTACGGTGACAAAATGCGACCCGGTCAGGCCCTTCCAGAAAGCCCGCGAACCGTGTCTGATCGTGAAGGCAACATGACCAAACAAGGCCTCGTCGAAGTCGCGCAGCCCCTGCTCGGGGTCTGGGTTGAACGCCGAGCGCATCTCCTTGAGAACGTAGGGATGGCAGCGGATCGCCCCCTGACCGAAGAGAATCATGCTGCGCGTCAGAATGTTCGCTCCCTCGACCGTAATGCCGATGGGCAGTTGCTGATAGGCACGGCCGAGGAAGTTCGACGGTCCAAGGCAAATCCCCTTGCCGCCGACGATGTCCATCCCGTCGTTGACCACCTGCCGCGCACGCTCGGTAACGTGGTACTTGGCAATGGCCGAAACGACCGACGGCTTTTCGCCCAGATCAATGGCGCCGGCGGTCATCTTGCGCACGGCGTCCATCATGTACGTATAGGCGCCGATGCGGGTGAGCGGTTCCTCGACGCCTTCGAAGCGCCCAATCGCCGTCTTGAACTGACTGCGCACGCGCGCATAGGCACCGACAGTGCGCGCCGTGAGCTGCGCCATGCCGGTGTTGGATGAGGGCAGCGAAATCGAACGACCTGCCGCCAGGCACTCCATGAGCATGCGCCAGCCTTGGCCGACCATGGCCGGACCGCCGATCACGTAGTCGAGCGGCATGAACACGTCCTTGCCACGCGTCGGCCCGTTCATGAACATGGCGTTGAGCGGGAAGTGGCGGCGGCCGATCTCTGCGCCGGGCGTGTCGCGCGGCACCAGCGCACACGTGATGCCGATATGTTGGCGCTCGCCGAGCAGGCCGTCCGGGTCGAACAGGTGGAACGCCAGGCCGAGGATTGTGCACACCGGACCCAGCGTAATGTACCGCTTGTCCCAGGTGACCCGCATGCCGATGACTTCCTTGCCCTGCCAGATACCTTTGCAGACGATTCCGACGTCCGGGATCGAGGCCGCATCGGAGCCGGCCCATGGGCTGGTCAGGGCAAAAGCCGGAATCTCAAGGCCCTTCGCCAGGCGAGGCAAGTAGTGGTTCTTCTGCTGCTCGGTCCCGTAATGCAGCAGCAATTCGGCAGGGCCGAGCGAGTTGGGCACCATGACCGAAACAGCTAGCGCCGAGCAGCGCGTCGACAGTTTGGTCACGATCTGCGAATGACCATAGGCCGAGAACTCGAGGCCGCCGTACTTCTTCGGGATGATCATGCCGAGAAAGCCCCTGTCCTTGATGTACTGCCAGGCTTCGGGTGGCAGGTCGTACAGCTCGTTCGTCACCTGCCAGTCGTCGACCAGTCCACACGCCTGCTCGACCTCGTTATCCATGAATGACTGCTCCTCGGCACTCAGTTTGGGAACCGGATAAGCGAGCAGCTTGCTCCAGTCCGGATCGCCGCGAAACAATTCGCCGTCCCACCACACCGTACCAGCTTCGAGCGCCTCCCGCTCGGTGTCAGACATCTGCGGCAGTATCCGCTTGTAGGTCTTGAAAACAGACCGGCTGATCAGCGCCCGCCGCAGCGGACGAACGCTGAAAAGCACGGCCACGCTCACCAGTGCAACACCGATGAATCCCGAGACGATCGTGGCGATCATTGCTGTTTCTCCTGTGAATTATGGTTTGCTGTGCGGCGCCTTGCCGCTTCGTGCTGCGGTCGCCTGCCGTGGCGACTCTTGTTGCCCAGCGTGTGCATCGCCGAACTGCGGCAGCGGCGCCCGCAATCCGCCGAGCAGGAATGGCATCAGCCTCTGTGCCAGGCGCCGTGCCGGTACCGCGTCACCGCTTTCCGGCGCGACTGCTTCACCAGCCAGATCGTCCAGGCCGCAGCCGGTGACCACCTGCAGAACGTCAGTCCCGGCAATGGCGTACGACATCGCGCCAAGCATGAAATGCAGGCGCCAGACGATTTCAGCTTTCGGCACGTCCGGCAGCGCCTGGAAGAGCGCCCGTTTGTAGCGATCGATCACTTCCGCATACTCGCCGGCAAAGAAGGTCCGTATGAACTCTGCCGGATCGGTCAGCGTGCGGCCTAGCAGGCGCAGGAAGGTCATGCCACCGAGCGCCTCATCCTCTCCCATGCGCAGCAATGTGCCGAAGAAGGCTTCGAGGATTTGCGATGGCTTGAGCGGCCCCCCGTCCGCCTGCGCTTCAAGTTTGTCGAGCGCTTGCAGACGCTGGTCGTTGAGCCACGCCAGACGGCGCCGGAAAACCTCGCGCAGCAAGGCCTCCTTCGAGCCGAAGTGATAGTTGACCGCTGCCAGGTTGACCTCGGCGGCGCCAGTAATCAGGCGCATCGAGGTCGCCTCGTAGCCGTTTTCCATGAACAGCCGCTCGGCCACATCAAGGATGCGGTCGCGCGTGTCGTGATTCGCTTTTTGCTCAACCATCAGTCGCTGTCCCGGAAAAAAACTGTCTGCGCCACCTGACGAAGCGCACTGAAAAGCGCAAGCCCAATGGCTCGTTCAAACGTTCGTTTTAATTTTACGGTGACCGTCTGCCGAATGCAAGCCTTT
>WBZP01003236.1_pt1 | contig 17833 bp, 17 predicted proteins | sample 5204301 | NCBI WGS metagenome assembly WBZP01 (sample SAMN12412401, study PRJNA552823) | activated sludge metagenome | isolation source: activated sludge from nitrification reactor of wastewater treatment plant... | place: USA: Pennsylvania | collected 2017 | reverse complement strand
TCTTCCCCAAGCCTCGCGCGAAGCCGAAGGTCTTAATCCCTTTTATTTCAGGGCTGGATTGTTACAGGGGCAGTAAAAGCAAAGACTACGGCAAAGCCGTCTTAATCCCTTTTATTTCAGGGCTGGATTGTTACCTCTCCCGGGAGATACGTTCAGTGTTCGGGCTACGTCTTAATCCCTTTTATTTCAGGGCTGGATTGTTACGCTCATCAACGGGAAGTTGCAGATCTTAGGTCGTCTTAATCCCTTTTATTTCAGGGCTGGATTGTTACGGAGGAATGGGAAGCAGCACGCCCGCCGGCGGGGTCTTAATCCCTTTTATTTCAGGGCTGGATTGTTACCTTTCGCGGTGCTCCAATGCGTGGCGGGATTCGGGTCTTAATCCCTTTTATTTCAGGGCTGGATTGTTACTATGCTCTTGCAGCTAATAAGACTGGCTTGTCCGTCTTAATCCCTTTTATTTCAGGGCTGGATTGTTACAGTTAGCAAGAAAGAGGAAGTCGCTGGAAAGTCCCGTCTTAATCCCTTTTATTTCAGGGCTGGATTGTTACCCAATACGTCCTTAAGACTACGGGCAAGACGGGCGTCTTAATCCCTTTTATTTCAGGGCTGGATTGTTACAGGTAATTTGACATATTGGAGAAATCGCAATGTGTCTTAATCCCTTTTATTTCAGGGCTGGATTGTTACGTTCGCCACAGATCGAGATTTTTCCGGCGCTTTTGTCTTAATCCCTTTTATTTCAGGGCTGGATTGTTACTCGCGCGGGTGGTGCAGATTGAAAGGCAAGTCTGTCTTAATCCCTTTTATTTCAGGGCTGGATTGTTACCATTACGTACTGTGGTGACCCTGCGAATCGCTCGTCTTAATCCCTTTTATTTCAGGGCTGGATTGTTACGAAAGGCGCACTATTCTTTTTCAACCGCCAGTCCGTCTTAATCCCTTTTATTTCAGGGCTGGATTGTTACGAAGTAGTATGTGGGGTAGCGATACCCCCGCTGAGTCTTAATCCCTTTTATTTCAGGGCTGGATTGTTACCCGTTAACCAGTGGGTAAACGGCGATCGTCCTGTTGTCTTAATCCCTTTTATTTCAGGGCTGGATTGTTACCGACCCCTGCATGTGCTCAACCACCCGTTTGGGTCTTAATCCCTTTTATTTCAGGGCTGGATTGTTACTGCGGTACATCAACTTCATCTTGCAAATCAGAGGTTTGGCGGCTGCGTTCCGGATCGTCCGGGGAATGCGCGGGGTTGTGTATCAGCGCATAGCGTCCAAGGCCGAAAACGGTTTCCTTGCCGACGTGCAGCCATTGGCCGAGATTCAGAGCGGGGAGGAAGGGGGCGAGATTGCCACGCAGCGTCCAGCGACCGACGACGCCCCCGAGTTGCATGATTTTCTGCTGGCGTGATGAGCGGCGCGTCCATTCCTGCCATTTGAGCTGTTTTTCGCTGTCGACCGCGGCGGCCGCCATCTTGAGCGCCGAAAAATTCCAGCCGGGGGCGCCCGCACCATGAAATTCGGCCATCAGGCTGGCGCGGCGGACGCTGGCCATGAGCAGCACTTCCGCGGTTAATCGGTTGGGCGGCAGCGCCCGCCCGTTTTCCTGCAGGCGGAGCGGGCTGAGCAGGTCGAGGGTGATGCTGTCGGCGGCGGCGGCGGGGGGACGGGGGCCGGCGGTGTCATGTTCCCGGAAGCTGCCGGATTCCGGGGTGTAGACAGTGTGTTCGGCCCCGTCGACGGCAATCTGGCCGATCGCGGTCAGTTCGGCCCGGCCGTCGCCGGGGCCGACGCCGCCTTGCAGGGCGTGCCGCCAGGTGATGGCGATGAGGGGCAGTTCGCGCAGGGCGCGCCCGACCAGCACCATGTCGAAGCAATAGCTTTCGCCAGCGGCCAGACGACGCGCGCCCCAGCCGGCAGGCTCGATGACGTAGGGCGCGGGCGGCTGGCTGAAGTGTTGCAGTTGGTGGGCGACCGGCGGCGGGGCAAATATGGCCGGGTAGGGGCAGGTGCCATGCAGCGGGCAACCCTGGCAATCCTTTTGCCGCGTCATGCAGGCAAGTTTGCGCAGCGCGTGCCCGAATGCTCCACGCAGAACGGAACCGGGCCATTCGGGCAGATTCAGCGGCGTCGTGGCGCGCAGGTGGAAACGGTAGCGGGCGAGGGGGAGCATGGTTATTTGGTCATCCAACCCAGGATGGCGCTCTTGAGATCGACCAGTTCATTCGGTTCGAAGATGCGGATTTTGTATTCTTTGGCGCGTTGCACTGCTTGCGTATTGCGGTCAATCCGCCGCGCGGTGAGCAGCCATTTGGTGTCGAGGCGCCCGGCGACATGTTTACCCAGGGTTTCGAGCTTGTTGAGGATGCCCTGACTTTCGCCGCGTTCGGAAATTTGCACTCCGCTTTTGCATTCGATGAGCAGCATACGGTTGCGATGAATAAAAACGGCGTCAAGTTCATTGAGGGGATATTGGTTGCGGCCGGGGATGTCTGGCTGGTTCCAGGGATCAATTTTCAGGTTGATTCCCCAGCGGTTGGCGTGCAGTCGCTTGCCAGGCTCCCCTTGTTCCAGTTCCTTGCCGATCAGCCAGCACCATTCTTCAAGCCAGCCGCCACCCAAGTAGTTGGCGGCGGCTTCATTGGTGATGGCAAGGTGGTGATTGCTTCTCTTGAGCATGCCGCGGTCGACCATTAGATCGATCAGTCTTCTGTCATTGGCGTGGCTTGGCATGTCAAGTCGGGCACGGTCCGGTTTTCCTTCACGGTAGGAAAAGGCGGCTGTGTTGAGGTTGCCGATTAACTGCCCCATGCGTGGCGCCTGATCAACCAACGCTTGCGTTAGCTGCTGACGGGCCGTAATGCCACTCACGTCAGGGCTATCCGGTCGTGCCTTGAAGCCCTGTACTGCAAGGTAGGGGGCGAGTCCGAGAAGGTTGACAGGCAGCTTTTCTTTGTTACGCCCGATCGGGTGAAAGTAGTCGATGCGGCCATGTTCCGTGTCGCAATAAATGATCTCGGCGCATGGGCGGAAGGCTTGCAGAAAGCCGATTGTCATGAGCTTGTTGCCGCCGGTGAGGTTCAGGATGAGGCGGGCCAACGGGTATTCGGCGGCGATGTCGGCGGCGCACTGCTGCGCCCAGATGATGATGTCGGCAAGGTTATGGTCGGGACAACCGTTGCGCAGGTGAATGTGGCTTTCGGGCAAGCTGGCAGCACGGAGCCCGTGCTCGAGCTTTTCGGCATTGACGCGCATGGCTGTGCTGGCCAGGATGAAGACCTGCCCTGCTTTCAACCCCGGCGTCAGGACGGGAATCAGGTTGGGGAGGTTTTCGCCGCTGGCGAGCACGATGTGCACGATTTGCTCGTTGCCGCTCGGGCGCACTGCGCTGCGCTGGATATGGAACTCTTCGAGACGCGCGTTGCAGGCGCGCATGTCGGCTGCGGTGAGTTCCTGGCCACGCAGGTTTTCGGGGAGATCCAGCGTGAGATGCTGGTAGCGTCCGCCGCGCTCGCAAATGCGGGCAGCAATCTGGGCAGGCAGCGTGCCGATGACCAGATCACCCGGCTGCACGGTTTCCGGGTCGAAAGTCGCCACAATGACGCAACCCTCCGGCAGAAAGCGTTCGCTCTGCGCCCAGACAATGCTGCCGTCGTGACGGGTGACGAAGGTCGTGGTCATGGTGAGTAAGCAGACTGGGTGATGGAAAAGGCTTCGAGCCGGGCGTTACAGGCGACAAGGTCGGCAACGGTAAGTTCGCGCCCCCGCTTGTGCGCCGGCAGATCGAGGGAAAGGTTGACGTAGCGGGCGCCGCGTTGGCAAACCGCCGCGGCGAGATGCACGGGCAGCGAGCCGATGACGGTGTCGCCGGCTTCGATCAGCGCCGGTTCGAGATGGATGCAGTGGCGGTCGATGCGCAAGCCTTGCTCCCGCGCCCATTGCCGGGCGCCGGGGTGGCGGGTGATGAACCAGGTGGTCACGGATTTCCCCTGAGCATTCCCAGCTTGAGCTTTTTGCGCACATCCTTGATGTCGACCGCGACAACCCTGGGCAGCCAGGCTTCGATGGCATCCGCGGCGGCGGTCTTTTCTTCCTGAGTCCAGTCGCCTGCTTCCAGGGCGGTCCTGGCGAGGGCGCCGGCTTTCTGGTGATCGGCGCCGTTGGGCCTTTCCTTGCCGCCGGCGAGTTGTTCGGCGCGTTTGGCGAAGTGTTCGATGAACGCTTCGATCTCGCGCATGGCCAGGCTCAGGCTGGCCTGACGCCGGATGCGCTCCGCTTCGCCGGCCTGACGTGCCTGTTCGGCCTGCTCGATTGCCGCTTGTTCGGTGCGTTGCCGGATCTTCTCCGCTTCGGCGGCGGCCTGGGCTTCCGCGAAACGGGCGCGCACGGCGTTCATATCGGGGCGGGCTTGGGCTTGTCGTTCGCACCAGGCGCGTAGTTGTGGCAGGTCGGATTGCGGGTCGATCTCGATCAGTGCCCAGCCAAAGGGAATCAGATGTTTCTGATCGTTGGCGTTTTCGGCGGCGAGCCAGAAGGTCTTGGTGGTGCTTTGGTAGATCGGGGGCTTGTCCTTGCCCTGCATGATCTTGATCTGCGCGACGCCATCGCCGGAGAGCGTCTTGCTTTCGGCGCTTCCGTAGCGGCCAAGACGGATGAGTATGGCGCGGCCACCGTCGAGCAAGGCTTTGAGTTCGCCGGCGAGCAGGGTTTCGATGCTCTTTTTCCAGGCGGGGTTAAGCATGCCGCGCTGGTCAAGTTGGCGGATGTCTGCAAGCAGACGGGGCAGGTGGTAGCGATTGCAGTCGCCGGCAATCCTGGCGAGATTGGTAGGGCGAAGACCTTCAGCCGGTATCGATTTTTCGTTGGCTTCAAGTGCGCCAAGATCGTGCACGGTGAGCAGGCTCTGGAGCGCCCGATATTGGCCGGGCGCGATGCATTCCTTGCGGGCGGCGATGCCGCGAGGCTGACGTTCCTGGCCTTGCCGATCCAGAACAAGGTCTTTTTTGCGGTTGACCGCGTAAAGCACTTGCCGGTCAACTTCGCCGGTGGGCATGAGGTCGCCTGCTTTCAGAAGGCGCAAGGGGCTGGTGGCGAAGTCACCTTGCAACAAGCGCGTTTCAAGTCGAGCGGAATTGCGTCGTTCGTCCGGATCGGTAATCCGTCGCCCCCGGTTGATGCCGTCGAGCATGGCCGTGCGCAGTGCGCCCTTCAAGCTGCTGCCGGGAATGTAAGCCTGTTTGCCGGTGTGGCTGGCGCGTTCGATAAATAGCTGATTGAACACCCGGTTGCCGTTGCTTTCGCGGTTGGCATCCTGCCCGACCTGTCTTTCGTAGTCGGCGGCAAGCCCGGCGGCGACCGGGATCAGCGCGTCGGCGTGCGGCATGAAGTGGCTGCGGTGGTCGCGGAAGAAGCGCTGGATGCCGAGCAAATCCGCCTTGTCGCCAAGTTCGCCAAGGCGTTTGGCGAGCTTGTCCGGCAGCACGGCGCGGCTCGGGTCGAAGCCGTAGAGAATGCCGTCTTCGATGACGTAACTGGTTGGCTCGAAGTCTTCGCCGCAGCCAATGTGGATGGGGGAAAGCGGGGTCAGCGCCAAGGTGGCATTGCGGAGGAATTTCATGCCGAGGCTTCCGGAAGGCGAATGGCGAGAACGGGCGCGTAGCCCTGGGCCACGGTTTCGGGATTAGCGGTGGAGATTTCCCCGATGCCTTGTCCGATGAAGCGGCAATTCGGGGAAAGCCTCTCCGGCCAGAACACGCTGCCGCCGCGGGCGAGCAGGATGGGACGCTTGAACGGGTTGCCGGTATGGACGGCAATGTCGCCATGCCGGCCAAAGCGGGTCAGCGGCTGGTAGTGACTGCGTTCCCTGCAATAGCCAAGTCCCTGGGGGGCGCAGGGGCCGAGCGTCAGCCAGGCGTTGGGTTCTTCCCGTCCCTTGCTGGCCAGCAAGGGATCGGGTTGCGCTTCGCCGAGGAGGCGGAATTTTCCCAGGCCGATACTGGCATCACGGCCATAGCCGGTTTCGCCAATGGCGCCGAGCGCGGCAAGCAGTTCGGTCAGTGCCAGCCGCCGTTCGTCGACCACGATGTAGACGTCGAAAGCGATGCCGGGGTGAAACCAGGTTTGCGGCTGGGTGTAGGGGGCGAACCGTCCTTCGCCAGTGGTGCCGGTCAGGCGATTGATGCTGTTATGGGGCTGGGCATGTTCGCTGTGCAACGGCATGTTTTGGCGAGTGAGGCTTTCTGCAGCTTCGCTATCGCTGAATGCGAGCGATTGCCATTGCGCCTGCGGCGCTTCGGCATCTTCGATGGCAACCCAGCGCTTTTTCTTGAGAATCTTGCGGTCGACCGCGGAATCCAGCCAAAAAGCCGAAGGGAGGCTGGGCAGCGGCAGGAAGCCGTGCGGGAAGGCGTCGGAGACGACGGTAAAGGGTTGACCTTGCGTATAACCGGTGAGCAGTTCGTTCAGCCGCGCATTGCCCAGCCGATGCCGCAAGGCCCAGCATAGCTGCCCGAACAGGGTGTCGCCAGCCAGCGGCGTGCCGAAGGCAGTGGCGGGTTGCAAGGTGAGCCGGTAGGTTTGCATGCTTGCTTAGCGGGATTGGGCAGGGAAGGCTTGGGTTGCCGCAAAACGGTCCGTGGCATCCTGGCCATTGATCTTGATGTCGGCGAAGCGGACCTTGCCGTAACCGCGCGAACCCGATCCGCCCAGGCTGTCGTGCTCGATCAGCTTCATGCCTTGCAGCACGGTGTCGAGCAGCCCATCGCCGTCACCGCTGAGTTGCTTGACCGAAAGGCGGAAGATGAATCGGGCGCCGGAAGGGACGCGCTCGGTGTTGCGCGGGTGTTCGGCGACGCCGGAAATGCGGTTGATGCGGTTTTCGCTTTTGACTTCGGTAAGCATCTGGTTGTTTTCGCGGACTTGTTGCTCCCATGCCGGGCAGAGGGCGCAATCCCAGAAGGAAAGACGGGTGGGGCCAAGCTCGGCGGCAAAATCAGCGGCGTCCTTGAGTTCGCCACCGCCGACACCGAATAGTTGCAGGATGCGTTTGACTTCGGTTTGCACCGCTCCGCTGCTTTGGTCATGGGCTTGTTTGTCGAGCGGCGCTTCACGAACCGCGCCGCTGCGCCATTCAAGCAGGCTGCGCATCTTGCCCTTGAGGCTGGAGCCGGGAATGTAGGGCGCCTGGGTCAGCGGATGTTTGACGACGGTGTTGTCGACGCCGCCGATGTGCATTTCGGCATCGCCAGCGCCAATGCGCAGGCCGGTGACGAGTTCGAGCGTCGCTTCGATGGTGTTGATGGCAGTGAGTTGCATGATGATTGTCCAGTTCAGGCAGCAAGTTGTTCGGGAGGGAGCGGCAGTTGAAAGCGGCCTTCGACGACGCCGCGCACGGTAATGTCTTCGTCGATTTCTTCCCAGCGCAGGGCGGCACCGTCGAGGCGCAGCGCTACCCGCGCCAGTTGCTCGTCGCTGGCGGAGGCGAGCAGCCGGAAGCGCGTGGCCGGAAAACCGATGCACCGGCCGTCGGTGAGTTCCACAAAAACCATTCTTTGCTCGACCCAGACGCGCAGGGCGCGCGGGTCGATTTCAAGTGCGGAAGTATTCATGCCATTTCTCCAGGAAATATGCTTCATGTTCGATGGTGGCGGCTTCTATCCGCCGCAAGTCAGCCGGTTTGACGCGCTCGGAGCGGGCGAGGCGTACCGGAGAGAGCCAGAACTTGCATTCGCCTTCCCAGGTGTCGACGTGGATGTGCGCTGGCTTGGCACCCTCGTCGGAGTAGAAATGGAAGCGCCAGCCGAGCAGCCGGAGGACAGTGGGCACTATGGCTTTTCCTCGGCCTTGTAGAAGCCCATGAAGGCTTCCATGAACAGCTTGGCGTGTTTGAGGGTTTCGGGGCTGCCGATTTGACCGATGACATGGGCGAAGAGCTTTTCAAAGCATTCGTCGACGTGATCGCGTCCCTTGGCATAGGCCACCTTGGCTTTCATCATCTTGACGAATGGCGCGAGGTCCTTGTACTTGATGAGCCTTTTGTCGGCACTTTGCTCGAAGGCGACTTTTTCATGCCACATCACGAGTTCGTCGTAGAACTTGCGTAGCTGGGTGGATTTGTTTTTCCCTCTTGCCAATCTGCCAGCCTCGGCGACGACCTGAGCCTTTTTCTGGGCAATGTCGGCAAACAACAGTTCCGGCATGGCTTCACCAAAATGGACGTCGCTGACGTCGATGGTCGGTGCCGGCGGGCGGCTGTTGCGGTCGTAATTGCCGCCTGAGCGGAGTTGTCCGTGGTTCATGTTCTGCCTCGCTTATCGCTGACGATAGAAGAAGTTGAAAAGTGGGATGCGGAAGCGGCGGCCGAGTTGGCCGATGCCGCGTTCGCCGAGGGTGGTGGCCAGACGGGTTTGTGCGACGTTGCGCTGCTCCGGCTTGAGTCTATCGACCACGTAGCGCCGGGTACGGTATACGAAGCGGCTACGCCACATCGGCGCCTCGGGATTGCGTTTGTCGCTGGCCAGATCAATCAGTTTGAGCAGGCCATAGATGTAAGCGGTGGACAGGGCGTAATCGTCGTTCAGTTGTTCGAGTTCGCTTCCGATGGCGCCGATCGTTGGCCATTCTCTCCAGCGGACGATTTCACCAAACAGGCTGAGCGCATTCTTGCCGCTCCCCTTGGCGGCTTCCAGGGCTTCCTCGGCTTGTGCGGTCAGGGTATGTATGGGATGCCCCGGCTTGCTCATGACCATGCCGGCCGAGAAGTGGATATCCGGGTTTTCAGCGACAAAGGTCTTGAAGTTGGCGGCCATGTCGCCAGCCAATTTTTGTGTGCTGCGCCAGGGGCCGATCAAGAAGAAATCATCGCCACCGGCAAAGACGGTGTAGGTGTTCGGGTAATGGGTGGCGCAGTAGGCGGGGAGCCAGATGGCAAAGAAGGCGTTCATCTGGCGCGAGAGGGCTGCCATCTTGGCAAAGGTCGGTTGCGCCAAGCCTCGCTGGAAAATGAGGCCGAGGTCGTCGACGTCGCCCTTGAGCGTCATCAGGGCGGTTTGGCCTTGCCAGCCCCCACGTTCGCGACGGGGTGTTCTGTCTTCGCAAGCCAGGTGGTTGAAGGTCTTGCCCCGGCTGATGGCAGCATCGAAATCGACCTCGCTCTCCCAGCGGCCATATTTGTCGCCGGACCAGCTATCGGCGTCGTCGAAGCGGGGCACGTAGGCGTTGATGTAGCGCCGGGCGTAGCCGTGCCAGAGCAGATCGGTCAGGCTTTCCGGCAGGCTGAAATCCCAGCAGCGGAGCAGTTGGCCTGATTGCGCCAAGTCGCCAAACTTGCCGGTAACTTCCTCGTCGCCGGTGAAGGCGATGCGGTAGCCGAAGATCGGAGTCTCCAGCGCAACGACGCTGCCGGCGCGCAATTCGGCTTCGTCACCAGCGATCAACAGACGATCCTGGCAGGCGAGCTGGGCGCCGAGCGTGATCTGGTCGCGCGAAAGCGCCGCCGAACCTTTCTCGTCGGCCGGCAAGCGGTTGTTGTAGCGGCAGACGCCATCGGGATAGGCAACGGGGAAAACGGTTGGAGCGTTTTCGGTCAAGTCGAAGCGCTTCAGTTTGGCGCGTTCGAGATCGGCGAACAGCGCATCGATGAGCCCGCCAAAACGGCCTTTCAAAAAGTCGTTGCAACTGGCGTTCTTGCCGACCAGACCAAGCCCGGCCTGGCCGAAGCTGTGCTCCAGGAACCAGTCGTTCAGTTCGCGACGCGCGGTGGCCAGTTGGTCGCGAACATCGGGGGTGTTGGGCGCGACGATCAGGAACTTTCCGGCGGCATTGATGATCTGCGAGGTGGGCGGCAGTTCGCAGACTTCCAGAATCTTCAGGGCGGCGAGTTCAGTAAATAACGAGACCTGGAAGGAACGTCCGCGCAGCAACCGGGCGGCTGATTTGTTGGTTTCGGCGCCGTCGGAAAAGATGAAATCCTGAATACCGAAAAAATCACCTTGAACCAGCAGGAACTTCTTCTCATCCCAATCACTCCGGTCTTTCAGGGCACTGGCCGCCGTGTCGTCGGTTGTTCCTTGCGCCTCGTGCCAGCGCCACAGCGCAGTAGCCAGCGCGGCCGTCGTCTTGCTGTGGTCGTAGAGGGAAACATCCGGCCTGACGCCGAAGGCGGTTGCCGAGGGAATGGCATGGGTGAATGTTTGCCAGGCGGTATCGAAATGGTCCAGCCAGAGCGGCCATTGCTGCCGATGCGAGCGGGGAATGGCCGCAAGTTGTTCAAGAAACGCTTCCCACAAAGCGCGATACTCGGCTTGGCCCGGCGCATTTTCTTGGGGTTCGTAGCCGAGGCGGTTGACCGGGAAGAGACTTTCCGGCGACAGGGCCTTGAGCGGGTAACGCCACCGCAGATTGGCGGGTGATACTGGCTCGCCGGCTTTTTCGTCGAGGCGGACCTGCTCGAACAGGGTCAGTTGCCGTGCCTGGTAATGGTTGCGCCCGGTGTCGGTCTTGTCTTCGCCCTGATTGTAGCGCTCGAATTCTTCGCGCTCGAAGCCGGAGGCGACGCGGTCGGCAGTGGCAATGATCCATTGCAGGAAAGTCTCCGGCTTGTGGTGCATCGCGGCTGCGTTGATCAGCGAATCGGTAATTTCCGTTGCGCCTTGTCGGCTGGCAAACGGGCTGGCGTCGCCTTGGATCAGATCGGGGGCGACTTGCTCGACCCTGTCGAGCATCAAGGCCGTCCAGGCGGCATGGCGATGACTGTGATAGCGCCCCTCCCTGAAAGGGCAGTATTGGGTGAGATGCGCATCCAGCCGTTCGCGACCGACATCGTTCAGATGGGCTCTCTCGGCAAATTTCCCCAAGTCGTGCATCAAGGCAGCGAAAGCAACGCGGCAGGAGCTGTCGAGAAGAGTGTTTTTGTCGTTCATTTTGTTGTCCTGATGAAGGCGTAACGATACCCCAGTTTCCCGCCTGTCATCGTCCGGCAAGCTTGCCGTCTTCATTCCCAGACGACCTCGTCGGGCTGCAGGCGCAGTCCGTAGCGGGTCAGCGGGCGTTGGCCGATGCTGACGATCAGGTAGGGCGCCGCGACCAGGCCGAGCGCGTTCTTGAGGACGCGGTTGAGCTTGGCGCATTTTTGCTCGAAGAATTCCTTGCTGAAGCCTTCGCATTCTTCAAGCATTTCGCGGGTGTTTTCATAGTCGACCGCGTCAATGCCCACCAATTGCGCGTAGAGCGAGAGAAACTCGCGCGGGTCGGCGTCGGTGTGGCGAACCGGCGCCTGGCGATGTTGCGCGCGCCGGGCGAACCAGGCGTACCAGGCAAGGAGTTGTGGCGGAAGGCTCACCGCCGATCCGCCACAGGTCAGTTGGCGACGGGCCAGGTCGATGCGTAGCATGGGCTTTTCCAGGTGCGCCTGGGTGGCGGCAACGGCCGCGGAGAAACTTTGGCGCGTGGCCAGGACGGCAGCAGGCAGCAGGGGGCGAAGACGGACAAACGGAATTTCGGCAAGCATGACGCGGGCGTCGGCGGTGTGGATGGGGCGGCCGTCGCGGGTGTGCAGCAGGCAGGGCACGGCGGGCGGGTAGTAGAAATCGGGCAGCGACTCGAAGGGGTCGGAGACGAGGACGTGCGAGAGCTTGTCCTGGGGCCGGGCGGCGAGCGAGAGACAGTAACCGAGGTAGAAGCCCATGGTCTTGCGGCCGCCGGCAATCGAGACGTGGAGTTCGCTGGCCGGATCGGCGGTGAAGTCGCGAACCAGGGCATGAATCGTATCCGCCGCCCGTGCATTGTCTTCGGGCGTGCGGATGTCGGAGAGCGGGCTCCCGTTGCGATCGGCAATCGTGTGAATGTGCGCGGGGGTGAAGGCGATGCCGGCAGCCAGCGGGTAGTCGCGACAGAACGCATGGAACTGGCCGGCGATGGGGTCGAGCAGGGAAAGCCGGGCGCGTTCGGCGCCTTCCTGGCTGGTGACGAGATGGATTTCATCGGGAACCCAGGCGGGGTCTTGCGCAACGCACAGTGCATAGAGGGTTTCGGTAACGATCTGCGGTGAGAGGCCGGTAACCGCCAGCAGGATGCGTTTGGAGTGCATGGATGGATTATGCCGCGTTGTTGACGAATGAGCAGGCGAGCGCCGCCGGCAGACCGGTCCAGTGAATGCCTTCGGGCAGCGTGGCGCGGCCGATGCGTTCCTGCAGCCCGCGCGAGGGCAACGGGTAGCAGCGCACGTCGTCGGTTTTGCCGTCGATCAGCGTGTCGACCGTGGCAAGGCATTCGGCGACCTGGCGTTCGTTGCCGATCAACAGGAAGATGCTGTATTCGATCGGCGTGGCGCGATTGAGCATGGCCCGATGCACCCGGTTGAGGCGGCGCGGGTCGGTGATGTCGTAGCCGATGATCCAGGCGCGGCTCATGCCTCTTCCGTGCGGACGGGCGCGGGGTCGGGGGCGACGGCGCGCGCGATGTCGCGCACGGCTTGCTCCAGCTCGCGGCGGAAGTATTCGGCCCGCGTGTCATAGGCCGCGTAGTAGCGGCCTCGGCCGGCCTTGCCCAGCAGGCAGCCGCTTTCGGTATTGGTAAAGTCGCCGCTGGCGAGCGTGCCTTCGCGGAACAGCATCAATGCAAAGCGGTCGGCCTGCGGGCGCAGCGCTTCCATGACATCGCAGGCGAGCGATTCACGGCCAAAGTCGAGGCCATGATAGAACCCGATGAACGGATCCAGTCCGGCGCCATACAGGGCAAGCGCGGCTTCGGCGTGCAACAGCGTGTAGGTGAGCGACAGAACGGCGTTGAGCGGGTCGCGCGGCGGCTGGCGGTTGCGCCCGTGAAAGTTCAGGCCGGCCGGGACGATTTCGGCGAGCGCTTCGAAATAGGCGGCGGCGGAGGCACCCTCGAGGCCGCGCAACGTGGCAATGCTTTGCTGGGCATCCACCTGAGCGAGCATGCCGGCGATTCGCCTTTCACAGACGCCGAGCGGGTAGCGGTGCATGGGGCCGTTGGCGCGGCGTTCGCGGATCAGGTCGAGTTGTCCGGAGAGTTTCGCGGCCACGATGGCCTGGGAAAACTTGAGGCAATAGTCGCTGTCGAGCGAGAGGCGATACTGGGCGATCCGTCGCGCGGCATCGTTGTGCGGGCGGCCGAGGAGCAGGCTGGGCGTGCTCTTGCGGCCGGAAAGGACGATGACGCCGATGTCGTGTTCGCCGAGCTTTCCCAGGAGGCTGGCGCTCAGCTTGATGTCGCCGCGCAGAAAGACGCGGGAGAGCGGCTGGAGCGGCACGGTGCCGACCCGTTCGCCGTTTTCGATGAAGACGAGCGCTTCGCCATCGGCTTTGAGTTCGACATTTCTACGGTCGACGTAGAGGCTGGTCATGGTCGCGGGCCGCGATTCAGAGGATCATGAAGGCGCCCCGATGCGGCGGCACGGCCGCTCCAAGGCAGGTGGATCGTTGACGGGGATCGAGCTGGAACAGATGGGCGCGGTCCTCGGCAAGATTCATGCGCAGGGTCAGCCCGACCTGTACGTCGCGCAGCTCAGCGGGGGTTAGCCAGCACTCGAAAAACGATTTCTGACCGCCAACCCGGTAGCCGCGCAGGAACCGGAAGATGCGATTGAGCCGCCTCGGGTTGGCGACGTCGTAACAGATCAGGTAAAGCGTTCGGGCAGGGGCTGGCATGGGGGCCATCATAGGCAGGAAGAGTTGCCCCGTGCGCGGCGGCAAGCTTGCCATTCGTCGCCGCCAGGGCGGCGGCCTCTCCCCGAACACACCGGCGGCCGTGCTCGGGCGACGGGGACTTGCCCGCCCGCGCGCTTGGTCAGTGCCGGCCGGGAGTTACGACAGGGGAATCATCTTCCCGACGTACTTGGTCAGGATCCTGTAGGTGTCGCGGTCGAACTGAGGGCGGCCGGCAGCGCGCAGGGCGTGGAGTTCCTCGTCGGATCGGGCAGTGCCGAGGTAGCGCCAGCCGTCGATCAGGTGGGCTTCGTCGCCTTCGCGGATCAGCGCCGGACCGGCGAAGGGCCAGGAAACGAGCTTGAGCCGGACCAGCGCGGCGACCAGGCGCAGGGTATGCTTGGCAAATGGCTCGTTGCCGATGCAGGCGCCGCGGCAGCGGTGGATCTGGCAACCAAAGCACGGTTTGCCGGGAGCGGCCTTGTCCAGACCGAGCAGCACATCGCACAGCTGATGCTCGGCGGCCAGCGCGCGCAGGACTTCGCCGGCTTCCCTAGCGCTCTTGAACAGGCCGTAGTACGAAGCGCCACTCGCGAAGTCGAGACTGCTCGCCAGGACGAGTTCCGGGCATAGCCAGCCTTCGCCATGGTCGACCAGTGTCCACGTACAGATGTCATCGTTCCGGCGCAGTTGACGGTTGTGGCTGGGCTGCATCTGCTTGACCAGCGCCGCTTCCTTGAGCAGGGCGCCAATTTCGCCGGCGGTTTCGATCCAGTCGATGCGCCTGACCTGCTGGGCGAGGTTCATTTCCCTGGCGGAACCGTGGTCGGCCGAAAAATGCGAGAGCACCCGTTGGCGAATGTCCCTCGCCTTGCCGACATAGAGCGGCAGATCGTTGTCGGCGTAAAAGAGATAGACGCCGGGCGTGTCGGGCAACTCGTCTACGATGCCGGCATCGAGGTGCGGCGGCAGGCTGGGGCGGGCGTTCTGCGCCGCGAGCGCGGCCTCGATTTCGTCGCTGTCGCGGTCGACGTGGATTTTTTGCCAGAATTGGCGGATCAGTTGCGCATCGGCCAGCGCGCGGTGGCGGGCGCCGACTGCCAGATGGTGGCGCTCGATCAGCGAATCCAGGTTGTGCCGCTGGTGTTCCGGGAACAGGCTGCGCGACAGCTTGACCGTGCATAGCACCGGCGCCCGGAAGGCGACGCCGATGCGCCTGAACTCGTTCTTCAGGAAGCCGTAATCGAAACGCGCGTTGTGGGCGATGAACAGCCGGCCCTCCAGCCGGCGCAAGGTCTCGTCGGCAACATCGGCGAAGGCCGGGGCATCAGCCACCAGCTCGTTGCTGATCCCGGTCAGTTGCTCGATGAACGGCGGGATGCGGGTGCCGGGGTTGACCAGTTGCTGCCACTCGCGCACCGCGCCGTCCGCATCGACTTCGATGATGCCGATTTCGGTGATGCGGTCGCTGGTGGCTGTGGCCCCGGTGGTTTCGAGGTCGACGAAGGCCAGGGCCCGGGCAGTCATCGGCGACAGTCAGATTGTCTGCGTCGCTGCGCGCAAGCTGCTGTCGAGGTCATCCCGGGCGAGGGCGACGATGTCCGGGTCGAGAATTCCCTTGCCGGCGAATTCTCCCAGGGTGCACGAAATTTCGTCGAGCCGCTGCGCGCCGCGGTAGGGGCGCACCTGCGCCAGCGCCTGGAAGACGTCGGCGACGGCGACGATGCGCGCTTCCGGCGCCAGGGTCGCCGCCGAGCGGCGGAACGGGTAGCCGTGGCCATTGAGCGCTTCGTGGTGAAAGGCCGCCCATTCGGCGACCGTCTCAAGACCGGGGACATGGCGCAGGATCTGGTAGGTCTCGAAGCTGTGCCGCTCCATGACCGAGAACTCGGCGACCGTCAGGCGCGCCGGCTTTTCGACGATTTCATCCGGCACGCAGAGCTTGCCGATGTCGTGCATCAATCCGGCGATTTCCATCTTGGCCAGCGAGTCCGGCGCGAACCCCATCCTTTCACCAAGGTAGCGTGAGAGTTGCGCGACCCCGAGCGAGTGCGAAGCGGTGAAGTGACTCTTGGCATCGACGATGCTGGAGATTAGCCGCGCCACGTGCCGGAACTGCGGGAATTCGATGGTGACACCCCACAGAGGCAACTCGAGTTCGTTCAGGTAGGTCTGGACATGGCGCGGCACCAAGGAGATCCAGAACGCCTCGCGCGATGATGCCGCCAGGAAGGCATCGACCACATCCGGCTGCAGCACGCTGCCCGACAGGGCGGAGATCTCGCCGCGGATGTCCGTGCTGTGGAACAGCGGGTTTTCCAGACCATGCCGCAGCAGCAGCGTATCCACCCGGTCGCCCAGAAGGATCAGGTTGCTGTCGATGGCGTCGGCCTCGCCGAGGTCGGCCGGCAGTTCGGCCCACGGCGTGTGGTGGTGGCGGACGGCGTTGGCCAGCAGCGAGAGGTGGGCGAACGGCTGCATGAGCTGGAAGGCGCGCTCGCAGTGCGCCTGCCTGTCCACGTCAGGGTCGTCCGAGACGAGCCGGCGGTGCTCGGCGGTGGACGAAACGCCCATGTCGTGCAGCAGACCGGCGAAGACGATATTCTCCACGCGCGCTTCGGGCAGGCCGAGCAGCAGCGCCGTCTCGCGGGCGATCATGGCGACGCGCTTGCCGTGCTGGAAATCGCTGACGCCGACCAGGTCGAGGGCGTCCGAGACGGCAAACACGGCGCTCTTCAGGTTGATCGTGATGGGCATCGAGCGCTCGGTCGGGCTGCGTACAAAACAAGCATACCACTACGGCGGGCTGCTGAAATGACGTTCAAGAGGAACAGTCCGGAGGCAGCCATGCTGCTGGTGCGGGACCAGCGGATCGATCGCCGCAGTGACGAGCGCAATATCAGGGTCAGGCAGCGATCGCGGCGGCGAAGAGGAGCGCAAGGAACAGCAGCGACGTGGCGGCCACCGGCCACCGGCGCAAGGCTGCGTCCAACTGCCCGAACCGCCTGCCGGCGGCAAATGCATGGCGCGTGGCGAAATCCAGCGTAACGGCGGAGACGTCGCCCTCGGGTATCCGCGGCAAGCGCCGCCCCCGGCGGGCGAGCCCGATGGCGAGCAGCGTCCCTGCGGCAATCGGCCACAGCGCCGACCACAAGGCGTACGGCGCCAGGGCATCGGGCAAGGTGCGCCCCGGAGCGGCGAGATACAGCGCCCACGGGATGACCATCGAAGCCATCGCCATCAGCAGCCACGGCACCGCCATTCCCGCCGGCGCCCGCGCCTCGGGTGCGCCCGCGGCGCTTTTCCCGAGGCGGCGCAGGAAATGCAGCATCAACAGCGTGCTGGCGATGGACGAGACGGTGGCCACGGTGCTTGCCAGACCATCGCCCATCGTCTCCTTGGCCACGGATTTCGCCAGGGCGCCGCCGGTGAGCGGCAAGCCGCCGAGTCCCAGCGCCAGCACCGCCACAAGCGCCAATGTTGGCCGCAGTTGCCGCCGGCCGGTCGCAGCGATCACACCGACGGCGAGAAACAGCGAACCTTTGACCAATACGTGGTTGGCCGCGTAGAAAGCCGCCACCAACCGTGCCCCGGCGTCGGCGCCCGCTATCCCCATGCCGATGATGGCGACGATGAACCCCATCTGACTGACGCTGGAATAGGCGAGCACGGTCTTCGGATGCGTTTGGGTGATACCGACGACAACGCCGTACAAGGCGCCGAACAAGCCGATGACGGCGAGCGCCATGCCCCAGTCGGGAAGCGCAATTCCGTAAGGCAGAAAGCGGATCAGCCCGAGGATGCTTGCCTTGATAACCGCGCCGCTGACCACCGCCGCCACGGGTATCAGGGCGGAACCATAGGCCAGGGGCATGAAGAAATGCGCCGGCACCAGCCCCGCCTTCATCCCGAAACCGATGACCAGCAAGGCAAGAATGGCATTGCGCCATGGCGAGTCAACGAGCGCCGCTGCCGCGTCGTTTATCCACAGGCTGTTGTCTGGGGTAATCGCCGCCAGCAGCACGAAGCCCAGCAGCATGAAGGCTTCCGCGAGCAGGGCGAGGCCCAGGTAGACGGCAGCGGCGCGCCGGGCGCGCGGCGTGCCATCCTGGATAATCAGGCAGCTTGCGCCGACGCTCAACAGCGCCAGAAGTCAAATTACTAACGATG
>WBZP01003235.1_pt1 | contig 17837 bp, 13 predicted proteins | sample 5204301 | NCBI WGS metagenome assembly WBZP01 (sample SAMN12412401, study PRJNA552823) | activated sludge metagenome | isolation source: activated sludge from nitrification reactor of wastewater treatment plant... | place: USA: Pennsylvania | collected 2017 | reverse complement strand
CCGACCGACGTCGAGCAACGTATTGGCGAGATTGAGATGGGCGGCAAAATAGTTCGGTTGGAGCCGGAGGGCATGTTTGAATTCGTCGATAGCCTGCCCAAGGTCTCCCTTGAAGACAAAGGCGACGCCGAGATCGTTGTGCCGCATGGCTTCCGCGTCGGTGTCCACCGGTTGCGTGATCTTGTCGGTGGTGGAGAGAATCTGTTCCTCCTCCAGGGCGTTTTTGTCCGGTAGGCCTGCTGTCGCCGCGGGTTTTTCCGGCGGGGCTGCAAGGGTGTGGGCGGCGAACGGAAGCCCAAGGCCTATGGTCAGAATGATGAAGGCCGGATGAATGTGGTGTGCCAGAGTCTGGCCGCGGACACCGTCTCGCATGGGAGGCTCCTTCCGAGAAGTCGCAGGGGCAATAGAGTGATGAGGCGCAACCGGTGTCTGGTACGCCCTCCGATCGAGGTCATGGGATTGCACTGCGTCAGATAGCCCGATCCTGCCGGAAAATTCAAGTTGAAAGTCTACTGTCCAGGTACTGTCGGGGGACTTGAGAGGAGAAGTAGAAACAGGAACCGGTTACCGTGCCGACGAAGCCTCCGTCGGAGCAGAAGCGCGGTCTGCCGGTTGCTGCCATCCGCCACCGAGTGCTTTGTAGAGGCTCACCATGTCGGTCAGTCGTGCACGCTCGGTTTGCGCGAGCTGCGTTTCTGCCGCGAGCATGGTTCGCTGGGCGTCGAGAACATCGAGGTAGTTCACCAGCCCCTTCCGGTAGCGGACTTCAGCCAGACCGACGGCGACTGTGGCGGCCGTAGCTTGCTCCCGCTGGCGGGTCAGTTGCTCACCGCGTGCCTGAATTGACACTAACAGGTCTGCGACTTCCCGGAACGCGAGCAGAATGGTCTGTTGGTACCCTTCCAGCATTTGTTGATAGCGTGACTCGGCCGCGTCCAGCCGCGCGACATTGGTTCCACCGAGAAAGATGGGCAAGGTGACCGATGGACCAATGCTGAAATTTGCGCTGTTGCCGGTGAACCAATTTGCGAATTCCGCGCTTTGCAGTCCTCCCTGGCCGGTGATGGAGAATGTGGGGAAGAAATAGGCACGGGCCTGGCCGATTCGTGCGTTGGCGGCCATGAGGGTGGCCTCGGCTTGCAGAATGTCGGGGCGCCGTTCCAGCAATTGCGACGGCAAGCCTACCGGAATATCCGGCTGAATGATGACCTTCCGCAACAGCTTTGGCGTCAGCGCCAGGCTGCCTGGCGCCGATCCCGTCAGGACTTCCAGCCGATGCACCTCGATGGCGCGCAGGCGGGTCAAGTCTGGAATCTGTCCCGTTTGACGTCCAAGTCGGAGGCCAGCCCGACGGATGCCCGCTTGGTGATGATCTCCAGGGAGTCCCGGCGCAGGGTCAGAGCACGTTGGGCGATATCGATCTGCTCGTCCAACTCACGGATGCGAAAATACGACTGGCCCACATCGCCGATCAGGGTCAGTGCGATCGCGCGGGCATCCTGTTCGATCGCTTGCGCGTCGGCAGTGGCGGCTTCCATCCCGCGACGGATCCGGCCCCAGACATCGAGTTCCCAGCGAAGGTCTGCCGCTCCGTTCCAGAGATCAAAGTTGCTGCCGGGTTTGGCGAAGACTTGCGGGCCCGGTTGCTGGCCGGTTGCCAATCCTAAACCAGCCAGCGTGTTTTTTGAGACCGCGATGTTGGTGTAACTGCCTTGGACGTTCAGTTGCGGATAGAGACCTGCACCGGCGGTGGTGACAGAGGCGCGCCCTTCCACCACGCGGGAGACGGCTCGACGCACATCGTGATTCTGCGCGAGCGCGCGCTCAATGAATTGTGTGAGCTCCTGGTTTTGAAACGCCTGCCACCAGTCGGCTTCCGGCGTCTTGTCGGAGGCGCCGGCAGCCAACGGGCCCGAAGCCATCCGGCTCCAGTCGGCGGGTGTTTCGATAGCAGGACGTGCGTAGGGTTGGCCTTGGAGGCATCCTGTAATCGAAATGGCCAGAATTCCCAGAAGGGCCAAGGCCGCCTGTCTTGTTCCGAAGAATGGCCGCTTCATTTCGGCGACTCCTCTGCGGGACGTTCTCCTGCTGGCGGCTGAGTCTGCGATCCGGTCGGCGCCCGATCGATAAACACATCGACCTGTTGTCCGGCGTACAGGGGAAAGGCCGGGCGCTCAAACCGGTAAATAATTTGAAGGACGCGCGTGTCTACCCGCTCGTTGTTGTCACCCGTCAGAGATCTTTTGGGAACGATGTAGGGCTCGATGCGGACGAAAGTCAGCGGAATGGCCTGAGCCGTATTGCCTTTCAGGTAGGCAACGGCCGGCCGGTGAGGGGCCACGAGCGGAGCGTTGACCTCATCCACTTCCGCGCGGACCTGCAATTGTTGCATATCACCCAGCAGCATGAGCGGCTCGCTGGCGCCGGTCGTCAGCGCAAACTCACCGGCCCGGATGTTCACTTGTAGAATCGTGCCGGCCCGCGGGGCGCGAACGGTGAGCCGATCAAGAAGCAATTGTGTTTCGTCCCGCTGCGCGATCACCTGTTTTAAGGCGGCTTCAAAGCGGCTCATGGCGCGTTTGGCAATTTCCGCGGCGTACCAGGTGCGTTTGACATCGTCTTCGCTGACGGCCCGGCTGTCGCGAACGGATTTCAGCCGCTTGAGTTGGGTATCAAGATCGCCGATGCGATACTGTTGCTCTTCCACCTGCGCCTCCGCCGGTGGAATAGCCGCCTGCCGTGCGACGAGTTGCGCGCGCAAGTCTCGATCGTCCAGTTGCAACAGCATATCGCCTTCGCGCACCCGATCGCCGACTGCGACGAAGACTTTTGTGACGAGCCCAGCGGTGGGCGGGCCGATGCGGACGTTCTCGTTGGCCGCCTCAATGATGCCGGTCGCGGCTACCGTCGTCTCAAACGGAGAGCGGGGCGGTTCTACCACCGGTGTCGGCATCGGGGTGGTCTTGCCCGCAGTCAGGACGACCCAAGCGGCGAGTGCCGCGCCTGCGAGGGCCAGCCAGACACTGAAGCGATGAAAAATCATCATACGGTCGCCTCTCTCTGAATCGGGTGAATGCCCACAATGCGGCCATCGGTGAGTTCCGCCATGCGATCGCCGAACTGAAAGACTCGGCTGTCATGCGTCACGACGATCACGCAGCGATCCGGAGCTCGCCCCACATCTCGAATCAATTCCATGATCTTTTGCCCGTTGGGTCCGTCAAGCGCGGCGGTCGGTTCGTCACAGACCAGGAGCTGCGGTTCATTGACCAGCGCCCGCCCGATGGCCACGCGTTGCTGTTGGCCGCCGGAGAGATTGCGGGGAAGAAATTCCGTGCGGTCGCCGAGCCCGACCCGTTCCAGCATCAGCCGTCCGCGCGTGATCGCCTCTTTCCTGCCGACCCCCTGGATTAACAGCGGGATGGCGACGTTTTCCGCCGCCGTCAACGCGGGCAGGAGATTGAATTGTTGGTAAATGAAGCCCATCTGTTGTCCTCGAAACCGCGTGCGTGTGCCTGCTGACATCTTGGAGAGCGAGGAGCCGAGCACCTCCAGCTCGCCGGCATCGATATCCAGGATTCCGGCAATGGCAGACAATAACGTCGTCTTGCCTCCGCCTGATTCCCCCACCAACAGCAGCAGCTCGCCGAAATACACATCGAGGTCGATCCCCTTGAGCACCGTCACCGTGGTCTCGCCGGTGCCAAAGGACTTGACGAGTCCACGCACCTGCACCGCGACAGAGGCATGGTCTGTGGCGCGTGACTGATCCTGGCTGTGTGAAAGTCCATCCATCGACGTCATCGAAATACAATCGCCGGTTCAAGCCGGGCCAGTTTAATGATGCTGATCAAGGCGGAGAGCGAACAAATCATGAGCAGGGCAATAAAGACAAAGAGGAGGAGCGGCCAGGTTTCAAGGAACGGCAATTGCCCCTCTTGTGCGGTCAGCAGACCGAAGATGGTGGCAAGGCCGATCCCGATCCCGTATCCGGTGATACCCACGGTGAACGCCTGCAGCAAAATCATGCGCGCCAGTGTCGTGGTGGAGGCGCCCATGGCTTTCAGTGCGCCGAACTGCCGCAGGTTCTCGACGGTGAAAAGGTAAAACGTCTGCCCCGAGATCGCCATCCCGACGACGAAGCCCAGGAAAATTGTGGTGCCAAAATTAATTCCGATGCCGGTGTTCTTGAGCACCCAGCCGATGGTTTTCCAGCCGAAGGCATCGGCGGTAAATGCTCCAAGCCCCGTTTGCCGACGGATGCGCTGGATGACTTCATCGATGGGTTCGCCGTCTTTAGACTTAGCCAGGACATAGGACAGGGTGCGCCGCTCACGCGGCACATAGCGCAGGGCGCGGTCGTAGGTGGTGTACACGACTGGAATGTTCGTGAACGTCTTTTGCGTCTTGGCAATCGCAACGACGCGGGCGAGTTTGTCGTTGAGCTCGAAGACGGTGCCGACCTTCATGACCGTTGGTCCGCCCATGCGTTCGACAGCCCACTGATCGAGTGCCACGGCGTCCGGTTGACGCAAGTCCTCGAAGCGCCCCTCCAGCACCTCTGCCGGACGGCCGATCAGGGTCGAGGCGTCCAGCCCTGTCAGGGTGATCTGGTGATACTCTCCGCTTTTTAGTCTGGCCCGCAACAAGCCTTTATAGAGTGGAACGGCCCATTCCACGCCGGGGATGCTGCGGACGCGATCGACCGTGGTATCGGCAATCGGTTTGACTTCATCGACTTGCGCAATGCCGGGGTCCGTGACCCAAATCGGCACGTTGAGATTGCTGATGCTCGACTGAGACCAGATCATGAGCCCCCAAAAGATCGAGCCCTGTTGGACAATCAGCATGACGGCAAAGGTCAGCCCGCAGAGCAGCATGAGATACTTCGCACGATCGCCGAAGAGCATTCTGAGCGCGACGTAGTTCATTCGCCGTCCTCAACCGACTGGTTGTTGGGCGCATAGGCGACGACGAGTGGCGCCTGAGGAAGACTTACCTGATCATGCCGATGGAAGAAGAGGGTGCAGATTCTGGCGATGGGGCAGCCATGATGCAGGGCGATCGTCCAGAAGCGTCGGACGTGCTGGCCGTTGGGCTGCTGATCTTCATCCATCAGGCGCAAAGGGCCGGGAAAGGCATTGGTAAACGTAATACCCTTGGCGGCGAGTCGTTCGGCGAGTCCCTCCGTCAGAAAGTCGAGAATGTCTCCGCACCAGGAAAATTGCCGGCCATCTCGGCTAGCCTCGCCGGAGGGAAGCAATTCGCTCTGCCGTTCGGCGACGTAGGCCTGAATCTCGTGACTCAGTGCCTCAGGCGTCAGCCCTTTCAGGTTGGTCTTCACGTCAGAAAACCAGAGCATGGGTGATGCCATGTTCGAATCCGGTGAGAATCTGTGTGTGTAAAATATTGAAAAGTAATCTAAATGACTCAAATATACGCAGCGACAGGGTGATGATTCACTAATGTCATCTGCCAAGATATCGGCAGGGTGTGGGAGGGTGTGCCCGTATATGGGCAGTCAGGAAAGGTGTCGGGGGGGGCGGCTGATATCCAATTTTTTCATGCGGTGCTGCAAGGTCGACCGCTTCATACCTAATTGTTCGGCAGCACCCTGCTTGCCTGCCAGAATCCAATTGGTCCGGGCCAAGGTGTCCATGATATGTGCGCGCTCGGCCTCGGCCATAGTGCGTGGCTCGGAAATCCGTTCGGTACCGCGGCCCAGCCCCTCGAGTTCCTCGATTGTCAAAATGGATCCCCGGCTGAGAATAACCGCGCGTTCGATGAGGTGCTCCAGTTCCCGAACATTTCCCGGCCAGTCGTAGGCGGACAGGGCTTTGAGTGCTGCGCTGTTGATGCGTGTCACCGGTTTTCGATGCCGAAGGCTGTATTTTTTTGCAAAGTGCCTCGCCAGCAACGGGATATCTTCGCGGCGTTCCCGCAATGTCGGGAGGCGAAGCGGGAAGACGTTCAGGCGATAGAAGAGATCGGCGCGAAACCCGCCGCGTTTGATCGCCTGTTCAAGGTCGACGTTGGTGGCTGCCAGGACGCGCACGTCGACGCGAATGGTCTGGCTCCCACCGATCCGGTTGAATTCCTGTGCTTCGAGCACGCGCAGGAGTTTCATTTGTACATCGATCGGGAGTTCTCCCACTTCGTCCAGGAAAATGGTGCCGCCGTGAGCCAGTTCGAACCGTCCCAGCTTGCGGGAGGTCGCACTGGTGAACGCCCCTTTTTCGTGACCGAAGAGTTCGGACTCGATCAGCGTCGGCGGGAGCGCGGCGCAGTTCACGGTAATCAGCGCCTTGTGCTGACGCGGCGAGAGTCGATGAACGGCCTGTGCCACCAGCTCTTTGCCGGTGCCGGTTTCGCCGGTAATCAGTACCGTGGAATCCGTGGGCGCGACCATCTCGATCGCTCTGAGCGATTTCTGCAGCGCGTGGCTGTCGCCCACCAGGCTTTTCAGGTCCAGCGATGCACCCATTTCTTCACGAAGGTAAACGTTTTCCTGCTCTAATTGCTCCTTGAGCTGACGGATCTGGTCATACGCCGAGAGATTGCTGATGGCATGGGAAAGATGAAACCCGATTTGCTCCACCAGGGCCAGGTCCCGTTCTGAAAAGGCATTGCGCCGCTTGCTCCCGATGGCCAGGAAGCCATAGGGCCTTCCATGAATCAGGAGCGGGCAGAGCATGGCGGAGAAGACGCCGAGTGATTCGAAGTAACGATGCTCGGCAAATCGTTCCTGGTTGTGCCCTGTGAGGAGCAGTGGTTTGCCGGTGGTCAGGATTTCGGCGGCGGCCATCTGCTCGAACGGAAATTGTCGCAACGCTTCCTGGTCGATGGCGACGCCTTCGCAGGCGACAATGTCAAACCAGCGATTGTGGGGTTCGCCGACAAAACGTACGAGGCCCGTCACATCATGGTAGATGACGTTGCGGAGGATCGGCTGAATCGAATGGATCAGGTTGTCGAGCGTGATGGTGCCGAGCACGACCTGGCTGTTGATGGCAACCAGCGTGTCGCGCTCTTCGGCTGCGAGCACGGCAGTCAGGACCGGTGCGATATGTTGGCCGAGGACATCGAGAAAGATTCGGTCCTTCTCGGAAAAGGAATCTGGTTTTCCAGGCGACACAGCCGCGATCACGGCCAGAGTTTTCGTGGTCTCGCCAGTGGTGGATTCAGAGGGCATTCTGATCGGGGCGACTAAGACGGACGTGGTGTGGCGGAGATGGGGGGAAACCGCCTGGGCTTCCGTCCACGGTGAACTGCTGAGATCTTGAGTCAGGATGGCCTGTCCGGCGCGAACCGCGGCTTCCTTAATGGTGCCGGCAGCGGGCAATTGTGCGACCGGATACGCGGGGGAAGCCGGGTCGCGAAAACATTCCGAAACAGGCGAGAAAGCCGCGGTGGTTTCACTATAGAGGTAGAGCCCGATGACGTCGCAGCCCAAGGCAGGCGTGAGTTCCTGCTGGAGTCGTTCGTCAAACTGGCGGAGCGTTTTGGCTTGGAGCAGGCTGCTCAGAACGCGAAACTGATCACGTGTGGCGGTAAGGGTGCCCATATGTGGGCACTCTAACACGTCACGGTCATCGATGAAAAGACGAGGGGCGAGGCGGGAAGAGATTAGGCCTGCTGGTCCCTGTTGCGGGATTTGAGCGCATCCAGGCGCGGTTTGTCGAGGGTCACGTAGATGGACTTCTCCTGGGTGACCGTGACGGCGCCGGGGGCCTGCCCCTTGGATTTCTTGACCCACTTGCGCCGGGTGTAAATCACGTCGCCCTTCCCGCTTTTCTTCAGATCGCTGTAGAGCAGAGCCAGGGTGGCGGCGTCACGTATCGTTTCGGGCGGCGGGTCCGCGCCCTTTTCCAGCCGCACCACGACATGCGATCCTGGCGTTCCGCGTGCGTGAAGCCAGAGATCCTCGCTCTTGGCAAGTCCAAACGTGAGCTCGTCGTTCTCGCGGGCATTGCGCCCGACGAAGATCGGATGGCCGTCCGAAGAGAGAAACCGGCGGAACGGGCCGCGGCGTTCTTTGCTCGCGGTGCGGGTTCGTCGAGGGGATGAGGGTGCTCGTCCTGCAGGGCGCCCCTCCGTGCTCGGTGCCTGCCACGTTCCCTGCTTCATCGTGTCCAATTCCGCCTGAATCTGCTGAATCTCTTTCTCGATCTGGGTCAGGCGTGGAGCAATCTCCCGCTGGGCCGACACGAATTTCCGATACTTCGCAAAATAGGCATCCATGTTGGCTTGTGGCCCTTTGGTGGAATCGAGCGGAATGGTCAGCTCGGGGAGGCGTTCATCGTAATAGTCCACCACTAAAACGGCCGTCTGTCCTTTCTTGAGTAGGCCGAGATTCGCCTTCAACAGTTCGCCGTAACGCGCATAGTGTTCGTACCGTCCGGCCTGTTCGAGGTCCCGACGGAGCGCGGCCATGCGGCGCAGAAGTTTTTTGAGATTCTTCCGCAATCCGGATTCCCGCTGCCGGATCTGAGTCTGGTGCGACAGTTCGGCTTCGCGCTCGCGATAGAGTATTTCCAGCCGGGATGAAAGCGGAAACGGATTGTGGTCGGTCGGGAGTTGAGGCTCCAGGTCGAGGCCGCCCGGGTCATGTGGAGAGGGGCGGGAGGGCATGGCCGTCGGGGGCTGATAGGTCTGGCCCACTCTGTCTTTATTGTGCCGGATCGTGGCGACCACGCGGGCTTCTGTATCCAGGAAGAGCAGATCTGCGTTGCGGCCGAATAGTTCTGCGACGAGCGATATCGGCCCATCCCGGCTGGTGAGATCCAAGCGAACGATTCGATCGCCTGGAAGGTTGTGAATGCCGTCGATGCGCGCCCCCTGGACTCGAGCTCGGAGCAGTTGGCAGAACGAGGGCGGGGTCGGCGGGTTGGGCAGGTGGTCTTGAACCAGGTGGATTCGTGCTGTTCCGTCCCGCAGGGAACAGAGCAGCCGGCGGGTATGTCCGGGGACACGGACCTCAAGGATAAGGGTGTCGGGGTGAGGCTGAGAGATTTTCTGAATCCAACCTTCGGCCAAGCCCGGCGCCAGTTCCTGAACAATGGAACCAATTTCTGTCGCAGTAAGAGACATTTTTTGTATGCCACGCTAAATCCGCGACCGACGATTCGATCAGCCGTTTGGCGCGGGAAAGCAGAGGGAGTGAGGTTTCCTGCCGCGTTAGCCGATTCTACCCATTTTTGTCCCATGAGACCAATTCGGTCACAATCTGGTCAATTTGCCGCGAGCGGATCGATTTTGGCGTTATCGCATGTTCTGGCCAGTGAATGAAATGTCGTCCGCGCGTCGGTGGCATCTACATTGCTTCTCTCCACAGCAGATAGTTGCTGAGTTGTTCTGATGGGCAACAGATCGTTCCGGCTCGACGGGGATCTCACAGGCTGTCCGAAGGGAGGCGACTCATGACGTGCACGCGATGTGAAGGGTTGATGGTGATGGACGACTTAGTCGATCTTCAAGAAAGTTATCATCCCATGCGGTTGAGTGGGCATCGGTGCCTGAGTTGCGGCAACGTGGTGGATACGCTGATTCAGCGCCATCGGATGGTACAGAATTCCCATCTCCGTCCTGTCCCGGCGTCAGCTCCTGAGAAGCCGTTCCTGTTCGACCTGATCAAACTCACGGCGTAGTGCGAGCCCCGCGAAACCGGTGCCGGCTTCGCGGGGATGTTCTGCCTGTGTGATTTTCTGCGAGTCATCCCCGTGCGCTCGCTGTTTTCTCGTTGTCCTACTCCGTTTTTACCGTCCCAGATCGCCTCACGACCCGTGACATATTTCCACACTCGCTCGTCGGTCCGCTGGCTTGTCAGCGATCGAACAGTCGCGTAGAGTGCGCCCGGCACTCTATGGGGCGCAGAAAGGCTGTGGGGCGATGACGATCTTTGACATGCGGACTCTTGAACGGTTGATGGAAGAGTTTCAGTGTTCGATGCGGGGCTTGCTGAAGGACGTGTGCCGTGATTTCGAGCGGAACTACGCGGCCGCGGTGTGCACGTTTGATCTGCCGATTGAGTGGTTTCTGCGGCTCGGCCAATCGTTCACGCAGGCCGAGTACAGCAATTGGAAAGTGGTGGGGTGGATCGAATCCCTCAACGATCTGCTGTATTTCGTCGATATCGTCACGCAGGTTCGTCAGGAGCGATCCCGCCGGGACATTGCAGAGCAACTGCGTGCCGAGTTCAGAGAAAAGTTCTATGAGCACGGATATGCCGACGAGATTTTTCCTCATGCCAAGCCGGAACCGCGATTGCTTCTCTCGCGACTAAGCGCCCTCTGTCACCGGCTGGCCCGGGAAGTCACGCAGGAATCCGTGTGCCTTGCCCCGCGTCTAGCCTGTGACTGGATGGCGCACCAGCGCCGGGACGCCTGGGTGGTGCCGTGCGACTTGAATGCGAACGTCGAACGGGTTGAATTGCCCTGGGGGTGCGCCGTCGGCACGGCGGGCCTCTTCTATGAGGCGCCGGGTCCGGCTCGCACTGCGTTGAAGCGAGCGAACGGCCAGGCGGAGTGGCTGATCAAGGCGTCCGGCATCGACCTTCTGGTCGGTGATCGAGCCTATCCCATGATGGAGTGTGGGAAAAGGGACCGGTGGCGCTGGCGCTGCGTCGCGCCGATACTGCTGCGGGAGAGCCCCTACGGTTCGCTCGTGCTCGGGCCGACCCTGGTCTACGGAAAAGACAAGACGCCGTTGGCGGTGCGGCCGACGAGGCCGCAGGCGGCGACGCGCATGCGTCGGGCGTTGTCTGCCATTGCATCCGCCTGGCCGCAAGGTGATCGGTTACTGGCGTTGCTGACCTCGCGAATCGTGCCGCTGAACGCTGCCGGCGTTGTCAGCTTCAGCTATCGACATCGCCCCGGGCTCTCCGCCATCAATTGCTTTGAGCGTGATCAGCTTGACCTCATCGACGATCTGATTCATGAAAACAGCCATCACCACCTCAATCTCCTTCTGCGTAAGGATGTGATGTATCAACACGATCACAATCAGGAGATATTCTATTCGCCCTGGCGGCGCAGCCTGCGGCCCCTGCGGGGAATTCTTCACGCAACCTTCACCTTCACCATGGGCGCTATGCTGTTCGAGCGGCTGGTGGCCTGGGGGACGAGCCGGGCGGGAAAAGTCAGCTGGGAAAAATCCGGCCTCACCCGGCGTGATCTCGACCGTGCCCGATTCCGTTGCCTGGAAGAAATTGATTCGGTCCGATACTCACTCAAGGATCTCGCCTATGCAGGCGGGCACCTGAAATGGCTTACTGGCGGAGGCAAGCAACTAGTGAAACAATTGGCCGAAGTGCTGGGGAGCATCGAACGAGGGATCCGGGGGTATGAGCAGGAAGCGAGCCGCTCACCATTTGGTCTGGAGTTGCGCCGTCATCGGGACGAACTGGCTCAAGCGCGAGAGACGTTAAGTTTGATGTAGCTGGTGCGGTCATCGGACGCAGCGTGCGTGGAATGAAAACGGTCCCCGGCTTCGACCGAAGCCAGGGGCCGTTGCCTCATTGGAACTGCCCTATCGCCGCGTAGCAGCCCTCCGTGTCTTTTGAGCCGGTGCCTTCTTCTGAGCTGCCCGCTTTCCAGGCCGTTTTCTTCCCGCTGCAGGCGCAGGCCGAACTCGTACCAGATAAGAACCGATTTCCGGGTCACCGACTTGGGGGCTGGCCGTCGGTCCTTCACTCTCGGCATGTGAGCCGGTAATATTCAGCAGGCTGAGAAAGAGCCGGATGGTGCCGAGAATTCTGGTTGGAACGTCCGGTGGCGGCGCTGGGGGCTTCATGATGCCGCGTGTATTGATCACCGAGGTTCCGGCATGGAAGACCTTGCCATTCATGAGGTCCTGGAGTGTTTGAACCCCCTGGTGATTCTTCGCGTCGTTCGGGGAGGGCGTGAGTGCCGGTTCGGTCATTCCTTTCGTGATGCCCGCATGCCCGCACAACTCGCTGATCTGCGCGCCATCGGCATACTGAAAGCCATGCGTCGTCGTCAAGCGGCCGAACCCGCCCATGATCTCCTGGTATGACCGCCCGGCCGTCACTGTGAGATTCAGCCATTGCAAATTGGTGTCGGTGTCAAAGGTGAGGAGCTGATCGCCGGTGCCTGGAACGAGATCCTGTTGAATCAGTGCCATAAAGAGCCTCCGTGGTTGCGCTGCAAGACGGTGGTCAGCAAGAACTGCGCCGATAGTAGCACAACGGTGCAGCGGGAGAAGCGGTTCCCTGCAGGTTGTCTCAGGTACGGCCATCGTATCCGCTTGGATACAATAAGTATCTAAGTGGATACGCGCAGCGATGTTTCTGAGACGGAAGCCTGCCCGGTCTCGTCAGTACGGAGGACTATACGTAGGCAGGCTGGTGCTGGTTACCCTGTTGCGATTTGCTAAAAATTGAGCCCGGCAGGGCCGCCGGGAAAACAAAACTGTGGGATAGTCTATCCCTGGGTTGATTCAATCCTGGAACGACGGTGGCGCCTCTTCGTCAGTCTCTGCTTAAGGCTCGACCGTAACATCTACAAATGCCGGGACACTGTCCGCGCCTTTTTTGTCCGTCACGCGCAGCTTAAAGCGAAAGGTGCGTGTCTCCGAGACATAGGGCGCAGTGAAGGAGGGCTCTGCCATGTTCACATCGAGCATGGCGACTTTGCTGCCGCGCACTTGCCCCCAGGCATAGAACAGGGCTTCCCCTTCAGGGTCACGACTCTGGAGTCCGCTCAAACGCACCTTGGTGCCGGCCTTGACCGTTTTAGCGGTGCCGGCATCGGCAATCGGCGGTTCGTTCGGTTCGGGATTGACCTCCACGCGTACGTCGAGGGTGGCCTGTTTCCCGTGATTCGTCACGGTGAGCGTGGTTTTGCCGATCCCTACAATCTGCAACAGACCGTCTGGGAGCACCTTGAGGATATGGTCGTTGCCGGACGTATAAATGGTGCCGGTACTGGGTGAGGAGAGGGGGCGGCTGATACCGTCTGCGAATTCGCCCACCACCGGCAGTTCGAAGATTTTTCCGAGAGAGTCGACGTGGCCATAAGCGGAGGATTGTCCGGTTCGTCCGAGCTGCAGCGGTTTCTCCGTTTCAAAGTCGATGGAAAGGAGGTCGGCTGCCGGTTGGACGTTGACAAAAACTTCATCGAAGACGGTCTTGCGGCCCAAGCGGCCTTGAGAAATATCCGCGATGGCCAGGAGCCGCATGCGGCCGATGGCGTCAGGGGGGACAGGTAGCTGGCCTCCATAGGACGGAACGCGATCGACGGTGGAAGTCAGGGCCGGCAGGGCGACGACGGGTGCTCCCGTGATGCTGTCTTTCTGCCAATACTTTTCAGTTGCCATGCCACTCTGGGAGGCCTTGCCTGCGCGCTCCTCCCCTTGTTCTACCAGGGCTTCGGTCTGTTCGAGATACCAGTAGTATCGCACTTCAACGAGCCCGGCTTCCCTGCTGGCTTCGACCTCGGCGGCGATGGGCTGTCCCGAAGTCAAGGTCGCGCCATTGGCCGGCGCCACGATCTTGAAGGCCCAAGCGTGCTCAATCCACAGTGTGCTGCTGACAGCCAGCGCGCACAGGCAGGTCAGTCGAACCCATGTATGGTGTTTCACGTGTGACGGTTCACGCATGATGGCTACCTCGTCAGGTGATAGGGGACGTCGGTCAGGATCACACGATCTTTAAACAGGAGGGCGCCCTTCAGCATGAAAGCCCGTTGATTGTGCAAAATGTTCTGCCACCAGCGGGCGGGGAGGATTTCCGGGATCACCACGGTGATCCAGCATTCCTGGTCTTTCTGCAGCACCTGTTCAATGTAGTCGAGCAGGGAACTCAATACTGACCGGTAGGGCGAGGGCAACACCGTGAGCGGCACGCCGCAGCCCCACTGGGCCCATTGAATTTCCACCCGCGCGGTTTCTTCCGGATCCACATCGACCAACACGGCCCGGATATCTCCCGAGCGACTCCGCGCATAGTCCACCGCGCGAATCACGGCACGATTGACCCCGCCGATGGGGAGCACCACGATATTGCGTCGGGGCATGGGCGGGCGGTGCCCTCGTGACAAGGCAACCTGCTCAGAGACAGCTTTGTAGTGAGAGCGAATTGCGCGGAAAAACATGATCAGCATTGGGATGAGCACGATGACAATCCATGCGCCATGTGCGAATTTGGTGCTCGCGATGATCAGCGTGGCAATGGCGGTTGTGACGGCCCCCACGCCATTCACCAAGAGCTTCTTCTCCCAATGCGGTCCCTTCTTGACGAGCCAGCGTTTCACCATACCGGCCTGAGAGATCGTGAAGGAGAGGAACACGCCGACGGCATAGAGCGGAATGAGCGCATGGGTATCGCCGTTGAACAGGACGATCAGCAGACAGGAAAACACGCCGAGAATGATGACGCCGTTGGAAAAGACGAGCCGGTCGCCCATCATCGACATCTGGTGCGGCATATAACTGTCGCGGGCCAGGATCGAGGCCAGGCGGGGGAATCCGTTGAAGCTGCTGTTGGCCGCCAGGATCAAAATGGTCATGGTCGAGGCCTGCACCAGGAAGTACATCGCGCCGGTGCCGAAGGTGGCGCGGGCGATTTGAGAGACGACGGTTTCTTCTTCCTTGGGCACGATTCCGAAGTAGTAGGCCATGGCGCTGATGCCGATGAACATGGTGCCGAGGATCACCGCCATGCCGATCATGGTAAACGCGGCATTTTTCGGTTCCGGTTTCTTGAAAGCTGAGACACCGTTCGAAATGACTTCGACTCCGGTGAGCGCAGTACAGCCGGAAGAAAAGGCGCGAAGGAGGAGAAACAGGGTTAACGGCTCCGTGGGCGCCATGCTGGGGAGCGGTTCGACACGTGCCGCATGGCCGAATAGAATCTGGGCAACGCCGACGCCGAGCATGGCCGCGATGGTTGCAATGAAAATGTAGGTCGGCACGGCAAAGAACTGTCCGGATTCACGCACGCCGCGCAAGTTGACGACGGTCACCAGAAGAATCGCGGCCACGCAGAGGGCTTCGCGATGGGGGAGGAGCGCCGGGACCGCGGAGGTGAGCGCGGCCATTCCTGCCGCGACACTGACGGCGACGGTCAAGACATAGTCGATCATCAGCGCCGCCGCCGCGATCAGTCCCGGCCATTCACCGAGGTTCGATTTGCCGACGATGTAGGCGCCGCCGCCCTCCGGATATTCGAAAATAATCTGCCGATAGGACATCGTCAGGATAATCAGCAAGCCGATGATTGAGAGGCTGAGCGGGATGGAATAGCCCACCATGGCTGCGCCGGCCAGGGTAAGGACGAGCAAAATCTCCTCCGTGGCGTAAGCCACCGAGGACAAGGCGTCGGAGGAAAAGACGGCTAGGGCGAGTCGCTTAGAAAGGCGTTCGTGAGCGGCTTCCTTCGTCTTGAGTGGCAGGCCAACAAGCCAGCGTTTCAAGATCATGCGACATTATGCCTCATCTGACGGAAGAGAGACAATGGAGCGGGACGATTGACCGGGGCATCAAGTAGTGTTGGATGATTTTCATTCCTGCCGCGCAATGTCTGAGTGCGCACGCATGCGTGGAGCATCGATGGAACAAAGGGTGGTTCAGGTGCGCGACAGGGCAAGGGGGTTGACAGAGACGGATGAGTTCAGTAATCTCCGGCACTTGTTTTTAAAGGGAGTGGCCTGCGCGCGTGATGCCGCAGGAGTCTCGCCAAGAGGCGTTTCCCAATGTCTGAGGTGTTCATGTTCTAATCCGTAGGCACTCGTAACATTTAACATTTAGTTCCTCATCCAACTCTATCCAAGGAGGCCGGTCCATGGATTGTCAGTGGTTCACTCGTGTCACGTCGCGCGCCCTCAGCGTTATCGCTGGCGGTGCGCTCGTGTGTCTGCCGCTAGCCGCATCGGCTGAATCTCAGCCGCATGCGGACCATGCGGTGCCGCAACAAACAGCAATGTCCCATCAGCTCCCGTCGTGGGCGGAGAAGTTGAAAGGGCAGACGATCGTCGAAGATGCGATGGCCGGAAAGCCGGAGCGGTCTGCGATGGTCGAGCAGCAGCACCAACGGATCATGGAGCATTTGACTCAGGATCCGCAGGCGCAAGCGGTCAATACGGGTATGTTCAATACCCAGACCATGATGCACCAGTATGGGGCAGGCGGTCAGGACCTTCTCTTGATGTCTGACCCGCGAGTGGAACCAGTGGCACTGTCAGGTGGCGGGAAGTGCCCTGCCACTGCACCGGTGAAGCAATACAATGTGTCGGCGATCAACGTCGAGATCACGCTGAACCAGTGGCTCGATTTTTATCCCGGCTATATGTACACGCTGGATGAAAACCTCGACAAGGTACGGGCCGAGGAGACGAAGAATCGGGAAGCCCGCGACAAGGAAGGGTTTGACCCGGGTGCGGTGATTCCCGGCGTGCAGGCCCAGTGGATTCAGCCGCTGACGATTCGTGGAAACCAGGGCGATTGCGTCAAGATCAAGCTGACCAATAAGTTGGAAGGCGGCGAAGACGTCAGCCTTCACATCCACGGCTCCAGCATGGTGGTGAGCGCGACCGGTGCCGCGGCGGCCACGACGAATTCCGATACCATCGTTGCAAAAGAGAAGAGCGGTGAGTTCGAGTGGTACATCCACCCGAGCACGCAGGAAGGTGTGCGACAGTTCCATACCTTCGCCAATGATCGCGAATTGACCGTGATGGGTCTGTTCGGATCCTTCGTCGTCGAACCGCGCGGATCTGAGTACCTGGAAGCCTTGGGAACCGGCGATGCCACTCCGACCGCGAGCGGCTGGCAGGTCATCATCCGGAACGGGACCGGTCCGGACTTCCGTGAATTTGTCCTGTACTACCATGAAGTCGGCGACGAGGCATTCCGCCCCGTCAATAAGAAGGGCGACTTCCTGCCTCAGCGTGACCCGCTGACCGACGCCTACCGCCCCGGCGGCCGCGCGATCAACTATCGCAGCGAACCGTTCGGTATCAACAACATGCATGTGCAGCACGAGTACTTCGGCTTCGAGGACGAGTCGATGGGGTATAGCTCCTATACCTTCGGTGATCCGTCTCCGACGATTCCGCGCTCGTACATGGGCGACCCGGCGAAGTTCCGCCTGGTCCATGGTGGATCAGAAGTGTTCCATAGCCACCATCCCCATGGCGGCACCATCCGCTGGCCGCGCAGCCCGCGCGCCATCGATGACATGAATTTGTGGACGACCGCCGGAAACGGACCGGTCAAGTATCCCGTCATCCGCGCCAAGACGGACCGTGTGGACGTCGAAGTCATCGGGCCGTCAGAGGCCTTGGACCTCGAGACCGAGTGCGGATCCGGCCTGTGCCAGCAATTGGCCGGCGACTTCCTGTTCCATTGCCACGTTGCGCACCATTATGTGGCGGGCATGTGGGGATATTGGCGGGTCTACAACACGCTGCAGCAGGGCGACATGCGTAATGACGTCATGCCTGATCTGCGTGAGTTGCCCGATCGGAAAGGTCGCATCAAGGGCCCGATCACGTCGGACAAGTTAGTCGGTCAGACCGTGGATTGGTTCGGCAAGTCCTTCAAGATCGTCGAGAAGGGCAAGAGCGATTGGAAGTCCAATCCGGCCACGATCACCATCAAGGACTGGGTTGAGATGCAGCTCCCGACGATGGGCAAGCCGGGACACAAGAACGACGAAAAGGGACAGACGGTCTCCTACGATGCCACGGTGTTGGATTGGGCCTGGGAAGGCACCCGTGCATTGAGCGAGCCGGAGAGCACCGTTGATAATCCAAAGTACAGGTCGACCCATCCGGGGAAACGGCATCCGATTACCTTCGAGCCGTTGACCGGCAAAGTCG
>WBZP01003234.1_pt1 | contig 17837 bp, 14 predicted proteins | sample 5204301 | NCBI WGS metagenome assembly WBZP01 (sample SAMN12412401, study PRJNA552823) | activated sludge metagenome | isolation source: activated sludge from nitrification reactor of wastewater treatment plant... | place: USA: Pennsylvania | collected 2017 | reverse complement strand
AAGCAGCAGGTATAGCCACGGCATGTTGGTGCCATCATCCGACTCGCGCGCGACGGGTGTCTTGGCGACGACAGCCGGCGCGGCCGACGGCGTGGCCGGCGCACTCGGCGCAGCCTTGTCCGCGGCACCCGACCCCTTGGCACTCTGGATCTTCTGGTCGAGCCGGACCATGTCGCCCTGTAACTTGTCGAGATACCCCTCCATGTTGCGGATCTTCTCGGCCAGGGCGAGCGATGCCACGATTTTGTCGTCCAGCTCCGCGATCAACCGCTGCTCTTGACGCAGGCGCTCGCGCTGCTCCTCAGTCAGGCCGCGCGAACGGGCGTCGTCAAGCAGGGTGGAGAACTTGAGGCCCGGTTCGCCGCCGGGTCCGGAGGCGACCGAAAGCCGGTCTTCGCCGCGCCGCGGCAGCGGCGCGGGCGCACTTTTCGGCGCCGTGTCGGGCGGCGCGTTGCCCTCTGCAGCGCGCCGACGACTTGGCGCCGGCATCGGCGGGTGGATCGCGGCGGGTTTCGGACGGGCTGCCGCGGTTCGCTCGGGCTTGCGGCTGGTGCTGCCCGGAAGCGCCAACTCGGCCCCGGCGGGCAACGGGTGCTGGGCCGGGTCGGCGACACCCCGAAACAGGCGCGGATTGGACCGGGCCGCTTCACGAATGAAGCTCTTCTGTCTCGCCGGATCGTTGGGGAACAGGGCGCTCGCGATGCCGGAAAGGGTTTCGCCCTCTATGGCGGTCCAACCGCCGGGGCTCGTTTCGCTTGCCGGCAGGGCGGCAGATTCTGGTGCCGAAGTCGCCCTAGCCGCCACCGGCGCAGGCGCCGCCGCCACCGGCAGCTCCAGCGGCGCTTGCGGCATCAGGGTGAACTCGCGCTTCACTTCTGCGCCGCAACCCACTCTCAAGCCGAGCAGGTAGATCGGGTGATTAACCGCTTCGTTGGATTCGATCAGCAGGGTCGGGCGCGGCCCGCCCTGTACCCGCAGACGCGCCCCGCGTACCCAGGGCAGGTCGTCCGCGCTGTCGCCGGGCGCCAGACGGATGCATCCAGGCTCGATCGGCGACTGGCCGTCGGCGAGCAGGCGCACCTCGATGCGCAGGCGCTCGCCCAAACGCGGCTGGCTGACGATTTCGCCGATGCCCAGTGAATGCGCATCGACCGACAGGACGGTCAACGCAAGTAGGGGCAGGAAGCGGCGTCTCGGCATGCAGTTACCTTTTCGGGATTCGCCCGGTGCTATGCATTTGTCTTCGCATGGCGCGAGCAACAGCGCGCATTATAGACCGGGCCGGACCGCGACTGCCGCGGAATAGTACCGAAAATCACATGTCTGGGCAGGGGCTTGCGACGCAATGGCACAAACTTTTCTAGATTCGGGGCGCGGCGGATTTGTGGAAAAATGTGCATCGAGGCGCCGCCAGGCGCGATTCAGGGAGACGCGATCGATGGATCTGACGGGCCGATTCGGAACCGGCTTTCGCAGGGCACTGCTGGGTGCCGTGCTCCTTGCAGTCGCCCTTTCGGCCGTGCGCCCGTTCGACAGATTGACCTGGTTGCTCGAAGTTGCGCCGGTCCTGATTGGTATTCCGTTGCTGCTGGCAAGCGCAAGGCGGTTCAGGCTGACCGACCTGATCTGCCTGTTGCTTGCCGGGCATGCGTTGATCCTGATCGTCGGCGGAATCTACACCTATGCACGGGTGCCGCTGGGATTTTGGCTGCAGGACTGGCTGCACCTGGCGCGCAACCCCTATGACCGGATCGGCCACTTCGCCCAGGGCTTTGTCCCGGCGATGCTGGCTCGCGAGATACTGCTGCGCACATCGCCCTTGCGGCCCGGCAAGTGGCTGGCATTCTTGGTGGTATGCGTATGCCTTGCGATCAGCGCCTGCTACGAGTTGATCGAGTGGATCGCCGCGCTGATGCTCGGTCAGGGGGCCGACGAGTTTCTCGGCGCCCAGGGCGATCCCTTCGATACCCAGGCCGACATGGCGATGGCGCTTATCGGTAGCTGTAGTGCGTTGGCAACCCTGACGCGTATGCATGATCGGCAACTGGCGGCGCTGTCCGGCTATCCGAGCGTGAAGTAGAAGCCCGCTCCCTCGCCCACCTTGCCTTCGGCCCAGACGCGCCCCCCGTGGCGCTGGACGATTCGCGCAACCGTGGCCAGGCCAATGCCGGTTCCCGGGAATTCCGACGGTCTGTGCAACCGGCTGAACGGCCGGAACAACAACTGGGAATTGGTCATGTCGAAGCCGGCACCGTTGTCGCGCACGAAGATCTGTTGTTCGCCATCGACGATCCGCACGCCAAGCTCGATGCGCGGACGAACGCTTCCGCCAGTAAACTTCCAGGCGTTGCCGAGCAGGTTGGTCAGCGCAATGCGCATCAGACCGGGGTCGGCGCGCGCCGGAATCGGCTGTCCAATGACCAGATCGACTTTGCGCATCGGCTCGCTGACGCGAAACTCGTCCATGATCGATCGGCCGATCCCTGCCAGATCGATCCGTGCTTTGCGCATCGGCACCCGGGCGATGCGCGCGAGATCGAGCAATTCGTCGATCAGGTTGCCCATTCGCACGGTGGCCGAGGAGATGCGGGTCAGGTATTCCCGGGCGTTCTCGTCGAGTTTGTCGGCATAGTCTTCGGCGAGCAGCGTGGCAAAGCCGTTGATGCCGCGTAAAGGTGAGCGCAGGTCGTGCGACACCGAGTAGCTGAAACTCTCCAATTCGCGCAGCGACGATTCGAGTTCGGCAGTGCGGCTTTTGACGCGTGCTTCCAATTCCTGGTTCAGTTCCCGCAGCGCCGCTTCGGCATCGCGAAGCGCTTCCTCCGCCGCTTTGGCAGCCGTTACGTCTCGCAGGACACTGCACACGTAAGGTTTGCCTCGTAGCTCGATCTTCACTGCCGAGAGCAGCAGCTTCAGTGATTCGCCGTTGGCGCGCTTGATGCTCATCTCTCGATTGCGAACCAGCCCGCGACGCTCGATGTCGTCGAGCAGGTGCTGACGCTCTTGCGCGCTTTTCCAGAAACCGAGATCGAACGGCGAGCGGCCAATCGCCTCGGACGGCGGCAGACCTAGGCTGGTTTCAAAGGCGGGGTTCGCCTCGACGATGCGTCCGCTGTCGAACTCGGTGATGGCGACCGCATCGGGCATCGCGAGAAAGATTCTCGAGAACTTCTCGTCCGATTCGCGCAATGCCTGTTCCATGCGCAGCCGCTGTATGGTCGTGATGATGATGTCGGCGCAGGCGCGCAGCAGAGCCACTTGTTGCGGATCCCAGTTGTGGCCGGGCGCCATGCGACCGATGACGATGCCGCCGACGACTTCCGAACCCAACACCAATGGCACCGCCAGCGCAGAGCCGATCCCGAACAGCGCAAGAATGCGGCGCGTTTCGTCGGCTGAATCGGGCAGGGCGGTCAGATCGGAGACGATTCCGATTTCCAGCGGGTCGAGTCTTCCGACCGGCGGCATAAATGCGTCCAGCGCCAAGTCCTGGACGGTCTCGCGCGCCGGCACCATCCCTGGCGCGCACACCTCGTGCGAGATGCCGAAGTGGCGTCCGTCGGCGGAAAAGAGCAGAACCGCGGCGCGGTCGGCGCGCAGATAGGCGGCAATCCGCTGCATGGCCGTCTCGATGCCCTGGTCGAGAAGATTGGCCGGCGTGCGCAACAGGCTGCTGGCGATGTTGCCGACCAGCGATTCGAACTGCAGGCGCCCGCTCATTTCCACCTGGATACGCTGGCGTTCGATCGAAGTGGCAAACAGGTCGGCGACCGAGCGGACGAGCGCGACCTCGCCGTCATGCCATTGCGCCAGCGCCCGGGTTCTCCCGAGAAGTACGCAGCCGAGGATTTCGCCACCGTGAATCAACGGAACGAACAGCGCCGAGGCCAGACCGGCGGCTTCCAGCGACCTGCGGTCGGCGGCGCCGGCGCGCGGCATACGATCGACCTGCGGCACGACGACCGCATTCATCTGCAGCACCTGGCGCCAAGCCCAGGCAAGCCGTTGCACGGGAACCGTTCCCGTCGGCAAGGAACGGAGGCCGTCCGGTGCGGCGGACCAGTGGTGCGAGCATGTCCAGTTGGCCTTGGCCGAATCGAGCAACAGCATGCTGCACGAGTCGGCACAAAGCGTGCGGCTCAATTGAGCAAGCGAGACACGGATTGGCGCGTCGAGATCGTCGCTGGTTGCCTGGACCAGCCGGCTGGAGATGGCTGCGAGCGCCGCTTCGCCAGCATGGCTGGACCAGGCTGCGAGCGGCGGATGCACCTGTCTTCCGTTCGAGTCGCGGCGCTCGCCGGCCACAACGAGAATTGCCGCTTCGCCCGCGCAGACGATCTCACCGGCATGCAGGCTGACGAGCCAGCGCGATCCATCGGCCCGGATGAATTCTCCGTCGAGTGCTTCTGCGCCGGCAGCCGACCGGATCAGCAGGCTCGCCAGCGAAGCCGTGCCAAAGCCACCGGCGATTTCTGCAATCCGCATCGACAGCAACTCGCCGCAAGTCCGGCTCAATTGAGCACAGGCGGCCGGATTGGCCCAAAGCAGCGCGCCGTCGGGCCGCACCAGCAGCATCGGATCGCCCGCTGCGTCGATCAGCCCGGCCAATGCGGATCGACCTGCCACCGGCGGCGCTTCGTTGCCGGCAATTGGCGAGTTCGGCTGTGCGTCGGGACGAGGATTGATCTTGGGCACTGTGCGCGAATCGGGACGGCGTGAATGGGATGGCTCGTACAGAAAAGCGGGGCACGACACTATTCTTGGCGATGCGGTCCCGGCAAGCAAGTGAAATGCGAACGACCCCGCTCGAGACGACTCGCGGTTAAGCTTGGTAAAGTCGGCTGGTTTGCTGCGAACACCGGCCCTCGTCACCACAATCTCGGTACCAACGTGAAGAACTTGAGGCCCGATCCGCTCGCCGGTGGTTACGCCTTGCGGCGCTGGGCGCTGAACCTGCTGCGCGCGGCCCATGTCGCGGGTCTGATCGGAACCGGTTCGGCCTTGTTCGGTGGCACGCCACCACCAGTGTTCCCGCTTTTGCTGCTCGGTTCGGGACTGGCCATGGCTGGGCTCGATCTGTGGCGCAATCCGGCGTATCTCAGGCAGATGGCCGGGGCGTGGATTGTCATCAAATTGGCGCTGGTCGCCTGGCTGGCGTTCGACGTTTCGCAAGCGGGATGGCTGTTCTGGCTGATACTTGTCCTGTCGGTGCTCGCTGCGCATGCACCTGCCGGGTTTCGCCATAAGGAACTCTGGCGGGCATCTTGAATCGGCCTTGCGGCAACGCACAAGAACGGCTGCCATGTTAGAATTCGACACCTGTCGAGCGGCCACGGTCGGCGCTGCCGAGCTTGCCGAGGCGACCCGGCAGACGCTTGCGACGGGCGGCCTTTCCGGGTCGATCGTTCTGCGATAATGGAATCCACAACTGAGACATGCCGGCGCGTTTTCCAGCGCTGGGGTTCGCGAAGGGGAGGGCGGCAAGAGATTCGCACAATGAGCCTGCCGCGCTCAAAGACCGCTGCGGAAATCCGGCTCTATGGACCGCTACCGGCATCTATCAACGAAGCTTTGATCAGCAAGGAACACGCATGAAAATCCATGAGTATCAGGCGAAGGAAATTCTGCGCAAGTTCGGTGTCCCCACGCCGAACGGCATTGCGTGCTTCTCCGTCGATGAGGCGGTGAGCGCAGCACAGAAACTGGGCGGCAAGGTGTGGGTCGTCAAGGCTCAGATCCACGCCGGTGGACGCGGCAAAGGGGGCGGCGTCAAGGTCGCCAAGTCGATGGACGAAGTGAAGAGCTTCGCCACGGCGATCCTGGGCATGCAGCTGGTCACGCATCAGACCGGGCCGGAAGGGCAGAAAGTGCGCCGCCTGCTCATCGAAGAAGGCGCCGACATCAAGAAGGAATACTATGTCGCCGCGCTGACCGACCGCACGACGCAGAAGGTGGCCATCATGGCCTCCTCGGAAGGCGGGATGAATATCGAGGAAGTCGCGCACAACACGCCGGAGAAGATCATCAAGGCCTTCGTCGATCCGCTGGTCGGGCTGACCGACGCCCAGGCGCTCGAACTGGCCAATGGCATCGGCGTGCCAGCCGGCTCGCAGTCGCAGGCGGTCGATACCTTCAAGAAGCTCTACAACTGCTACATGGAAACCGATGCCTCGCTGGCGGAGATCAACCCGCTGATCCTCGAAGGCAACGGCAATATCAAGGCGCTCGACGCGAAGTTCAATTTCGATTCGAATTCGCTCTACCGCCATGAAGACATCGTTGCCTTCCGCGACCTCGACGAGGAGGATGCGGCGGAGATCGAGGCCTCGAAGTACGACTTGGCCTACATCTCGCTCGACGGCAACATCGGCTGCCTGGTCAACGGCGCCGGGCTGGCAATGGCGACCATGGACACGATCAAGCTCTACGGCGCAGAGCCGGCCAATTTCCTCGACGTCGGCGGTGGCGCGACGACCGAGAAGGTGACCGAAGCGTTCAAGATCATGCTGAAGAACTCCAAGGTCAAAGGCATCCTGGTCAATATCTTCGGCGGCATCATGCGTTGCGACACCATCGCCACGGGCGTCGTGGCGGCGGCCAAGGAGGTGCATCTTGCCGTACCGCTGGTGGTGCGCATGAAGGGCACTAACGAGGATATGGGCAAGAAGATCCTCGCTGAGTCCGGCCTGCCGATCATCGCTGCCGACACCATGGCCGAGGCCGCCGAGAAAATCGTCGCGGCTGTCAAGTAACCCGGGGGATACGAACAATGTCGATTCTGATCAACAAGGACACCAAGGTCATCACCCAGGGCATTACCGGAAAGACCGGCCAGTTCCACACCGAGAAGTGCCAGGAGTATGCCAACGGCCGCAACTGTTTCGTTGCCGGCGTCAATCCGAAAAAGGCGGGCGAGAGGATTTTCGATATCCCGATCTTCGCGTCAGTCAAGGAGGCCAAGGCGCAGACAGGTGCCACGGTTTCAGTGATCTATGTTCCGCCGCCCGGTGCAGCAGCAGCGATCTGGGAGGCCTGCGAGGCCGACCTCGACCTCGCGATCTGCATTACCGAAGGCATACCCGTGCGCGACATGCTTGTCGTACGCAACAAGATGCGGGCAAAGGAAGCGGCAGGCGGCAAGAAGACGCTCCTGCTCGGACCGAATTGTCCGGGTGTCATCACGCCGGACGAAATAAAGATCGGCATCATGCCGGGGCATATCCATCGCAAGGGTCGTATCGGGGTGGTTTCGCGCTCCGGGACGCTGACTTACGAGGCGGTCGCCCAACTCACGGAACTCGGCTTGGGACAATCGTCGGCAGTCGGACTCGGCGGCGATCCGATCAACGGACTCAAACACATCGATTTCATGAAGATGTTCAATGACGATCCGGATACCGACGCAGTGATAATGATCGGCGAGATCGGCGGGCCAGACGAGGCGGATGCCGCACAATGGTGCAAAGGCAACATGAAGAAGCCGGTCGTGGGCTTCGTTGCCGGCGTTACCGCACCAGCGGGCAAGCGCATGGGCCATGCAGGTGCGCTGATTTCTGGCGGGGCCGACACCGCCAACGCCAAGCTGGAAATCATGGAGGCGTGCGGTTTCCATGTGACGCGCAATCCTTCGGAGATGGGGCGAATTCTCAAGAGTCTGCTGTAGTTGCTTTTGCTGCCTCGCTTCGGACGCCGGCGCTACCACCGCCGGCGTTTTCAATACCGCATCCCCATTTAGCCGATTCTTCGTTCGCCCGGCGACCCTGTACAATCGGCCACCCCTTCAGCCCGTTCTTGCAACCCCATGCCAGACCTTTCGTCCGCCGCATTCTGGATTGCGGTGATGCAGATCGTCGCAATAGACTTGGTTCTGTCCGGCGACAACGCGGTTGTGATCGCTCTGGCTTGCCGCAATCTGCCGCCTGAACAGCGCCGGAAAGGCATTTTCTGGGGCGTTTTCGGCGCCGTCGGCTTGAGGGTGGTGCTGACCGCTTTTGCAGCGAAGCTGTTGGGGATGCCGTACCTCAAGCTTGCCGGTGGCCTGCTGCTATTGTGGATCGGCGTGAAGCTTTTGATCGCCGATGACAAAGGCGGTCACGAAATTGACGCCGCCACCAGTCTCTGGAGCGCGGTCAAGACGATCATCGTTGCCGATTTCGTGATGAGCGTTGACAACGTGATTGCGGTCGCTGCGGCATCGCGCGACAGTCTCTTTCTCTTGCTTTTCGGTTTGGCGGTTAGTATTCCGCTGATCGTATGGTCGAGCCAGATCGTTCTCAAATTGATGGAGCGCTATCCGATTGTCGTGACGCTCGGCGCCGGCTTGCTCGGATGGGTTGCGGGAGGAATGCTGGTCGGAGATGTTGCCATCAAACAGCAGGTGGACGCGGTAATACCCAGCGCACATTTTGTCGCTGCAGTTTTGGGCGCGGTGTTCGTGGTCGTGATCGGAACGTGGATCGCGCGGCGCCGCAGGATTCCAGACTATCCGGTAGTTTGACATTCCCATGAGCCTTTATTTGAGTGAGAGTGAGGTCGAGCGGATCATTACCATGCCGCTGGCACTCGAAGCCGTTGAAGCTGCACATCTGTCCCATGGTGCCGGGACAGCCATCGACTTTCCCCGCCAGCGATCGCGCCTGCCTGCGACGACGATGCACATGCTTCAAGGCGCGCTGCCATCCGAGGGGGTGCTTGGCTACAAGGCCTACACCTCCAGCCGGGAGGGAACGCGATTCCAGGTTTTTCTCTTCGATGCCGCCAACGGCCGGCAACTTGCGGTGATCGACGCCGATTTCCTCGGCATGATGCGTACCGGGGCGATGGGCGGCTTGGCGGCAAAATGGCTCGCGCGCGAGGACGCAAGTGTTGTCGGCGTTTTTGGCGCCGGCTGGCAAGCGCGCAGTCAGATCGAGGCGGTCTGCGCGGTCAGGCAGGTCCGGGTGGTCAAGGTGTTCGCCCGCAGGCGAGAAAAACTCGAAGCTTTCTGTCGCGAGATGGCGCAACGGCTCGGGCGCGAAGTGGTGCCGGCGGCGACCGCTGAGGAGGTTGTTCGGGGGTCAGACATCGTGGTAACCATCACGACCACGGCGACGCCGCTGTTTGGCGCCGAATGGGTCGGCGAAGGTACCCACATCACCGCGGCAGGTTCGAATTCGCTGATCCGGCGTGAGATCGACGAAGCGACGGTCCGCCTGGCGGCGTTGATCGTTGTCGATGCGCGGGCGACAGCCTTGCGCGAAGCGGGCGATTTGCTGCCGCTGTTGGAAAAGGGCCGGCTTCACGATGGCCAATTGGTCGAAATCGGCGAGGTGATGGTTGGGTCGCGACGCGGCCGCCGCAACCCGGCCGACGTGACGTTGTTCGAGTCGCAGGGCATGGCGATACAGGATATCGCCTTGGCGGCACGGGTTTTGCGCATCGCCCGAGATCGTGGCGTTGGTACCGAGCTGCCGTTCTGATCCGGCGACGGCCGGATTGACTGGGCAGTGCGATTGGCACAACAATGGACGCCGTTGTGCGTGCGGGCACGGCACAAACCAAAACAATTCGGGCTCCTTGCCGCGGCTATACTCTGTTCGGGCCGAAACGGAAAGTGGGCCCAGTTCGCTTTAGGACGGCAGGGTGTCCATCAGACTCGTCCCATCCGACAACATGCGAGAGCGCCGGCTTGCCGGCGGTAGGCTCTGGTTCAGCGGCTTAGACCGGCATCAGGCTCATGACCGACGTCGATCTGTCGAATAGCCTGCTCATCGTTACTCGCAGCGACCCGGGCATGGTTCGAAGCCATAACGAGGACGCAGTGTTCGTTAGCGCATCGAGCGGGCTGGCGATCCTGGCCGACGGCATGGGCGGCTACAACGCAGGCGAAGTGGCAGCCGGCATGGCAACCAGTATCCTCGGCGCGGAACTCGAACAGGCATTCTCCTCGCGACCGCCTTACCGTCTGGAGCGGGGTGGCGTGTCCGACGCGCATGGCGTCCTGGAGGCCAGCGTCGCGCGCGCCAATACCGCGATCTATGAAGCGGCGCAAAGCCAGCCGCAATACGCCGGCATGGGTACGACGCTGGTGATGGCGCGGTTCCACGACAATTCCGTAACCCTGGTTCATATCGGTGATTCGCGCGCCTATCGTGCCCGCGAGGGCCGTCTCGAGCAGTTAACCAGAGATCATTCGTTGTTGCAGGAGCAGATCGACAGCGGAATGATTACGCTCGACGAGGCGCGGCTGTCGCAGAATCGCAATCTGGTGACGCGCGCACTCGGCGTCGACCCGATGGTTCAGGCAGAGATGCGGGATTTCGACACGCTGCCGGGCGACATTTATCTGCTATGTTCGGATGGCTTGAACGACATGGTCGACGATGGCGATATTGCCGAAACCCTCCGCGTTCACGCCGACGATCCGGAACAGGCGGCCACACTGCTCGTGCAGAAGGCCAACGACCACGGCGGGCGGGACAACGTTTCGGTTGTGCTGGTCAAGATCATGCGGGAGTATGCTGCTCCTCGTGGCCTGATTGCCAGAATCCTGGCGTTGTTCAGATGAACGGAAGATCGAGATGGCAAAGCTGATTCTGAGTATGGACGGGTTGGTGCTCAAGGAGATCGCGCTGACCAATGAGCGTACGACCATCGGACGCAAACCGCATAACGACATCCAGATCGACAATCTCGCAATTAGCGGAGAACATGCGGCGATCGTGACGATCCTCAGCGATTCGTTCCTCGAAGACCTCAACAGCACCAACGGGACCTACGTCAATGGTCAGCCCGTCAAGAAGCATTTCCTCAAGGACAACGATGTCGTCGAACTTGGCAAGTACCGCCTCAAGTTCGTCTGCGATGCGGCCAGCGCGGCACCGACAGAATACGAAAAGACCCCGGCTCTTGACCTCCCCCGGGCATCGCCGGTTGCTGGCGGGGCGCCGGTGCCGCGTTCGCCGACCGATACCCAGGTCGGCATGCGGCCGTCGACGCACTATTCGACAGTGGCTTCCGACATCACGCCGCTGCAGTCGGTCGGGGTAGTCAAGATCCTTTCCGGCGGCAATGCAGGCAAGTCGCTCGATCTGTCGAAGACGTTGACCACGCTCGGCAAGCCGGGTGTGCAGGTGGCCGTCATTACCCGGCGCCCGCAGGGCTATTTCCTGACCCATGTCGAAGGCGCACAGTTTCCGATCGTCAATGGCAGAACGATCGATGCCCAGGCTTACCCACTTGCCGATCACGACGTGATCGAACTTGCGGGCGTGAAGATGGAATTCTTCCTCCGGTCGTGATCGCCGTTTCCGCTGCACGGCCGGTCCCGGGATGGCCGGCTGGTGACAGCGCCGGGACGCCGTGATGCGTTTTCGCTTCGGAAACCGCGTTCAGCAAGGCGTGACGTATACGCTTGCCGGAGCGGTTATGCTGCTGTTGCTGGCGCACGTCACCGGTCTGTTCGAATTGCGCCTTGTTCGTCAGGCCGACGCAATCCTGTACGACATCAAGACCCGGGTGTTCGCGCCGCGGACGACCGACGAGCGCATCGTCATCATCGACGTCGATGACCGCTCGCTGGCCGAACTCGGCCGCTGGCCGTGGCGGCGCGATCTGATGGCCGAGATCGTGAACAAGCTCTTCGAGAAACACGGCATTCGCGCGCTGGGCTTCGACATGGTGTTCGCCGAACCCGATCAGGGCGAAGGCCTCATGCTGCTCGACGAAATCGAGCGCGGTCCATTGGCGGGCAACGCTTCGGCGCGGGAAGAGATCGGGCGCCTTCGGGCGCAGTTGGATCGGGACGGACGGCTTGCGCAGGCGGTCCGGGACCGTCCGGTCGCACTCGGCTACTACTTCTCCCAAGAGCCCGCCGGCAGTCAAAGCGGCGAGTTGCCCGGGCCGGCGATGGCAGCCGGCGGATTCCCCGATAACATACGTGCCAGAAGCAGCTATGGTGCCAATCTGCCGCGGATTCAGGCGGCTGCGGCTGCGGTTGGCCACTTCAACGTCGAAGTCGATCCCGACGGCGTGTCGCGCCACGTTCCTCTGCTGGCACGATACGGCGACGGGCTCTACGAGTCCTTGGCGCTGGCCATGCTGCGGGTTGTAGACGGCATCGGCACCATCGAGCTGGAAAGTTCCGCCAGCGGCTGGTTCTCCGCGCTGAAACGTCGGCGAGTCGAGTGGCTGAGGACTTCGTCGCCCGGCCAGATCCGCCGGATTCCCGTGGACGACGAGAGCAACGCGTTGATCCCGTATCGAGGCCCGCCCGGCACCTTTCACTATGTTTCGATTGCCGATATCGCCATGGACCGCGTTGCCGCAGATGCGCTGCGCGGAAAGATCGCCTTGGTCGGGGCTTCCGCAGGCGGTCTGCTCGATCTGCGCGTAACACCGGTCAGCAACACCTTCATCGGTGTCGAAATGCATGCGAATATGCTGTCGGGCATGCTCGACGGGACGATCCGCCGCCAGCCTGGCTGGGTTCCGGCCTACGAAGTAGGCCTGCTGGCCGTGGTCGGCGTGCTGGTTCGCCTGACGCTGCCGCGACTGAATCCGCTGCGCGCCGTCTTCAACGCCCTTGGCATGGCCGTGCTGCTGCTGCTGGGCAATTTTGCCGCGTGGCAGTTCGGCTACTCGCTGCCGCTTGCCGCCAGCCTGCTCCTGGTTTCTGCGCTTCTGATCCTGCAGATGTTTTGGGGATACACGGTGGAAGTGCGCTCCAAGCGCCAGTTCACTCGCCTGTTCGGCCAATACGTACCGCCGGAACTGGTCGCCGAGATGAGCCGTAACCCGGAGCACTACAGCATGGAGGGCAAGAACTGCGAGCTCACCGTCTTGTTCTGCGATCTGCGGGGCTTCACCTCGATTGCCGAACGTCTCGAGCCGCGTCTGGTGACGCAGTTGCTGGGCGAATTCCTGACCGCGATGACGGCAGTCATCGGCCGCCACCGGGGAACCGTCGACAAGTACATCGGCGACGCGGTCATGGCATTCTGGGGTGCGCCGGTGGCCAATCCCGACCACGCCAGCGCGGCTGTGGAAACCGCGCTGGAAATGCAGCGCGAGATGTTGCGGCTGTCCGAGTCGCTGGCCGCCAGGGGCTTGCCGGCGCTGGAAATGGGGGTCGGCATCGCCACCGGACAGGTGATCGTCGGCGATTTCGGGTCGTCAGTGCGCAAGGCCTACACGGCAATCGGCGATTCGGTCAATATCGCTTCGCGGCTCGAAGGCTTGACTCGCCGATACGGCGTGGGAATCGTCGTCGGGGAGACGACACGCTTGGCGGTGTCGGGTTTTGCCTGGCGTGAACTCGATCGGGTGCGGGTTAAAGGCAAAGGCACGGCAGTGACGATCTACGAGCCAGTGGGTCCGGAAGCGGAGCTTGATCCCGGGCAAAAGGCCCGCCTGTCGGCTTGGCGCGACACCTTGGAGCATTTCCGAGCCCGTCGCTGGTCTGCCGCGGAGTCCGGACTGAGGAACTTGGCACAGCGGGACCCCGGCCGGCCGTTGTATTCTCTGTACCTTGAGCGTATCGCGCAGTTGCGATCGGCACCGCCGGCCGCGGACTGGGACGGCGTGGTCGCCTTCGAATACAAATGACGACGTCGACTCCTATATGAAAGTCAGGATACTCGGGTGTAGCGGCGGCATTGGCGGGGCAAACCTGCGGACTACGTCGATGCTCGTCGATCACGATATTCTGGTCGATGCCGGCACTGGTGTTGGCGATCTGTCGCTCGCCGAACTGGCGAGCATCGATCACGTATTCCTGACCCATTCTCATCTCGACCATGTCGCGTGGATTCCGTTTCTGGTCGATACGGTAGGCGACCTGCGGGCGGCGCCGCTGACCGTCTGGGCGCTGCAGGAAACGATCGACGCACTGCGCAAGCACATCTTCAACTGGGTGATCTGGCCGGATTTCTGCGAGATTCCCACCGCGCAGGCGCCCCGTTTGTTGTTTCGGCCGATCGTCGTCGGCCAGACCGTTGAAGTCGGCCCGCGCAGGATTACCGTCTTGCCGGCCAACCATACCGTGCCGGCGGTAGGGTATGCGCTCGAATCGGGCACCGCGAGTTTCGCCTTCACCGGAGACACGACTGCGCACATGCCGCTGTGGGACGCGATCAACCGGCTGCCAAATCTGCGCTACCTGGTGATCGAAACCGCGTTTTCCGATTTTGAAGCCGATCTAGCCGAGCGTTCGCGCCACATCAATCCCAGCATGCTGGCAAGGGAACTCGCGTATCTGCGCTCGCGGCCCGAGATCTTCATTACGCACCTGAAGCCCAGCCAGTTCGACCTCATTATGGCCGAGGTTTCGCTGCGCGCGGCGGGGTTCAATCCGCAGATGTTGCGCGGTGACCAGGTCTTTACCTTGTAGTTGCGGGGTTGGTGGGCGCGCGGGGCCACGCTAAACTACTGACTTTACGGGATGTTGGGTACCGGATATCGGCTGCCCGGCAGCCGCATCGGAATGCCTTCGAGGACAACGTTGACCAATGAGCGAGCCGAAACGCGTCGAAGCAATCAATGATGCCGCCAAGGTGGCGGCCTCTGCAGCCGACATGGGCAGTCGGCTGGCCTTTTTTCGCGCGCTGCAAGGCGTCACCAACAAGATTCACGCCACGCAGAATCTCGACGAAATCGTCCTTGAGCTTAGCGAAGAGATCACCTCGCTGTTCAATGCCGACCGACTGACCATCTACGTCATCTCCGATGACCGCAAGGCAATCGTTTCAAAGGTAAAAACCGGCCTCAAATCGTTCAAGGACATCCGGCTCCCCCTCAACGATCAGAGCGTCGCCGGCTATAGCGGCAGCCACCGCGCGCTGCTCAATATCCGCGACGTCTATGACACTGTCGAACTGAAGTCGATATCGCCTTCGCTGCGCTTTCTACAAGAAGTGGACAAGCGCACCGGCTATCGCACCCAGCAAATGCTGGTTGCGCCAATCCTCGACGAAAGGTCGAGCGATCTGCTTGGCGTGATCCAGCTTATCAACCACCGTGCCGGCACGCCGTTTTCGCTGATGGCTGAAGAAGGTGTCCAGGGGCTGGGCCAGACGCTCGCCATCGCCTTCACCCAGCGCGCCCGCCTTCCTTCTGTAGTCCGCTCGAAATACGATGCATTGCTCACCGATGCGGTGATGTCGTTGCAGGAATTCGAGGCCGCCACGGCGACCGCCCGGCGCAAGGGCACCAGCGTCGAAGACGTGCTGATCGCGGATTTCGGCGTCGAGCCGGCCGTCATCGGCAAGGCGCTGTCGGCGTTCTTCCGCGTGCCGTACGAACCATTCAAGTCGGACCGCATGAAGCCGCTCGACTTGCTGCGCAACATCAAGCGGGAGTATGTCGAAGAGTACCTCTGGCTGCCACTGGAAGAGACCGAGGAAGGTATTATCGTCCTCGCCCTCGACCCGGAACGCGTCCGCACTTCGAGCGTTGCGCATAACGTGTTCCCGAAAAAGAAGCTCGCTTACAGGGTCACCACGCAGCGCGAATTCCTGCACAGCATGGACCAGTTCTTCGGTCCCGGCGGCGACGTGCGCTCGGTCGGCGAAATGCTCCTCGGACTCGATGGCGGCGAAGAGGACACCGAGGAAGGTGCCGACGTATCGGCCGCCGCCGAAAACGAACTGGTCAAGCTGGTCAACAAGATCATTCTCGATGCATACCATCAGGGCGCATCCGACATCCACGTCGAGCCCCGTCCCGGCAAGGAAAAGACGCAGATCCGCATCCGCAAGGACGGCAGTCTGGTTCCCTATATCGAGATCCCGGCGAGCTATCGCAATGCGCTGGTCACGCGCATCAAGATCATGTGCGACCTCGACATCTCCGAGCGGCGCAAGCCGCAGGACGGCAAGATCAAGTTCAAGCGCTTCGGTCCGGCCGACATCGAATTGCGGGTGGCGACCCTTCCGTCGTCGGGCGGCATGGAAGACGTTGTCATGCGCATCCTGCAGTCAGGCGAGCCGATCCCGATGGACAAGTTGGGCTTGTTGCCGGACAACTTCGAGCGCCTGAAGGAGACCATCGCCAAGCCCTACGGCATCTTCTTCGTCTGCGGGCCCACCGGTTCGGGCAAGACGACCACGCTGCATTCCATTCTCGGCAGCATCAACACGCCGGACACCAAGATCTGGACCGCGGAGGACCCGGTCGAAATCACACAGAAGGGACTGCGCCAGGTGCAGGTGAACCGCAAGGCAGGCCTCGATTTTGCCACTGCGATGCGCGCTTTTCTCCGCGCCGACCCGGACGTGATCATGGTCGGCGAAATGCGCGACAAGGAAACGGTGTCCATCGGCCTCGAAGCCTCGCTCACCGGCCACCTGGTGTTCGCCACCCTGCACACCAACAGCGCGCCTGAATCGATCATCCGCCTGCTCGACATGGGCATGGACCCGTTCAATTTTGCCGATGCGCTGCTCGGCGTGCTGGCCCAGCGCTTGGCCAAGCGCCTGTGCAGCAAGTGCCGCAAGGCGCACACACCGACGCAGGAAGAAATCGACCACATGCTCGACGAGTATTGCAGCGAGTTCCGAGACATCGAGGAATTCAAGGTCGACCCGGCCGCGGCGCGCGCACAGATTCTGGATGCCTGGAAGCAGGCTTACGCCGACGACAAGGGCAAGTTCAAGCTCTACCAGCCGGTCGGCTGCCCCGACTGCGTGGACACCGGTTACCGTGGCCGCATCGGTCTGCACGAATTGCTGATCGGCAGCGACACCATCAAGCGGCTGATCCAGGAACACGCCCGCGTGGCTGTCATGCTGCAAACCGCGCTTTCCGAGGGCATGCGAACCCTGAAGATGGACGGCATCGAGAAAGTCCTTGCCGGCTTCACCGACATGAAGCAGGTGCGCAAAGTCTGCATCAAGTAGGCAGGTTTGCGCAGTCGGCAGGATGGCGCCGCCGATCTGCTGCGGCGCAAAATGGCTTACCAGGTAAGCGATATGCTACGATGGAGACCTTGTAGCGTCATCCGGAGATGTCCCATGTCCGCAGCAACGCTTACCGAAAAGGGCCAGATCGTCATCCCGGCCGAGATCCGTGCGCGCTACGAACTGACGCCGGGAACGCAGGTCGAGTTTGTCGACGAGGGCGGTACGATCCGCCTGCTCGTTCGGCGCCGGGTGAGGCCGAGCGACCCGGCAGCCGGTTACGGGCTGGTCAAGATCAAGCCGGCTCGTGCAGGCACGCCGCGAAGGCTGTCCGAGTTCGACCCTGCCGTGCTGCTCGCCGGCAAGCGGGGCAAGGCGTGATCGCGGTCGACACCAACATTCTCGCCCGCTTCTATTGCGACGACCAGGACGATCCCGAGGCGGCGCGTCAGCGGCCCGTCGCGCGGCGCGTCATGCTCGATTCGGCCGCCGTGTTCGTGCCGCTTACGGTGGTGCTTGAGTTCGAATGGGTGATGCGCGGTTTCTACGAAGTCGATGCGAAATCGTTCTGCATCGCGATCGAGCACTTGCTTGGCATGCCGCACGTCACGGTCGAGCGCTGGGAGGCGGTGAAGGACGCACTGGACCTGCACCGCAGCGGTCTCGACTTTGCCGACGCTCTGCACTGGGCCAGCAGCCGGTCTTGCGAGCGTTTCGTCAGCTTCGACGACCGACGATTCGTGCGCCGCGCCCGCCGGCTGGGCCTGGTTCCCGAAGTGGCGCTGCCGCGGTAGTCAGTATTCAAACTCGCGTTGATGGCGCACCGACAGAATCACAGCGGTTTGCCAGTTGTAACGGTACGGCGCCACGTAGCCGCTATCGCCGAATTCGACCAGCCACTCACGATATTCGGGTTCCATGTCCGCGACAGGGCGGCCGATTTCCGGCTGATGCCCGATGACT
>WBZP01003233.1_pt1 | contig 17838 bp, 6 predicted proteins | sample 5204301 | NCBI WGS metagenome assembly WBZP01 (sample SAMN12412401, study PRJNA552823) | activated sludge metagenome | isolation source: activated sludge from nitrification reactor of wastewater treatment plant... | place: USA: Pennsylvania | collected 2017 | reverse complement strand
GGGTTTTGTTTAAAGGCTTTCCAGGCTAGCTTTGGTTAATGCAGTTTATAATCAATTAGATATGAGACCATTAGCCTTATTTTGTGTGTTGGGTATATGTATTAATACAAGTCTTGCCCAAAATGTCGGTATAAACAACACAACTCCTGAAGCAAGCCTGGACATCAAGGGTGATGTTATATTTAGAGTGGATACCCTGGTGCTGGTCAATGGTGTAAATGACAATATAGACATCGGCACCTCACGATCTGTGAACTATGTCATCACGGGTCCGAATACTACTTTTGAACTTGGAGGTTTTTCTGATGGAAGAGATGGCAGAACCATTACATTATACAATTCAAGCCCCGCTGCCTACTATGTAAAAAGTTATAGTGTGGGCACTGCTGCTATCAATCAGATTAATACGGGTACGGGTTCAGATTTCGCTATGAATAGCTACAGCACCATTACTTTCCAATATCTGGCAGCAGACAGTTTATGGCATGTTGTGAGCAGGTACAACGAGATAGGCGGCCTAACGGGAGGCCAATGGACCAGTAGTGGAAATCATATATACAATAACAATATAGACAACGTGGGCATAAACACCACTGAACCGTTGAGCAGACTTTCTGTAAATGGAGAACTCGCATTGCTGAGTGATACTATAATTGTACCATGCGCCATTTCAATGAACCAACTGAAAATTATTGACAACGCAAATAAGAGAAAATCTATTATTCATCTTGTTGAGGATGACAATTGTGGTTCATTGCCTCCTTACATTATGACAATCAAGGGAGGCAATGATGGGGAGATCATTCATCTCTTTACTCACATCAACAATACCAACATAATTCACCTTGGAAATCCTAATAATACCTTTCCACCTATGCCCCCATCCCCTCAGGACAGCATGGAAATGATCGAACTTTACGAACCCAATACTTCAGGAAATAATAGCACTGCAATACAATTAAAGGCTGGAGCAGTGATCAGTCTGATTTATGATGGGAAAAGAAAAAAGTGGAAACCTGTTTCATACTATGGCGAAGAGAAGCCTGACTATGGCGTTTGGTATAAAGGCAGCAATCCCACTTATATGTATGCCGGAAGCAGTCGCGTGGGCATAGGAACCGGCAGCCCGACCCATGAATTGGATATAGCTGGAGATCTGAGGGTAAGAGATTCAGTATTGGTGGATGGAAATGTAAGTATCCAGGATAATGTAAATGTAAATGGCAATATAGGTGTTGATATTTCGAATTCGCCCTACCCAATCCATATCAATCGAGGCGGAGTCGGATTTTATCAAAGCTGGCAAGGCAATCCGCTTTACACTTATCTTGAATCTACAAATGCAGGAATTGCCAGCGGCTACGGGTCCAGTTTGGAAATTTCGAACAGCAATGCCTTTATTAAATTTGTAGGGCCAAATGTAGGTATATCCAACAATTCTGGTTTTACGCCAAATGCCAGTCTGGCTGTGGAAAGAGGAAGCGGTATTGATGGTACCGCAGCATTTTTTGGCACTTCCAATGTTTCGCATTTTAATTATAGCACAGCGGAAGATACTTACCTGAGAGGGGGAAAGGTGTCCAGTAAACTTATATTGAATGATTATGGTGGACAGGTGACTGTTGGTACAAGTAATGCAGGTAATGCACAGCTCAATATTGCCAGTCATAGAACGGGTGCAAATGCCAATGGATTAAGCATTACACAAAATACGACTAATTCAGGAAACGATTCTTATGGCTTAGCTATCAATACCAATGGTGGACATTCAAACAGAGGAGTCAGAATTGATATCGGAGGCTCTGGATTGTATCAGAATATAGCAGGAGAATTTTATTCAAATGCAACTTCACCTGCAGGATCTGAGAATCGAGGCATCTATGCGGAAGCAAAAAATTCTCCACATATAAATATCGGAGGCGAGTTTATAGCTTCTGGAAACAATGCAGCAATTATTTTTGGTGTTTCAGGTAAAGCATATAACACTTCAAGTACAGGAATTTCAGCAGGAGTATATGGATTCGGCCAGGGTTGCCCAGCAGGTAAGTTTGATGGATATGTTGAGATGTCAAATAACTTATCTGTAAACTATGATGTGTATTGTGATGAATTATTTGAATCTTCGGATGAAACCCTTAAAAGAAACATAACCACTATTTCTTCATCAATTCAAAATATCTTAAAAGTAGTTCCTGTAAATTATTATTGGAAGAAAAATAAAAGTGAATTGCAAACTGGTGTAATTGCACAAGAATTGCAGAAGGTTTATCCCGAACTGGTAACAACGGATAAGGATGGCAAACTGGCAGTACGTTATACCGGCTTGATTCCCCATCTGGTTAAAGCCATTCAGGAACAGCAGGAAATGATCGAACAATTAAAATCAGACAACCAAATTTTGATTGCGGAATTGAAAAATGAAATCAAGGAGTTGAAAAAAAACATTAAAAATTAAAATGTGTGCGTACACAAAAAAAGTAAGCGGATAGGTGGCTTTCCAACAAATTGTTTTCTACAACGATGCAACATTATTGTAAGTGCAGCTTTGATGGCATGGCCGGTGTCAATCTTTGAGGCATAAAATCCATTTTTTAATCTAAATATCCGACAATGTGATGATACAAACAAGTGTACATTTTTCTGAAATAATAAAATATTTTGCCATTGCCGGTATGATGGTGGCGATAGCAACCTATTCTTTTGGTCAGAAACAAAGTACGTCAAACAAGGCTGTTAAAATAACAGGAAATGCCACTGTTTTCGGAGCCTTGTCAAGCAGTTCGGACACCAATGTAGTGGTCAATCCTTACAACTATGGTGTGAGCTTCTCTACAACCATAAAAACAAAATTCATTACATTACCTTTTAGTTTTCGTTATGCTGACAATGGCAGGAATGCCACCTATCCTTTTTTAAGATTTGGCATGGCTCCGAGGACCAAATGGGCAAAATTCTATTTGGGCAACAACAGTATAAACTTTAGCAGGTATGCATTTACAGGTTTTAATGTATTTGGCCTGGGTTTTGAAATAAATCCTTCTTCATTTTATTTGGGAGCATTTGCAGGTCGTTTTCAAAAATCAGTATTTATCGATAGTACAAACATTGCCTACAAAAAAACAATGCCTAAATACAAGACCAATGGTTTCGTAATAAAGGCTGGGCTAAAATCCAGAAAAAATGCCTTCCTGCTGACGTATGCAAGTGCCTGGGATGATCAAAATTCAATTGCATATTTCAACCCGAAATTTAAAATCAGGCCCCGTAAAAGTAAAACAATCGGAAGTGAGGTACTATTGACAATACATCCGAATATTGTTTATCAACTGAATGCAGGTACATCTATTTATACCAGAGATGTAAATGGCATTCACATTGATACCATTCTCAGGAATTCAGGAGAAAATGAACTGCCCAAATGGTCGGGCTTATTGGAAAAAACCCCCAACCTCACTACCCAAATCACTTTTGCACATGATCATGTACTTACTTACGCAAACAAGATCATGTACCTCAATTTGAGATATAAATACATCCAACCGGAATACAAGGCGCTCGGACTGGCCAACATCAACACAGATCTATCTCAATGGAGCATAGAACCCGGGTTTAAATTATGGGACCAAAAATTAAATGTAGCCCTGGTTTTTGGTAAACAAAACAACAATTTAAACCGTAAACTGATCACGCGCAACAACAATACCATTTTTAATTGCAACGCCAACTTTACCCCCAACGACAGGTTTAATGCCAATGTAGTGTATAGCAATTTTGGGATAATAACCAATGCAGCTAATCCGGAAAAATATGACAGCATATCAATACAAAATGTAAGCAACAACCTCAACATCAATGCCAATTATGCCTTTTCAAAATCTGCTGAGGTTGTAAAATCTGTGAATATATCCTTTTCAAGGCAAGGACTCAAGGAACTTTATGAATTCAACCCTTTGTTTGACAAAAGCTTTAACAATATAAACGCCTTGCTTGTGTACAACCACAATGATATGAAAAGGTATTCTTATTCAATAGGCTTCAACTACAACAACAGCTATTCATTGTTTTTGGCTTCGCAGAATGTAAAAGGAAATGTAAGATCCTATGGTGTCAATGCCACATGCTCAAAACAATTGATACCGGAAAAACTTGTTATCAACCTAAATAGTTCATTCAACCTGGCAGGAGCCGAAGATGAAGCATCCAAACCGGCAATTTCGGCAGGCTTATCGGTTTCATTGTCAATTACCAAATCGTCGGGTTTGGTAGTTTCCGGCACTACATCCAGAATGACCATTGCGGATAGATTAATTACACAACATTATTTTAATGCAAACATCACTCAAAATTTTTAGATCATGATGACAGGCAGATTTCTAAAAACAGGTCTAATACTTTTCTTATTAATGATGTCAAAGTATGCATATAATCAGACAGTAAGCGTAAATACACTCGTCAATCCACCCTATCCACCCTATTTAAGTGAATACACCAATCTAAGGAATAAGGTGGTGATCACACTCAACAACAACCAGAACAATACAAAGCAAGTATACCTAAAAGCCAGGTTTTACAACAACAATGGCTTTGTGGCGCAAACTGTGGCAGATTATAAGCCATTGAATCCTATTGTTCTTGGCCCCAATGCGTTGTATCAATTGCCGGCGAATGCAGAACTCTATGAATTTTTTAATGAAGAGAACATTGAAGTAAACAATGGAGATATAGCGGTGGCTGAGTTATTGGCTGATGGTATTTTGCCGGAAGGAAATTATTCTCTCTGCATTGATGTATTTGATTTTGCAACGGATCAGCAATTGAATCTGGCCAATGTGGGTTGTGGTCAAATATTAATACAATATCTCAATGCACCCCAGCTCATTTACCCAAGCTGTAATAATGGGCAGGTAGACTACAGCCAGCCCCAATCATACAGTTTTAGCTGGACACCTGTCATTCACAACAGTCCTTTAAAGTATGACCTTTACATCGTCAAACTTTTGGAAGGTGACGTACCCCAGGACGTTATTGAAAATGGCATTGACAATGGAGGCAACAATGTGGTAATGGTTAACAACATCTCTGTCAACTCCATTAATTACAACCAGTCAAACCCTAAGTTACAACCGGGAAGTTATGCCTGGGCGGTTGTTGCCAAGGTAGTAAGTGGTAACTATCCTATTGTTAATAATGGCCTGAGTAATGTTTGTACGTTTACAATTACAGATCAAAACCTGCAAAATAATGGCATTCAGCAAAACAATGAACAAAATGTGGATTGTAGCTGTAAGCTGCCATTGCCCGTTGATATGGTTAATGCAACGGATCTCACTGTTGGCTCCATCATTAAGACCAGTCATTTTGAAATGGAAGTGCAATCATTTCAGAAAAACGGCAATTTGTATAGTGGTATAGGGTATATTCCTTTGCCTCTGGTCAATGCCCAGATGATAAAAGCCAAGGTTGTATTTACAAACATTGAGATTAAAAAGTCGGGCAATGATCTGATTCACGCATCCGGTAATATCAAGGCAAATGTAAATCCAAGTGCCACTCCCTTCCTTCCTAAGCCCGATATAAATGACCCGGGAGGTATCAGCATTGGCCAAAATGAAATGGCCAATCTTTCTGATTTTGTGAAAAACAACGCAGAACAAAAAATTTCATGGATAAAAAATGCGGCAAACAGTTTTGCTTTTTCGGTACCCATTGGTTTGGATGAAAAAGCTATTTCTGTCATTATCACAGATATGACTTTTACGCCCGAGCAAGGTTACATTGAAGCAGCGGCTGTGGTTGATGTTTTGGATGCAAATTCGAAATTTGCCTTGCTGGGTAAGGGTATCTGTATTGACAAGAATGATTTTTGCGGAGATGTAAAATTGATGCTGTCTAAAAATTTTGAAATACCCGTTATTGGCTTTACACTTTTGGGTGGCATAAATGATGCCAAGGCTACCTCAATCACCTTTGACAAAAAGGGCTTTAAAAATCTGCATATTGGTGCGAAGTATACTTTTCCGGCGGGAAGTCTGATCGATAAAAACACCAATGGCCCCGCAAGTGTAATTATGCAAAGTGATACTGAAGAAGGATGGAATGACTGGGTAGCCGAGGTAGAATTTTCGACTTTTTATATTTCCGGTTTTGACGAATTTTCATTTGGACCCGATAAAAATGGAACCAAAATGTACTATGACCATTCCGATGTGAGAAACCCACAAAATATTCCGAGCCCCTACCTGAGTGGAGATGCCAACGATCCGCCTATTGCTACAAACTTACTTACCTGGAGAGGATTTTACATCCCTGCCATCCAAATCAATTTACCGGGGTATTTTAACAATGCCAACAGTAAAACACCTACTACTGTTTTGGCCGAAAAGTTAATCTTTGACGGCGGACTTTCCGGAAGTGTTTCGGTAAATAATATTTTGGACCTGGGCGATGGTTCATTGGACAGCTGGTATTTCTCCATTGATCAGTTTAAACTGGATTTGTGGAAAAATTCATTCAAAAAAAGCAGTCTTAGCGGCAAGGTGGTGCTGCCACTTTCGCATGACTATACCAATACCTCCAACCAATTGGAATATACGTGTACATTGTCAAAGCCGGCAAATCAGGCTTTGGGTTTTAGTTTTGTAATTCAGCCAAAGGCCGACATTGCATTTGATATATTTTGGGCAAAAACAAGACTTACAGAGGGAACCAGCATCACCGTGGAGAAAAGGGGAGGTCAGGATTTTTTGGCAAAAGCAGCCCTTTTTGGCAGGATGGACATAATGCCAGATATAAAGGACATACCGAATATTAAACTTGCCGAAATCAAATTTCAGAATCTAAGGGTACAAAGTCAAAGTGAGTATTTTGCCTACGACGATGTGCAGTTTGCTTTGGCTTCTCCACAACACAGCATTGCTGGATTTAGCATAGATCTTGACCCTACCCGGGGCAGAGGTATTTCTTTGTATGTAGATAATGATGACAGGCTAAAAGTGGGACTCAATTTTAAGGCTTTGTTGAAATTGGCAGATGCTGATTTTGTGCCTAAAGCGGATGTAGCCTTCAAAGTTTATGGCAAGATTGGTTTATCAAATGGCAGACCCGATTGGCAGGGCATAGATGCTGAATTGAATAGCATAAAACTGAATGCCGGATCTAAAATAGGGCCTGTTGGCGTAGATGGGACCATTGGATATTTCAATGACAATAAAGGCAGCTATGGTTTTATGGGAGAGCTCCACATGGAAATTATTAAAATTGAAGTAAATGCTAAGGCTCAATTCGGTTATAAGAGTGAAGGCAATGGAGGTTACAATTATTTTTTTATTGACGGCATGGTAGATTTTTCACCGGGCAGAATATCATTGGGTACAGGCTTGGCTTTGTATGGATTTGGCGGAGGCGTTTATTACAATATGACTCCGGCAATGCAGTCATACTCCGGTGACAAGATAACCGGAACGCAAAAGTATGATCCCAATGATGTTTCAGCATTTAAATCCCTTTCCGGGATAGTCTATACGCCAAGTCCAGATAAATTTGGAATCAAGGCGTCCGTTATGGCAGGAACAGAAGACAGAAATACCTTTGATGCCGATGGAGGTGTTACCATGGAGTTTAATACCCATACCGGTGGTGTCAATCAAATCACCTTCGTTATGGAGGGAAGGTTTATTGTAAATGCCAATGATCCTCTTATAAGAAGAAAGCAGGATTGCATGGGCTTACTGGATGTGGCAATGAAAATGAACTTTGTGGAAGAATCATTTCTATTTCATGCTGGAATTGAATTTGGAGTTCCTAATCACGCTGATAAAAGTTTGATAGGTGCCAGCGCTAATCTGGACTTTTATGCAAGTCCAACCGGTTGGTTTATACATGTGGGTCGTCCATGGAAGAATGCCAATCTGGGCGGTGGAGACCCAATACGTATTGATGTATTGGGTATAGCCAAATTCAAAGCATACATGCAGTGTGGTAATGGAAGTGGCTCAATATTTAGGGATGGAGTTGAAGTTAGTGGAATTCCGGCAGTGGATCCTATGCCTCCTATTCCTGCATTTATCATGAACATCATCAACGGCAACCATAGAGGGGAAGAAGGAAGTTATGCCAATAGCGATAATTTACAATCATATAATAGAGGATTAATAGGGGGTGGCCTTGCCTTTGGTGCCAATTTTGACCAGGAATTGGACGTCAAATTTGCCATATTTTATTTGTATGCCAGAATAATGGTCGGCTTTGATGTAGGCTTTTATAAACTACAAGCGAATGCATCCTTGTGTAGAAATGAAAATGGACAAACACAAACCAAAGGCATCAATGGATTTTATGCCAAAGGTCAGGCATACATCGGAGCTCAAATGGATGTAGGGGTGCACATTGATTTATTTTTTATTGAAGCAGATATCAGTATTGTTGAAGCTGGAGCAGCAGCCTATATAGAAATGGGCATACCAAGTCCTACCTATTTTAAAGGAGAATTAGGGGGATATTTTAGTGTATTAGGAGGATTGATTTCAGGCAACTTTAGCATTCCTTTCTTTATTGGTGAAAAATGTACAGATGTAGTTACTGAAGCAATTCCGCTCATTGCATCAGTTACGCCAGAGACTGAATTTGACCTTAAAAAACTGGAAAATACATATGATGCAAAAGATCTCCAGGAAGTCTATGTTCAGCCCACCTTTACATTTAACTACAAAATTGATGAAACCTTTTTGATTAAGGTACCGGTTCCTGACCCCGAAAATGAAGGTCAAAACTATACTGAATACAGGTATTATCACATTCTTCCTTCAGATCTTACATTATCGGTTGGCGGACATGAAGTAAATGCCTTGAAACATTATGGAGGAATTTGGGAAAATACAATTCCTTCAAAGACGGCCTTACAAATGAGTAACTTTACGGTGTCAAATGACGGATATTCATTGGTACCCAAAGCCAACCTGCTTTTTGAAAAGGAGAGTAAATTCAGGGCTGAGTTGACAGCCAAAGTTAGAATTTTCAATCTGGAACTTAATTCAAAAGGGGCCAATAAAAATTATACCAACCAGAACAGAAATTACTGGAACCTCGCCGTGGATGAAAAAAATAACATTTATGTGGATAAACGGATTTTTACTTTTACGACCAATTGTGGAATAAAGGAGATCAAAGAAGAATGGGTTTCTGATATCTACCCATTTCACAGGACACAAAATAATCCATATGGCTACTCCGCTCTGCTCAATGAAAATGAATTTAGGACGGCCAGTAAAGACAACAATTTCATGGTTGTGTATAATTCTCCATCTAAATATACTAAAATATTTAACACCACCAACAATCTTTCGAAACCGATCAATGCTAAATATCCCAAACTATATTTATCAACTGGTGCTTCCGGTGGAAGTATTGTGGGAAGTTTTATGTTTGATGAATCTGTGCTATGCATACCCAATGATTTTAAAAACAATTTTGATTTTGCATTAAGGGTAATAAGTTACGACAGAAGGGGCAATGGTGAATCTTTTCGAAAAGAAGTTTATAACACAACAATAGATCAAAACAACAAGGATTCTATTGGAATTCAAATGTCAAAGAATTTACCAGATAACAGTTATGTGATTATTCAACCCATATTGAAGAAAAGAACAAATGCCAATAACGCCAACATGGCCGCCAATTTATTTGCATCCAATTTACAGATAAAAAAGGAATATGGAGGAGTTAAGATCCAAAACAGGGTAGTGCCAATTTCTGGAAAAATGGCCGGTACTGCATCTGAAATAGTCTTGTTCAGCTGGTACTTTAATACAGGTGAATTTGAAAATTACAAAGCAAAAATGGAGGCATTACGTATAGAAAAAGATCAGCCTGTAAAAGCGGTACTAAAGTCGAACTTACAAGGAAACAAGGGAGGGATAAAATGGGAAAATTACGAAGTTGAGGAAAGCGTCTTCAGATTTTATGGAACAGAGAATTTTGACTACCATGATTTAAATAATTTTAGATTAAAGGATATGTTCAGCAATTCATCCGGATATAAACAGTATGACAAAATGTTGCAGGATGGTTACCTGGGATACGCATTTGACAATGCATCACAAACAATAGTGGATTCCTTTTTAAACACCTACTTTGAAAATTTTGAAGTAATGGAAAAATATTTGGGAGCAAAACAAGCCAATAAGGAAAATATTCTCGCCAGTCAAAGAATATTCATGAAAAACTACATAACAGACAAGATGCTCGATGCATGCAGGGACAATGTTGAAAGTGACCATGTACTAAATTTTTTGGATGAGACACCACCTGATTTAATATATAACAGCACCTACGGAAAAATTCAAAGACTGGGCATTGATAAGCCATTGTTTTCTATCAAAAGGCTTACCAAAATCATGAAATCATTGGGAAGCGGGAGTAAGGTTTTTCCGGCTTATATTATTACAATGAAAGATGTCATTGACTTTAAACCCAACAACGATGGAGTTATCATTAGCTCCATAATGTCAGATGGGATGAATAGTTTTAACCAAAATATTGAGGACAAAGTATATAAGAATTTTAAATTCAATATTTTAAATGGAATGTAGTCAAATGGAAACAATATTTAATAAAAGAATGATGACCGGTCGTATTGTTAAAAAGGCGATGTTGTTTTGTTCGTTTTGGATTCTGTGTTTTTTTAATGTTTTTTCTCAGAACAATGAAAATACAGTACCTAAAATTGAAATTAAATATCAAATCATGGCAAAAGCTTATGAAGATAGCATAGTTCTTCGTTTTGCTCCTACCTCGCCCAATGCGCTTCCCGCTCATATAGAAGGAGGTATAAGTATTGAGCAAAAAATTGTACGAGGGCAATTTCCTTACCAAATTTCAGAATGGACCGGTGTCAATCACGAAGCTATAAAACCATGGCCATTGGAGGCATTTAATACGGAGGCATACAAAAAGAATAAAGAGATGTTGCTCGTAGCTCAAGCCTTATACGGCAATATTCCTTCTTCAAAAACCGATGAAATAGGCAAAGTAAAAGAACAAGCTGAGTTGCTTTCCAATCTTTTTTATTTATCACTGCTTTCTGCTGATTACAACGTTATGGCAGCCAACAGTTATGGATTGCGGTATGTGATAAAAACCAAAATTAAGCCGGATGAAAAATTGTTTTTCAGAATTCACAATAATTTCAGCCACCCTCTTTTTAAAACAGATACGACAATGACTTTTGTCACCTATGGGGAATGGGAGGCTCCCAATGATCCTACTTTATTATTTATAAAAAACAGGGAAAGAGCTGTCGAATTGTCATGGCCGGTTAATAAGGAACTGTACCGCTGGTCGGGCTTCTACATTGAGCGATCAGAAGATGCGATTAACTTTGAAAGGTTAAATGAAAAGCCGTTTATAGTATTCAGAGATGATACCAAATATGATGTAAATTATATTGATAGCCTTCACAACAACTATCATAAATACTATTATAGAATTCAGGCCATTGATCCATTCGGGGATTTAACCGGATATAGTCAGGTGGTTGAAGGAATGGGGGTTGATCTTACTGCTCCCGGGCCTTTATCATTGGAAGAGCATTCTGACAATGGTAATGGCATATTGTTGAAATGGTCTTTTATCGAAAAGGTCCCTTCCGATTTAAAACACTTTATTGTCAAAAAAGGAAATTATATCAATCATGTAACGGATAGTATTGCAACTATTCCACCTGGCACTAATAGCTTTTATTTTCCGGTAAAAGCACAAACCAGATCTACCTATTTTGAGGTTCATGCAGTAGATATGGCCGGAAATGTGAGAGCATCCAATCCTGTGAGATATTTTTTACCAGATACCGAACCACCGCTGGCCCCTGTCGGATTTATTGCAAAAATAGACACCAATGGAGTGGCAACACTAAGGTGGTCTCCAGACACATTTGATGAATTGGTAGGTTATAGGGTTTATCGGAAAAACGCAGTAGATCACAAATTTGTCTGCCTGCAGGAAGGATATTTGGTTGATACTTTTTACCGTGATACACTCAATCTAAAAACACTTACAGATGAAGTCTATTATGCAGTAAGTGCCATTGATCTGAGTTACAATCATAGCAAAATGTCAGAACCCATAAAATTAGTAAAACCCGATATTGTACCACCCTATCCGGCCAACATAATAGATTATCAATTGTCAGAAGGTGCAATATGGTTTGCCTGGACTAAAAGCCCTAGTGAAGACGTGGTTTCCTACTCAATACTTCGCGAGAATCCGGCTACAGGAGAAAGTCAAATATTAAAGAAAGATATCCAGACAAATGTCCTGAGTTATACGGACAACAGCATTCTAAGAGGAATAATATACCAATATAAGGTGATCGCAAAGGATGAAGGCGGACTGGAATCGGTGCCCTCTTTTCCATTGACAATAAAAGTATATACAAACACAACTTATGAAAACATTGAAGTCAGGATTATTGAAGATAATTCGGGCAAAGGTATAGAATGGACTGCACCAAAAGAGAAACCTTTGTTTTATATAATTTACAAGGATGAAGGAAAAGGAATGACTCAATTTGCAAATTCAGGGCCAAATGATTCAAGATACTTTATATCCGGCATTACCTCAATAATCAACTTTGGCCTTCAGGCAATTTATCCTGACCAGGTTAAATCTCCAATATTTACTGCTCCTAATTCTAAATAGTTTTAAAATTTAACATCATGAAATCTTTATTTTTATTACCCATATTCCTTATTTCCGGCCATTTTCTTTACAGCCAGACCTTATTGTTGAATGATGATTTTGAAGCTTATTCACAAGGCCCTATAAGTAGTCAGAATTCCGGCTGGACGGATCTAAGCAATGCCACAGCTGATGTTGCCTGGGCAGGAGGCACTTTCACCGCTTGCAACAGTGGCGATGTCAACCAGGCCTACCTTTCATTTAATAGCGGTGACAACATTGCTGCAAATGTTGGCCTTAATGCTGTGAATGGGCAATTGTCGGTAGAAATGAATGTTTCTCTTGGATCAGGTTTTGAAATTAAACTCTTTAGTACCGATATCTTTTATCAAGATCATTATGAAGATGTGCAGGCTGATTTTAGTTTAAAATACATTATAGATTTTGAAGCCAATGTGGTAAATAAATACCTGAATGGCGGTTTTGTAAATTCAAGCCCCATCCAAACCAATTTTAATTCTTTGGAAAATATTGTTTTTTCAAATTCATTTGGCAATTTTAAATTGGGTTGTATTTCAGTCACAGATGTTACAGATTTGGATAATGATGGATATTATGCAGGTGAAGACTGCAATGATAACAATCCCGATGTAAATCCCGGAGCTACTGAAGTACCCTATGATGGCTTAGACAACGATTGCAATCCCTCAACTCCGGACGATGACCTGGATGGAGATGGCTATGTCATGATCAATGATTGCAATGACAACGATGGTAATGTAAATCCCGCAGCTACTGAGGTCCCCTATAATGGCATGGATGATGATTGTAATCCCGCTACACAGGATGATGACCTGGATGGAGATGGGTATATCAAAGCCAATGACTGCAATGACAACAATGCCACTATCAACCCGGGAGCTACAGAGGTTCCTTACAATGGCATGGATGATGATTGTAATCCCGCTACACAGGATGATGACCTGGATGGAGATGGGTATATCAAAGCCAATGACTGCAATGACAACAATGCCAATATCAACCCGGGAGAGGCAGAGGTTCCCTACAATGGCATGGATGATGATTGCAATCCTGCTACACAGGATGATGACTTGGATGGGGATGGGTATGTAAAAGCCAATGACTGCAACGACAACGATGCCAACATCAACCCGGGAGAGGCAGAGGTTCCTTACAATGGCTTGGATGATGACTGCAATCCTGCTACACTGGATGATGACCTGGATGGGGATGGGTATGTAAAAGCCAATGACTGCAACGACAACGATGAAGATGTCAATCCGGGTGTTGATGAAGTGCCGGGCAATGGTGTAGATGATAATTGTAATGGTCAGATTGATGAAGTCACGGGAAGCCGGGAATTAGAGCAGGAGTATGTTACTGTTTCACCCAATCCTTCTTTCGATTATATTGTTATAAAGTCACCGATAGAAATAAAGATAGTTGAACTCTTTAATAGCAATGGAACAAAAGTAACCAGCTCCGAAGGACTGTTATTGGATGTATCAGGTCTGCCTTCGGGAGCATATTACCTAATCCTTTATAACGAAAAATGGGAAACAATGGTGAAGCGATTTGTGATACAGCGATAATATAATTCAAAGAGTAGGTTATATTAGCAGATAGTATCTCACAATGAGTCGAATCGGATGTTTAAATTAGATAATTATTAAGCATGAATAATAAATCAATTTTTAATAATTTATGGGTATGGCAATTCACAGTTGCTTTGTTTATTCAATTTGAAACAACTGCGCAAATTCAAACATATCCATTTTCAAAAACGAGTCCCGAAATAGACATCCATTTTGGAATTGCGTATCCTGATCCCTACAGGTGGCTGGAGGATTTAAATAGTCAGGAAACAGTACAGTGGTTTAGGGATCAGGCTGAATACAGCAACAATGTCATGTCAAAAATAGCAGGAAGGGATGAATTGATAAAGGAGTGGGAGGAGTTGGACAAACTCACACCTGATCAGGTTAGGGGCAGAGAATTCAGGGGTGGCAGGCTGTTTTTCAGGAAAATAGCCGCTGGCACCAATGTTTCAAAGATTTATTATCGTGAGGGTAAATTTGGAAAAGACATATTACTTTTTGATCCTGAATCTCACATCCCGGGTAAGACACTGTCTGTGACTGGTTTTTTACCCAGCCATGACGGAAAATTTGTGGGAATAGCTTATGCAGAGAATGGTGCAGAAATTGGTACTATCCGGGTTTTAGATGTTTCAACCGGAGGTTTTTTGCCTGAGACGCTTGGACCTAGTTGGGGTGGTGTAATAGAATGGACGTTTGATAACACTGGCTTTCTTTATAGTAAATTGGCCTCAGCAGACAATACAGATGGTGAAGCCCTGAAAAACAGCAAGACAATGTATCATAAGCTGAGAACTGAATCCAGCAATGACATTGATTTTTTCAGCAATGCAAGTTACCCTGAACTCAATATAAGGGAAGAGGAGTGGCCAATTGCAACCATAAACCCCAATCACAAAGAATACATAATAAGCTATGTCAATACAGTGCAAAGCGAACAAAAACTCTACGTAGCATCTGCCGCCTCATTTTTTGATTCAAGAATCCAATGGAAATCGTTGGTTGGTATAGAAGATTCAGTCATACAAGTTGAGTTTAAAGATCATTATTTGTATGCTGTAACCACCAAAGGGAAGGCATCAAATTATAAATTAATAAAGATTGATTTGAGGAAACCGGATGCTAAAAATGCCACTGTGGTGATACCTGAAAAAGATATAATGATTCAATCGATGGCCACTTCCAGGGATTATTTGTTGCTGGTATATTCAGATGGCATAAACAGTCATTTGTATAAATTGACTTTAGCAGGAGAAAAATTTGAGAAAATTGCTACTCCGCTAAAAGGCACAATGGGTGTTTATAACCTCGATAAGAGTACAAACGAATTTATCGTAAACATAGGGAGCTATATTCTGCCCTTTACAGAATTCGAATATGATGCCTCATTGGAGGAATGGAAAAAAAGCAGATACAACAATGTGCCGGTTTTTCCTGAAAAATATTCCAGGCTCATAGTAGAGGATGTTGAAGTAAAAGGGCATGATGGTACGATGATTCCGTTGACGATGGTTTACGATAAAGATTTGGTGAAAGATGGGAATAATGTTTGTTTAATGGAGAGTTACGGAGCTTATGGTTCCAGCATGGTACCCTACTTCAATCCAATGCAGGCAAGCCTTGCTACACGAGGCGTTGTTTTGGCATATCCGCATGTGAGAGGAGGAAGCGAAAAAGGTGAAAAATGGTACAGAGCAGGATTTAAAAAGACGAAACCCAATACCTGGAAAGACTTCAATAGTTGTGCAGAATGGTTAATAGAACATAGGTACACATCTGCTGATAGATTGTCGGGTACAGGAACTTCCGCAGGGGGAATACTCATCACCAGGGCCATTACAGAACGACCGGATTTGTATGCGGCGGCAGTGACAAACGTTGGATGTAACAACGCGATGCGAATGGAAAATTCCCCCAACGGCCCCGGTAATATCCCTGAATTTGGAACGGTCAAAGACAGCACGGAATGCCGTGCTTTATATGAAATGGATGGTACCGCCCATGTCCAATACGGGGTTGCATATCCTGCGGTAATGAGCGTAGGGGGGTGGACCGATCCCAGAGTTATCGTCTGGCAACCCGGCAAATTTGCAGCTGCCATGCAAAATTGTTCGAAAAGTGGTAAGCCGGTTTTGCTTAAAGTTAATTACGACAATGGCCATTTTACAGAAGATAAAAAAGTGACCTGGGCCAATTTTGCCGACCAGTATGCCTTTATGATGTGGCAATGCGGACATAAGGATTTTCAGGAAAAAGAGAATCGTCCTTAGTAATAACTTTAGAATTTACTTACTTGCATAGGTTTTTATATATTAGATGGATTTGAAAGTAATTTTTACATATATCATTTTATTATTAATTGCACCTTCTTTTGCACAAAACCTTCATTTTAAAACCTATACGACCAAAGATGGCATAAGCCAAAACAGCCCTTACAGCATTGCAGAAACCCCGGACGGTTTTATGTGGTTTGGGACACAGCACGGCATTAACCGGTTTGATGGCAAATCATTTAAAAAAATCTCTTTTAAGTTAAAAAACCGGTCATTTCGGCCTGCTGAAATGATCACTGCCATGCACGTGGACCGGGACAGCATATTTTGGGCCGGGTCGGTAGCGGAAGTTTTTATTATGGATTTTAAGACAGATAGCATTTTTCAAGTTAAAGATAAACTACCCTATGCAAATGTGAAAAGTGGCCTGTGGACTTTAAAAATTCTTGAAAATACATATGGAATAATATTTATTCATCAAACCAATAAGATTACCATTATTGATAAAATCTCTCGAAAAACATATGTAGCCAATGCCGATTTTTTTGGCGAAGACATTGTAGATATGTCTTTGAGCTTTGACAAAAAAGAGTTGTATGCAGCAACAAGAACCAATATATACAAATGGGAGTCTGCCAATAAGTGGAAACAGGTCAAACCTAAAAATCAGTTTTTGGCAAAGGGAACTGGTATAAGATCCATCGGGGCGGTTAATGGACAAATTTGGATTATTTCCACGGATAATGAAATCAAAATCTTAGACCCGGTTTCCGGTGAAGTCAACAAGACAGACAACTTTATATCGAAAAAAGATAACCTTGCGGATCCGGTAATGATTCATCAAAGTGATTCATCCACCATTTGGTTGGGAAGCAGAACTGACGGAGTTCTCAAAATAAGCCTGGGCTCAAATAATATACAGCATGGAAAAGCATCTACCGATCCAAACAGCCTTTCAAAAAATTTTATACTAAGTTTTTTTACAAGCTCGCAGGACATTACCTGGATTGGGGTAAGTGGTGCTGGTGTTGCAAAACATGACCCAGCAAGCCAGCAATTTGGATTATGGCGAATAAAAGCGTCTCCCGGCTCTGAAAATATGCCTGAAAATTTTATTACATCTTTATATACAGATGATGGCACTAATTTCTATTTGTCAACTATGACCGGTGGTTTGTTGATGCTGAATATCAAAACATATGAGTATTCCTATCATCTGCCACCTGAGAGTAAACAATTTAAGACAGACGCCCGAAATATGTACACCATTGTTA